>Ga0208701_100002_pt1 | contig 146115 bp, 118 predicted proteins | sample DeeseametaMP1482_FD_184188 | JGI IMG/M metagenome (GOLD analysis project Ga0208701, IMG submission 184188) | Marine microbial communities from the Deep Pacific Ocean - MP1482 (SPAdes) | ecosystem: Environmental > Aquatic > Marine > Oceanic | place: South of Fiji, South Pacific Ocean | collected... | reverse complement strand
AGACGAGCCGCAACCCTTTCCCGAGAGAATGGCCAACAGGATTCAAGCTCCGCGGCGAGATGTGAGCTTACTCATCAAAAGCTCGATTGAGATCCTGGCGTCCGAGGACTCTTAGAATAAGAATTCCACCGGCTTCTCTACGGTAATAAACCGAGTGGACCCCGAAAATCGAACGCCGGACGCCTTCGCGAATGTAGTCGACGGGGGGATATCGGTCAGGGAATTGAGCTAATTCCTCAAACTTGTCTCGCAACTTGTCTCGATAAACCGCGGACTGTTCTACACCGAAACGCTCCATGCCGAAGAGCGCGACACTCATTAAATCTTCCGCGGCCCTCTTTGTGAGCCGGTATTCAGGCATTCTGCGATTGGTGCCGGAGGCGTGCCTGCTCCCAAATCTCATCGACGCTGAAGGAACTTAGACCGCTCATTTCTCCCTCGATAAGCGCCTGTCGGATCTGCTCAATCTCTTTCTCGCGAACCATCCGTTGGCGAATAAGGTCGCGCATGACCTCGCTCTCGTTTCCATAGTGGCCGGACTGGAGTTGACTCTTCAGCCAAGTGTCTTGTTGCTCTGTCAACGTTATACTTTTGCGCACCATCATACTTGATAGTATATAGTGTTACGCTGGTGTTGCCAATCACTCCTCAACTCACTAAGGTCTGTTGACATTCAGCATTCCGAGTCAAACGCAGGACATTTTTTGTCTCCCGAAGTGGAATTTTCTGCGGAATAGTGGACCTATTTGAGGAAACTTTTGCTTCGGGAGACGGAAAATGAACAAGTTTGGCGACTGAATGCTGAATGTCAACAGACCCTAAATCGACCTGGCACCGAGAAACTCGTAACCGACTCCCCAGACGTACGAACATCGGCTGAAACGGTTTACACAGATAGTCATCGAGCAAGATATTCCACCCTCGCGCGAATGGATTGGCGGTTGACGCTCGACCCTCAGTCGGTCTGGCGGGCGATCCGCCCAAAATTCTTGTGAAACTCTTTGAGGGGAAACTCGAAAATGCCATCGTCACGGCCGTCGAAAGGCCCGTTCTCATTCCCCGGCTCCAATCGACCCCAGGGGTTGCGCAACGAGACGGTCCCGTCTTCGTGGTCGATCCCGTTGAGCGTGTAAGCGTGTCCGGGCACGAGCCCTTCCACCGTGAGGTCGTCGAAACGGGTCCAGGCTACCACCAGATGGTTGGCCGCGATCTCTCGGCTGGCGGTCGCCAGGTAATCGGGAAGCTTGCCCTTCGGAGTCGGCTCGGGGTTCTTCGGGATTCTCGCGGTGGTGGCTTTGCCGTTTGTCCAGGCCACGATAGCGTCTTCCGGGTAGGTGGTCTTCTCAAAAGCCTTGAGCTGTTCCCCATCGGCCAGATGAGTGCCCCACGCCTTCTCCAGAGTGGTCAGCCAGTTGCCGTTCATTCCGGCGGAGGCGAACAGAGCTTGCTCGGTGTCGGTCGCGGGATTGATCACGATCGGCTTTTGTACACCGGGAAATCGTACTTCGACCTGTCCGTTGTCGACCTCTCTCATCGCGTCGGCTACCACTCCGGGGTTCTTGACAAGCTGCGAGAAGGTGGCCGCCAAAAACCCACAACTCGGCGCGGTTCCTTGTTTCCCCATAAAGCCGTTCGGCAGCATTTGAGGAAAGAGTTCGTCCCGAGAATCGGCTAGCTTGGCCTGATACTTCTGGTACAGACTGTCGGCCACAGGCTTGTCGTCGTCATCGCAGTTGTCGTAGTAGAGGTCCTGAAGTCTATTGAACGAGACGGGTGGCTTTCGCTCAAGACCGCGGTAGGATGCATCGTTTTCAACAAGCCCGTAAAGAGTGGCGAGAGCCACCGCCTCATCTTCTTTGCACTCCGGGTTGGCCACGCGCTCACGGACTTCGGACCAGGCGATCTGGCCGTTTCCGTTGGAATCCCACTGGTCGAAGTAGGAGTTCAGCTTCTCTAGGACTTCACCCTCGGCGGGAGCTTCCGTCTTAGGCTCGGACTGGGTGCGCGGGAGAAGAGCGTTATGAGTTCGTCGGACTTGCACTGCGCTGCATCTTATTCCGCGCAGCCGTTTCAAATGTTACAAATCTACGAACAGAATTAAAACTTAGCCCAAATGGTGCGTAGTATAATCCGGACTCTAAACATAATAGCCGTCATCGTCGGCTTTCGAGCCCTGTCCCCCTTCAGGGCCGGCTCCTCCGCCAAGCATGGAGACGACCTCCTCAACGCCTGCCGCTTGAGCGAGGTTCAGGGCTGTCTGACCATCGTTGTCCTGGATGGATGGGTCGGCTCCATGGTTCAGAAGAAACTCCACCATCTTGGGCCGGTTCTGCCCACCCAACCGCTCGGTCGGTGCCGCGGCCGCCCAGTGCAAGGCCGTCCGTCCCAGCTCGTCTCGATGATTCAGGTTGGCGCCTCGCGACTTCAAGTATCCGACCATGTTGACGTTGTTGGCGTGGACCGCCAAGAACAGCGGTGTCAGATTGTGGTCGCAGGTGTCGTCGACGTTGGCCCCGAGACTCAGCAGCAGATCGGTTCCGGACATGACTCCGGTGATGGCGGTGATGTGGATCGGGGCGATCCCTCCAACGGTTGTTTCGTTGATGTCGGCGCCTTGCACGATCTGACGTTTAATCTTATCCGGCTCCCCTTCTTTGACGGCGGCCAAAAGCTCGGAAAGATCCTTCGGCATGGTGGAGAGTTGGGTTCCCAAGAACGGCTTGAAAGCCGATTGTTCTTGCGTGGCACCAGACGAGTGTTGCCCCGGCGACTGCTCGAAAGATTTCAGCGGCGTGGGACTCGAAGTCCCCATATGACGGTCGATGGCGCTCACCAACTCTTCGAGTTGATTCTCCACGGCCAGGTCGCGCGGAGTCTTACCGGCGTTGTTTCGGGCCATCAGATCGCCGCCCTGGCTGATCAGAAGCTGTACCATCTTGGTCCTGACGGGGCCGACCAGCCCCGGGTGAGGAGCGCAACAAGCCCAATGAAGAGGAGTGTGGCCGTCTTCGTTTTTGTGGAACAAGTTAGCCCCTTTGTTGATGAAAAAGCCTACGATGTTGGGGTTACCGGTCTGGATTGCGAAATAAATCGGCGTCAGTCCCTTTTCACAAGTCGCGTCCACGTGAGCCCCGGCTTTGACCAAGGCGTCTGCCACATCCATCACGCCCACGCTTGCAGCGATGTGCAGAGGCGTTAGGCCGTGACGAACCGCCTGATTGCAATCGGCGCCGTGAGCAAGTTGGGATTCCACCTTGAAACGGTCTCCCTCCTTCACCGCGAGATGCAGAGGTTCCAGAGCCTTTGGAATTCGATAGAGGAGATGCCCGTCGGGAGGGGTGCCCTGAGGCTCTTCGGGTGGCCGTGTCTTAGCCGGACCTCCGCCCCCCTTGGGTCCTGCAAGGCGTTCTTTTCTTTCTCTATCCTTCCGAGCTTCCCCTGACTCCGTGGGATCGGTAATCCCCATCTTGACTTCTTCCATGTAGAGAGGCAAGGCACGAAACAGGACATAGATCGTGTAGTTATAGAGAAAAGTCGTGATAAAGCTGATCGCGCAGATCGCCAGAACGCCAAATCGCCAGTCCCAAATGAAGAGTATGGGGACTAAGAAGCCGCCTCCGATACCTCCATAGATGATGGCCACGAATCGTCCGACGGCGGATTCTCCGACGTTGTCACCCATTCTGGTCAAGAACTTCAGGAAGAGAACATAAGAGCCCAGCGAGAGCAGCCAAATAACGATGTTGGCCGATATTCCCATCCAAACTCCGGTAGCGATAGCGAAATAGATACCGAAGATTCCGATATCACAGAAGACTGATGCCACAATGAGGACTCTGGCTTTCTCTTCTGGAGCAGGGATACAGAGCAGCTTGCCCAGACCACCTGCTAACGCGCCAATCAAGATGGCGGATACGCCCCAGGCAACTATTTTGAAGCCGAATTCGACGCCCGAGGAAAACATGGAGACAACGCCTCCAACGATCAGGAGATCTGCAAATAAGATGACACCGAACCCCAGGATTATGAGGAACAATCCAAATTGGACCAGTTGCAACCCACGCATATAAAACTCCATCCCCTCAGCTAAGTCTTCAAATAGGAAAGCCTTTTCGGGAGTTGTCCACTAGGGAGAAAACACCTCTCATCAGGCAGGCATGCCGAGGCCAAGTTCAAAAGGCAAGCTATCGAGAGGAACGAGAGTGCTATGAAAGTTGTGAGATTGAAAGACCTTGAGGGTACCGACAGAGAGGTCGTAAGCCCCGACGGCTGGACAAGCGTGAGGTTTTTACTGGCGAAAGACGGCATGGGATTTTCTTTCCACGAGACGACCTTCCCACCCGGTCTAGAGTTCGACATGTGGTACAAGAATCACGTGGAAGCGGTCTACTGCTATCAGGGCAAAGGCCTCTTGACCAACCGGGAGACGGGCGAAGAGTTCGTCATCGAGCCCGGCACGCTCTACGCTCTGGATAAGCACGACAAACATACTCTCAAGGCGGAGACGGAACTCAAACTGGTCTGTGCTTTCAATCCTCCCGTGACAGGCAGAGAGATTCACGATGACGACGGGGCCTACGTCCTGCCGCAGGACTAGCGCCTAGCGAAGTCCGGAATGGGTGAGTCGACTTCCCGCCCAGCCGAGGTTGTCGTTGTGGGAGGCCATACCGGCCCTCACCTTGACGCCGCTGGAGCCTGCGTTTCGCTCCAGGCTGGGTGGCGAAGCCGACTCCTCGGGCTCCTGTTCTTCGACGATTCCGCGCGCCGCGACAAGAAGTTCTGCTTGCGTCCTTCCCTCTTCGTCGAAATCCTGGTCGAGGGTTTCCTCTAACGCAACATTGGAACGAGGGGTCTCAGTCGCAGGACGACCGCCCAAGAGTCGAGCCAACCCGAATAAGGGAAGGACGAGGGCTGCGACCAGCAGGGCCAGCGCCGTCATGGCGACCGCTTGGGTGACGACGTCATAAAAAACATCGCGCCCCAGGGCCACCCCCACCATAACGGTCAATGCCAGAAGGAGTGCTGGTTCGAAACTATTTTCTTCTGATCCGAACGGCGACATGGGCTATCCATAATTATACTCACCGTCAGGTCCCAGAAATGTGACCGGGTTCACAAACCTCCCGAATGAAGGCTCTATTTGTCTGGCAGTTTACCGTAGCGCCGCAGAATCGCTTGTAGCCCGAGTAGAAGGATGACTGTTACCACGAGTAGACCGCCGGCTGTATACATGTTGATCTCGGCACCGAGTCCGTGTCGGACGAGATGAACGACACCCGCCGTCCCCATAATGTAGAGGGCCAGGTTTGGGATGGAGCCCAGGACTGAAGCGATGAAGTATGGCCAGAATCTCAAGGAGGATAGTCCGAAAGCGTAGTTGGCCAGGGAGTTCGGAAAAAACGGCATCATTCGGATAACAAAGACACCGTAGGCACCCCGTAGAGCGATCTGCTCCTCCATCCACTGAAACCAGGGCTTCTCGCCCAACCATTTGAGCACTTGCTCGCGACCGAGATGACGGGCGACTAAAAACCCCACCGCTTCGGCCACGCTATCGGCTGCCACAGCCACGGCCAGCCCGATATGCGGGTCGTGGGAATAGACGGTGCCGATAAAACCGAGAATAATGGGGCCGGGTAGACACAATATGGCCCACAAGGAAGCCAGCACGGTCACCAAAATAGGCCCCCAAAAGTCCAGCTCCGTGACAAGGGATTCCAGGTCGGAAAGGGCGGCCGTGAGCGACTCTCCGTGCCAGATACCGGCACCGATGACGAGCAAGCCAAACACGACGTAAAGACCGAGCGACCAGGTGCGATCGGCGTTTTCCGGCTTTTGGTTAGCTTTCTTCGTCAGTGTGGCGCCTTAGAGCTTAGTTGAATTGGAGAATGAAGAGCCGATAGGACCAACGCATTGGGCCTATCGGCTTAGAATCCTTCGTTGTCAGTGCCTATTGACGGGCTATAGGACCTACTCCGCCAGCAAATGTTTCGCGATAACCAGTTTCTGAACCTCGGAAGTTCCTTCGTAGATCTGGGTTATTTTTGCGTCGCGGAGCAGACGCTCTACCGGATACTCTTTCGAATAGCCGTTGCCGCCGTGCACCTGCATGGAGTCGAGGGCGTTTTGAACAGCTACTTGAGAGGCGTAAAGTTTGGCCATGGAGGCTTCTCTCCCGAACTTCTCGCCACGGTCACGCTTCACCGCCGCCCGTTGCATCATCAGCCGAGCCGACTCGACTCCAACTGCCATGTTGACGAGCATCTCCTGGACAAGCTGGAATTTCGAAATCGAACGGTTGAACTGCTCTCTCACTTTAGCGTAGGCGATGGCCTGATCGTAGGCAGCCTGGGCAATGCCCACAGCTTGAGCGGCGATGCCGATCCGTCCACAATCGAGAGTGGCCATGGCTACCTTGAAGCCTTCTCCGGGCTTACCGACCATGTTTTCCTTAGGCACCTTGACGTTGTCGAACGTCAACGGGCACGTCCCGGAGGCACGAACTCCCATGGTCTCCTCGTGCTTGCCGATGGAGAAGCCTTCGAACGACTTCTCCACCACGAAGCAGCAGATGCCTTTGTGGCCGGCGGCAGTGTCTTGAGTCGCGTAGACGATGAAAATCTCGGCCGCGGTAGAGTTGGTGATCCAGGTCTTCTGACCGTTCAGCACCCAGTGGTCACCATCTTCGCGACAGGTGGTCTGAATCGATGCCGCATCGGAACCGCTACCGGGCTCGGTTAGAGCGTAAGCGCCGATTTTGTCGCCGCTGGCGAGCTGAGGCAGATACTTCTTCTTGAGGTCTTCGGAACCGAAGCTCAAGAGCGGTGTGGTGGCAAGGCTGTTTTGTACCGCCGCGATAACTCCGGTGGCGGCACAGGCTCTGGAAAGCTCTTCGATCACTAGCACGTAGGCCAGAGTGTCCATTCCGGCTCCGCCGTACTCTTCCGGAACGGTGATGCCCATGAGTCCCAACTCGGCCAGCTTCTTGGTGTTCTCCCACGGAAACTCGCGAGTCTCGTCGTAGTGGGCGGCTCGCGGAGCGATCTCCTCGTCAGCCAGCTTCTTCACCATGTCCTTGACCATTTTGTGGTCTTCCGACAGTTCAAAACAGAGGGTCGGGGCGTCTACGGTAACAGTCATTTTTATATCTCCTTGATTTTAAACAAACTAAGCAAACTGCTTTAATATCTCGCGGGCGATCACCACCCGGTGGATCTCGTTGGTTCCCTCACCGATGGTGGTGAGTTTCGTGTCCCGGAAAGCCCGGCTAACCTTGCTGTTCATTTGCAAGCCCAGGTCGGCCAGATGCTCCACGGCTTTGTCGGTAGCCCGCATGGCGATCTCGGATGCGAAAAACTTGGCGAAAGCACCGTCGAGTGTCCAGCGCTTGAGTTTTTCTTTCTGCAGAGCTCCGTTGTAAATCATGTGGCGAGCCGCCGCCACGTCCGTCGCGATCTCGGCCAGAGGCGCGAGTCGATATTCGTTTTCCCACAGGTCGCGGGTCAGGTTTTCGTCCTTGAGGACACGGATGATCTCGTCCAGGGCACACTGAGCCAGTCCGAGCGCCATAGCGCCGATCGTGATCCGTCCTCCGTCGAGCGTATTCATGAAATATTTGAACCCCATGCCTTCTTCGCCCAAAAGGTTCTCCGCGGGCACCCGGCAGTTGTCAAATAGCAGAGTCCCGGTGGCCGAAGCGCGCAGACCTGTCTTGTCTTCCTTCTTGCCGAAGCTGAAACCCGGAAAGTCCTTCTCGATGATGAAGGCCGATATTCCTCGATGGCCCGCATTCGGGTCGGTCACAGCGCTCACCACGTAGCTGTAGGCTTCGGTGGCGTTGGTGCACCAGGCTTTAGAGCCGTTGAGCACCCAGTGAGTTCCGTCGAAGACCGCGTGAGTCTTGGTGGCTCCGGAATCGGAACCCGCTTGGGGTTCGGTCAATCCGTATCCTCCGAGACGTTTCCCTTGAGCTAGCGGAGTCAGATACTTCTTCTTCTGCTCCTCGCTCCCGAAGGCGAATATCGGATTGCTACCCAGCCCGATGTGGGCAGCCAGGATGATACCCAGCGATCCCCAGACCCGGGAGGTCTCTTCGATCAGGATGGCAAGCGTTACGGCATCTTTGCCCGCGCCGCCATACTCTTTGGGGAAGGGCAATCCCAGATAGCCCCTTTCGGCCATCGGACCCAGAAGAAGCTCCGACGGAAATCTCTCGGTCCTCTCATACTCTTCGGCGATCGGCTCGACGTGTTGGTCGAGAAACTCTCTGAGTTCTCGACGAAAAGCCCGATGCTCGTCGGTCATCAGATTGCTCTCCGAGACAAAAGAAGTCAGCGGTTCCATAGTGGTTGCGTTCGTCATATCCTTCCCTATCCAGCTACCGCGACTTTGAGGGGAGCGCCGGTGGCGGCCATCACTTCGTCGGCGGTGTATCCTTCCAAAACTTCTTTGAGCACCAGGCCGTCCGGAGTCACCTCGATGACCGCCATTTCAGTAACGATCATATCGACGACGCCCTCGCCGGTCAGGGGCAACGTGCATTTTTCCACGATCTTATGAGAACCGTCTCGGGCGGTGTGCTGCATAGCGATGATCACCTTCTTGGAACCCGCCACCAGGTCCATGGCCCCACCCATACCCTTGACCTTGGCTCCCGGAATCATCCAGTTGGCCAGGTTGCCCGCGGCGTCGACTTCCATCGCTCCGATCACGGTGAGATCCAGGTGTCCACCCCGAATCATGGCGAAGGAATCGGCGGAGTGAAAAAACGAGGTCCCCGGAATCTCCGAAACGGTCTCCTTACCCGCATTAATAAGGTCTGGGTCTTCCTCACCCTCATAGGGGTAAGGCCCGATTCCCAGCATGCCGTTTTCCGAGTGCAGAATGACGGTCATCCCTTCGGGGATGTAGTTGGCCACCAACGTGGGAATGCCGATCCCCAGGTTGACGTAAAAGCCGTCTTCAAGCTCCTTGGCTACTCTTTGAGCGATTTGTTCTTTTTTCGATACGCTTTTCATAGTTCTCTCCCAGGATTACGGCATCGACGAAGATGCCGGGTGTCATAATTTCGTCAGGCAGCAACAGTCCGGCGTCCACCACGGCCTCCGCCTCCGCTATCACGAAGTCGGCGGCGGTAGCCATCACCGGGTTGAAATTACGGGCTGTTTTGCGGTAGGTCAGGTTGCCGTGAGTGTCAGCTTTGTAAGCCTTGATGAAGGCGATGTCCGCCTTCAGAGCCCGCTCCAGCACGTACTTGCGGCCGTCGAACTCTCGAACTTCCTTGCCCTCGGCGATCACCGTACCGACTCCGGTCGGAGTGTAGAAACCGGCGATGCCCGCTCCTCCGGCCCGGACCCGTTCGGCCAGAGTGCCCTGGGGGTTGAGCTCTACCTCCAGGGTCTTGTCCAGCATTCTTTGCTCCAACGCCTTGTTCTCACCGATGTAGCTGGAAATCATCTTCTTGACCTGATTGGCGGCGATCAAAAGTCCGATACCGGCGTCGTCCACACCGCCGTTGTTGCTGATGATGGTGAGGTCTTTGCAGCCTTTTTTCAAAAGGGCCTGAATCAGCATCTCGGGGATGCCGCATAGACCGAATCCGCCCATCATTAAGGTCATGCCATCGGTCACGCGCTCCACGGCTTTTTCAGCAGTTGTGCGTTTATTCATGAGGTCTCCTCGGGTCTGTTGACATTTCGCCGAGCCGAAAGAAAAGGGTCTGAGAATCCGTGCTAGACAGATTCAGTTTGGCAAAAAGGGGCCCGGCAAAGGGTACTTACCCCGTCGTGCGGCATGTTATTCGTGGGGAAACAAAAATCTCATGAAAGCTCTCTTGCAAAAGAAGATCTCCTGTACCGGCTGCCTATTGGTGGGCGTCCTAATCCTGGTGACCATGCATCTCATCGCCCGGCCCGCGCCCCCTCACCCGTGGTACGAAGGCCTTCCCAAACCGGCGATCCTGGCTCACCAAGGCGGCTTGAAAGAGTGGCCCAGCTGCACGATGTACGCCTTCGGTCAAGCTCGACTGGCGGGCAGCGACGTCCTCGATCTCGACCTTCACATGACAAAAGACGGGGTGCTGGTCTTGATGCACGACACCACGGTCGACCGGACCACCGACGGTCAGGGGGCGGTAGCCGAGATGACCTGGGATGAACTCAAAAACCTGGACGCGGCCTTTAACTTTAGCCTGGATGGGAAGAAGACGTTTCCTTATCGAGGACAAGGGTTCACTATTCCTCGCCTGGAGGACGTGTTGGAGGCTTTTCCCGACTGGAAGTTTCAGATCGAGGTGAAGGAGGCGCCTCTCGAGATCGCTCCCAAACTCGCTGAGGTTCTCAAGGAGCACCAGGCCGAACACAAAGTCCTGCTCTCTTGCTTTGATGAGGAGATGACCGAGGCGCTTCGCGAGCACTGTCCCGAGGTCGCCGGCTCGGCCACCCCCACCGAGATCCGAAATTTCGTTCTGGCCAGCCTGGTCCATCTGGAAGGGGTCATTTCGCCGGATTACACGGCGCTTCAGGTGCCACTCAGCTCCGACGGCTGGGACCTTGTCACGCCGCGTATCGTGGAGGCGGCCGAGAGTCGAGGGGTGCGCGTTCTGCCCTGGACCATCGATAGCGATGCTCACGTAGACATCTGTCGTCAAGCCGGCACGGACGGATTCAACACGAATCTGCCAACCAAGATGGAGGGAGTTCGGGCCAACTGGCTTCATCCGGAGAAGCCGTTGTTCGAGAGCAGGTGAGCGACCCTCACTGAGCGACTGATCTCCGGTGTGACCGACGCCATAGCTCTCTTGCTCCTGGTTTACTGCAGTTGGGACTGGTACCGGCTGGTCCGGAGCCCCAACTTCTCCGAATCCTTTCCTTGGCTCCAAAGAGGGATGGCTGTGGGAGGCCTCTTCTGGATAATGGTCATCGGCTCTCTCTTCGTTGCCTATCCCAGAGCGCTTCGACTCCTCTCCGGCCTGCTCGTCTTTGCCCGTCTCTACCGGAGATGGCTGGACCGCAGGGCGACGGGCTACCCCCCGGGGCCGAGAGACCTGCTGGCAACGTTTCGGTCTCTCATCGAACCCGATTTTTATCAGGCTTGCCGGTCTCGACACGGAGAGATCTTCAAGACCTCTCAATTTCATCACAACGTCATCTGCCTGGTAAGTCTGGAACGGTTTCAGGAGCTCCAAGCCGTTCACGGAAAGGACCTCGAACCTTGCCCTCTCCCCTTCCATCATCATTTAGCAGCCGGATTTCTCCGTTACATGAGACCAGAGCACTACCAGGTCTACGGTCCCCTCTTTCGCCGGGCGCTTTCCAGAGAGGTTCAAAACAGAGCCGGGGAGGCGGCCAGGTCGATCTTGCCAAGCCGGCTTAGCGACGTCGCGGAAGGGCGTTGCGACTTCCATCAAGCGATGGAGGAAACGGTCTTTCAGGCGTTCTTGAGCTCCTTGTTCGGGCTTGCTCCCGCCTCTCCACTCTATCGCGATTTCGTAGAAGGCTACCGGTCGTTCTCACAACAACCTTACGGTGAACACCCTACGGCCAAGACCATCGCCGACTTGCACCGACTCTGCCGATTCTTGCAAAGAGAGGAACTCTACTCAGACTCAAACAGCGCCCTGAGCCAGTTTCGAGAACTGGGGAACGGTCTTCCCGACCAGGCCTGCTTGGAGAACCTTCTTTACATAGTCAGAATGTCGGTGGGAAACGTGGTCGGTCTGCTGCACTGGTTGATGGTCGTTCTGGCCGAACATCCGGTCTGGCTGGACCGTTTAAGGGAGGGTTCCTCAGATGGGGATGTTGCCGACAGGGTCGTACGGGAAACACTCCGACTCCATCAGAGCGAGTATCTGTACCGCAGGATCGGGCGGACATTTTCCTACCGAGGATTCGAATTCCCGGCCGGATGGCTGGTCCGGGTTTGCGTAAGAGAGTGTCATCGCGACCCCGCCCATTTCTCGAGCCCGCAAGAGTTCGATCCCGATCGCTTTCGACAGCCGATCAAAGTCAAGAGATATTCCCCCTTCGGGATGTCGACCCACGCCTGCAACGGCATCTCGATCAATAGGTCGATCTGCTTGGCTTTCTTGGAGTCGCTCGCGGCTCGTTACCGGCTCGAAATGCTGAAGCCTGTAACACCGCACCGCGAGCTGAGACACTGGAGCCACTGGCGTCCCGCGGGCAAGGTACGGCTTTCCCCTCTGGACTCAGTATCTCCAGGCGTCGAGGTCGAGCTTCGTTAGCTCCTCCATTTCATCGATTTCGCCCTCGAACAGTCCGAGCAACCGTTCTCGCATCTGGGGTGAGAGGACCCACTTTGGTTGGACGTCACCAATCCAAAGGCGGCCTGCATAGGGCTTTCTCGAGGGCTGCACGAATTGCCGTGCGTGACCGACCAACGTTACTGGGACCAAGTCCTGGTCTCTTATCTGGATCATCCGGGACGCCTTATTTGGCGAGCCTCGTGCGACGCCATCCACACCTCTCTTCTTCAAGCCTGGCTCGGTCCCCACAAAGCGTGGGGAAAGGTCCTCAAGACCGATCTCTTCGATGAGGCTGTTAGCGAGGGACTCTTTCCCGAACTGAGTCAAATCGCCCGAGAAATACACGGTATCGATCTCGCTCCGGAAGTCGTGAGCGCCGCACAGTCTCACCATCCCGAGCTGCAAGTGATGTGTGCCGACATCAGGTCTCTCCCCTACCCGGAGAGTTCCTTCGATTTGGTCTTCAGCAATTCTACTCTGGACCACTTCTCGGACCACGCTGATCTGGAAAGATCGCTCCGCGAACTCCACCGAGTCTTGCAGCCGGGAGGAAGCCTCTTGATCACCCTGGACAACCTCGACAATCCGGTCATCGCCGTTCGTCGCCGTCTACCCATGTTGAGGAAGATTGGGCTAGTGCCGTTCTTTCCCGGAGTCACTCTCAACGCCGCCGGACTCCGGAGAGTGTTGGAAGCGTCGGGGTTCAGCGTCTCCTCGGAGCGAACGATCATGCATTCACCGCGTGCCTTAGCGGTGGGCCTGGCCGCTCTGCTCTCGAGAGGTCCCGTATCGTTCGCTCCCTTGTTTCATCGAACCGTGCTAGGGCTTGAGAAGCTAGAGCATTGGCCTACAAAACGCTTCACCGGATACTATGTGGCTGCTCTCGCGAAAGCGGTTAAGACAGAGGGCGCGACTATCTAAGCCAGCGGCCCAGATCTTTTCCGGTCAACTCCTGGAGCTTTAAGACGTCGTTCCGAAAATATGGCAGAAGCCTGCTGCGCGTCCCGGTGGCCAACCCCGGCTTTTTCATTCTCTTAAAAAAAATGGGATTCACGGCGTCGCGTACGGAAACCGGCAGATAGGGTCGAAGTCGAGTCCTCGCGGAGACGCTTCCGGTCCACAGGGCTCTCAACACGGGATTTGTAATTTCTCCGGTTTGGGCCAACCGCTTCGGGACCAGTTTCGGTCCCGCGTCTACCTGGAGAAATTCCAGAATGCGCCTCAAGGTATCTTGCGGGTCGACCACCCAATCCTCGTGAAACAAAACCTGGATACGGTCTTCTGGGAAGCAGCCGAAGTAACCACGGAGAAAGTGGTAGTAGAGTCCACACGAGAGATAGCAGCCGAAAGCAACCTCCTGCTGAAGTCCCCTTTCAAGCTCCACCTCGACCGCTTCCTCGAAGCTCGCTCTGGCTTCCAGACCATCCCTCCGGCGCCCCCAATAGTGAGAGTGGGCCCGTTCGATAGGGTCTCTCAGGATCGCGATCAATTTCACTCCAGGGCAGGTTGAGGCTATCCGGCCGGGCGCATGTACCGTCTGAAGATAGACCGGAGAGACCTCCCCCACGACCCGGTAGCGATCCTTATTCTCAAAAAGAGCGAGATAGGCCTGAAGAGAATTGACCCAATGAGTGGCCATAAGGCGAGAGTTCGGTCCTTCCCAATCCGGCTGACGATCGGCGGAAGCGAAAAAGTTCGGAGACTTCTCTTCGGGGATGAAGATGTCCGGATGTTGGGACAGAGTCCGGTGGAGGGCCGTGGTGCCACAACGTCCGGCTCCAATGACCAAGAAATCAGGTCGTCTTGACATATCGAGTAGATTCCACGAACCTAGTCTCCCTTCGGAAAGGTGAGAGTGAAAGCAGCCCCGCCCAGTGAGGAGGTCTGGACATCTATGTCGCCTCCCCAACTCCGAAGGTTTCGGCGACTGACAGCCAACCCCAGCCCGTTCCCTTCTCCAATCTTCTTGCCCGAAGTGAACGGCTCGAAGAGCTTTTCACGGATCTCTCCGGAGATACCAGGTCCGGAATCTTCTACCAGTAAAAACGCGCTCTCGCCGTTCTCCCAAGAGCTAAGCCGTAGAGTTCGTTCCGGGTGGTCGCTCAAGGCCTCAAAGGCGTTCTTGATCACGTTGGTCACGGCCCAATAGCTTTCTTGGATGTCACCTAAAACGAGGCAGTCCGACGGCTCCCACTCGACTTTGACCGGTCTCGTTCTTGTCATCGGACTCAGGGAGCTGAGGCTATCTTGCACCACCGACTCCAGCGAGAACTCTTCGATATCCTTCTCTTCCTTAGGCTTGGAATAGACCAGCAGTCTTTCCGTAACTTTCTTGCACCGCTCCACCGAACGCTGAATGAGCTTGAGACCGTCGACGGCTGGTCCAGGCTCGCCGCCCAGGAAAGAGTGGGCCGTCTCAGCGGCCAGCTTGATCGCCCCCAAAGGGGTGTTCAGTTCGTGAGCGGCATTGGCGGCCAGTCGACCGGCCGCCGCCCACTGGCTGGAGCGTATCAGTTGGGCCTGGCTCTCTCGAAGCTGCTGCAAGGAGGCCTGGACTCGGCCGTGCAGTCGACGATTCTCAAAGACCGTCTCGGCAAAACCGAGAAGAGCCGACAACCACTCCTCGTCCTCGACCTCGAACGCTTCTCCTATCGGCTTTCTGCAGAGAATGCCCTTCGGGCGATAGTGCTCGAAAGCGAGAGCCAAGAAAACCCCCTCCTCATCCTCTCCCGAGTGGAGGTTCTGTTCTCTCAGCAGCCCGCTCAGGTCGCGATGAAAGCGAACTTCTCCCCCATCGATGAGCTCACGCGCCGCTTCTAGAAACGCGGATTCCACGCCCTCTCCCTGGAGACTCAAGGAGCGTTCGATCCCGCGCAATAGGATGCGAAGCTTCCGATTGGCCCTTTGCTCGGCTTCCACTCTGGCTGCCAGCATCAAGGAGTGCCCTGCTTCCAGGTGTCGGCTTAACGTGCGTGCCACGAGCGCCAACGCACTTCGCTCTAACTCGCCCGGCGTTTTCTCGGAGTCGTGGCCGATAGCGTAGAGGACCATCCGCTCCTGAGAAGAGACGACAGGGGCGGCCAGCGCCCAGCATTCGTCGGCCATCTGAGTCGGTTGACCGGCTCCTGAGCGGGGAGTCCAAAGGTGGTAGGCCGGGAGTCCTTCGGTCAGACAATCAGCCACCAGACTGCGGCTAGGCCTGAGTGACGTCGTCCCGATGGGCTGAGGAGTGCCGGTCTCGTCCAGAGTAAAAAACGCCACCTCCGCCCCCGGCACCAATGCCCGTAACAGTGCCACCGCCCGGGAGGCCATCTCTTCGGGCTCGCACCACTCCGCCAAGAGGTCCTGGGTGCCCAACAGCACCTGCAGAATCTGCTCGGCGTTCCGCCGGTTGGTGGTTTGCATGTCTTGCAAGTTGAGGGTCAGGGCTGTTTGGGAAATCAACTCGAAGACCGTCTCGCCGACACTGAAGCGTTCTCCCGGCACAAACGAAAAGCGTTCTTTCTCAGCCCCCTCGTGGAAAAGAGGATGGCGACTTCCGTCTCTTTCCACTCGCACGGCATCTCCCGAAACGGTGAGCAGGGCCGTTCGCCGAGAGAGCGTCGGGTCGAAGGTGATAATGAGTTTGTCCGTCGTATCCTGGCTACTGGCCCTGCCAAGTGGAAATCGCCCGTCGCGGAGTTCGAATCGGGTGGTCTCGTTGGTGGCGATGTGAGTGGCTACCAGAAGCACTTTGCGAAAATTCATGTCGCGACAGAGATCCCCTGGTGTAGTCGGCCTTGTCAATTTTTGCTATACAAATGCTGCCGGTCAAGGACATGGTCCTGCGGGTCCAAAATTGATCTATCGGAAAGTTGAGGACTGGTTGTGAAGGAAAGTCTTGGGCGCTTCTCCGGCGTGCTTCTTGTAACGTTAGCCGTGACATTCTGGCTGATAGGATGCGGTGGTGGAGGCGGCGGCGGTACCGGCACCACCGTTTCATCGGCCGGTGGAACCGGGACCACCGGAACTTCCGGCGCTGCTGCCACCGGCACAACTACGGGCGGAGGAACAACCGGCACCGGAGGCGGCACAACTACCGGCGGACTCAACAGCTCCTCTCCTCCGCCACCACCATCGCTGGCTATTCCTTTGCGGGCCACGGCCGGGATCGTGCCCAACAAGTTGCTGGTCAAGACCCGTTCAGGCGTCAGTGCTCGCGGGACTTCGGTCCGCTCTCTCAAGGTTGCGGCCGCTTCCAAGAGAGTCGAGGTGAGAGGCAAGAGACGGTACCGCCATCTGGGAGTGGAAGAGGTCGAACTCGAGTCCGGTCAGAGCGTCGAGGAGGCGATCGACTTGCTGTCACAGCTGCCGGAAGTGGAGTATGCCGAGCCCGATTACATTCTTACCAAGACCGAAACGATCCCCAACGATTCGCGCTTCGCCGAGCTATGGGCTCACAAAAACACCGGCCAGCTGGGCGGAACGGTGGGCGCGGACATGGAGACGACCTTCGCCTGGGACATTCAGACTGGAGACTCCAACATCGTCATCAGCGTGATCGATACCGGAGTCGACTACAACCATCCCGACCTGGCCGCCAATATGTGGCGTAATCCCGGGGAAGACGGCGGTACCCCCGGCGTGGACGACGACAACAACGGTTATGTGGATGATATCTTCGGCATCAACGCGATTACCGGCGACGGAAACCCTCTCGACGACGAAGGCCACGGTACTCACGTGGCGGGCACGGCGGCCGCCGTCGGCAACAACAACCAAGGGGTCGTGGGTGTGGCTTTCGGGTGTCGGATCATGGCCCTCAAGTTCTTGAACTCCAGCGGTACCGGTACTACTTCCGATGCCATCGAATGCCTTGAGTACGCCGTGGCCAACGGAGCCCACGTCACCAACGCCAGCTGGGGTGGGCCCGGGTTCAGCTCTTCTCTCTTCGCCGCCATCCAATCGGCCGGCAACACCAACCACCTGATCGTGGCCGCGGCCGGAAACGCTGCTCTGGATGTGGATGCAAGAGCGCTGAACCAACACTACCCGTCCGGCTACAACCTGCCCAACATTATCTCCGTAGGAGCCTCCACTCGAAACGATGGGGTGGCCTCCTTTTCCAACTTCGGCGACATCTCCGTGGACCTGTTCGCCCCGGGTCTCTCCATTCTCAGCACCGTCCCCAATAACTCTTATGCCGTCTTTTCAGGAACCTCCATGGCCTGCCCTCAGGTAGCGGGAGCGGCTGCTCTGCTCTTCTCGGAATTGGGATCGGCCACCAATTTTTCCACCGTCAAAGCCCGAATCCTGGATAACGTCGAGATATTGCCCGCCTATCAGCAGCTTTCGGTCTCCGGCGGACGACTCAACGCGTTCTACGCTCTAGATCCGGGGGCGAACCCCAGCCCCACTCCCAGCCCCACCGAAAGTCCCACGACTCCCCCGGCGCCCCAGCCGATAAGCGACTCCATTTCCTTGGCGCCCGGTTGGAATCTGCTCTCTTTCCCTGTGGGCTCCATCAGCAGCATTAATGTACCGACCTCCGCTCAAAACACATTCTGGGTTTGGAACCCCGGTATCCAATCTTACATCTCGATCACACCGACACCGGCTAACCTGAATTCCGGAGCAGGCACGGCTAGGGGTTTCTGGGTGTTCGCCGATTCGGCCGGTATTATCTCCTATCAAGGGGTGAGAGCCGATGCCAAGACTCTGGTGTTGGAAGAGGGTTGGAACCTGGTCGGTCTTCCGCGACAAAGCACCCTGAATACTTCACAGCTAACCATCACAAACCTCGGCAATAGTTCAGAGACCATTTTCGCTGATGCCGTATGCGACGACATCCCCGCTTCGGCACCGTGTCTTGCCTTCCAGTATATCTTCTTCTGGGTCGGCAGCTATGCCAACCTCGACGCTTCCCAGGGCACCACACTGGCGTCGAAGAGAGCCTATTGGATTCACGCCTGGGAGCGCTCCGAACTCGACTACTTCCCGATTAGTATAGGAGAGTAGCCGTTCTCAACTCAGCTTATCTACGTCGTGATGTCGACTCTCAGCCATCCCGGCGCCGGTGATCCGCACGAACTCGGCCCGTGCGCGCAACTCCCCGAGGGTGGACGCTCCGGAGTAGGTCAGCCCGGAACGAAGTCCGCCTACGAGAAGGTGGAGAATGTCTCGTACCGGACCCCGGTAAGGCACCACCGCCTCCACACCTTCGGGCACGACTCGCTCCCAGTCACTGGGATCGACTTCACCCTGCTCGACTTCTCGGCGACCGACGTTAGCGGTGAGAGAGGCCATTCCACGAACCACTTTATAACGCCGCCCGTCTCGCACCACAGCCGCTCCCGGACTCTCCGTGGTGCCGGCCAGCAAACTCCCTAGCATCACGGCGTCAGCACCGGCGGCCAGCGCCTTGGTAATATCCCCTGAATTGCGAATGCCCCCGTCGGAGATCAAAGTTGCCCCGCACTCCGCAGCGGCGATCGCGCACTCTTGCACGGCGCTCAGTTGGGGAAAACCGGCTCCAGTCACGATGCGAGTCGTGCAGATAGAGCCCGAGCCCACTCCTACCTTGACCGATTCGGCTCCCGCTTCAGCCAAATCTCGGACCCCTTGCGGAGTGGCCACGTTACCCGCCATGACTTCCGCATCGGGGAAGTTCGATTTCAGTCTCTTCACCATGTCGATCGCCAGCTTGGAATGTCCGTGAGCGATATCGAGGACCAGTAAGTCCGCTCCCGCCTCCAGGCAAGCTCCGGCCCGCTCGACGTCGGAGGCGCGCACACCGATGGCCGCCCCTACTCGGAGACGTCCCCGGTCGTCCTTGGTGGCTTCAGGGTCGCGTTGAAGTTTCAGGATATCCTGAGCGGTGATCAGTCCGGTCAGTCTTCCGTCCTCACCGATCAAAGGCAGCTTCTCCACTCGATGCTCATGGAGCAGCGTACGGGCTTCACTCAAGGTGATGTCGCTTTTGCCGGTGACGAGTTTGTTCAGGGGAGTCATCAGGCCGTCGACCGTCCCCTGGACGTCGGGTGCCAGACTGAGATCGCGGTTGGTCAGAATGCCCGCCAAGCGGCCGTCGGCATCGATGATCAGCAGGCTTGAAACATCGGCCTCTTTCATGCGCTCTAAAGCTGCCTCCAACGGAGTCCCGGCACTCACGGTAAGAGGCTCGGCGACCACGAAGCTTTCCGCCCTTTTGACTCGACTGATCTCCTGCGCTTGTCGTTCAGGAGAGAGAAAACGATGGATGATGCCCAGCCCTCCCGTGCGAGCCATCACCACCGCCATCGAGGCTTCGGTGACGGTGTCCATATTGGCCGACACGATCGGTATGGCACATTCGATTTTCGGGGTCAGACGGGTTGTCGTGGAGACGGCGCCTCGGCTTGAGATGGCTGAGTACTGAGGGACCATCAAGACGTCGTCGAAGGTGAGGGCTACGGATTCACGGATCTTCATAGAGACGTTTTCTGAGTTCGCCATGTTGTCCCTGTGGCTCAGTCTTTCTTGAAATTCTCAAGGGGAAAGGCGAGCCCGGTTCGCTCCGCAACATCGGATTGTCTTTGGAGAGCGAGGTCGTCCTCTGTCGGCGGCGGGATCGGCGGATCCGATTTTCTCTCGTAGGAAGGGCGGCTGTTGCTTTTGAGGAGCTTGACGATCTCGTGGTAACCTTTCTCCTCGGCCACCTCCAGAGGCGAAGAACACATCCCGTCGCCCCAGGCCCGCTGCTTGCGTTTCGCGCCGTGCTTGAGGAGAACTCGCACGCCGTCGACCTGGTTGCTAAGACAACACTCGTAAAGTGGCGCCCACCACTCGCCCCAGTCGTCGGTAAACAGTTTGGCGTCATTGACCTGAGAGTTATCGATCTCCAGAAGCTTATCCAAGAGGTCCCAGTTTCGCTCCCCGATCGCTTTGATGATCTGTCCCCTACTCATCCTGGTCGGGTTCTCTCAAACTCTCTCGTGGACCTCGCGGAAATTGTACCTCAACCCAGGGCCTGTGAAGACCCCGCAGAAAGACTGTCAGATGGCTGAGGAAAGGCAAGATACCTTGACCGCCGCGGATTTCTCTCCAGAGGTGTCTCGTCACCATTCGATGAGCCGCGCAACTCCCGAGATCCCCGGGTACGACCTGGAGGCTGTTTTAGGCACCGGGGCGTTCGGCCAGGTCTACCGAGGCACCCAGAAGAGCACCGGACAAACCGTGGCCGTGAAGGTCCTCTTCGCTGTCAGTGAAGGGTTGCGCGAGGAGATCAAGCGACTCTCTCAGGTGGCCGACCACCCCAATGTCGTGACCCTGGTAGACGCCAATCTAGACCACGACCCGCCCTTTCTCGTCACCCCCTTTCTGCCCGGTTCTCTGCAGGAACAGGTTCCGAGCAAACCCGAGGAGGCCGATGTCGAGAGAGTGGTCAAGTGGTTTGAGAGTTCCGCCCGGGCTCTCCAGTTCGTGCACGCCAGGGGGATGCTGCATTGCGACCTGAAACCGGCCAATATCTTGTTGGGCGAAGACGACGAGCCCCGTCTGGTGGATTTCGGCCAGTCCGTTTCTCTGGACGGAAAAGAGATGAGACTCGGCTCCTTCTGGTATATGCCGTGGCAACAAGCTCAACTTCCCGGGAGCCATTCCGACATCGCCGAGGTCGGGTGGGACCTCTACGCGCTGGGAGCCACCGTCTACGTGCTGCTGACCGGTCAGCTCCCCCGAGCGACTTCCGAATATCGCCAATCTCTGAGCGCCATGCAATCCGGGCCTGATCGGGTCGAGCGTTATCGAGAACTCCTGAAAAAAGCACCGCTAAAGCCGGTTCGGGAGTTCAATCCGGAGGTGGACGAAGAGCTTGCGGCGATCGTGGAAGCCTGTTTGAGAGGCGAGGGATATACCCCCTACGAGAGCGCCTCGGAGGTGCTGGCCGATCTTTGGAGACGTCGGGAACGTTTTCCGGTCAATGCCATTCCCCGCTCTCGTTGGTATGCAGCGCGACGTTTCGTCGCTCGCCACAAACTGAGCGTTTCGGTCGCCGCGCTTGCTCTGGGTTTGTTGCTTTCCGGGTTCAGCTGGGCCTCTCACCGTATCTTCCAGGCCAACCAGGCCCGCCAAGCTTTGATAGTAGAGCAGTATGAAAGAGGTCTCTCTCAGCTCGAGGGGGGTGAAGCCAGCGGTCTGGTGTGGCTGGCGGAGGCTTGCCGGCAGTCGCCGAACCCTGAATATCGACGAGAGCTTCAACGCCGATTGTCCGGACAGCTTCGAATTGCCGGGCCGAACCTGTACAAAGTGCGTACCACCACCGCACCGAGTCCAAGCGGGACGAAAGGGATCTGCAAGGGGCCCGATCAGGAGAGAGTACTGATCGACCTGACCGACGGCACCACCTCTCCCCTTCCGGCCGAGATTCTGGCCATGAATTTCAACCAGAAAGACAACTTGCGATATCGACTGGACGGCGTGACACTCGACCCTTCGAAGGGCTCGGGTGGGCCCGCCACCTGGCGCCTGCCCCCCTTCGACAGCGTCAGTCCGGTCGATCAGGAGGCCGCTCTGGCGATTCTTGTCAGACCCGATCTCGTCTTGCAGGTAAAGAGAGCGGAGAACGGGTTTCGAGTCTTCGATTCCCAAGTCAATCTGCGATTCACCGTGGAGAGCAATAGTTTCTCACCCTCTGCCCCGAGCTTTTCCTTGAATGGCGACCTGGCCGTCGGTTGGGAAGACGGGCGAGTCGAAATCTATCCCCGCGAAAACGGATGGCAGCCCCGGGCGATCGCTCAGAGCTACGTGGAGTTGCTCTGTTTCAGTCCGGACTCTGGTCGCCTGGCAGGGCATGACGGAGAATCCAAGGTCACGGTTTGGGACCGGCAAGGTAAGACGCTCGGACAATTCGAACTCGGGGCCACCGCCAATGAGATGGCTTTCGACGCCACCGGAGACCTGCTTGTTTGCGCCACCCGCGACGGCCTGGTCCACGGATTTCGACTCTCCACGGGAGAGCCGGCATGGTCGCCCGCGGAATTGGAGAAGGCCGCCCTCTGGGTCTTCGTTCAGCCCAACGGCCAGATCGTCACCATGTCGGACGAAGTGATCGTTTGGACTCAACCGGAAGCCGAGGAGGAAGAAGCTCTACCCCTGGAAACCCTAACCCGGCGGGTAGGATTATGGACAGGATGGGTCTATGACGACACCGCCCGAGTCCGAACCCTCACTCGTGAAGAGTACGAAAGGCTTTAGTCATGGTTTCCATTTGCTTCGTTTGTCTCGGTAATATCTGCCGCTCACCCACCGCCGAGGGAGTGATGCTTCATCTCATTCGTGAAGAAGGGTACCAGGACCAGATCGTGGTGGACAGTGCGGGTACCGCTTCCTACCACACCGGTGAAAAAGCCGACCAACGCTCCGCTCAAACAGCGCGAAAGCGAGGCTTCGACCTGCCCAGCAGAGCTCGCCAGTTCAAAATCGACGACTTCGCACGATTCGACTATGTGCTGGCCATGGACGACAGCAATCTTGCCTCCCTCCGTTCCCTATCCGGGGGCGAATACGACGACAAGATTCACCTTCTCCTGGACTTCGACCCCGACAACCCCAAGGGCTCCAATGTGCCCGACCCATACTACGGCGGAGACCGGGGCTTCGAACACGTCCTCGACCTTTGCACCTCCGCTTGTCGCCGGCTGCTGGACTTCCTGGTCGAAGAGCACGAGCTTCAAGCGGAGTAGTTGCTTCCCCTAGAGGACATAGAACAGGCAGTCGGATCGGCGATTCGCTCCCACCGGGCGCTGGCAGGTGGAGATATTTGCCGGGCCTACCAGGTCGTTCTCGACGACCAGCGACGACTCTTCGTGAAGACTCGAGCCGAAGCGCCGGGAGAGATGTTTCCCACCGAAGCACGCGGTCTGCGCTGGCTGGCGGAGACGGACACTCTCCGCGTGCCGGAGGTGGTGGCGGTCGACGCTCGCTTCCTGGCCCTCGAGTTCTTGGAATCGGCACCGAAAAAGAGCGGGTTCGAAGAAGAGTTGGGTCGTGGCTTGGCCCGAATGCATCAGTTTCAAGCTGACCCGCCGGGCCTTCACTTCGACAACTTCATCGGCCCACTTCCCCAATGCAATACGCCCTGCGAAGACTGGGTCGACTTCTATGCCCGGCAACGGCTGCAGCCCCGGGTGGAAGAAGCCGTCCAGTGCGGCAAGGCCCCTCGCGACTGGCTGCGCAAGTTCGGGAACCTCTATCAAGCTCTTCCCGACATCATCCCGGACGAACCCTGCTCCCGCCTTCACGGAGACCTTTGGGGTGGCAACCTTCTGGTCGGGCCGAGCGGGGAGCCGTGCCTCATTGATCCGGCCGTCTACCGCGGCCACCGCGAGGTCGATCTTGCTATGATGAAGCTCTTCGGCGGTTTCTCTCCCCCCGTTTTCGAAAGCTACAACGAGTCGTACCCGCTCCAACCAGGATACCGAGAACGGGTCGATCTCTATCAACTCTATCCTCTGCTGGTCCACGTCAATCTCTTCGGTGGAGGCTACGTGTCGTCGGTAGAGAGGGCGCTCTCGCGATATCTTTAGAGCACTAGTGGTCGTGGATGCAGGAAGGGTGAAACTCGCCCTCGGCCTGGGCAACCCCATCCTCGTATTGAACCTCGACTCGGTACTGGCAGTGGCTGACCTCTCCCTTTTCATTGAAGATCGGTAGCCCTTCGGAGTTGGTCACCAGGTCGCAGGTCGCGGAGTAACCCGGAGCTACACCCGGCAGTGGACGCTCACCCACCAGAGTCCAATCTTGGGAAGCGTCGAGTCGGCAGTAAAAGCGAACCTTGCCGTCCCGGTAGCCCTTCTCTCCCAGGTTCTTCACCCGGGCCCGAGCGTTGACGACGTAGAGCGGGGCGCCGTTAGCTTCAAAAACCGCCTCTTCAAGCTTCAGAGGCCCGGTCTGTTGCTCTTGATAGTTTGTCGGAACAGCATCGTGACTATGGTCATGCTCGTGGTCGTGACCTTGAGCGCCTCCCGTCACAAAGATGCTAGTCCAGAGGGCCAGAATGAGAAGTAGCGACTTGGGATGTTTCATCAGAAGGCGATTCCACTTGATTCAAAAGCCTACCTTCAGGTCTTATCGGTTTCCGTCAGCATCTTGAGGTAGCTTTTATGATGATTCAGGTCGGAGATCATCCGTTGCAGATGGGATTTCCTCTGCATCTCGGCGATGGCCTGACTGGTGTCGGCATGAATTTGGTTGATCTGAGCCGCGGTCTTCACTCTCTCGGCAGACATTTCTGAGAAGGTTTTAGCCAACTCCAGCATCGTGTCGTGACTCTCCTGAAAACGCTTCATCCGCAACTCGGCTAGCTTCCGGATCGGGTCTTCCGTTTCCGATTCCCGTTCGGAGGCACCAACCTTCGGCTCGGCCTCTCCGGCAGTCTCCGAACGGGCCGGTTTCCGCTTCTCCACGTTCCGTCGCTTTGCCCCGCCGACATCGTCGTTCTCCTGGAGCTGCTTTCCGAACATCTGGGCGTTCGACAGCGCCGCTTTCTTAAAGTCGCTCTTGAGAGCTTGTTCTCGCAGAGCTTTCTGAGCCTGCATCTGACCTTCGAGCTTCGCGTTGCGACCTTTGAGGTCGAGAATATCTTCAGAACGGTTGCTCTGCCGGCCGAACGACTGAGAGTTGGTGCGCTGAGCAGCGTCGATGTCGCTGTTCAAAGCTCGCTGCTGTTGGCCAAAGGCGGCCTGGGAAAACTTGTTGACGGGATTTATCTTCATACTTCTACGTTAAGAAGCGACCGATAACCCGGTATGTCCAATTTCTTAAAACAGTGTGTCCTTTATATTGCTAATTTATGAACTGGGTTATTATTGGTCGCGAAACACGCTTCCGAAGTGTAATAAGTTATCTTTAAGGCCCGGGGACTAGTCTGGGAGTATGCTCATCAAAACCAATCCTGTCGCTCAAAGGTTACGAGCCTTGAGCGGTAAGAAGCCGTCCGGTGCCGTACAGCCCGGCGACCTACCCAAAGACACCATCACCGTCAACCCGATCGAAAGCGCCACCGAGTCGCTCACGCACAAACCGGGTACCCTTCATCGTCCCGTCATCCTCATCAACGGCCTCGCTCGTGACGCCCACGACTGGGACAAGATGGTCCCCTGGCTCACCTCCAATCCGGACAACGAGTTTGGCGGTGTTTACCAGAAAGGTGGAGACCAGGCTTTTGAAGAGGCGGTCAAGTCCAACCCTAAGGCCAAAGTCTTCGTTCTCGATCCCTCCGACAATCTCGCTTCGCCGCGCGTGTTGGGTGGTGAAGTGAGGCGGATGATCGACCACATTCTTCGTCACGGCGAGGCAGAAGAGGTAGACCTGGTAGGGCACTCTCAGGGAGGTTTGGACATTTTGGCGGCCATCGATCAGGGCGAAGACCAGATCCAGAACGTCGTCACCCTGGCCACACCTTGGAAGGGTGCGGCGGTGGCCAGCGTGGCACGCCGTTTCGACGGTCTGGCAGGGGGTACGTTGGGCGGAGTCTTTGCTCCCGTGGGACGTGACAAAGGAGCCCTTTTCGACCTTCGTCCTCTTCCCAAGAACGAATGGCTGCAAGGAGTGCATGAGAGATGGCAATCTCGGGCGAACAACCCCCAGGTCTCGGCCATCTCCGGCTCCGGCACACCGACTCCGGGAGGTCAAGAGGGTGCCAGCATCACCGCCGGTGACGGATTTGTCTCTATTCAATCGGGTTTAGGACTCCCTGACGCCCAGACCTATCATCTGGCCCCCGGACAATGGGAGCCGGGAGACAAGAACTTTCGAGCGTTTCACTCCTTGGACGTCAACCATCTCGGCATCGCCGGCAACTCGGCCGCTTTCAAAACCGTGGGCCAGGCCCTGACCGGGCAGTCCAAATCGAAGCCGATGAGACCAGACCTCAACCCCACCCCCAAACTACCGGCGGAGGCCAACCTGGACGATGGAGAAGATCGAATTCACGATCATCTACGGGCCAACTCTCAAAATGAAATGAAGCCGTGGCTCCCGGTCCTGGATGAAATTCAAGGGGTCCGCCAGCAAATTGTAGACGCTCAGATCGATGAGCGAGCAGGCGACCTGAAGACCAAAAGAGCCGGTTGGATCGTGGGCGCCGGTCTCGCCGCCGGCGCAGTGGGATGCTACCTGGGAGGTGCGCTCGGATCGCTACCCGGGGCCGCCACCACGCTGTTCGGAGCGCATCGGATGTGGAGCGGCGTGCAGGAGCAGAAGCAAGCTCAAATCGCTCAGACCGATGCGGCCGCGGTGGCGGCTCATCTTAAGGATCAAATCGACGCGCAGCTATCCCTGTAGAACCTCCCCACGGAATGGACTCCGTTCATGTACACGAGAGGCCACGCGACGATGACCAGCGGTGTGTGCATCAACGCTATCCACACAAAATTCTTGGTCAGATAGTCCCGAGGGTTCGCTTGGAACAGCCGAAACGCCCAGCGAAACGAGAAAAAGTCTGAGAATTTCTGAGAACTCGCGTAGCGGACGAAGCAGAGCGGAAAGATTACATAAGCGAAGATATAGAAGGCTAAATTCAGAAACGCAAGACCGAGCATCGCTATCGGGATGAGGAGAAACGCCTTTTGCGACCCAAGTATGGAATGGACGAGACACACAACAAGACCTGAAATCGTGGCCAGTGGCCCTAAGGCGGTCACACCAGAGAGAATACCTGCCCCCACGGTCTTGAATCCCGAAAAAAGCATGTCGAGAAGGTTACTACTCGGCGGCAACGCTAACGGCTCCGGACCGGAAACCTGTCGTGCGACTCTCTGAAGATAGCCACAGAAGAGAAAGCTCGGAATCCACAACAAGATCCAGTTCACAATCCAGAAGACACCCGCGGCTTCTCCCATATCCATATATTGAAGCGTTGCCGTACCCAAGACCGCCAAAACAATCCAAAACGGCATCAACAGGGAAAGCAAGAGAATCCGGGGCCATCCCTGTCGACACAGCGGGTACCAGGTGGTGGCGTTGTTTGACATCACGGCAGCCTCCGTCAATTCGTTCGCTCCACAACCAACACCCTGAGGTCCTCATACCGCTCTCTCACGTAAGGCGTCGAGTACTTCACTCTCCCATCAAACGGTCTCATTAACTCAGCTACCTCAGCTTCGGAGAGCGCGACCGGACAGAGGTAGATCTCACCACCCGGTTTCGTGACTCTCAAGGCTTCCGTGAGCCCTTTCACAAAGAAATCCTGGTCGACCTCTTCGCGCTTTATCAGCACGTAGGTGCAAAAGACGCAATCGAAAGTCGAGCTTTCGAAATCGAGCTTGGTCAGGTCCTGGCGGGTCAAATAGGGAGGGTCGACGGAGCTGTCTTCAAGGAAAAGGTCGATACCGTAAGCGTCGTAGCCCTCGCCTCTCAGACCTTTCACGAAGGCACCGTTGCCACAGCCCAGGTCGAGAATCTTCTTTCCCGTCAGGTTCTCAGCGGAGACAATCTCGTCGGGGTAGATCTGAAAGATGGTCGGAAGGTCTCGATCGGTGCGCTTGTGGACCATCGACTCCCGGTAGAAGCTGTAAAACTCACCCGTCCGACTGTCCACGAAATGGATCTCACGATCTCCATCCGTGCCTACCTCTTCGGCCAAACGGCCCGCTTCGGCGGCGTTCGGTCGGGAGTCCACTTTGACGGTGAGCGGTGTTGGAGTGGTCGTCGGCGGCGCCGCAACCTCGGTGCCTCGGCATCCGGCCAGGGCGATGAAAAGAAGCAGTGGGAGAAGACGCGCGAAACGTCTTGAGTTAGAACTAGGAAAGGAGAAGTGCACCGTCGGCCATCATGGTGACGGACTGGTCGCCGACGGAATAGACCTTGGCACCGTCTGGGCGCTCTTGAAGGCTAAACTGAGTACTTTGGCGGCTGTCTTGGACGGTGACTTCCATACCGGAGTCCCCCAGATGTCCCTTGACCGTGGGTGCATCCGAAGAGGAGGGAGATTGAGTTGTGATGGCTTCTAGAGGTGCGTTCGCAGCACCGAGCCAGCGACCGATGCGTCCCAATTTCTTGGCCTGAGCATCGACTGTGACGCTGTTTTTGCCGGCGTCGCCATCCAAGCTCTTACCGTCGAGAGCTTGCATCTGAGACTGAACGAAATCGACTTTATCGACGACTTCTCGTGCCTGATCGTTGTTGATCAGAGCGGTCCTGAACCGCTTCTCCGCAGGGGTGGCGGCGGTTTGTACTTTGTGGGCGGCGATGGCCAGGTTGGTTCCGAAAAGTCCGATGTTGTTCATGTCTGCTCCTTGTGATCTTCACAATAGAGCCGAGGGCTTAAAGAAAGCTTACCGATGAGTTAGCGATCTTTGTAGACGCTCTCCACCAGGGCCACTCGCTCGGCTCCTTCGGGATGCTGCGTGTCACCCGGCATCGAGCCGAGAAACTCTAGAATCGGCTGCTTGTCGACTCCCAGCTTGAGCATCGCTTGGGCAGCGAAGAGGTCCGCCCGGCGCTCATTGTCTTGTCGACCTTGAGCCATGGCATCATAGGCGAGCGAGTAGAGTTCTTTGTCGTTCTCGCAAGAATCCAAGAGCGCTTGAAGACCCGCCGCACCGGCGGTGTCTCGATATTGTCGGTGACCTTCTTCGTGGGCCAGGGTGAAGGCTAGCACTTCGTCGTTCGCCAAATCGCCTTTCAACGACTCTGTTCCCAGCATGATGGTTCGGGCATCGGCCTGAGCATCGATAAAAAAGGACTGAAAAACCAGCGGCGCTTCAAACGGAGATTCGGTCACCCGAGACACCTCCACCCAGGAGTCCTGAACACGAGGGTCCTCGATCCGGGGCAAGGTGGCGGCAAACTGTTCGGTCATACGGTTGGAAGCATTCACCTCTTCGGCCGAGCTCACCAGCTCCCGAGCAACTTCTTGAGCCATCGCGGCCAACCCAACCACTCCACCCAAAGTCGCGGACGCGGCCACAGCGGACACGGCCGCTTGAAAGGAGAGGGCATCGGTGGAGGCTGAGACCCCGGAAAGTGTGACTCCATCGACCGGAGTCCTTGAATCCACGGCTTTGGCTTGCTCGGGCTTGGAGAGAGCTTCACCAGCTCGCTGGAGAAAAGCCTTTTGAAATTTTGCCGGGTTGATTTGCATGGTCGTATTTTAGGTTTAGTGACCACAACTCATGTGAATACGGCGTAAAGTTCAGTTCATGTTCTCTACACCAAGGTGAGAGGATAGGAGATGGGAAGTAACGAGCGATGCGTTGTTTACTATGGATTCTTATACTGTTGTTAACCGCTTTGCCTCTGTTGGCCGAGCCGGAGCCAGAACCGGAGCCCGAGCAGCCTAAGGTGGATACCGACTACATGAGACCCAGCGGGGGCCAGCTCGGAATCGGTGGAGAAGAAGGCTTCGGTCTGGGGACGGCGGTCGGTGATCCCACGGCACTGTATGGCCCGAGCCGTACTCCGATCGTGCTTTTCGGTACCGATCGGGAGTCGTTGATCGATCTCACGGGATACTACATTCACAAGTTCAACGAGGAGCAACGCCTTCTGGTGGAAGGGCATGTCGACCCGAACTTCCTGGGTGTCGACCTCAGCTACACCCTGAGACCCGAATCGTGGGAAGGAGCGCTGACCTTCAACGCCTGGGTCGGCTCGGGCAGCTTCGCTCCATTCGAGACTCCGGGATATGAGGTCTTTCTGCCTTTCTCCGAGGACCCGTTCGCTCAGATGGCCGGGGGTGGAGTGGAGTACGTTCAGCCTTTCACCGACGACTTGGACGTGGCGTTCGGACTGAACTACAGCCAGTACGCTTTCAGCTCCGATATCCTCACCGGAGAGCGCTACCGCACCGACATCAACGGCTTTCCCCTCACCGTCAACAACACGGCCGCCACCGAAGACTTCGTGGCTCTGCGAGTGAACGGCCTCTTCAGCACTCTCAACGATCGAAACCTTCCCACCGAAGGCACCAAGATCCGATTTGGGCTGGAGCAAGCGATCGACATCGGCAGCTCCTCCACTTCGTTCAACCGGCTCTCCACGAACATAGCCCACCTGTTTAAGGCGCCCGGATTCAACGACGGAGACCACTCGCTCCTCTTGAATCTGCAGGCCGGGACTATCCTTGGGGATCCACCCTCGATTCGGGCCTTCCACCTGGGCGGAGCCCAGTCAGTGCGCGGCTACGACCCCGGCGATCTGGCGAGCGGGAAATCGTTTCTGCAAACCACGGTGGAGTACCGACATCACCTCCACACTTTCCATTTCTTCGACACCGACTTCAACGCCAGACTGGCCGTCTTCCACGACTACGCTACGACGTTCGGCACGGCCAACCAGTTGAAAGGCATGCCGCCGTTTCTCTTCGGGAAACCCGAACACGGATACGGTTACGGAGCAGGCCTTCACCTGGCCAGCGAATACGGACTGTTCCGCCTGGAGTCGGCCTGGAACGGCGATGGCCGCAACACTGTCTACTTCACCGTGGGGGAACGATTTTAGGAGAACTTCTTCCCCTTATCGTGGAACTGGCTCAGCAGGCCGGGGCCATGATAAGGGCAGAGTTCTATCTCCCCGACGGACCCAGAGGATATGGAGAGAAGGCTCCGGTCGATACCGAGATTGAGGCCTTTCTCCGCGGTGAGTTGGCCAAGCTCACCCCCGACTGGTCCATCCTGGGCGAGGAGCTCCCGTTTCAGGGAGGTGCCGACCCCTCTCACTGCTGGGTGCTCGATCCCCAGGACGGGACTTCGGCATTTTTGCGTGGGTTTCGGGGCAGCAGTGTTTCCATCGCGCTGACCCGAGATCACCAACCGGTGCTGGGCGTGGTGCACGCTCCACTCTATCCCAACGACAGCGGGGACACGATCTACGGGGCGGAGGGAGTGGGTCTCTTTCGAAACGGCAGCCCGATTCAGCCCGGCCTTACCGGGAGCCCACTGGATACCGAGGCTGTGGTGGCGGTGAGTCAGGACGCCGACCGCCGAATCGAATACAATCGCGGCACCCTGAAGCCGGCCCGCTACTTTCCCATCCCCTCGATAGCCTATCGACTCGCCCTGGCCGCCACCGGAGAGGTGCGTGCGGGCATGTCGCTGGCCCCTATTCGCGCCCTGGATGTGGCCGCCGGACACGCCCTGCTCTTGCTGACCGGTCGGGATCTTCATCATCTGAGCACCCCCGACCAACCGGCCCTTAGCTACCGAAACGACCCCAGACTGCACGGCGTGATCGGAGGCGATCCTGCCGCCATTGGATCGCTTACTCCATGGCGCTGGGAGAGCTACTTCGGCCCTAAACAGGATCATCCGTTGGCCCGTCCCTCTCATCGCCTCAGAGCCTCGGGCCCGGCCCTCTCTCGAGCCCAGGGTTGCCTTCTCGGACAGCTTGTCGGAGAGTCGACCCTTCCTCCCGGGTGCCTCACAGCCGACTCCGAACTGACCATCCTCCTGGCCAGGCATCTTCTGAAAGACGGGACCCGAGCGCTCGATCTGGCTCTTGTTGAAAGGGAGTGGCAAGCCTCCGGAAACGACTCCCAGCCTACTGCCCCCATATTCTGGTGCTGTCCTCTGGGCTTGGCCTTAAGCCCGCGAAAGCTCCAGGGGCTAACCCTCAACTCTCAAGGGGATTTGGAAAACGAATGCGTTCGAGCCCTGCTTACAGCTATCTCGCTGGCGATGGAAGAGACAGGACCGCTGGAAGCTCTCCGCCGCATCGCCGAGAGGGCGTCAAGTCCGATGCGTGCCCTCCTGGAGGGTAGCCAAACACCGGAAAGCCGGCAACTTCGAGCCTTCCAAAATGCCTTCACCCACCTGCGGCGAGGAACAGCCCTGCAGGCCGCGGTCGAGAGTTCCCGGCAAGAGCAGTCAGGCCCCTCCGTGGTGGGCTGCCTTCTAGGCGCTTTTCAGGGATACGATAGCGTTCCGCAAGATTGGAGGTTGGCGGTACTCACCTACCGGGGTCGCTCAAGACCGGTGTCCCATTGGCCGGTCGACGCCCTGAGATTAGCCGAACATCTCCTTTCTCTGCGAAAAAAAAGTTAGTTTGAGCGCGACAATCTTCTCTGCCCATGGTTAAATGTAACTATGATGAAAGCCAGAACCCAACTATTTGCGTCCCTCCTCTTCCTTCTCAGCAGCGTTGCCATCTGGAATCTGGTGATGCCCGCACAGCCCGCTCCTCCGCCCCCGGAGCCCGTAGCAGTTGTGGAACAGGCAGCTTTCCCCGTTCAGGTTGAAGGCGTCTGGGAACAGTACTCGATGCACGGATGTCATCGAGAGTTCATGGCCCGCCTCGACGTTCGAAAAGACGGCGACGCCTACATCGCTCATCCCCTATCACTTGCGGAAAACACATTCCCCAAACATTCCTACCGCTCTTACGACCACAAGTTTGAAAACGGCCGCTGGACTTTTAAAGAAGACTGGGACGGTCAGGTCGGCGAATTCACCATGGAACTCCAGCCAAACGGCGAGTACTGGGGAGTCGCTCAGGCCAATCAGGATGGTCACACGTTCGGGACCGTCTACGTCCGAGTCGCAGACTAATAAGAGAGGGCCTATTGGCCCTCAAACATCCCCTCCTTAGAAACGGGCCCCGTCGCGGGGCCCTTTTTTTATTCCCAGGGAGGTGTCAAGAATCGATGATGGTTTGCAGGCTCGCGGCCAGGAGTTCCTCAACCGCTTCGCATTTGGCTTTGACCGCGCAGGCAGCACCCACCACTCGATGAATGACCAGAAATCCGAAGAAGTGTGACATCATCAGCGATGCCTTTGCCTCTAAATTGCCTCCGGTCAGAGCCTCGGTCAGCGGGCCGGTAATCTTTTCCGCCAAATGCTCCCGAAGAATCGGAAGCGCTTCCTCACAACCCACCGAACGGGCGAAAATGAGAAGCCTGTCGGTATTGACACTCAGGAGTTCACCGGATTTGCGAGTGAGGTGTCCGCTAATCAAAAAACGTGCCAAACGCAAGCCCATCTCTTCTCTGGGGCCCTCATACAGTTCGGAGTAGTCGTTGTCGTCCTGTAGAACCGCTTTCAACAAGCCTTGCTTGGAACCAAAATAGCGGTTTACCAGAGCCGCCGTAACATCGGCGCCGGCAGCGATCTCTCGCACTCCAACCTGGTCATAGCCACGTTTGATAAAAGCGTCGTGGGCCGACTCCAGGATGGCTAATCTCGTTCGTTCGGACTTTTTCAGTTCTTTCTCCGTCATCTAGTAACAATATCACCCTTGCACGATAATATCACCGTTGACAAGAAAGTCAACAAGTGTTTAATTAAACAGGTGTTTACACTCCCTCCGAAGAGATTTTTATGGGTCCTTGCCCTTATTTTCTGCAGCGTAGCGACCCATGCGCTCGCCGACCCGGTCGACCCCGATGCACTGGCTCCCCCGATCCGGGAAAGACTGATGGAGCCGATCAGCGTCGATGTCTTGGAGTTGAGTTTGTCAGATACCCTGGGACTGTCGCTTGCCTCCTCTCCTTCCCTCGACCGCCAGCTTGCCGTCATCCGTCAGCGCGAGTATGAGGTGGAGGAGGCCTACTCCCAGGCTAATCCGACCGCCAACTTTCAGGCCCAGTATCAGAGAATCGAGCCTCCCGTCTCCTTCACCGGCGGCCAGGTCATCCAGCCGCCCGACAACTACAGCTTCGCCTTGACCCTGAGCCAGCCGATCTACACATTCGGCCGCCTTCGGTTCAGTGTTCTAGCCGGCAAGCTCAGCCGTCGAAGCGCCCAGGAAGAATATCTCGACCGTCTTCAAGCCGTCATCCTGGGCGGTGCGGAGCTCTACATCCAAGCGTTAGTAGCCGATGAAGCGATGAATATCGCGATCGAAGACCTGGAAGCACAGAGGGCCAATCTCAGGGTTACCCAACAGCTTTTCGAACAAGGCGTGGTGGCCAGGTTTGACGTGTTGCGAACGGGTGCCGCCACCAGTCAAGCCGAGCAGGTGCTGATCGAAGCCCAAACCAGACGGGAGAACGCTCTCTCTCAGCTCAAGTCGTTCATGGGGCTGAACCTGGAGCAGCCGATCCTTCTGACCTCCCTGGAGCTCGAACCCCCCGAGCAGCTGGAACTGACTAACGAGCAGATGGAAATCCTGGAGCGACGACCCGACCTGCGAGCCCTCCGATGGGCGGTGGAAGCAGCCAGGGCTCGAGTGGATCTGGCTCGCTCCGAAAACTCGCCGATGCTCTCGCTCCAGAATCAAACGATCAATCGCAACGCTACCGGGCTCAGTCCGGGTACCCAGAACACAACTTCCATTGTTCTTGCCATCCCTCTTTTCGACGGAGGCGTCTCCAAAAACAGAGCCTTGCAGGCCGAGGAGACGGTCAAGCAGCTTCAGGCCGACCTGGAGCAACGAGAGCGGGATGTGGTCGTAGAAACTGCGGAGACCTATCGAGAGTTGCAAGACCGCTGGCGTTCGATCGAGGTAGCCCGAGACAATGTCGAGCAGGCCGAGGAAGCCTTCCGGGTAGCCCAACTGCGATACGAAAACGGTATCTCGACCACCGTCGAACTTCTCGATTCACAAGCCGCCCAGGCCCGCGCCAAATTTGAGCTGGCCCGCACCACGGCCGACTATCAAAGAGCCCGTTGGCAATGGAGACGGGCCGCCGCCGAAGAGTTTCCGGTGGAGGTTCCGCTGCCTCCAGAAATTCGGGCCCGACTCGATGCTGAGAGAGAACTACTTTAAGTTTAAACCCTTTTAACATTCGCGTGACGTTTTCCTGAGAGGATGGGCTAACTTATTCACTATCAGGAAATGTGCCATGCAAATCAGATCAACGCGTCAGCGACCTATTCAAGAGACGCCCTACCAAAAGATAAAGAATTCAAAACTCGGACGGCTGGTCCGCGACAACAAAGTTGGGACAGGAGCAACGGCCGTGGCCGCTACCGCCGTCATCGCCGGTGGATCGATCCAGTCCGACGCTTTCTACAACGTCGCTCGATACGGCATCGTACCGGCGGCTGGAGCGGGGATCTCCGTCCTGGGCGCCACCGCCGTTCACGACGCTGTTGTCAACGATGTGGGAGAGAACAACGTGAAGGCCACCGCCAAAATCGCGGTAGGCAGTGCAGCCGCCCTGGGCGGAGCAGAGATCGTAGGGCGCACTTTCGACATCCCGGTGATGGAACAAGCCTTCTCCGGAGTCGTCTTCGATCACGGACAGGCTCTGATCGGCGGCGCACTCCTGGCTGGAGCCGGAATGGCCGGCAAAGCCGCCGTTCAACAGTTTGAGAAGCTCGGCGAAGCCGGCAGCAACAAAGCCGTGCACGGCGCTATCGGCACAGGAGCCGCCGTCGGTTCGGTCGCCGCGGGTCTGGCCGGAGCCGAACTGGTAGGCCGCGATCTGGGGATTCCCGTAATCGACAAAGCCTTCACCGGAACCGTAGAGTTCCTCACCAAAACAGCCGCGGCTTCCGTGGTCGGCGGAGGCCTCCTGGTAGGAGGGGCCGTGGTGGCCGGAACCCAAGCGGCCAAGAACCTCGCGGGCGGAAACGGCAACGATTACGCGACTGCGGCTATGGTCTCGGGAGCCGCCGCCGGTGGACTCGGTGGTCTGGAAATACTGGGTCACGGGCTGGGCCTGGAAGCCACCAAAGGAATCTTCACCGAACACGCAGGCGCCCTGGGTGGACTCACCGTCTCTGCCTTCGGTGGAGCGGTGGCACGTCACGCCGGCAAGAGCTTGAAGAAAAACGGAGCCACTCCGTTCAACAGCCTGGCGTTGACCGGTGGTATCTCGGCTATGGGCGCGGGGGCCGGATTGGCCGCCTGGTCGCTCGGGGCCTCGGAGGTTTCTAAACTGGTGGGAGACGGCACGACAGCCGTGGCAGGTCTGGGTCTGGGCTTGAGCACCTACGCTTTCGGCAAGAAAGCCGTGGAGTCGGCCAAATCCGGTCATTTCGGAAACGCCCTTTTTCACGGAACAGGAGCCGCGGCCAGCGCCGCCGGAGGCCTCTACGCCGTGGGGAGCGGCCTCGGCATTCAGGCCTTGGAGCAGGCGGGCGACAAGGTGATCGACGCCACCGTGAGACCCCTGGCTGAACACGTCATCGGACCTTCACTCGAATTCCTGTTTGAGAACCCTGCCCTGGGCGGCGTGGGCCTTGCGCTGATTGTCGGCGGCTATGCCTACTCCCAATGGTCGAAGAGCCAGAAATAAGGACATTCTATCCGCCCGTATGTCCCCCAGGGGTCCGTTTTCCCTATCCTTCTGCTATTGTGGAACCCTAGAATACCGTTGGGGACACAATGAGGAGAATACATGGGAGAATTTGTAAGCGGCGAGTGGAAAGAAGGCTGGTACGAAAACGACAGTGACGGGAAGTTTGAACGCCCTCCCACCACTTTCCGAAATACCATTAAAGAGTTCGAACCGAAACGCTATCATCTCTACGTTTCCTGGGCCTGCCCCTGGGCCCACCGAACGCTGATCGCCCGATCCGTCCTCGGCCTGACCGACAAAATTTCTGTTTCTTACGTGGACTGGTACCTCGACGACGGCGGCTGGAGATTCCATCCCGAACACGAGGCGTCGACTCAAGACCACCTTTTCGGATTCGATCGACTGCGACACGTCTACACCAAAGCCGACAGCAACTATACAGGGCGAGTGACCGTGCCGATTCTGTGGGACACCAAGGAGCAGACAATCGTCAACAACGAGTCGCGAGAGATCTTGAGAGATATTTCCACCGGTCTGAGGGATTGGCACAAGCCCGGCTCACCCGACCTTTGTCCGGACAACCTCAAGGATGAAATCGACGAAGTACTCGACGCTATCTATGAGCCGATCAACAACGGTGTTTACAAATCCGGATTCGCCACCACACAGAAAGCCTACGACAAAGCGGTCAACACCCTCTTCGAAGCGCTCGATCGCTGGGAAGGGCATCTCAAAGACCGCGACTTTTTGGTGGGCGACGGCCTGACCGAGGCGGACATCTGTCTGTTCACCACGACTCTCCGCTTTGACCCGGTCTACCATATCCACTTCAAATGTTCCAAGCGAATGATTTCGGAGTATCCAAACTTATCGGCTCACCTCAGCCGAGTCTACAACACACCGGGGGTGATGGAGACCTGTCGCATGGACCATATTCGAAATCACTATTACCAGTCTCACACCAACATCAACCCGAACGGCATCGTGGCAGCGCGACCGCTGAGCAGCACGCTAAGAAGCTTTCAAACTTCCCAAAGCTAAACGACGTTTGGCCTTAGGGCAGGCTCGGCCCGTGACTGTAGATCTCGATCGAGCCGCCGAGGTATCCCCATTCAGAACGATACTGAAGGCGGCCGGGGTCGAGAATCTCGGCCGGGGCCGACGAAGATTCGGCGTGGACCCACCAAAGTGGCTTGGCCGGATCATACGGCACAACGGGGTTGATAAACGTCAGAGTCTTCTCGCCTCGATAGACCTCAAAGCTGCGGACACGGTCGTAGGAAAGTTGAAAGCCGTTTCGTTGGAGATAAGCGAGCATGGCCCAGTCTGCACAGTCGACCACGACCTGGTCTCCGTGCGCGGCATTGGCCATAAGAAACTCCGATGCCCCTCGCCAGTCTTGCTTGTTCACTCGGTAGTAAAACTCCAACGCCGGACCGACGGTACAGAGGTAGACTGCCAGCGCCACGGCACCTAACACCCGGCTCCGCTGCCAGAAAAAACCAACGGCAGTTCCTTGAAAAGCTATGAAAATCGGAAAGGCGAAAGCCACGTGGCGTACATAGAGATAGATTCTCGAGTAGAGGAGCAGCGGAGCGGCAGCCACCACGACATAAGCCAGGGCGGTCGTAAAGACGAGTCCTAGCAGCAACGCCCTTGGCTTATCTGTTTTCGCTATGGCGTAGGCCCCCACCACGGCGAGGCCCAACTGAAAAAACCAAACCCAGCGCCGATCTCCGGGCGGAGGCACCTCTCCCTGAGTCCACTTACTCACCAAACGCTGAAGTGTCTCCCCAATGACTTCGCCGGGAGCGAATCTCGACTCGGGGCCCCCGGTCAGAGCACGACCCTCAACAGCGTCGACAGGCGTCTGGGTGACGGAGGCTCGCACCCACTTTTCACCGGCTAGTTTCATCACCGGGGGAAACCAGGGAGCAAAACCGATGACCACCGAGAGATAAAGCAGACTCGAGCATAAGGCCGCTTTTCTCCGAGACCTTGTTTTCGACCTTAACAGCATCGCGCCGACCCAGAGTATCTGGGCGCCCAGCAGCAAGACGGCGTGATAGTGGTTGTAGAGACTCAGGAGCGTCACGAATACGTACAACGCGGCCGTGACGAGCAAAACAGCCCGCGCACTCTCCTTCTGCCACTGCTCGTAGAGACGACCGAGAAGCAGCATCGAGACGATGCTACAGAAGATCATGACCGAATAGGTTCTGGCATCCTGAGAGTGGTGAAGATGGAGCGGACTGCCGGCCAGGAAAAGGGCGGCACTCGTCGCCCCGGCTCTATTGGACCACTGTCGCACCAGGCCGTAGATTGCCGGGACGGCGGCGATTCCGAAGAGAGCCGGTATGAGCCGAAGTCCAAACTCATCGGGCCACCAACCGTAGGGAAGAACCGTCATGAATATGGTCGCCGGAGTGTTGACCCCCACCGTCCAACACTGCTCGAAAGCAAAGGCGAAACTCTCCGCACAAAGAGCGGTCAGCCCCTCGTCGACCCACATACTCTTGCCGGCCAACGTGGGTAAACGAAGTGCAGCCGCAAAAAGAGTCACAGCAAATAATAGCCAACGTTCGGATGCCGACCCCTTCACGCCGAAACCACCGATTCACCGGTCCGGGCGACCTCCAGAATGATATCGGCCGCTCTCTCGAGCCCTCTTCTCTCAGCGATGACCTGCCTGTATCTTTCGGCCCGTTGTCGCATCTCTCCATCGGACAGGACACTTGCAACCGCTAGCCTGAAACCCTCGACATCGTCTGCGCCAGGCCAAAGAGCCACCCCCGTTCCGCTCCACTCTATCCGCTTGGCGATACCTGGCTGGTCGTTTGCCAGGGGACTTACCACCATGGGAACACCGGCACTCAAGCACTCCAGGGTCGAATTCATCCCCGCGTGGTGAACCATCAAGTCCGTTTTGTCTAGGATTTCCAATTGCGGAACTCGAGTTTGCACCATAGTGCGGGGGCCTGCCCGAAGTTGGTTGCCGTACCCTCCGGCCGACACTACCAACTGAACGTCGAGTTGAGAGACAGCCTCTATGACGTTTTGTAGGATAGCGATATTGCCCTGACTCACTGAACCGATGCTGGCGTAAACCAAGGGTTGTCCGGTCAGCCGACTCCAGGGAAAATCCACTTCTTCTCGCGCCTCCCGGCGCAAAAACGGGCCGGTGAAATGAAAGCAATTCGGCAGAGACTTTCGGGGATACTCAAACTCCGCCGGCTGCTGGGTGATCTGGGCTAAGCTGGACCATACCGTGTCGTAGCTGAACGGTCCGAGTCCGGCTTCCAGGCTTTGATTGTTGAGAAAACTCCTCCACGGTTGAACGAGAGTTGAGAGCTTTTGTTGAGCGCTTTCCCCGGCAGGTTTCTCGACGTGCGGCTCACCGGTGAATCCCGGCACCCCTTCTTCCGAATGACGCATCAGAGTGGTGATGACCGACACGAAAGGGATACCGAGCTTGCGGACCAGAATAGAGGCCGCGTAGTCGAGGTGGTCAATCACGAAAAGGTCGGTATCGCTACGAGCCAGTACTTCGGCCCCCTCCTGTAGAAGCGCCTCTCCCCACATTCTCGTGGTTTCCAGCGCCTGGGCGACCGCCTCCTCTCCCTTCAGACGGCTGAGTTCCCTGGCTCTGCGGGCAAAGGTATGAGCGGGGAAGCGCTCGGTGGCGTAATCCCGAAAAGGTAGCCCTCGCGAGCTGAACTCGTCGGCGAATTCCGGAAGATGAAAGAAGAGGACCTCGTTGCCACGCGCTTTGATCTCGAGAGCCAGAGCCGCGAAAGGATTGAGGTGACCGGACCAGGGCATGGTCAGAAAACCTATCCGGCTCACGGCGCACTCTCCAGGGCAATACCGAGTTGCTGTACCAACTCGTCCGTGCGCGCCTTCAGAGAGTCGTAGCCATATCGGTAATAACCCTCGATATCCGTGATACCTTGCTGGGGATAGGGACTGCTCGGCGGTCGCGGCAGTCGTCCTCCTTTCAACGAATCAAAGGCGTGTGACAGGTATTCAAATTTGACGCCCGGGTCCAAAGCCCGCCCTCCCTCCACGAAACCCGGGAAACGCAGAAAATGGGGAGAGCAGTAGTGCCTCAAGTCCCTGAGAAAACCGGCCGCCGTGGGAGGCTTGAGCCCCAACTCCTCTGGAGCTATCCAGTGTAAAAAACCGTTTTTGTACTGGAGATACAGGTCCAACAATTCCGGTGTAGCGATAAAGGAACCGGGAAGATAAGCTTCATCAGGAAGCGGGTACTCCGGAGTCGGGAGCACGACATAGGTGCGTGTGATACCGTGGGGTGCCGCGACAGCCTGGAACACTTTCGGCTTCCCTAGTCTCCGAGGTAGAGGCTCCATCCGCTTGGAATGCAACTGTTGCGCCAAATCCAGAATAAACCGCATCAAACCCTGGGGGGCATCGAGGTCCGGGGTTGCTTTGTGAAAGCACCGCAAGTGTTGTTCCATAGCGTGTCGAGTCACCAGAGGTCTTTCCAGCAAACCCTCGGCAACTGCAAAAAAGTTCCAACACTCCAGGGCGTGCTTCTTGCAGTTTCGGATGTCGTGGCGTTGGACCGCGGCGGGCACGTAGAGGTCAAACCAAAGTAGGAAACTCCTGAGGGCATCTTCCGACCGAATTTTAGCTATCGTCGGCATTTCTCGGCTTCCGTAGAGGTGATAATAGCACTGCTTCTCCATCGAGCCCCACACCGTGTCCCACTCACTCAGGAGAGCGATATCACTAGGACCCATAACCCAAATGTGTCCAAGCGCGGGATTCAGAGCACGGATGATGCGATGAACCCGGTAGAGAAAGCCGAGACTTCGTCCGCCACAGGAGCCTGGCTTCAAAACCAGCTCCAGATCAATGTCGCTTCGCCCAAAGTATATCTCCCCCGTCCCCACGCTGCGACGGGCGCCCGCACTCCGGATCTTGCCGGAGAGCGCGTAGAGCCACGCGGTGCCCTGGGCGGCAGCTAGATAGAGTGCTCTGGCGACAGCCCCTTCCCGGAGACTCAAAGGGGAGACACCTTCCCAAGGATCGAGTAGTGGTCTTCTTCGAACACGTGGTCCTGGAAATGCCCCGTTGTGACCTGGCCCCATAGGGCGGTCTCCTGGGAGCGAGCCGCTCGATAAACAGTCACATCCGCTCCGACCTGTTTCGGTTCATAATCCTTGAGCAGTTGAAGGTGCCCCCGATACAGCCCCAGTTGCTCCGTGAAAAGGTCCTTATCGAGAAGGCCCTTCGGAAGCCAATCTCTCTCCTCGCAGAAGGATAACAGTTCCGAGTCCGAGGGTGCCTTTTTCAGGGCTTCACCGATCTCGTTGAAAAGCCCTGAGGGTGGCCGGGGATGGTGGTCGTAGATCACACCGGCCAGAGCGAGCTGCAGCGAGTTTTCGACTCCGCCGGGGACGGGTGGGTCGACAAGATGCACCTTCTCAACGACTCGCCCTCGAGACTCTAGAACAGTGGTCATCTCCAAGGCGATAACGGCCCCTAACGACCAACCGAGGAGCGAAACAGCACCCTCCGGCATCTCCTCCTCTAACAGATCAGCGTAACGAATGGCCACCGACTCGATGGAAGCTGGAACTTCGTTGGTCTGAATAGCATAGAGAGGATGCTCAGCCGGCACCGACGGTCTCAAAGTGAGATAGGCGGTGATATGACCGCCCGACGGATGGACGCAAATCAGCGGCACTCCTTCTCCGCCGGCCCGGAGTGCCACCAGGCGCACTCCGGACGGCGGTCTTCGGGCTTCCACCAGAGCCACGACCTCGTCGATGGTAGGGCAGGTGATAAGGTCCGCGGGGGTGAGTGTCACGGCGAGGGTTTTCCGCAGATCTCCTATCACGTTCATGACCCGAAGTGAGGCCAACCCTGCCTCCCAGAGGTCGGTTTGGTGGGTGGGTTTAACCCCTTCTCCCAAGGCTGCCAGAACTGCCCGCTCCACCGCCTTTCTTGCATCTTTAAGAATCGTCGTGACAGCTCCCCCGGTCGTCTCGCGGCGGAACGGCTGGGAACCCCAGTATGGCCGCCTTTGAAAGGGGTAGACCGGAATGGGGCGGCGCTGAAGCGGGGTCTCGAACACCCCTTGCCAATGCGGGTTGCACCCTCCTTCGTACAGTTCAGCCAGGGCTTCCAGCATCTGGGCACGCTCATCAACTCCCCTGCGTAGAGAAGCCGTCACCCTCGCTTCACTCCGACACTCAGCGATCATCGGGAGAAGGGACGCTTGAGGTCCAACCTCCAGAAAGCTCTCCGCTCCCATCCCGACCATCGTATCGACCGCCTTCCCAAACCGTACGGCTTGCCGCAGTCCGTTTCTCCAGTATTCAGGACTCCGAACCTCCTCCGTGATGGCCTCCCCCGTCACACTACTCACCAAAGGCAGAGACGGCAGTTCAAATCGCGCCGAGCTCATCAACTCATAATAGCGGTCTAGAATCGGGTCCATCGCTTTGGAGTGGAAGGCCTGACCGACTGCCAACAGTCCACATCGCATCCCCATTTTAGATAAGACAGCTCCGGCTGCCTCGCAAGCCTCGATCCCTCCACTCAGAACGACCGAGCGGGGGCTGTTGATCGCTCCTACTTCAAGGTCGTCACTAACAACTTCCACGACTTCGTCAGCAGACGCGGAGACGGCTAGCATCGAGCCTCCGGCGGGCAACGAGTCCATCAGCACACCTCGCTCGTGGACAAGCCTCAGAGCTTCTTCCAGATCCAGAACTCCAGCCACACAAGCAGCGGTGAACTCGCCCAGGCTGTGACCACAGACCAGGTCGGGATTCACTCCCCAGGACTGCCAGAGCTGAAAGAGCGACCATTCGAGAGCAACTGTGGCCGGCTGTACGAGAGTCGTGGTGGCTAGCAACTCCTCCGGCTTCACCCCGAGAATCCGGCTGCACTGTTGATAAGCCCGTCGAAACACCTCACGAGTTTCATACAGCAACGATCCCTGGCCCGGTTGGAAAGCTCCCTGTCCGGTAAACACGAAGGCTAGTCGTCCGGGGCCCGCCCTGGCCGGAGTGGATAGCTTTTGAAGCCGTTGTTTTATCTCCGCCAAATCAGCGCCCACGACCGCCCCTCGAAACTCCATGGGCCGGCGTCCCATCGCCGCGGTTTGGCAATAGGAGCCGAGCGGCTCCGACAGATGCTTCAGATGTCGTTCTCGACTCTCTTCAAAGGCTTCGACATTGCGGGCGGAAAGGCACAACACAAAAGGCCCTTCATACTCCGCATAGGAGGCGGTCGAGGGACTCTCCACCACCACGCAGGCGTTGGTTCCGCTCATCCCCATGGACATGACGGCCCCTCTCACTGTTTCACTCGCTATCTGTCGCGGTTCGGTGGGGATGACAAAACGTTCCTGATGCTCTTTCAGCAGAGGGTTCAGCTCCCGAAAGTGCAGATTCGGAGGCATCAAACCGCTCCGCGCCGTGTAGGCGGCTTTCAAAAGACCTACCGCGCCGGCGGCTGCCTCCAGGTGTCCCACGTTCGTCTTGACCGCTCCCACCGGTAGAGGCTTTTCACAAGGCCCGAGAGCTTCGGCCAGGGCCTCCAACTCGATGGGGTCTCCGAGAGCCGTACCGGTCCCGTGGGCTTCCCAAAAATCGATCTGACCGGGTCTGAGTCCCGCATCCTGAAGAGCCTCCCGAATCACCCCTTGCTGGGCCGTTCCGTTGGGTGCCGACAGACTGCTGCTCGAGCCGTCGTGATTGACCGCGACGCCTCGAATGAGAGCCACCACCGAGTCGCCGTCGCGAAGCGCTTCGGAGTGCCTCTTGAGCAGGAAGATGACGCACCCTTCACCTCGTGCAAAACCATCTGCCGCGGCATCGAAAGCCTTGCATCTCCCATCGGAAGCGAGAACTCCCATACGAGAAAGGGCCAGGAAGGAATCTGAGGTGCAGATGGCGTTCACGCCGCCTGCCAAAGCCAGGTCGATATCCCCTCGCCGCAAGCTTTGAACCGCCGATTGGATTGCTACCAGCGAGGACGAGCAACTGGTGTCGATAGCCATGGCGGGTCCCTTGAGATTCAAGAGGTGAGACACTCTTCCGGCGGCCATGGAAGGCGACACGCCCAGAGCATCGGAACTCCCGTAGCTGGTTCCACTGATGCCCAAGAACACACCGCAACGGCTGCCGGACAGAGAGCGCGGGTCGTAGCCGGCGTGCTCCAGAGCGTGCCAGGCCGACTCCAGGGTCATTCTGTGTTGCGGGTCGGTGGCCGTCGCTTCCCGCATACTCCAGCCGAAAAAACCGGCATCGAACTGCTCAATGTCGGCCAGGGCCGCTCGATTCGTCAGCGACCCATTCGGCATGCCCCAGCGCTCGATCTCGCGAGTGAAATCTTCACCCTGGCAGAGAAGTTCCCAGAAATCATCGGGCGAGTCCGTTCCCGGGAGTCGACACCCTATGCCGATGATCGCGACCGCGTGTTCTTCCGGCGGCTTCTCGGTCGTCGTGGGAATCTTCTCCGCCTCTTCAAAGAGGTTATTCAACCGATGCGCTAACGCGTCTACGGGCGGATGGTTGAAGGCAAGCGTGGCGGGCAGCTTCTTGCCCAGGAGGTCGGAAAGACGGTGGGCCAACGTCACCCTCTCCAGAGAGTCGAGTTCTACCTCCTCGACATGCTCCTCCACGAGAGTTCTCAGGCGCCTGCTGCGCTCTCTCCCGGGGAGCAACGACAACTCGTTGAAAAGCGGAGTCTCTCTCCCTGGTTGCTCAGCCCGCTCCTTCAGCTCATGTCGCTTGACCTTACCCAAGTCGTTTCGCGGGATTCGGGAGCACAAACAGATCCGGGTCGGCCTGCGGCGACGGTCGAGACTTCGCTTGCAGTGCCTATGAATCTCTTCAGGCGTGAGGCCTTCCGCCACCACGAACGCCACAACCTCTTCCCCCAGGAAAGGCTCGGACACACCGACCACGGCGCAATCTCGAACTCCGCCGAGGCTTCTCAGGACCTCTTCAATCTCGGCGGGTGAAATCGTGGCTCCGCCCTGCAAGATCCGGTCTGAAGAGCGGCCCAGTATCTGCAATCGCCCGTCCACAAACCTTCCCAGGTCTCCCGTTTTAAACCAATCCTCAGCCGGGTCTTGACCCAGATATCTCCCAGCCGATGCGCCGGCCCGAACTTCCACCTCTCCCCCTTCGGAGATCCTCACCTCCAGGCTTTCGGAAACCCGGCCGTCGCGAGTGACCGGACCCAACTCGGTGAGTCCGTAGACCGGGGTCGGGCGAACGCCGAAACGTTCCTCAAACCTCCCGAGCAGATCCTCCGAGACCTCGGCTCCGCCTACTAAGACGCTCTTGAGAGATGGTAGTCGGGCCGATGAAGATTGTAAGAGCGATTCGCACAAAGACGGTACTAACATGGTCGTCTGGACTCGATGCTCTTCCAGCGCCGATAGCACATCCCCCGGCTGGAGACTTCGCGGAAGCACTAGCTGCATCTTTTGGAGCATCCGCAAATACAGATACTGGGTGCCGAAGGAAGAGGAGAACGGAAGAGCACAAAGAGAGCGGCGTGGTCTTGCCGTGGGCGGCCGCTCGTCGGCGAAGGCCAGGTAACGCGCCTGGATGGTGGAGTGAAACCAGACCACTCCTTTTGGTTCGCCGCTAGAGCCGCTGGTCAATACGATCTGGGCAGGGTCCTCGTCGTCTCGTACCACCGGTTCGGCCAGCGGCTCACAGCTCTCCAGGTCCTCCAAATCGGTGAGCACAAGAACGGCTTCGGTCTCACCAACGAGCTTCTCGAGAACGGAGGGCGGTGTATCGCGATCGACCACGACCGCGACGCAGCCCGCTCGCAAAACGGCGTTGAAGGCGACCACTAAGAGTTCGGAATGAGGTAGACAAAGAACGACGCGGTCACCGGGACTCAGGCCTCTCTCCACCAAGCCGCCGGCCACCCGGCAGGACCTTTGATGCAGCTCTCCATTGGACCAGCGACGGTCTCCAACGATCAACACCTCGTAGTCGCCGTATCTCTCGAGATGCCGGTCGGCCCAAAGGGCGACGTTCACGGTGCCTTGCCCTGAGAGAAATTTACGAACTCGGCCACGGTCACGGCATCGCGTCCGAGCTTCTGAAAACACTCCTCCAGCATCTGTTGGAGTCGGGGATCTTCCATCTTGGAGCGGTTCTTTTTGATCGTCTTATTGGAGGCTGTCGCTCTAACAGAGGCGGCCACCCTCAAAGTGTCCACATCCTGAGTCCGGTGTGGCACGTCTCCTCTCAACACCACAAGATCGCCGGCCAAGGTCGGCAGGTCGACTCCCCTCTCCTCGATATCCAAATCCAGTTCAAAGCGCTCTCCCTGACCCTCCACAACGGTCCGTCCCGCCTCGACGATAAAGCGATGTCCCCCTCCACCCACCAAACGTTCTCGCGCCTCAAGCGGGAGAGCGTCCAGAGGCACGACCCGCAAGTTCGATCGCTCTCTCTCCGGCTTGATGATAGGCGTCCAAAAATTCAGATAGTTCACGTGCTCACCGGTGAGTTGAAAATCCAGGTCGAAGTCCTGATGTAAACAGGACACCTTATCGGCCAACTCCGTCGTCACGTAGTGGCTGTAGGTCAGAAAGTTGATGGTGTCGACTTCGAGTGTCGTCTCACTTCTGATCTCTTCTAGGAACGACTCGATGAGAGGCTTGACTTTATTCAGCGCCCGGCGGCTGACCAGTTTGAATCCGTGGGGATATTTCTCGGGTGGCGCTCCCCTCCGAAAATCGGTCACCAGGGCTTCCACGAGTTCCGGAGTCAAGGCCCGGGGGATGACGACGTAACCTTTGGTCTGAAGGTCTTGCCAGAAAATCATGAGGCTCTCCGTGCATCTAGAACAGCGGGAAGTCCCTTACCCAGCTCGGTGATCCCCACCAGCTTTAAGCCGGCACAAGAAAGGAGCTTTTCATACTGCTCCTGAGTTCGTTCCCGGCCTCCCAACACCAACATCATGTGAAGGTCCATCATGGCCAGTTCCGGATCGTCCTCGCAGAGCAGATGCTCCAAAATGAGAACTCGCCCGTCTTGGTTGAGCGCCTCCTCGCAGTTTCGCAAGATGGTGATGCATTCGTCATCGGTCCAGTTGTGAAGAACGTGTTTGAGAAGATGGACATCGCCTCCCGACGGTACTTTCTCCAGAAAGGAACCGGCTTCCAGCTCAATCTCGCCGCTCTCCACCTCTCCGATCACCTGGGGCAGGTCGAAAAGAACTCCTCGGATTTGATATCTCTTCCGAATCCCTCGCACCAGACTGCCTTCGCCTCCCCCCACATCGACAACGCAGCAGCCCTCCGGGAATTCGTACATCCGAAGAAGCTTCGAAAGAGTGCGACGTTGCTCTCCGGTGGCCATTCGTTGGAAGGCGGCGTTCATCTCAGGGTTCATTCGTCGATGCTCCCAGGCCGTCATGCCGAAGGCCTCGGGAAAAGCGGCCCGACCTGTTCGGAGGCTTTCGGTGAGTCCACCCCAGGCCTGGTAATACTCCCCTCCAACCAGGTCTGCCCAGGCTCTCAGACCGCCTCCGAACCCTGATTGGGTGAGAAATGCTCCCGCGGGGGTGAGAGTATACGAAAGCCCGGCCTGATTCACCAATCCTGCTCCCTTTAAAGCGCGCAGAAACCGTTCCAGGGCGTCGCGATCGAGTTGGAGTTCGGCGGAGAGTGTCTCGGCATCGGACGGTCCGGCATCCAGACGATCGATCAGGCCGGACTGAGTCGCGGCCATCAGAAGGGTGGTGTGGCGATAGCCGTTCACCATCTGGATCACTCGACCAAGATCTTCCGAACTCATCGGTACCCCCCGTCGATCACCAGGGTCTGCCCGGTCACCTGACTCAAGCCCGTGAGGAGTGACATCACCGCCTCCACAACGTCTTCTATCTGATTGACCTTGCCGGTGGCCGTCCTGGACTTCACAAACTTTCGAATGGTGCCCAACCGCTCTCCAAAGTACCTTTCACCCCAGGGCGTTTCCACAAATCCGGGAGCCACCCCGTTGACCCGAACTTCGGGTGCCAACTCCTGGGAGAGCGAGATGGTGAGGTTGTTCATGGCCGCTTTGGAAGCCGAGTAAGGGATGGAGCTGCTCACTCCGGTGAAGCCCGCCACCGACGAGACGTTGACGATAGAGCCGTTTCTCGCTTTCAGAGCCTGATGAGCTGCTTGGGTGAGAAAAAAAGCGCCTTTGACGTTGACCTGAAAGATGCGGTCCCATTCCTCTTCGTTGATCTCTTCGAAGGGCGACGTGGTGGTCGTCCCAGCGTTATTCACGAGATAGTCCAGGCGCTCCCAGCGCTTCAGAGTCTCGCCCACCAGACGACGGCAATCCTCCGTCCGGGAAACGTCGGCTTGGCACAAAAACGCCTCGGCGCCGGCGCTTCGGACAAGTTCCGCAGTCCGCTGCGCCTCCTGCTCCGAAGAGCGATAGTTGACCACAACCGCGCAGCCAAGCTCGGCCAGAGCGACGGCAACGCCCCGCCCGATCCCGCTGGATGCTCCGCTGACGATGCCGACTTTGCTACTCATACTCCGGCTCCGGACTCGCTCAATCGGAGGAGACTGGCCAGGGTCTCTTCGCCGTTGGGATGTAAGATCTTATCCTTGATCTGGCCCGCTGGGAGCCCCGCTTCTGCCTGCTCACGCCGGTATCCGGCGAAGGTGCCGGGCAAGACTCGAACCACTTCCAGGGGATGAAGATCGCCAAAGTTTCGTTTCAGTTCGTAGCGGGAGTTGATGGCCTTTAGACGCTGGTCGAGGTCGTTTGCCAGCCCTTTCGGGGTCTCTTCGCGATTCTCCACAATCAGCACGTACTTGGGGCGATCTTCGGCGCCGGCAGCTTGGAGGCCGCACACAGTAAAGGGCGAGTTGTCCAGCTCATGCCCCTTCAGGGCTTCAGGGACCGAATCGGCAACGTGTTCTTCAGCCAGCTTCTCTCCGGTCAGGTCGCTCACCGATCGCCGGCCGACATACTCCAGCCTGGGTACCTCTCCAACATAGCCCACCACTCGGAAAATATCGCAAGTGGCATATCGATAGAGTCCCCCCAACGTTGTCAGCACGAGCTCGTAGGTCGCACCCGGCTGCAGTTCGTGAAAGAGCAGAGTCTCCGAGCCCGGCTCCACTTGCTGTTCCGAGGGTATGAACTCGAACAGATTTGCCGGCAGGTTTATGGGCTGACCGATAGGGTCGTCATCTATGGTCAGAGTGGTGAACGCTTCACTGCTGATGGACGGCATGGGTAGAAAATTCGAGCAGAAATTCTCTTCGATAGTGGGTCGGTATCGGCTGATGTAGCTTCCGCTCCAGCTTGTGACCAACGATAGGTTCGGCCACAGGTCTCGGGGACCAAGTTGTCCTTTGCTCTTGAGGATCTCTTGAAGGCGGTTTGCCTTCTCCGGATGCGGCTCTCGACAAGGTTCTCCAAGGACGGTACCGCTTCGGAGTTCCTCCACAACTCTCTCCCCCGACTCGTGTAGAGTGGAGATGATCGTCTGGAAGCGACTCGGGTGGAGGCAGGCGACGCATTTCAGGTCGTGCGCGGCGGCATAGCACAGCAAGTAATAAAGACGGACAGCATCATCCTCCACCACCTGCTGCAACCCCGGCATCCAGGGTGCCACAAAGTTCTCGCGCCCGGCTCTGATGACGACCGGCACCTCGGTGGTACTGCAATAAGGAACCTCTCTCGGTCCCAGGAACTCCCTTACCGTTTTGGGCGAAACGTGGGTGACCAGCGTGGTGTCCCGCCGTTCGTTCAGCTCCGGATAGTAGTGCAACTGGGTACCCTGGAGAGCCAGAAACGACTCCATCGTCCTGGCCGAGGACGACGGTGTCACCGGAATCTTTTTCGGCTCGCTTGTCGTGCCGGTGGTCTTCCAAAAGCGGATCGGCTCTTCTTCGGTGAGGACTTTGCTCTCTCCGGCGGCCGATCGCTCGATCCAGGGCGACAGCTCGGGGTAGTGACGAATCGGCACCGCCGAGCGAAACTCGTCCACACTTCCCAACTTATCAAAATCGTGCTCGACCCCGAAAGAAGCTTTCCGATTCTTCTCCAGCACCTCGGTCAAGAAGGCGTCCTGCGTGTTTCGGCCCCCCTCGAGGGCGGCCAGGAACTTCTTTCTGGAGCGAGCGGCTTGTCGTGCCAGAGATTCACGGAGACCCATTCCGCGAGTTTCTTGGGTTTGTCTTGGAAGTCCTATCCGGGGGAGTCTCGGGGAGGGTTGAACGGGGAAACTTAAAACTGACCCCTCATGAACTTCATCCAAGAACTGAAGTGGAGAAACATGCTCCACGATATGACCCCCGGTACGGAAGAGCGACTCATGAAAGGCTCCACCGCGGGCTATATCGGTTTCGACCCCACCGCGCGCTCTTTAGGTGTCGGAAACCTGGTGACCGTGATGATGCTGGTCCATTTCCAGCGAGCAGGCCACAAGCCGTACGCTCTGGTAGGCGGCGCCACCGGCATGGTGGGCGACCCTTCGGGTAAATCGGCGGAGCGGAACCTCCTCTCCGAAGACATCCTACGAGAGAATCTGGCCCATCAGAAAAGCCAACTGGAGCAGTTTCTGGACTTCGACTGCGGCGCCAACTCCGCCGTCATGGTCAACAACTACGATTGGTTCAAGGATTTCAAGTTTCTCGACTTCCTACGCGATGTCGGCAAGCATATCACCGTCAACTACATGGCGGCGAAGGACTCCGTCAAAACGCGAATGGAGAGCGGCATCTCCTTCACCGAATTCTCTTACCAGTTGATCCAGGGCTACGACTTCTACCACCTCTCCAAGAGCCACGACTGTGTTCTACAGATGGGCGGGAGCGACCAGTGGGGCAACATCACCACCGGTATCGAACTTATCCGGAGAATGGACGGGGGCGAAGCTTTCGCCGTCACTTGCCCGTTGCTCAAAAAAGCCGACGGTACCAAGTTTGGCAAATCGGAGGCCGGCAACGTGTGGCTGGACCCCACGATGACCTCCCCTTACCGTTTTTATCAGTTCTGGCTCAACGCGGCCGACGCCGATGTGGTCAACATGGTTCGCATCTTCTCCAAGCAGACTCAGGAAGAAGTGGAGGCTCGAATCCAAGCTCACGAAGAAGACCCGGGTCGAAGAACACTTCAGCACTCCCTGGCCGAAGAGGTGACCAGTCTGGTCCACGGCGCCGATGCCCTCGAATCCGCCAAGAAAGCCTCCCGACTGCTCTTCTCAAGTGACAGCGCCGACCTTCAGGGCTTCACCGCCGAAGAGCTACAGGACGTCTTCGAGGGCGTTCCCAGCGGCACGATCTCTCGCCAGAAGCTGGAAGGCGGGCTCAACGTCGTGGACCTGATGGTGGAGACTCAGGCGATCGCTTCTAAGAAGGAGGCTAAGCGGCTGATCGCTCAGGGTGGGCTGCGGGTCAATTTGGAGCCTTGCGATGCCGCCGACCATGAACTCAGCACCTCCGATATTCTTCACAATAAGCTTATCTGGCTCAAGAAAGGCAAGAAGAAGAACCATATCGTATTCGTCGATTAAGCCTTAAAAAAGGACTCTCCGTTTCTTTCCAGACAAGTCATGAGTCTGGATTATTTAAGGAGGTCTTATGAAAACGAAAATAAGCATGATGGGGCTAATTCTCTTGGTAGCCCTCTTCGCCGGATGCGGCGACAGCGATCCGAACGTGGTGAGTGGACTGCAGGGAAATAGTTCCATCGTCATTCCCACGCCGACACCGGATCCCGACCCTACACCCGACCCCGACCCGATCACCAGCCTTCGAATTGCCAATTCATTCTCGCTGGCCGACAATCTCGTCGTGACCGTCGACGGTGCCGTGGTGGACAACGATCTCGACTCTTTTCAAGCTACCCCCTACCTGGAGCTGGAGCCCGGACAGCACACAATCGTTGTGACCGGCTCCATACCTTTCCAGACAGAGCAGACGGTGGTCGATGAAACCGTCACTCTAGCGGAAGGCTCTTCTTCCACCTTCGTCTTCGCCGAAGCCCAAGGTGAAGTCGACGCTCAGTCCGCCGAGTTTATCGGCTTTCTTTTACTGACCGACGACGTGACCCCGGCGGCCGGACAGGTCAACGCCAGACTGGTCAATATGCTTCTAAGATTTGACAACAACGCTAACGTTCTCGACGACGATGAGAACACGCTACTGGGCCCGGTGCGTGAGGGCAACGTCAGTTCCTACAGCACTATCCCCAACTCCGTCTTCACCACCACCGATTCATTGCTCGGCCTCCTCACCAACCCCGGGGGTCCAGAGGAGGAGACATTCATCTTCGATAGTGTGGTAGGTAGTACGAACACGTTGATAGAGGCGCTCGCCGAATTGGTCGGAGTTTCCGGTGTCAATGTCACCCTTGTTTTCTCTCTGAATAGACTTGAAGAGTCTCTAGTCCTTCTCGTCCTGCTCGACGACCTAAACAACGGTAGTACGACCATCGTCTCCTTTGGAGAAGAAGTCGCAGAAAACTAGGCTTGCACAGCCGTCTTCCCTAACGACCCTCGTTCAGAATGAACGGGGGTCTTTCTTTTTCAGCGAAAGCCGTTTAGAGCCATCCACCGACAAAGGCAACAAGACCAGCTACCACCGCCGCAAAAGTCAGACTCGCTATCATCGCCGCGACCGTATGAGAGCCGGAAGGCCAGACTACTCGCTGACCTTCGGCGACCACGCCGCGCACCTGCTTTATTTGTCTCCGAGACCAGCTCACGGAAGGCTCGGGGCGAGATTTGACAGCTACACCGCCACCATCGGGAGGCTTTTCCTTCTCCCGACGTACTCGAGCGTTCTTCCGAGGCTTCTCGCCGTCGTCACCAAAGAACGCGCAGGCTACGACAGGGGGCTTTGAGCCTCCGCCACCGCCGCCACTTCTTGCTCCATCAGGTTGGGGTTCCATAGAGATATTGTAGCCTATCCCGGCGTGGTTCCAAAGCGAGCCGCTCGGACTTAGCTCAGTTGTCGAACTGCTCTATCCTTCAATCCTCGAACACGTGGTTTGGTACGTCGGCAAGGCGTGAAAGTGACGGAGCACCGAAGCGTAAACCGCAGGGCCAAGAGGCAACCTGTTCGATAGGCCGCGGCCTGATTTAGCCGTCAGGGCACGACCGGCACGTACCGAAACTTGTAAGAGTTATCGAAAAACGGCTCCTGTGTCCGGTCGCTGGTCTTCCAGAGAATGTTGCGGACATAGCCGGTGCCTGTTTTTCGGTCTAGATGCAAGACTGTGCGACGCTCGGTATCGTCGTTGGCCGCTTTGGCGTCGCTTTCGATGTGGAGAGCCGACCAATCGTTTTTGGTGGGCTTTTCCGGCAAGAGAAAGATACGCTTGGTCGTCCGGCCCTTGAACTGGCCCTCATCGGTGACGGCTTGGAAAAGCTTGAGCTGCTTGACCACGTACTGATTTTCAATAGGATCCCAAGAGATCCCCAACATCCCTTGGAGCATCTGAAACGACTTTTCACCCTCGCCCGGCGGCAGGTCCAGCGGGATATCGGAGAGCACGCAGAAGTAGGCCGGTTGGTAACGGTCGCTAGGCAAGAACGCGGGCTCGTCCAGCAGTGTGAACGGGAGCGAGTGGACTTGCTCGACACGTATGGGAGTGTCTGCCAGAACGAGGCCGACGCTAAGACATATCCAGGTGAACAGGAGGGCGAGTTTGACAACTTTCATCGGGGCCAGTTCTAGACGACTTTCAGTCTACCTCGCTATGAAAACGGGCTCACCCATCAGGGGATTCGCGCCCTCTCCTCGAACACCACAGGGTGAACGATGAGTACACGAGCAAACTGGGGGATTACTTCCGCTCAAAAGGAGCGGAAGTAGCCTTCCTCTTCGGCTCAAGGGCCGACGGGCGACATCAGCCCGAAAGCGACTACGATATAGCAGTGCTCTGGCCGGAGCCGTTTGACCCCCTCGAAGCAATCCCGGCCTCGAAGTATAAAGTGCTCTACGGTTTTGATTTTACCTCCACCCCATACCCCCCAACCCTCATCCCCAGGATTTCACTCTTTTCCAAGGCCGACAAAGCCGCCTCGAGGTCACTGCTATCCTTCAGTGCGAGCATTGCCTCTCGTGCAGCGACCGCTCCGCCATTCTGAATCCGCAAAGCCGGACCCAGTGCACTGAGTGCCCACTGATCCCTATGCTGCATTTTGGCAGCGGCACAGGCGACTACCTTAACCAGGTTGCTCACAACCAGCGGTGTGGCGCCAGGGTCGTCAACGACACGTATCAGGCCCTGGCCAAAGGCGTTGGCCACGTAGGTTCCGTACCAGGTGTGATCTCCGTCGGTGGCCCGGTCGAAGGCCGATAGTAATTCAATGGGCACTTTCTCCACGCTCTCAAGGAGTTGCTCCGGGCCAACGTCGTTGCCCAGCAGCAGTCTCAGGCGCCTCCAGCTCACCGGGCCTAAAGGACAGGCGCTTCCGATCTCCTGCTTTATCATCTCGGTCGACTGGCGGCGGAAGACTTCTTCGAGAGTGGTACCCTCCGACTCCGCGCGTTCAAAGAGCTTGGCAAGCTGCTCGTGAGAACTCAATATGGGCTTTATAAATCGCTCGTTGAGTGCGGACATGGAGTCGATGATACCGTGGATTCGAGCGACGGTAGTGTACCGAGGCGACTGGTCCAGCAAGGCCTGATAAGCCAGCACATTGCCCTCACCAAAAAAGAATTGGCCGGGAACGGAGTGAAGTCGGCACAGTTCGATCAGCGCGGCGGTCTCACTTTGATCCACTTCAAAAGGTTCTAGCAAGTCGGGATTATGGGTGAGAAAGATGGCACTGTCATAATCGTGCGCTATCCACTCGACCCCGGTGGTGTCGAGATGGTTCTGAGCCCAACCGGGGTCTACTTTACCCAGATCATGAAAGACCACCAGTAAGGCCAGAAGGTGCCAGTCCTTTTCATGGAGTCGCGCGCTTTGAGGGGCGATGAGAGACTCCAGATCAACAGGACCGGCTCGAAGAGACTCGTTGGGATTCTTGACCATCTTGGCCAGTTTCCCGTAGTCGTCGTTCGCAACGTGCTCCAGCATCTGGAGTTGCCGGACGACATGCTCCGTGGTCGTCATGCCTGATGTGTGATTGGGAGAGAATGGATGAGATAAGCCTTCTTTCAGCCACTGGGAATCAGCGGCCATCGAAGACAGTTCTTGAACGGCTCTAGCCTCTTGCATAGATTAAGTGAGTTCAGTTTCGAAATTCCGGTTCCTGTCGGAAACCTTGTCGCGATTGGGCGCTCGCATTTGTCTGCCACGGTCCACGCGTAGAGAAGGATATCATCTCCTTAGAGTTAAAATTTCTGAACCTAAAGTGTGGTTGGAGGGGATTCCATGATTGATAGACTTTGCAATTGCTTTGCTGTTCTCGGGAAGCGACTTGGGGAGCGGTCTCTCCAATGAAGAGCGAAAGAACGATAAGAGTCGTCGGCAGCCAGAGCGAGAAATCAGACCTCGCGGGTCTCGTCTCAAGTGGGCGCGTGGAAGTATCAGCGCATCGGGATAGTGCGGCGGCGACCAAGCAGGTACTTCCGCCGGTCGACTCACCAAACCCTAAGGGAGCTCAAGCGGAAGAAGTCTTTTCTTGCTTTGACGATGTGCTCAAAGTCGACCTCGAAGACGGTACCAGTCGCTGGGTCAGTGTGAGTACGCTGGAAGCGTCGCCCGTAGCCGTGCGTTCGGCCGGAACAGAGTCGATCTCCAACCAGATTGAGCTAGGGACGACATACGGAGATGTGTCGCTTCGCGGTGGCGGCAAGCTCATCAAGGCCGTGGAGCGCTTTGCGCTTGGAGCAGTGCTCAAAGAAAAGATTTGGGCGGAGCTAAAAAAGGAGCTTGGCGAGGCCATAAAGACGGCTGGAAATAATATCTTGGCAGCTGCCGCCGCCCGTCTTATTTGTAGGCATCTCGAATCCAGGTTGGTAGAGCGGGACGGGGTTTTCAAACTCGACGATTTCGACTCAAGCGCCGAGTGGATCCCCGTGAACAAGAAGTTCGCCGTCAACATCACGAAGCTCTCCAAGCCTCTACTGCTCATGATACACGGCACTGCATCCAGCACGGACGGCGCCTTCGTGGGTCTGGGTGAGCCGGACCGGCTCGAGCGATGGACGAGAGTCGCAAAAGACACCGGCTCTTATGAGGGCGTCTGGGCCCTCAATCACAGGACACTCACGATTAGTCCGCTGGAGAACGTGATTCTACTTCTGGAGTGGCTGCCGGCCGGGGCCGAATTGCACATTGTCAGTCACTCCCGGGGTGGTCTGATTGGTGAATTGCTTTGCATGGATCCAAGCTCCATCGACGATCTCGATGAGAAGATATTCGAGCAAGAGCGAGCAAACGCTGCAGGAGTGGCCGCGCTCTTTAGGGACGGGGAACGGACACTAAGGGAGTTTCGGCGTTATCGCGAGCTGCTCAGAGAAAAGAAGCCGAAAGTATCCAGATTCCTGCGCATTGCTTGCCCGGCTTTAGGTACGACCTTGGCCTCAGAGCGACTTGAGGCATATCTCTCCGGGATGGCTAATGCGACCAGGTTTTTCTTTACCGGAGCCGCGATTATTTCGGGTAATCCAGCCGCTACACCGGTCGCGAAGAAAATCAACTCCACAATAGAGTTTCTGGAGAGTTGCGCCACAGCATTTACAAGCCAAAAGTGCAACCCCGACGTACTGCCCGGCCTCGCCTCTATGATGCCGACATCGCCGTTGGTTCGCCTTTTGAATCGACCGGGCCGAACCACCTCGGCCGATCTCACGGTGATTTCCGGAGATGTCAAAGACGGGAGTACCATTCTTCAAGGCCTGATGAACCTGGTAGGTGACTTGTTCTATCTAGAGGAGCACGACTATGTCGTTCCCACTCGTTCCATGTACGGAGGAATCCAGAGAGCCCAGGGCGCGAGATTTTATCTTTCCGAAGGTCCCGTCTCTCACCATCTTCGCTACTTTAGAAACGAAGACACTTTCCAGGCGTTGCTCGATGGACTCTCCCCCAAAGACAGCGATAAGTTTCAGAAAGTCGAGGCCGGCCAGTTAAAGGAGAAATCCTTCTTCGAAAAGCTAAAGTTCGCTCTTCGGGGTGAGTCCGTATCTGGCGACAAACCCGTGGTCTTTTTGCTCCCTGGCATAATGGGTAGTGAACTCAGCGTCGACGACAAGAAGCTCTGGCTTGACCCGTCCGCTCTCAGCTTGGGCGGCGGGTTTGTCAAGAAGCTGGCGGCCACTTCGCCAGGCGTCAGCGCCACGGGTGTTCTTGCCGACTACTATGGAGAACTCGTAGAGCATCTTTCCGCTACGCACCAGGTGATCGTGTTTCCTTATGACTGGAGGCTCTCTATCGTGGACTCCGGCGCAAGGCTAGCGGAGAAGGTACGCCAGGTCGCGTCCCAGTCAAAAACACCGATTCGATTTCTGTGTCACTCCATGGGCGGACTTGTGGCTCGCGCCATGATGGCGCACGGAGTCTGGCAGGAGATAAAGGAGCGCGACGGTTGTAGGATTGTCATGCTTGGAACTCCTAACAGGGGTTCCTATTCGGCACTCAAGGCGCTTCGTGGTATGGGAGGTGCTCTCAGTATCATCGACCTCTTAGCTCTGGGTGATTTCGAGCACAACAGAGCGACGGTGTTAAGAACAGTGCATTCGTTTGACGGCCTCATCGAAATGATGCCTCCCAACGCCTTGCTCAAAGATCATTGGGATACGCTTTTTAAACGATATCCGAAAGCGGGGGCCCTGAGTAAGCCAAAACTTGAACCGGCGATTGCCTTCTGGTCTGTTCTGCGAGACCGGATCGATACCGAGCGCATGATTTATGTGGCAGGTCTCGGAAAGCATACCCCCTTACAGATCAAGTCCTTTTCCTCGCTTGAGTTTGAGACCACAACCCAGGGCGACGGGACGGTTCCCTGGTCCAGCGGTAAGCTCGACGGGGTGCCCAGCTATCACGTTCAGGCCGACCATGGGTCGCTGCCCAAGCATCGCCCAGCTTTCCAGGGCTACGAAGACCTTTTGTCGAGAGGGAGGACCGACAGTAAGCACGTTGTCTTTAGAGCCGCGCCGCAAACATGGTTTCGAGGAGAGCAGCAACCGCCCTTGCCTCAAGAAACACCTCTCCTATTTCCCACGCGAGAGCTTATGGAAGCGGCCGCCATGGGGGTTCAGGGGCTCGGTTCCACCGAAAGCCTCCAGCCGAGCAAGGTGAGCGTCGAAGTCGCCCACGGCGACTTGAGATACGCGAAATATGCCGTGGTGCTCGGAAGGTATGAAGACCAGCCGATGGTGGGGAGTGAAAAGGCGATAGACCGGCTCCTTGAGGGCAGACTCTCAACGGCGCGAGCGCTCGGACTTTCGGCCGATCATGTCGGGACGTATCGATATTTTGGAGGGCCGGCGGCAGGTCAGGGAAGGGGCGGCGCACTGATCGTGGGCTTGGGACGCTACGGCAACCTGAGCCCGGGCGATTTGACCTTGACAGTAAGACAAGGGATTCTTCACTACCTTACAGAGCGAAGAGTGTCTGCGTCGACAAAAACGTGCGGCCTGTCGTTTTTGCTGATCGGCTCAGCCGAGGGCGGAGTGGGTCTGCGAGAGAGTGTCGACGCCATCCTGTCGGCGGTGGTGCAGGCGAATAAGCTCATTTCAATACGGGCAAGCGAGGTGAGCGAGATTACTCACGTTCAGTTCATTGAGCTTTTCGACGGTCGGGCTATCGACGCCGCGCACGCCGTTAGAGTGCTCTGTGAAGATGTACGTTTTTCTAATCACTTCCTGGCGAAGTCCAAGTTAAAGACTATAGAAGGCGGGCAATTCCAGGCTGGTTGCCAAGGACAGGCCTTTCAGTGGCAGGGGCTGGATATCACCGAAGCGTTCGGCGATGTCTATACATCCACGCTGCAATTCAAAGTACTGGGCAACGGTGCCGCCAACTCCGAGAAATGCGTCGAACTCGAACGAAGCCTTGTGGAGACGTATCTCTACAGGGTTTCCTCTCAGCCGACTTGGGACTGGGAGACTTCTTCGGCGTTGTTCGAGATGCTGATCCCTAACGGACTGAAACGTTTTGCCGACGACGGTCGCTCTTTGCTTTTACAACTTGATTCAACCACGGCCAAGTTCCCGTGGGAACTCCTGGTCGACGGAATGAGCGACTCACCGGAGCCGCTCTGCGTCAGCTCTCGAATGATTCGTCAACTATCGACACCTACTGATGACAGCAAACCCCTAAATTCAATGATTCGCAAGGCTCTGGTAGTGGGTGATCCACCTAGTAGTCTGCCTCCTTTGGAAGGGGCCCAGAGAGAGGCAGCGGAGGTGGTCAATGTACTGCGCAACCAGGGGTATCAGGTGGAGTCCAAAATCCGAGCCACGGGCGACACGGTCGTCACCAAACTCCTGTCCCAACCGTATCGATTGCTACACCTTTCCGGGCACGGTCTCTACGAAGTGAGGCCAGACGGCAGAGTCAGAGCAGGAATGGTCCTGGGAGACAACTTTTTGCTGTCTCCGGGGGTCTTTCGTCAGATGCGATCTTGTCCCGAGTTGGTTTTTATCAACTGTTGTCATTTAGGCAAGGTTGATGAAATCGAATCATACTCGCCTGCCCTGGCTGCAAACCTTGCCACCGAAGTGATGAGAGCCGGTGCCAAAGCCGTGATTGCCGCGGGTTGGGCCGTGGAAGACAATTGTGCGGAACTCTTCGCGCTTGAGTTTTATCGCTCGATGCTGGGCGGAGAGACCTTCGGAGAAGCAGTGCTTCAAGCGAGAAGGGCGGTACATCAACAGTATCCTCGGTTCAATACCTGGGGAGCGTACCAGGCGTATGGTGACCCCGACTATCGATTGGAATCAACTCGATCAGGTTTTAGGGGCGGGACCGAAAGAGCCTATGTGGCTCCCGCCGAGGTCGTAGCAGAGCTGGAGACCCTTGCAGGGCAAGCGAGGGTGTGTTTCTTGGATGAATTTGAGCGTTTACCGGCCGAATTGCAGAATTTGATCGACTCCATACCCCCGGAGTGGATTGGGCGAGGAAGGAGGATGGAAAATGAGTTTAATGCCTCGGTGGTCGCAAGTTTGGCCCGCACTTACAGTCAACTTGTCCATCCGCTGCTCGGAAACGGCAGTACGGATTGTAGCGCTCTCCAGTCTGCGTTGAAATTCTACAAACTGGCCGAGCGCGAGCAAGCACTCACAATCGACGATATCTCAATCAAGCTGAGGCTCGAACTTCTGTACGCACTCCACAGTGCCAACTTGGAGTACGAGGAGAGAATGGAAGTCATAGACCGGGTGTTGAAGGCACGCGAAGACCTCATCACGTTTTCCAGCAACCCCAAAGCGTGGTCTCGCGTAGGCGGCGCCGCCATGACTGCTCTTGGTCTTGGAGCACTGAAGGCCCCGACAGTTAAGAAACTGCTCAAGACCATGAAAAAGTACTATGAGATGGCTCGTCATGACAATGCCGAGGATGACTACTATTACGACTACCATTCCCTTTGCGACCTCGTCGATAAGTGGCACGAAGCGCAAATCGATCTGCCTGCAAGGCCGCTCGGGGGAGATACGTTCTTCGATTATTGGGGTGGCGCCAGACGAGGACTGTTGAGGTGGATAGCCGCGGGAGCGCCGGACTCTGGATTCGATGACGTCAAGGCCACACTTTTGGAGAGTTGGAAGCGCGGTGCCTCGCCCTTCCAGTTCAAGGCCGTCCTTGAACTGTTTGACTTCCTCATCGCCATGTGCGATCGCTCTAAGGCGGCAAAGCCAGAAATGCTTGATCAACTAATCACGCTGAGAAAGGTCGCGGTGGAAGCGGTGAGGGGGAATGACACGAAGGCTCACTTTCAATGAGACAACACTCCTCGTTTAATCTATGTCACAATGAAAGCTCGGAGGCTCTCCAAAGACCTCCGTCCACGCCTGCAAGGTCTCTTCAGACAAGCCGGAGATCACGTGTTTCTGAAACACCTGTCTCTGCACGGCATCGAAGCCTTCCTTTCGGGCAGGACGATTCTCGAGTAGATAGTTCCGCCCCATGAAAGGTAGCCGGCAGACTCCCTCTTTCATAGGTAGCGCGAAGGGCTCTCCTCCACTTTCCTCCAGGCGCTTCATCTCGGCGAAAAACTTCCGACGCATCAAAATAATGCCCTCGTCGCTCGCTCCCAAATGCTCGGCGGTCCGGTCGGCGATCGTCCCCTGAGCCACCAGCGCCACAAGATCCTGATGAACAATGTCACCCACCAACCAGCGACCGTCGGTGGCCTGGAGCGGCAGATAGGAATAGGGGATCCGCTCCTGGCTAAAGGGAAGTTTGTCGGCGGGCACGGGTGTATAGGCCCAGTCCACCGCCAAAGTTCGTTCCTCGTCGATGGGAACCCGCCAGGAGAAGTTCAGGCCGGTGTAGAGCGCGTTCGGCCAGAGACAGACCCGGCCGATGGTCCAAGCCTCGTCCTCCTCGCTTGAGCCTTCCATGACTCGCCCGTACTGAAAACCGTAGTCAAACTCACGGAATCCGACCTTCAGGTGCTTGGGTGGCGGCTCTTCGGTACCGTCGCCGTGCTGCTGGTTGAGCCAGTTCATGTGAAGCCATTCAAAGTGGACGGGGTCGATACTGTTCTCCTGACACTGAAACCAGTTGCAGGGGACCTCGGCAAAGAACACGTGGACGAACCCTCGATCCCAGGTGAAAGGCTCCCACAGCGGCAGTGGAGGCACGGGATCCGGACCCATATAGACCCACAGAAGTCCGGCTTGGGCCTTCACCGGGTAGGCTGTCATCGAGATCTTATCTTTAAAACGAGCCGCCGGATTCACCGTGTCCTCGAAAGGCTGCTCCAGACAACGCCCCCCCGAACAGAAGCGCCAGCCGTGATAGCTGCACCGAAGACCTTTCTCCTCAACCGTGCCGTAGCTCAGGTCGAAACCGCGATGAGGACAGCGCCGGTCGATCAGGCCGTATCGACCGCTCTTATCTTGAAAAAGAACGAGGTCTTCGCCGAAAAGACGGATAGCTTTGACCGGCTTATCGGCAAGCTCCGCCACCGCGGCCACGGGATGCCAATATCTCCTGAGCAGCTGTCCCATGGAACTGCCCGCTCCCACCCTGGTCAGCCGCTCGTTATCCTCCCGACTAAGCATTCTTCAACCTTTCCAACTCCCGCCGGTAGATAGGAGACGAGAGCACTTTCCCTGCCGCCTCGCGACGGGCAGGCGGCACGTCACCCGTCCCCGGATAGGCCTCCAGGAGAGCCTCCGACCGCTCCTTCAGTCCCTCGCGATACTCCGGGTGAGTGAAGATGTAGAGCGCCTTCTCGCGCACTCCCCGTAGCACCAAACGACCGTACTCCAGAGGGTCCATACCGACCGCGGCCACGGAATGGTCAGCCTTCTCCCCCGCCTCCTCGAACGGCGATAGCCTTCTCCAGTCCGCGATCCGGCTCTGCACGACACCGGGACAACAGATAGAGACTCCCACGTTACTTCCCATCAACTCATTCTGAAGCGACTCCATCATCCCCATCACCGCGAACTTCGTCGTCGTGTAGACACCCGCCCGACCGGCGGCGAAGAGTCCGCTGGCGGAAGAGACGGCCACCACGTGAGCCGGCTCTCCATGAGAAACCATGGCGGGCACAAAACATTGCAACGTATGCACCAAGCCCATCACGTTGACTTGAAGCGAATGCTCCCACTCTAAAGGGGTCGCTCGCAAGACCGACCCCGGAAAGCCGAGACCCGCATTCCCCACCAGGAGATGGACGGGACCGAAACGCTCCGCCACAGCCGACATCGCACGCTCGACGGAGACCCTTTCTTGAACATCGACCCTCACTCCGAGAGCCTCCGTCCCAAGAACCGCCCGAGCCTCTTCCAAGTGGGCCGGAGTTCGGTAGCTGAAGGCCAGGTTCATGTCTTTCTCGAGACAGGCCCGGGCGATGCCCAAGCCGATCCCGCTGGACCCTCCGGTGATGAAGACCGTCCGCCCCTGAAGGTTCATGGCTTCCTCGCCCTGACCAGCGAATGAGAACTCCCCGCCTGCTCGATAACCGGCTGCCGGAAACCGGCATCCTCCAACATCTTCACCATCTCCGCGGAGAAATACTGGCGACCCTGAGTCCCCAATACCATCATCATGGAAAAGGCCGCCGCGCAGTGTCCACCGCGATCCATCAGCATCTCGTGAATCCAGACCTCTCCACCCGGAGGAAGGTAGTCGAAGGCTTTCGTGAGGAGAAGAAGACAACTCTCTTCTCTCCAGTCGTGGAGAACATTGGACAACAGCACGGTGTCGCAACTCCCCGGCCAGCTCTGGGTAAACATGTTGCAACCAACCGCTTCGATCCGTTCGGAGAGTCCGGCTTCTTCCACGTAACGCCGGGCCACCGCACACATTCCCTCTAACTCCAAAACAGTGCAACGAATCTCAGCGTGGCGACGACAGAGAGCAATCCCGAAGCAACCCGAACCGCCTCCGACGTCTAGTATGTGTCGAGTCTTTCCGGAGACCATCCCGGCCAGATGTTGAGCCGCTCCCACCGAGTGGGAGTGCATCACTCGGGCGATTCCTTCGGCGCGCTCCGCGCTCACCTCACCCCGAGCCCAAAGAACGACCGGAAGACCGCTCTCCCCGGGTTGAGGGACCCCACTAGCGTCAGGCATACCGGTGGCCGCCTCGGTTCCCTCTCGGAGAGCCTTCACAATAGCTTCCTCCTTGGCCGACGGCGGCCCGATATTCAAAGCCGGCCCCCAGTAGCTATCCCCTTCCGGGTCTAGATAGCCGGCGGCAAGGTCGCTACATTGAAAGATTCCGTCCTGAAATCGAAGCAGACCCAGAGAATGAAGAAGGCGTAAGACGACGTCACACACTCGCCTATCAAATCCAAGTTTGGCGGCCAGTGTCTCCGAGTCGCACGGCTTGGAGCGCAACTCCGAAAAGAGACCCAGTCGGTCGGCCGCGCGTAGAGAAGGCAGGTCGTACTGGGAGAGCCAGATTTCCCATATCCGCTCGTCGCCGCTCATTCGCCCACTCTGAGTTCGGGGCGGTCCAGCAAAGCTTTCCCATAGGCTTGCCCGGCAATGTCGATATTCACACCGGGGTGCTGGCCTACCGCCTGAATGTCTCGGAAGTTTCGTTGCAAAGCGTTCTTTTCCAGCAGCGCCCACGCTCCACTCTTATGAAAAAGACGCTCCACCGCGAGACGGCATAGCACCACCGCCTGAGCAGGTGCGTAGCAAGACCGTATCACGACCTCGTCGGGCACACTCCGACCTTCTCTCACCAGGGCATCGAGTTCGGAGAGGTTGCGTCTCACCACGGCCCAGGCCGCTTCCAACTCTCCGGCCGACTCGGCCAACTGCAGCCATCCCACCGGATTGTCGGCAAACTTCTTTCCGGTGTAGGCCGAACATTTTTCCGCGAAATGGCTCCGCGAGAGAGCGATCGCCGAGCGAGCTATACCCAGGGCCGTGGGTACGAAAGAGAAGGAAAACGCCGCTCTCCAGGGGTATCGGAAAATCCCGCCGCGGTTGACCCGGTGACCTGGAGTTTCGCCGCCCTCGACCGCCCCCATACTCAGGCTACGCTCCAAAGGCACGAACACTTCCTGGAGCGAGACAGATCTGCTGCCGGTGCCTTGCAGACCGCAAACCTCCCAGTCGTCGCGCACTTTCGCCTCTGAGGCCGGCACCAACACCAGTAGGGATTGGCCTTCGTCTTTGGCGCCGAGGATAAGCCAATCGGCGTGATCGACACCGCTCGAGTACGACCAATCTCCGGACAGAGTGTAGCCTCCATCAGCCTCCCTCAGTTTGCCCATCGGAGCTAAGGAAGAGCCGACCAAAGCGTCCGGACCGTTGGACCAGATCGCGTCCTGAGCACTCTCCGAAAACCAGGCCGCGATGAGGCCGTGGGACACGAAGAGCGAAGCCACCCAGCAAGTCGATGCGCAGCCCTCCCCGAGGAAAGCAAGACTCTCTACGACCGGTAAGTACTCCGCTTCCCAACCCCCGTATCGCTTTGGCACGAAAGCCCTGAAGAGACCGCTGCTCTTCAATTCCGACACCACTTCGACCGGTACCGAGCCTTCCCGCTCGATCGAATCGGCTCTGGCTCGAAGCTCCTCGGCCAACTCTCGAAGTCGTTCTTTCAATGAGGGGAGGGTCATGGAATTGGCAAACTTCATTGGCACTGTAAGCGTTCCCTCCCCTACCAGGTTCGCCCGTGCCGGTCCCGAAAATCGCAGCCTTGAAGAGTCCCCAAGACAAAATCGCTTTCATCACCGGAGGGGCCGGAGGCATCGGGCTGGCACTAGGCCGAGTATTCCTGGCCGCGGGTATGAAAGTCGTCTTGGCGGATCTGAGAGAAGAGGCGCTCGAAGGCTTGCGAAGCCAGTTCGACGAGGGGTCCGTGCACTTGATGAAGCTCGACGTGACGGACGGCCGGGCCGTGGAGCGCGCGGCCGAGGAAACCGAGCGGCTCTTCGGTGGGGTGGACGTGCTCTGCAACAACGCCGGAGTCAATCTGTTCGGACCTCTCAGTTCCGCAGAGCCGGAAGACCTACGCTGGGTCATAGATGTCAATCTACACGGTGTTTTAAACGGCCTGACTGCTTTCGTTCCCCGTATCAAAGCCCGGGGTGCGGGAGGCCATATTTTGAACACGGCTAGCGTAGCCGCCCTTGTGGGAAGCCCCAGAGCCCCCATCTACGCAGCTTCCAAAGCCGCCGTCTGCGCCCTCTCCGAATCGCTCTGGTATGAACTTGCCCCTCACGGAATCGGCGTTTCGATCCTTTGTCCGGGACTGGTCAAGAGTGAGATCTACCGATGCTGGGAACTTCATCCGAGCCGTCCCACCGCGCCTTCCGAGCTAAAACGCCTCCGAGAGATTCACGAAAAGGGCATGGAACCCAAAGAAGTGGCCGAGAAAACCCTCCGCGCCATGCTGAACAACGAGCTTTACATCCTTACCCATCCCGAACACAAGGACGAGTTTCTCCAGCGCTCCCAGCAGATCGCCGGCTCCTTCCCGGAAGAGGCCGTGGACCCGGCCAGGGCAGCCTTCGAACAGTCCCGCCTGAAGCATCAACAAGTGGCTCTAGAACGGGGTCGGGAGGGGTTGAAAGACTGACACTTCTCCAACTCCTAGAAGATACCGTCGAACGAAATCCCAACCGAGGATTCGCTTTCCTCCGCGGCAACGAGATTGTGGATCAGCTGAGCTACACCCGGCTCCTCACTTCGGCACGAGATCTGGCTTGCGCCCTGGAGAAACGAGGCATAAAGCCGGGCGACCGGGCTCTGTTGGCTTTCGACCCCGGTCTTGATTTCATCCGAGCGTTCTGGGGATGTATCTGCGCGGGAGTGCTTCCGGTACCCGCGCCTCCGGTGCAGGAAAGCCGCCGCGACCGAACCCTTCGTCGTCTGCAAAGAATCGCCGACGACTGTCGACCCGCCCTCACTCTCAACTCCACTGTTCTGGCGGAACTCGAGACGAAACCAGACCGCTGGCAACGCCCACCGACCCAAGACATCGCCTTCCTTCAGTACACCTCCGGTTCCACCCGACGACCCTCCGGCGTCGTGGTCAGCCAGGAAAACATCCGGGCCAACCTGGCTATGCTCCGCTCCTTCCACGGACGGCACTCCCCCGTGGTGATGGTCCACTGGCTGCCGCTCTACCACGACATGGGTCTCATCAGGGGTATGCTCTCACCGTTGGAATTAGGAGCCGATTGCTATCTTCTGGACCCACAAGAATTCATCCAGTCGCCGGCCAGTTGGTTGGAAGCGACCAGCCGATTTCAAGCAACTCTGACGGGGGCACCCAATTTCGGCTACCAGTTGGCGGTGGAGAAAGCGAAGCCCGACCCCGCGTTAGACCTTTCCAGTTTGCGCATTTCCTTCTGCTCCGCCGAGCCGATTCGAGACCACACTCTGGCCAAATTCTCGGAGAAGTTTCGCCCCTTCGGGTTCAAGCAGGAGGCTCTCAAACCGTCCTACGGACTGGCCGAAGCAACCGTCGCCGTTTCAGGCGAGATGGGTGAGCGCTACCAGGTGCGCAAATTAAGTATTTCCGCTCTCCGTGAAAATCGGCTGGAAAGTCCTCGAACGGAGCAGGACACAAAACATCTCGTTTCTTGCGGACGGCCTCTCGGAGAGGTCGAGGTTCGTATCGTGGAGGAGGGTGTAGACCAACCACCCGACACCTTGGGAGAGATTTGGCTTCGAGGACCCAGCATCGCCACTCGATATTGGAATTCCGCTCCTGAAAACGACCCGTTCTCCTCTTGCTTGCAGACCGGAGAGGGCCCGTTCTTGAGAACCGGTGACCTCGGGTTCTTGGACCCCGAAGGCAACCTCTACCTGGCGGGCAGGCAGAAAGACGTGCTCGTCATCCGAGGCCGAAACTTCCATCCCCACGATATCGAGGCGACCTTGGAAGAGGAACTACCATGCCTGCGAAGAGGATGCACGATAGCTTTCCAACTCGAGGAGTGGGTCGGCGTCAGTTGCGAGTGTCGCTCCGGCGTTCCTGAGGATCTGACGGCTGAAATAAGGCGAGTCGTGGGGGAAGAGTTCGGTCTGGCCACCGGTCTGATCGCTGTGCTGCCTCTGGGAGGAAGCCTGAAGACCTCCAGCGGAAAACCTCAGCGAGCCCGAACCCGAAAAGAACTCCTCACGGAGACCCTCCGGCCCCTCTATCAGTGGCGCCGCCCGAGTCTGCAGATGCACCCGAGCGACCTCTAAACCGGGCCCGCGTTTGATGGGTCACTTTGCCCGCCTGATTTCGTTCCAGCCTTTCCACTATTTCGTACCTTCGAGGTCTCTTAGCGGGCACCAGTCCCCTCTCGGCCAACTCTCGAAGCTCCATCTCCAGAGACTCCGGATAAGGAAATGTGGAGGGCTCCACCACCGCGGTCACGAGCTCTCCAAACTCCTCGTCGGAGACTCCCAGCACAAGAACGTCGGCGAGCTGTCTATGGGAACGGAGCACCGCCTCGACTTCGGCGGGAGACACGTTGACTCCGCCGGTGACGATCATCCCGCTCTGCCTACCTCGGAGGAAAAGATAGTCATCCTCATCGAGGAACCCCAGGTCACCAACGGTGAAAAAGCCTTCGTGCCGACCCTGGTCTGCTCTCTCCTCTCCGTCGCTGTAGACAAAGACAGCTCTCGCCAGCTTAATAAAGACCCGTCCCACGACACCCGGCGGACAGTCAGAGCCCTCTTCGTCGAGGACTCGGATTCGCCCGAAGCTCTTCCCCACCGTCCCGGGCTTGGAGAGCCACTCCTGGGGCTTCACCCGGGTTCCGCCGCCCTCGGCCGTGCCGTAAACCTCGTATATCACCGGCCCCCACCAGTCCATCATCTCTCGCTTCACCGAGACCGGACAAGGGGCGCCTGTATGCACGATGTGGCGGAACGACTCCGTAGAGTAACGCCGGCGTATCTGCGGCGGGAGTTGCAAGAGCCTGAAAAAATGGGTCGGCACCATCAGACTTCCCGTGACCTGATAGCGCTCCCCCAGCTTCAGAAAGTTCTCCGAATCCCAGCCTCCTGCCAGCACGACTTGGTGGCCCAGATGCAAGTGGTCCACACACCATAGAAGAGAGGCACTGTGATAGAGCGGTGAAGCGACCAGATGGACACAACCACTGCGAGGTCGGATCCCGCAAACTGCGTTCAAATGCACGGCCGCGAACTTTCCCAACTGCTCCGGCGGCTCGCCGGAGAGCGGCTTTTGAATCGCTCGAGGACGCCCGGTCGTCCCCGAAGTGTAGAAAAGAAGGCTGCCGGAGGTCCGTTCAAGAGGCCTCTTGGAGGGATACGAGACCGATTCTTTGAGCAAGACTTCGACCGAATTCTCATCCACGAACAACGACGCCCCGGAATCGTTACGGATGAGGTCCAACTCCGCCTCGCCCGTTTCGGAGTTGAGCGGGACAAAGTGAAAGCCCGACTGCAGCGCGGCCAGGCACAACTGCAAAAAAAACGCCGAGTCCTCCAGGGCAACGGCGACGCTATCCCCTGGTTTCAGACCCCTGGCTTTCATCAAACCAGCCAACCTGTGGCATCCGTCGAGCATCTCTCGGGCCGACCATTCCCGACCGTCGACATCGACCACCACGATCGCTTCGGGATCGTCCTCGGCTATCTCCCAAAACCCGTATAGCCCGCGCCTGCCCATCCCGAAATGGATTCCCAAAACAACGGCAACCTTCCTCGGGGGGAACCGTAGCTCGCTCTGAGAAGCTTCCACATCAGGAAGGGAGCGCTCGGATTTGCAAGTTATCGATACCTGGGTCAACGTGGACATGCCGAGTCGTCCCGACCCCTGGCAGAGACTGGCCGCCAAGGAGTTGTTCAAGCGCAACCCAGACGAGGTCTTTCGCCCCATCGACGTGGACGAATTGGTGGAGAAGATGGACCAGGCCGGGGTGAAGAAAAGCGTCCTCACCCTGCAGGCGATGCGGCCTTCCAGCCAGGTGCTGAAATTCGCGGAACAGGCGCCCGACCGATTCGTCTTTTCCCTGCTCGTCGATCCCCGAGGCGGATACAACGCGTTGAAGAATTTCGAAGCTGTGGCTCAAGCCCATCCGGTGGTCCTGGCGCGCGTCATTCCCAGTCTCCTGAACGTTCCACCGGACGACCGAATCTATTACCCCCTCTATGCCAAATGCTGCGACATGGACCTCCCCATTTCGGTCAACACCGGTATCCCGGGACCACCGCTGCCAGGCCGCTGCCAGGATCCCATGCATCTGGATGAAGTCTGCCTGTTCTTCCCCGAACTGACCATCATCATGGCCCACGGCGCCGACCCCTGGTGGGAAGTGGCTATCCGTCTGATGCTGAAGTATCCCAATCTCTACCTGAAGACATCGGCCTATGCCCCCAAATATTTGCCCAAATGCCTGCTCGATTTTATGGATTCCCGAGGCACCCACAAAGTATTGTTCGGCTCCGACTTTCCGTTCCTAGATCCCAACCGCTGCATCGAAGAAGCGCGAGCCCTCCCCCTCAGCTCCGAGGCCCAAGACAACTTCCTCCATGGCAACGCCGCCCGGGTTCTGTTCCGTGAGACCTGACGCCCCGGCCCGCGCCTACCTGGAGCCCGCTCTGCCCTATCGACAGTCGACTCAAGCTTGCCTCAAACGGGCTCGCGACTTGCTGGAGACGTTGTCTCTCTCCGACTTCTTAAACACGGTCCTGGGCTCAAGAGCCGACGAGATCTTCAGGGATTCGTATCCATATCTCCATTTGGGAGTGCTGGTGCCTCCTGGTATGAACGAGGGCCTTTTTCGCGAGCTCCTTGCGGTGGTGGGCTACGACGATCATATCCGTCTTGTTCAAAGTGAGGTCATGACCCTGGAATTGTCCGGCCTTACCGGCGGCGGAGAGATGCCCACCACTATCTACAAAGCCTTTAGGAAGCCCGACCTGAAAGGTGTCCGAGGAGTCGAACTCTTCGCACCCGAGGCCCGGTCCGACCAGGTCTTCAGCTGGATAGAGATGGGCGTCGGAGCTCATCTCGGCATCGGTTTGAGAAGCCGAGAAGCCGTCTTTCGAGCCATTGAAATCGGGGCTGAGGTCGATTTTCTCCCTCCTCCGTTTCTGGGTGGAGAGCCGGCCGTCAACAAAGCCGAAGATGTGCTCGTCTTCTACCTCGACGGGACCTTCAAAAGCCACCCGCTCCGACTGGAGTTTTACCATTCCCGCGCCGAGTGCGAGCGAGCTCAAAAGCAAGGGCTGCTGTCGTGAGGAAACTGCTGGGTGTGGCCGCCGCTTTCGCTCTAGCGGGAACGGGCCTGGCTCTCTATCGATACCGTGAACGCCTGAGCCGTTGGCGGAGCTACGCCAGGGCCCAAGCGCGACTGACCGACCTTTGCAAGGTCGACCCCGAAGTGGCCCTTGCGAAACCCACCCTCGCAGATAGAGAGGACATCTTGCAAGCCGACACTGCAGCCGGGCTACTCGAACGAGCTTGCCTGCGCTTCGCGGAGCGACCCCTTTTTGTTTGCCGGGACGAAACCCGCACCAGCTACTCCGAGGTTTGGCAAAGAGTAGAACGGTTGGCCGGGGCTCTCCAGGCCCGGGGCTTGAAACCACAGGACCGGGTGGGTCTCTGTGGCTTTTCCGGTGTGGACTGGATTGTGGCGGATATGGCCTGTCTCTATCTCAATCTGGTCTCCGTGCCGGTAGACCACCAGATCACCCAAGAGCAGTTCGACCACGTTCAGGCCGAAACTTCGATGAGGGCATTCTTTGTTAGCGAGGAGGCCAATCAGAGGCTACACTTTCCCGATGGGATGATGGTCGCCAAGCTCGACACTACGGGCAATCTCAGCATCAAACAGCTCGAAGACAGAGCGCTCCGTTGCCCTATTCAGAAACCGGTCGAGGGCTCTCTCCACAGTATCGTCTACACTTCGGGCAGCACCGGAGTACCCAAGGGGGTGATGCTGCCCTACGTTCGCTGGACTCAAACCTTGAGAGACGGAGTGAACTCTCCTTCGGTTCCCCGAATCGAACTGGGCTATCTCGCCCTGGCCCACATGGCCGGACGCATCACCATTTACAAAGCTTTGATGACAGGCGGTCTGGTCTTTCTGGCCCGGGAGGCCGGGATGGCCAACTTCCTGGCCGACCTGGCCTGGGCCAGACCCACCCATCTCTTGGCCGTACCCAGGGTCTCCCAGTTTCTCTACCAACACTTCCGGTCTCTCTCCAAAACCGGCGAGCAGTTTCACCGCGATGTGCTGGGTGGGCGTCTCCTCTTCGTGCACACCGGGGCCGCTATCACGGCCGAAGAGGTGGTTCGGTTCATGCGAAGCGACCTGAAGCTTCACGTGACCGACGTCTACGGTAGCACGGAAATGGGCCCCGTCGCGGTTAACGGTCGCATCGTTCCCGGCGTGAGCTATAAACTGGTGGAGCGGCCCGAACTCGGATACACCCTTCAAGACCGGCCCTATCCGAGGGGCGAGTTGGCCATTAAGTCGGGCCGCGCTACACCGGGCTACTTCAATAACTCGTCTGCCTCAAAAGACCTGTACGATCAGGATGGATACCTTCTATCCGGAGACATCGTAGAGGAACGAGCACCCGGCTGGATTTCGGTCCTCGGGCGCAGCCAGGGAGTGCTGCGAATGAGTCAGGGGAAGTTTGTTCAGCTAGGTTGGTTGGAGGAGCTCTACACGGCCGAGTGCGCCGGCCTTCAGCAACTCTATCTGCACGGCGAATCGGAGCGAGACTTTCTTCTTGCCGTGGCCGTTCCCTCATCTCAGTTCGAAGGGAGCAGCGACCAACTTCTGGAGGAGATGAGAAAGGTCGCCAGAGAGAAAAGTCTAGCCCCTCACGAGGTTCCGCGCGACCTTCTGCTGGAGCCCCGGCCTTTCACTGTCGAGAATGGTCTTCTGAGTGCCGCCCAAAAACCTCGGCGCCCCCGCTTTCAGGAGGTCTACGGAGAGCAGCTGAAGGCCCTCTACCGCCAGGTAGAAAAGCGAAGGACGGCGGCGGTGTCCGGCGACCTGGGATCGGTGGTGAGTCGTGTCCTGGGTCTCCCCAAGGTGAATCCTGACTCCACTTTTCGTGCTCTCGGGGGCGACTCGCTGGCGGCAGCCGAGGTCTGCCAGGCGATGGCCCAGGCCGGAGAGAATCACATCCCCGCCGAACTGCTGCTAGATCCGACTATCACGTTGGCCCAGATAGCGAGTCGTCGAACCTCTCGAAGCTTCCAACAGATCCACCAGGACAGACCCCGAATTCGGCCCGAGGAGTTAGGCGGACTCCGAGTTCGAACCGGTCGAGCAGGGACGGTCCGGCATCCGAAGCGAGTCTTCCTGACCGGGTCCACCGGGTTTCTAGGACGCCACCTCGTTGTGGAACTGTTGCGACAACTACCAGAGGACGGGAAGCTCGTCTGCCTGGTAAGAGGCAACGATAGACGGCTCGGTGAGAGCTTCCTGGACCCGGCCCTGGCCGCCGAAGTTCATCGTCTGTCGTCCCAGAAGTTGGAGGTCGTGGTAGGCGACCTCAACAGCCATCGGTTCGGACTCCCAGTGGAAACCTATCAGCGCCTCACCGAGGAGATAGACTCCATCCTGCACGCCGGGGCGCTTGTCAACCACTCTTTGGCTTATCCCGACCTGTTTGGGAGCAACGTCTCCGGCACGGCCTCAGTGGCTCATCTAGCCGCCGAGGGTCGACCGAAGTCGGTCCACTTCGTCTCCACCATCGGTGTCGTGGGTGGGAAAGGAGGCCCAGTACCTGAATCGACATCGGCCCTTGCGCTGTGGCCGGACCGACCGGTAGTTAGCCCAGATTATGCAGCGGGGTACGTTTCAAGCAAATGGGCCGGCGAAGTCCTGATGGACTGGCTTCATCAAGACACCGGTTTGCCTGTGACCATCAACCGCTGTGGATTGCTCCTACCAGGATCCGAATTTGCCCTGGAGGTCAACAGTATGGATATTTTCTCCAGGCTTTTCCGCACCTTACTCAAGACAGGTTTGGCACCTCACTCGTTTTCTCGAAAGCCTCGCGAGTATCAAGCTCTCGGCGTCGATGTAGCCGCGCGCTTCCTGGCCGCCCTGGCCCTTGAGACAAGAGACGGATTCGCCCGCTATCACCTACTAGGTTCTGCGAACCCGACTCTCGACCAGATGGTGGAATGGGCATGCCTTGATCACTCGATCGAACGGCTCCCCTACGACCGCTACTACAAACAGTTATCTCGCGAGCTGCAAGCTCTCGGGGGGAGTGAAAGAGAACGCACCCTCTTTCCCCTTCTAGACTACTGGAAGCGACCGGCTGAAGCATCCGGTCCCGTGGCCTCCCGCGAACAGTTCGAGAAAAAGGCGAGAGAATTTGGACTAGCCCCGAGCGGCCTCGACGAGGCTTCTTTTTTACGAATTCTCGAGAGCTTGACTTGAAAGGAAGTCGGCTAGCCGTTCCGGAGTCGGGTGGTCTAGAATCAGAGAGACGTCCACCTGCTCCACTCCCAGCTCATCAGCCAGAGCGTCCGTCAACTCCACCGCATCCAAAGAGTCCATACCCAGAGCACCAAAGTTGGCCTGAGCGTTGACCGCCTGACCCAGTTGCCGCGAAAGCCAGTTGGTCACAAACTCTTCTATCTCTTTCTTGCCTTGGGCCACGGCGACTGCCTTCTGCGGGCTGCCTTCCTACACCTCGGTCGATCGCAGAGGCAGACTCAAAAACGATTGCTCGGGGCGAAACTGAAGACTCAGTCCGTCCCCCGACATAGAATCTCCGATCAGTTCCAACCTGGCCTGCCCTTTGAGAGCCTCGTCGTGGTACTGCTCGGGAAGAGTTGGGAATCGGGCCGATACGGCCTCGTAGCCTACCACTCCGTCGATCAGAAATGTCTCGCTCTCTTGTACCAGATCAAACTGATCGTCCCCATCCAAGTCGAGCGATAGCCTCATCTTGAGTCTTTGACCCTTCACCTGGCCACCGTCACATTCCAAATTCACCACGGCTGCTCCGGCAGTCAGAAAACCATCCAGATCGCCCGAATCCAGAACTTTGATCTCATCAGTCCCCGGCTTCAAAACCAGTTGATGGGTCTGAGCCAACGGTTGAGTCTGTATTTCTCGAGCCGAAAGAAAGAGCTTCCGCCCCTCCGGCGGCCCCACCGGACGAAGCGCCATGCTGGCCGAGAAAAAGAGGAAGCAGGCCGCGATAGTGCCGATAAACCAGATGAAGTTGTTGGTCGCAGAGGGACGGAGCGGCACGGGGGCGGATTTGACGTGTCGAAGCACGGCATCTTTGCGTGCTTGCGTGGGCTTCTGCTGCACCAGCGCCCTCAAAGACACTGCCTGGCTGCGATACGACTCCAACAAACCGCGAGCTTCCTCGGAGGCGGCCAACTGCTCGTCCAGCTCGACTTGCTCTTCCGCCGACAGCTCGTCGTCAAGGAGGCCGGTCATCAACTCTTCCAAGCGCTCTCTATTCATGGCGTCCCTCCAGCACAACTCGCAGCGCCTCACGGGCCCTTGCTAGCCGGGACCGCACCGTCCCTTTGGGAATCTCCAGGGCGTCGGCGATCTCCTGATAGTCGAGCCCCTCGATTTCGCGCAAAACCAGCACCGTTCTCGCATCCTCCGTGAGTTCACTTAGAGCTTCTTCCAACTGTCTCGCCGTGTCGGTCTGGACCGCTACCGTTTCCGGTCCCGCACCCTCGTCGGGAAGAGATTCCTTCCAGCCTGGCTTCTCATCCAGAGGCACGGACGGCTTGTTCTTCAGGCCACGATGGCTGGAAATATTGGTAGTGATCACGATCCGTCTCAACCAACTCTTTATCGACCCGCCGCGAAATTTCGGCAAAAATCGATATGCTTTTAAGAAAGATTCCTGAAAGAGGTCTTCGGCATCGCTTCGCGTCTTCGACAGTCGACAGGACAGGTTGTAGACATAGTCCGCCTGCTCCTCATAGATGCTATCGAAGTCCTGCCCACTCACGCAAGCCATCCGTTTTACCCTTGCTCTCAGGATCCCTCGTAATAAGAGACGCAGGCCGATCAGGATTGGTTCCGTCGGGGTGGAAAGGGCCGGCGAAGTGAGGCGCGAACGGCGGCCCATGGAATGTATGCATCGGCTTTTCACCAGGCAGGCCTCACTGACCCCGGACCAACCTGCCGTGGTCGACAAGAACGGTAGCTTGAGCTTCGCCGAGCTCGATCGCCAAAGCAGCATCCTGGCGGCCGCTCTGCAGGATAGCGGCGTGGGTGCCGACGACACCGTCGGACTCTTCCTGGAAAAGTCCGTAGACTACGTGGTTGGTTGTCTGGCCGCCATGAAAGCTGGCGGGGCGTTTCTACCGCTCTTTCTCGACTATCCGGACATGCTCTTGAACAAGATCGTGGAGCAGACCCAGACCAAAGCTATCCTGACCACCGGCGAGTTGCAAAAAAGATTACCAGCCTCCGCCGCCACCACGGTGCTCCTTATGGACCGAGGGGCGACCTGGCCGGAGAAGCCGTTTCGTGACCCCGAAGTGACGAGCGAAAACCTCATGTTCGTCGTCTACACCTCGGGCACAACCGGAGAGCCCAAGGGGATCCAGTTGCCTCATCGAGCGGCCGTGCACTCTTACGCCGAGCGCTACCGAATCAGCGACTACAAGCCCGGTCAGCGGGTCGCTTGCAACATCTTCTTCGTGTGGGAAATCTTTCGTCCACTCACTCGGGGCGCCACCGTGTACGTCATCTCGGACGACATCATCTACGACCCTCGATTGCTCTCGGACTATCTGGAAACCCATCAGATTACGGAGGTTCTCTTCACCCCCTCGCTGATGGAAACCATGCTCAACCACCTGGAACCGGAGTGTTGGAGAAGTCGATTGAAGAGTCTCGAGGTGATCTGGTTGAACGGCGAAGTGGTCACGGAAAAGCTCCGCGCCAAAGCGCTCGAAGTGCTTCCCTCGGAGGTTGGTCTCTATAACACTTACAGCATATCGGAATGCCACGACGTGGCCTCTTTAGACCTGAGAGCGGCCGAGGTCTCCCCCACCGGATTCTGTCGAGTGGGCTACCCCATTGATGGTATCTCCGTTCATCTGATGGACCCTGAGGGCCGGCCCGTACCGCCGGGTCAGTCGGGCGAACTCTATGTGGGCGGACCAGGTCTGGCCCGTGGCTATCTGGGCAAACCACACCTCACGGCGGAGCGATTCGTCACCTACCAGGGCGAGCGCCTCTATCGAACCGGCGATCTGGCTTTCCAATACGAAGACGGACTGCTGGAGATTCGCGGCCGCTGCGATTCGATGGTCAAGATACGCGGCTACAGCGTCCATCTCGGGGCCGTGCAATCGGCCCTGGAGAGACTGCCCTCCATCCTGAGCGCCGCAGTTGTGGCCATCGGTGAGGAAGGCAAAGACAAGCGCCTGGTGGCCTACGTGGTGGCCGAGCAGAAGCGCTCCTGGTTCATTTCGCCGCTGAGCGGAGCCTGTGCCGAGCTGCGTGAGCAACTGCGGACCTATCTGGCCGAGTTCATGCTCCCCAATCTCTTTGTCGAGCTAGAGACGCTGCCTCTCAGCCCCACCACGGGCAAACTCGATGCCTCCAAACTTCCGTCCCCACCGGCTCGTCGCAGCTACGGTCTGGAGGAACTCCACCTCCCTTCCGACGCCGAGCTGAAAGATAAGACGGCCTTTATGTCCACTCTCTGGGAGAGACTGTTAGGCCTCGATCCGGGCGTGGTGAAGGCCGACTCAAACTTTTTCGATCTTGGTGGGCACTCACTCATGGCTGTGCGCCTGGTCAATCAAATTGAAAGGAAAATGGATTGCTCCGTCACCGTGAAGCAACTCTACGATCACCCCACCGTGAAACAACTGACAAATTTCGTTCATACCGGTCTCGAACAGACCGACGATTCTAAACCGAAGCCCGAGGACTGGCACCTGCCGGAAGACCTTGAGGTGCCTCACTGTAAACCGGTCACTTTGAGCCAGGCCCGAGGGGTCTTGGTGACCGGCGCCACGGGCTTTCTGGGGGCGTTTCTGGTAGCCCGAATTATGGAGGAAACGAACTGTCCGGTTTACTGCCTGGTTCGTCCCTCCGGTACGGGCCCTCAAGAGCGGCTAGAGAACAACCTGGCGTCCTACAACCTTCCTCTGTCGCCCCGACTGCGGGCTGTTTCGGGAGATCTCAGCAAAGAGAAACTGGGGTTGCCGGTAGACGACTATCAAATGCTTTGCCGCCATACCGATCTGGTTTTCCATTGCGGGGCCGCGGTAAACTACGTGCACACTTATCCCGTCCTCAAGCCGCATACCGTGGACGGCACACGTGAGATCGTGGAGCTCTGCTGTCGAGACGGCGGCAAAACCTTGCACTATGTCTCCACCAACGGTATCTTTCCGGGCGGAGAGACCTACTACGAAGAGGCGGATATCGATCGGTATCTTCCCGATCTCGGCAACGGCTACGGTCAGTCGAAATGGGTCGCGGAGAAGCTGGTTCAAGAAGCTCGCCTCAGAGGTCTTCCGGTGGTCGTCTATCGGCCTGGCAATATCGGCCATCATAGCCGGACAGGCGCGGCCAATCCCAACGACTTCCAGACTCTGATGATTCGCGGCTGCCTGGCCGGCCGATGCGCTCCCAAAGCTCCTGAGTGGAACTTCGAGATGACTCCGGTAGATTTTCTTATCGATGCGATTGTTGCATTCGCCAAGTCACCGGCCGAGACCACTCCGATCTTTCACATCGTCCAGCACCCCACGGTGCCCGCGGATGCGATTTTTAGCCGACTCCTGGAAGACGGCTTTATCGATGAAATTGTGGAACGCTCCCAGTGGCTGGAGGCTGTCCGCCGGGTGGCTCAGGAGCGCGAAGACAGCCAGTTGGAAGTGCTGGTCAACTCCCTGGACGACGTGGCAGGCTACCTCACCGATCAAAGCCGATACGACAACGAGAAATTCTACGCCTCTCTCGATCGATGTGGCCTGGGCAGACCGCGGGCCGATCTCGACTACTTCGCGATGCTGGCCGAGAATCGTGACCTCTGCCGCACAAGCTGAAGCCCTTTCCAGGCAGGGCGGAGATTTGCCGTGCATAACCTACCAAAGTGAAAGTATCGGTCGAAAAAACGTCTCCTAGCCGGCGAGTTCTGACCATCTCGTTGCCCGCTGAAAAGGTAGAAGAAGCCTACAAACGATCGTTCAATGAGCGACGGAAGACCCTCAAGCTCAAAGGTTTTCGCAAAGGGAACGTTCCCGTGAAGATCGCCAAGAAACACATCACCGACGGCCATCTCGTACGCCAAGTCGTCAACCTGCTGGTCCCGCCCGCCTACAAGGAAGCGTTGGGTGAAACGAAGCTTCAGCCACTGGGTAAGCCGGACTGGTCTTTGAAGCAGTCGGATCGAGGCGGCGAACTCGTCTTTGAGGCTATCGTGCACGTTATGCCGATCCTCAAAATCGAGGGATACAAAGGAAGACAAGTTCGGCGCCCGGCCATTAGAGTGGAAGAGCATCAACTCGATCAGATTCTTGATCGTCGGAGACAAGGTGTGGCGCGATACTTGGACCGGCCGGAGGATCACCAGGCTCTCTTGGGCGACTTCTGTTTCATCGACTACTCCGCCAGCCACAAGAACAAACCGCTCCCCCACGCCAACGTCAGCAACTTTCTTTTGGAGTTGAGAGAAGACCGATTCTTGCCTGGATTCGTGGACAAGGTGGTGGGAGCGAAAGCTGGTCAGCAACTGGAGTTCAAGCTCAGGTTGCCGGAGAACTATGCTCATCAACAATTGGCGGGCGAAGAAGTGCTCTTTAGCGTGACAGTTCACCAAATCAAAGAGCGACAGGTGCCAAACCTGGATGACGACTTCGCCCGGCAACATTGTAACGCCGAGAGCCTGGAGAAGCTGAAGGAGCGGGTCCGTCGGAACCTGGAGAGCCAACAAAAGAAGCAGGTCGAGGAAGAGATCATCAACGAACTTGTCAGCTCTCTGGTCTCCGAGATCGACCTGGATATCGTGCCCACCCAACTCCGCGACGGTCACGCTCGGCTCGCCCTGCGAACTCAAACACAAACCTTAGAGCGCCAGGGTGTGAGCTTGGAGAAATGGCTGGCGGGCCGCGGTATCAGCATGGAGCATTTTTCAGAGGAGTTGAACCTCACCGGTCTGGTGGAAGCCAGGTTGGAGATCTTGTATCGAAGTTTGGCATCGGAGTTGGAGATCGTCGTCACCAACAAAGAGGTGGATCAGGTCATCATCAATCAGGCCAAATCGAATCGAACCTCGCCCAAAGAATTGAAGCGAAAGATGATCCAGGAAGACACCTACAAGCTCCTGGCTTATCGGCTTCTGATAGGGAAAATTCGAAAACGTCTGCTTGAATTAGCCGACATCACTTTTGAGTCCGACACCGAGAGCAAGCTCGAGAAGAGAAAGATGGCCAAGAAGAGAGCCGTCAAGAAACAAGCTAAGAAGAAGGCCACCGCGAAAAAGAAGACCTCTGCAAAGAAGAAATCGGCTCCCAAAAACTCCTCGAAAAAGAAAGCACCAGAGAAGAAAAAGTCCTCCAAGCCAAAATCGAAGTCCAAGACAAAAAGCAAACCCATTTCGAAAAAAGAATCGGCCAAGAAAGCCAAAAGTAAAAAGACGTCAAGAAAGAAAGACAAAAGCGCGACTAAGAAGAACAAACCCACAGGCAAGAAGAAGCCCTGAGGTGGCCATTCATAAAATGCCTTGTGCTTTCATAAGACTTTTCTTATAATGAAAGCCTGAGAAACGGAGAACGCATGAGTCAGAAAAAATCTCGAGGAATCAGCTTCTACTTCAAACTAATTTTAGGTCTAGTCTGTGCCCTCTTGGGTGTGAAACTCTTGCTGGCCGTCTTGGGCGCCTTCGCCGTCGGGGTCACTCTTTTCACGGTCGCCCTCTACGGACTCGGCTTTCTGGCCGTCGGAGGCGGGGTCGTCTACATCGCTAGCAAGCTCCTCGGCTCCAAGAAACGATAGGCCCCTAAGGATCTGGTCCGAAATAGCTTCCCGATTTCGAAAGCTCCGCATATTCGCAGAGCTTTTATTTTTTAGGCCCGGTTAGACGAGGCAAACTTCAATCCAAGCTCTCTGGCTTGTCGATGGGCCTTTTCCAAGGAGCGTTTATGCCTTGTGTCCTTAAACTCTTGGTACTCGATGGCTATCTTGTAGATGTCTTGAGGAGCTACCCCCCAATAGTGAGCGCAAGAGGTCAAAGCAACGTCGAAAGCGTTGCAGGAAGCTCGAAGGCCGCCCGGCTCGAAACCGAACTCTCCTCTTGAGGACAGGATCACCAACCTTTTGCCACAGAGTATCGGTTCAATAGGGAAGTCTCCACGAGAGAGGTCAAAAGAGAACGTGCGTCCGATTCTTGCGACCTGGTCGATCCAGCCCTTTAAAGAGGCGGGAGGGCCATAGTTGTACATCGGAGCTCCTATGACAATCAGATCGGCATCCACGACCTCGTCGATCAGTTCGTCGGAGAGTCGCAAGCGCGCCTTCATTGTCTGACTTCGTTCTCCCGGTTCAGTGAAAGCAGCCGCGATCCAGTTCTCATCAATGGGAGGGACCGGCTCCGCTCCAACGTCTCGACTGACTACCTTGATTCCAGGCTCCAGCTCTCTAAGAGCTCTCAGAAAAGTCGCGCCTAAAGCACGAGTTAGAGATCTCTCGGAAGTGCGAGCACTCGAGTTTATGTGAAGCACATTCGTCCTCACCGATTCTGTCGAGAAGTCTTGAGACCTGAGCCATGATTCTTGCATGATTCTTACCTTTCTATCCGGGCGTTGATAGCGTGATCTTACCAACTGGTACGGTCCCTAGACAAAGGCGTGCTAGTCACCTATGGGTGAAAAAAACTTATCTATCTCCTCTTTCTATTTTGATCGCTTGGTCCAGAAGCCAGTTGATGAAAGTCCGGGTTTTTCGTGCTCGACTTCGCTCTTTTGTCGAAAGAATGGTGTAACTTAAGCCGTCCAGTCGATATCCAGGATCGAACGGCTCAAGCCATCCCCTTGACAGGATATCTTCAACCAGAAGACAGCTGATTAGAATGAGGCCCTGGCCGGCGAGGCCCGCCTGCAGCACGTGCTGTTCCTCATCAAAATGCCGTCTCTTTGTGAAATCCTTCGGGTTTAAGCCTCTCTTCGTCAACCAGTGGTCCCAGGTGACTGTCGGTAGGTCTTGATTTTGCCAGAGAGTTTCGATAAGTGTCATCTCGGTTATGTCTGACTTCCCCAAGAGCTGAGGACTACCGAAAACACCGACCCTTTCTGTGAAGAAAAGCCGGTTGAACATTCCCTCTTCTTGACGACCGGTCCCGTACCGAATGACCAGATCGACACTTCGATCGCGTGAAAGATCGGTGTTCTTCGTCGAGGTGGTAACGTCGAGGGAGAAATCTGGATGAACATCCTCGAAATCCTTGACCCGGGGCACCAACCAAAGAGCCGCAAAAGCAGGCGTGGTCGAAACGGTAATCCGATTCTCCGACTCCTCCAAGGAAGATAACGCTTCAGCCAAAGTCGAAAAGGCCTTGTTGGTCGCCATGCTGAGCTCTAAGCCCTCTTGGGTAAGCCTGATGTTGCGAACTTCTCTTATGAAAAGAGCAAATCCGAGTTGCTCCTCCAAGGTACGGACCTGATGGGAAATTGCGGTGGGTGTGACCTTGAGTTCTCCGGCAGCAGCCTTGAAGCTGCCCAGCCGGGCGGCGGCATCGAAGGCTCGTAGGCCGGACAGAGACGGCATCTTCATCGTTTGTTTGTGTTCGACCGTGGGAGCTTATCCCTTCCAAGCCCGCTTTGCCTAAACTTCAAGGTGGCGGCGGAGCGACACTTAGACCTCGAGCGGGTAGCAACAGCACCAGGGTGCTCGAGAATGAAACCAACCTCGGAAACAGACCACGCTTTTCCCTTCAGAGGGTGCGGCGACGCCCGCGGTCGCTAGAATCTGGGAAGCTCTCTCGCATACACCCAGCTGTTCAACCCGAGCTTGCAGATAGAGAGACGCGGCCGTCTCCGGATGGTCGGGCCCGTAGACGGCTTCCATAAGCGAAAGCCTTAAATTGGCCGTCTTCAGTGCCTCCTGGAGACCCAACTTCTTTTCAGCCAACGCTTTGAGAGTCAGGGCCTGTCCACAGGCGGGATTACCCTCTCCTAGATGAGCTATCCGAATCAGGAGGGCCTCCACGGATAGATTGAGTGCCTCTTCGTAGCTCCCTTGGAGCCACTTAAGGTAAGCTCCCCGCTCCAGCGTTTCAGCAAGCCGCGGGTGCTCCGGACCGAGATGCTTCTTCAGCTCCCTGGCCAACTCCCAATCGCTCCAGGCGGCCTCGGGGTCCTGACCCAGTTCGGAACTCCAAAGAAGCTTGCTCTCCAGCGCTTCGGCCACCAAATGCCCCTTGCGGTCCAGGTGTTGAGACTCCATCAACCGGTATCCCTCATTCCAGGTCTCAAAAGCACTACTCTTGCCCAGCCTGGCCTCTACCGTAGCCAGGTCCAGGAGTCGGTCCGGCCGCAGCCCTTGAGGCAGTCCGGCTCGATCCAGCTGATCGCGGAGTAGCTGAGCAGACTCTTCTAGACGCCCTTCCATGGCCGACAGGGCAGCGACTCGAGACTCATTGAACTTCACCATCCCCAGAGTCGAGTGGGCCTCCTGAAGTTCGGCTCGAGTTCTCTTGTTCCGCGAGACCTGCCTTACAAGTGTGCGCCGCTCGCGGTCGGTTAGGACTTCGGGCCTCTCTACCAGGAGCCGACTTCTGACTTCACCCACCCTCTCCATGAGCGCTCGTCGAACCCGTAGGAAGCCGTCATTCTGAAGCGGCGCCGATTGACTCAGGTCTAGAGACAGGGTGTCGTCCGTATGGAGGGCGACGATCTTCCCCTTTCCAAATTTGATAGGAAGCGGGAAACGGCGTCCTCTAATACTCAGGGCAATCTCGGAGTCTTGAGCCTTGCCCAGGTCGTCGCCGACACCGAGGGCCACGAATCCAGCGCGGTCACGAAGGTTCAGGACTGCCGTCGCGGGGGGCTTCGGAGGCTCCTGATGCCGGCGAATCCATCGCCCGGCTTGTAGCGGCTCCAGCCACAGCTCGCTCGTCGCAGCCTCCTCGAGAACGGAGTCTTCAGGAGGAGGACGACGAAGAATCAAACCGCTGAGCAGACTTGATAGAGGGCGGCGATGATACAGGACGATAGATAGTAAAGGGTCTTCGTCGGTCGTGGTCCGACTGAAAACACGGTCTCCTTCCACCACCGCTGTCCGCCGTCCGTAGTTCAAGACAGCCCGCTTCACCCCCGCAGCCGTGCCGGAGTGTAGACCTAGCGCTAGTTCATGAGCAGCCCACTCACGACTGTCCTGGGGAGCAAACAAGAGATAGGAGAAGATATCGTCCCACATACCGGGATCGAAACTCGCTCCCCGAAACTTCATCCACGAGCTTCTCACACCAAGCGAGTACGAGAATTCTTGCGCTCCCGACATATAGCCGAAGGAATAGAGATGAACGATGTACGAGTACGGATTCTGCAGGCGAAAGTTCGCCAGCTTCTCTCGCGCTTTGTCCGCTCTCACACTGAAGCTACCGGAGGAGTCGAACGTGCCCGCGCCATAAAGGTCTTCTAGTACGTCTTCCAGCTCGTCCTGACTCACGGAAACATTTTCTCTATAGAGCAAATCCGGCCTCCAAGAATTGAAAATATAGATTTTTCGTTTGCTTTTTTCAAGGAATCTCCACCAGTACGGCAAATTAGTTCAAGACAACTACATTTTAGGGAGTCTTCTCAAATGGAATGGTATCTTAAGGTTCTGAAGCAGCACTACGCTGACTTCGGTGGCCGTGCTCGACGCCAGGAATACTGGATGTTTGCTCTTATTAATATGATCATCGGATTTCTCATCATGGCGGGCAGCGGCGCTGCCGCCTACGCGACGGGAGTAGGATCGCTGGCGTCTCTCACCCTTATCTATCAACTCGCCGTGCTTGTACCGAGCATTGCGGTTTCAGTGAGACGGATGCACGACATCGGCAAAAGCGGTTGGATGCTGCTGGTCGGATTGATTCCGGTCATCGGGGTTTTGATTCTTCTCTACTTCACGGTACTGGATAGCCAGCCAGGCAACAACGAGTACGGACCGAACCCCAAGGGCGCTTGAGCTCCGAGACAATGAAAAAAGCCCCCGCTTCGAATCGGGGGCTTTTTTGTTCGGCTACTCTCTCGGTCGAGACCTGACCGCGTTCAGCGTGGCCAGGACGTTGCCGGGAAGAGAGTAGTAGGTGGGGCTCTTGCTCAGCTCTTCGAGAGCCGCCAAATTTTTGCCACCGAGGAGCTGGTCTTGCTGCTGGCTGACTCGTTTGTCCAATTCAGTCAGGTACTGCATCAGCGTTCCCAACTCACCGTCATCCAACCAGACACCGTGTTCGATACACTCATCCAAAACGATGGGACAGGTCAAAGAATAGGTGTAGCGACTCATCTGTTCGCCGCACTCAGGGCAGCCGATCGGCTCATCCAGGTCGACCTTGGCGAGCTGGTCGGGCACCATGCTTTGAGCGAGCGGAGTCTCCTTCAGCTCGCTGAACGTATGATCGGTGACTTCGGCCAGCGCTTCGTCGGGATACCAGGTGCCTTCGCAATTGCTGCAAGCTCGGACCTCCGCCGCCTCGATGGAGACGGAAGTCAGCTCGGTCGAACAACGAGGACAGTTCATACGACGCGACGGCGGTTCGGGTTTCGACCGCGGCCCGGGTCCACGATGCGATAAGTCGTGACCACCCCGCCTTTACGAACACGGGTGGTTGCCTTGACCTTGATACCGGCTTTGATGGGACTTCCGGTAGTCCCGCGAATGAGAACCGCATCCGAACCACGTTCACGACGCCCTACCCGTCCCATCAACTGCTCGAGCTCGGCCTCACCGAAATGATCGGCGTCCGTCACCAGCACCATATCGGCCATCGGAATGTCTAATCCCGAACCGACCAGGTTGGTGGCGACCAGAATGGCAGGCTTGGAGTCACGAAACCGTTTCATCATGGTGATGCGGTCTTCGCTGGATTTCTTCTTGCCTCTCATGCGACGGCTATGCTCCTTGGAGTCGGCCATATCGCCGTGCAGAATAGAGACGGGCACGTTAAATCGATCCTCGACGTACTGTGCGAGCACCGGCACTCGGGCTCTGGTTTTGGAAATCACGAAAACCCGACTTCCTTCGTCCAAGTGTCGCTGCAGAATATCCTTGCCCATGTCGATCTGCGAGAAGATATTCTCGTTCCAACTGGCTCTGATCTCATGCACTTCCGTTTTAGGCGAATCGAAAGGCATCTGCTTCATCTCAAACATTTTGTCGAAAGCCTTCTCAGCTTTCAGAAAACGCTCTACCGCGGAAGGTGTGGCGGTGGTGTAGAGTACCGGAGTCTTCAGGCCTCGGAGATGTTGAAGGTCTTCTTCTTCATCGAATGCGTTCACGTCGTCCACAACGATCAATGCCGCCGACTCCAACGTCTTGCGATACTTTCGGTGCTGCAACAGCATAGCGCTTCCGACCACGAAACGGACTTCTCCGGAATCGACTCTCTCCATGATGGAGGTTCGCTGACGAGGCGGGATCCCACCGTGCAACTGGGCGACCTCCAGTTCGGTGCCTTCCAGTCGGGCCTCGAAGTAGTCCGCCTGCTGGCGAGCCAGGTCTCGAGTAGGAATCAGGGCGATAACAACGTTGCCCTTTTCCACGGCCTGCTGAATGCTGACACGAAAGAAGACCTCCGTTTTGCCGGCTCCGGTCGGAGCCTTCAGCAAGAATCGGTCGGTCCTCTTGGCCTTGTCGATGTTCGTGTCCAGCCATTCGATGGCGTCTTTCTGATCGTCGGTCAGGCTGAACTTTTCCCCCGGACGAACCAGTTCGTTGCGTTCCGCGACGGCCTGGCTGTTCTCGTCAATTTTTTTCCAAAGCTTTGATGTTTTCATAATTGCGCCGGATTGTATCACCACGGGCTTCAGGCTGTCAAAGTAAATTCTCTGGAACGATGGAGAAGAGAGGGCGCAGCGGTCGACACACGAACGCATCCGGCGGGAATCCAACGTGAACTGCCGCCAATTTGAAGACGAAAATGCACCCGTGGACCTGTTCTGGGACCAGGCTCGACTGGGTACGACCTACTATCAAGTCGTCGGTCTCGACCGCGATACGGTCGACGCGACAGCCTGGTTTGTCCTACTTTACATGCCGATCTGGCCGGTAGGCCGCTACCGCTTGAGGCGCAGTAGCGCGGGATGGGAAAGAAGAGAGAGCCGCCCGCTCCCCGCGCACTCTGTCATTCAGGCTTACCTCTGCGCATACTTTCTCTACCCGCTGGCGTTTGTCACTCCCATGTTGCCGTTCTTTAAGGAGTTTTTTCCGCTTACCGGCCTGCCTTCATGGATTCAGGTCCCAGGGATTTGCGTTGTCCTGGCGGTCTATATCGTCCTATTTTGGAAGGCCCTCAACCGACACGAGAGCAGCTTTGAAAACGCTGTGCGAACCCCATAAGCTTATGACTTCCGTTCTCAAAATCCATCGATGGGGGCAACAGGGAACCCCGGTTGTGGCTCTGCACTGCTCCGGTTTATCCGGGCTTCAGTGGCGCCGGATCGGAGAAGCCTGCTCCGAGCATCATCAGGTCCTGGCTCCCGATTTTCTCGGTTACGGAGGGAGCCCCCCTTCCCCCAACGGCCTTGACTTCCGCTATACCGAAGATCTAGAGCAGATTCTGGCCTTTCTCGACGGACTCGCCACTCCGTACCTCTTGCTGGGTCACTCCTACGGAGGGTTTATCGCTCTGAAGTGTGCCGTGGCGAGACCCCGTCAGACCCTGGGAATGTGTCTCTACGAACCGGTGATGTGGGGCGGTCTGGCGAGCTATCGGGGCATGTCGATCCGGGAGGTGGTCAAGCGCTTCGACCCGGACCTTGTGCTCCTGGACAAAACCAAAGCCGGTACCGAAAAGTATCTCCACACCTTTATCAACTACTGGAACGGCGAGGGCTTCTGGGAAGCGATGACCCCGACTCAACGACGTCCCGTGATCGAGGGAGCGGAAAAGATCGCGGCCGAAGTCTACGAGGTTTTGAGCGACAAGACTCCCCACACCGAGTATCAGTCCATCTCTTGCCCCCTCCATATTCTTCATGGCACGGTCTCCCCTCCCGAGGTCCTAGCAGTGAAGGATATTCTGGTCGAGATCGTGAGCGGAGTGACGACCGCGTGCATCCCCGGCGGACACATGAATCCGATCCGCAACCCCATCCCCGTGAACGCCCATTTTCAGCTTTTTCTCCAGAAGTGGCGTGAAAACCGGGTGTAAGAGGCTGGTAAAGGGAAAGACCGTAAGGCGTCAAACCGGACCGCACACCATTATTTGTTAGGACGTCACAATGAATGTACGATACCTTGGCCATTCGTGCTTCCTGGTCTCTTCGAGCAAGGGGAGTTCAGTGGTCATCGATCCATACAGCCAGCGAATCCCCTATGAACTGCCTCAAGTAGAGCCGGATATCGTCCTGGTTTCTCACGAACACCACGACCACAACGCTTACTATCGGTTCGAAAACAATCCGATGCTGGTCAAACGGTCCCACGGATTTGCCTCCGAGACCGAATTAAACCTGGAGCGTACCGGTGAAAATCTCAAATTTCACGGGATGCCAAGCTACCACGACGACCAGGAAGGTCGGCGTCGGGGTCCCAACACTATTTGGCATTGGTTTTGGGAGGGCGTCCATTTCGCCCACTTCGGCGACATCGGCCACCTTCTGAGCGACGAGCAGCTGCAGACGCTCGGCAAGGTGGATGTCGTTTTCATCCCGGTGGGTGGAAAAGAGACGATGGAGCCGTCCCAAGCAGCCTTGCTGGTGAACCAGCTCAATCCTCGCATCGTCTTCCCTATGCATTACAAGACCGACGAACTCGGTGAGGGGCCGCTCTGCGAGCACCCTCTCTCGGCCTTCGTCGACAAGATGAGCAACGTGGAAGACGCGGCCACGACGGCTGTGGAAGTAGAACTAGCTCGCCTTCCGGCCAACACGAAGGTCGTTTGTTTAAGACATGGCTAACGAAAAACAAGTTCGATACATTTTTGTCACCGGCGGAGTTGTCAGCTCTCTAGGCAAAGGCATCGTGGCCGCCTCGTTGGGCACCCTTCTCAAAAATCGTGGTTTCAGCGTCACGGTCCAGAAGCTCGACCCTTACATCAATGTGGACGCCGGTACTATGAACCCTTACCAACACGGGGAGGTCTACGTCACCGACGACGGCGCCGAGACCGACCTGGACCTGGGTCACTATGAGCGATACGTGGATGTAGCCCTGACCGCGGACAACAACGTGACCACCGGAAAAGTCTACGGCGATGTGATCAAGAAGGAGCGTCGTGGAGACTATCTGGGAGACACCGTTCGTGTCATCCCGCACATCACCGACCAGATCAAGGCCAAGATCCGCTCCGTCTCGAGACAAGGCAACAATGACGTGGCCATCGTGGAAGTCGGAGGCACGGTCGGCGACATCGAAGGTCTGCCGTTCTTGGAAGCCATCCGCCAGGTCAAGTTTGATGTCGAGCCCGGCAACGCTCTCTACGTCCATGTGACCCTGGTACCTCACCTGGGAGCGGCCGGCGAGCTGAAAACGAAGCCCACCCAGCACTCGGTGAAAGAGTTGAGAGCCATCGGTATTCAGCCGGACGTCATCGTCTGTCGAACCGAGCAAGAGCTGGGTGACGAACACATCAAAAAGATCGCCCTCTACAGTGACGTGAAAACCGACGCTGTGTTTGCTTGCAAGGACGTGCCCAGCATCTATCAGGTGCCTCTGGCTTTGGAAAGTCAGGGAATGGCCAACTATGTCTTGGAAAAACTTGGACTCCCCACGCCCAGCGTCGATCTTTCAGCCTGGGAGCAGATCGTTCATAAGATGACCTCTCCCGAGAGGACCGTGAAGATCGCTCTGGTCGGTAAGTATGTGGAGATCAAAGACGCTTATCTCTCCATTGCCGAAGCGCTGGAGCATGCCGGTATCGCCAACGATGTGAAAGTGGATATCGAGCGCATCGACTCTTCGGAAGTGACTCGCAAGACCAGCAAGAAACTTTTGGAAGACGCCGACGGCATCCTGGTGCCCGGTGGATTCGGAGCTCGCGGACACGAAGGCAAACTGGAAGCCATCAGATTCGCGCGCACCAGAAAAGTGCCCTATTTCGGCATCTGCTACGGCCTCCAGTGGGCCGTGGTGGAGTTCGCCCGAAATGTCTGCGGCTGGGACAAGGCTCACTCTACCGAAGTAGAGCCGGCTACCGAACGTCCGGTCATTACTCACATGCCGGACCAGCGAAGCCTGGAACAGATGGGTGGCAGCATGCGGTTGGGCTCTTTCAACTGCGAACTCACCAAAGGCACGAAGGCGTACGAAGCTTACGGACAGGAAACGATTCAGGAACGACACCGTCACCGTTATGAAGTGAGCAACATCTACCGCGACGAATTGGTGGACAACGGCTTGATCGTGAGCGGTATCAATCCGGAGCGAAATCTTGTGGAGGTCGTGGAGTTGCCGGATCACCCCTGGTTTCTGGCCTGCCAATACCACCCCGAGTTTCTCTCTCGCCCCTACCGCTCCCATCCGCTCTTCCGCGAATTCATAGCAGCAGCCAAGAATCTGAACATCGAGCGGACCAGCTCGAAGGAACAGGAACTTGCCGCGACCTAAAGTCCCGTTCTTATTGCTTCTGCTGAGTCTCTTGATGCCTGTTCGGGCTCAGGAGACTTCCTTGCATTATCTGCAGGGTGGGCTCATCGATTTGCGATACGGGCAGGCTTCGGTCGATACCGGGGGCACAGGCGTTCTGCTGCAGTGGGACGAGACGACTCGATTTACTCTCAACGGATCCCTTTGTAAAGCCGAGGACCTCGCCTCCGCACTCAAAGAGGGCACGCCTCTCACCGTTGCTACGGGCTACACTCCCTCCGACGGCTTCATGAAGCACTGCGACGCTTTGAGTTCTGTCGGAATGCCCGCTGTCGATCTGCAGTTGCAGCCGTGGCAACCGATCATGACCGCCGGCGACCGGCTTCAAGTGTCGGTAAGCAGGTCCGAGGCCCGGCGCCTGAACCTGGTCTCTCCCAAGCTGTTCATCCCCGGGACTGAAGTGGAATCGAACTTTTCCAGCTTTCCCGGCGGAGGGTTTCGCACCACTGTAGCCACAAAAAAGGGCTGGGACTGGAAAGACCTTCCCCTTTTCTTGCGGAGCCGAGACGGCCGGGTGTTCCGGGGGAAAACCGTTTCCGTGTCTTCCGGCGTCCCTGAAATTGGCGAGGTCGGGCCTACCGTCGCCTCTTCTCACTTGACATCGATCCCGGGTTTTTTTGAACTGAGAGGCAACACCACGTTTTTGGACTTTGCCTCCGTTCGCGTGCTCGCCCCGACAGGCGTCGAAATCCTCCAGCTCTACCCCAGGCCGGACCGAGTGGATTTCACCATGAAGACCATCGGTCCCGGCACCTACTTACTGAAGGTCGAAATATCGGACTTATTGGGTCGGCAGACGACAAAGAGTTGGTCTTTCTCCGTCCGCTAAATTCATCATCTATCTTTTCATTGACGGTGAATTGGGTCTCTACGTGGAATTAGTGCGGCATGAAGGACACCTTGCTTCCTTTGCTGAGCGACATTATCGACACTGTTGCCGACCCAATCTTCGTCAAAGATGAGGAGCACCGCTTCCTTTTAATGAACGAGGCTATGTGCCGTTTCATGGGTCATCCGCGAGATTCCATGCTAGGCAAATCAGACTTCGACTTCTTTCCCGAGGAAGAAGCCCAGGTCTTCTGGGCGAAGGACGACGAGGTATTTCGAAGTGGCGAAACGGTGGAAAACGAAGAGCGTCTCACCGGAGCAGACGGCCAGACCTTCATCATCTCCACTAAAAAGTCGATCTTCATCAACGACAAAGGGGAGAAGATTCTGGTCGGCGTTATCCGCGACTTGACCAGGCTAAAACAAACCGAGCAAGAGTTGAGAGAAGCCCGTGACGTAGCCCAGAAGGCGAGCGCCGCGAAGACCCGGTTCCTAGCCAACGCCAGCCACGAGCTTCGTACCCCTCTCAACGGTATCGTCGGCATCGTGGAACTGCTTCAGGACCGGCCCTGGGAAGGCGAGATCAAGGAGCTTCTGGACGTCCTGAGAGACTCGGCCGACAATCTCCTGACCCTGGTCAACGACCTTTTAGATTTTAGCGCTATCGACACGGGGAAGGTCTCCCTCAAGCAGCACCGCTTCGCGCCTAGAAAGCTGCTCAAATCGATCGCCACCCTTTTCGAGCACCAGGTCTCCCGAAAAGGACTCCGACTCGATTTTGAGATCTCTCCCCTTCTCCCCGAAGACTTGATGGGAGACGAGAACCGTCTTCGTCAAGTCCTTGTCAACCTGGTCTCCAACGCAGTTAAGTTTACGCCCGAGGGAGGCAGGGTTTTGGTAGAAGTTGAGCCCCAATCCAACCTGGAAGGGGTGCGCTTTTCCGTTCGAGACGATGGTATCGGGATACCCGAAGACCAGTTGGATAAGGTTCTTTTGCCGTTTGCCAAAGCCCGAGAGAGGGACCAGGGTACGGGCCTTGGATTGGCGATCTGCCGGCAGTTGCTCACCCTGATGGGCGGAACCCTGACTCTGCAGAGTGAGGCCGGCTGCACCGTCACCGTGGAGCTACCACTCCGCCAGGGCCCCGCCCCGCCCGATGACAGCATGGCGCCGAAACCTGAAGCCCAGAGATTCCCGGGGCTTCGAGTCCTGGTGGTGGAGGACGACCCGGTCAGTCAGAAAGTCGCCGCACTGAGCCTGAGAAAGCTTTCTTGCCAGGCCACTGTCGTGGGCAACGGACTGGAGGCCCTGGAGCGGTTTGACTCCGACTCATTCGACCTCATCCTTATGGACTGCCGAATGCCGGTGATGGACGGATACGAGACGGCTCGAAGAATCCGAGACAAAGAAGGCGCGGGCTCCAGAGTACCAATCTTTGCTCTGACAGCCCACGCCTTCCAGGAAGACAGGGAAAAATGTTTAGCTGCCGGGATGGATCACTGGCTCACCAAACCGCTCCAGAGGAAGCAGTTGGTGGAGGCCATTTCCAGCCATTGCCCGGCCCGCGCGACCAGCGACTAAAACGATTCCGCACCCGTAGACTTCAACAGTTGTGCGAATTGAGGATATTCGTTTCGCAGATCCGGCTGTAGCCGGAATCCTGAGGCGGCACATCTCAGCGCCTTATCGTCCTGCGACCTCTCCGCGTACAACTCAGCCGCTTTCAGGAAAGACCGGGCGGCCTCGTCCATCTGCTTATCAACCTCCAGGATCTCTCCCAAAGTCTCCCAGTAGGGGGGCCGGTCAGGAGCCATCGACAGAGCCTTTCGCACCTGAGAATGAGCCAGCCTCAAGGAGCCTTGCTGGAAAAGCTTCACCCCTTTTAAATAGTGATTGTAGGCCTGAGCGTATTGAGAAGAAAGAGCCCGAGACTGATCCGGCGCCGAGCCTGCCGAGTAGATACCGATAAGATTCGTCAAGCGCCGGTAGGGACGGGTAACCGTGGAGCCCCCGTAAGAGAGAGCAGTCGAACTTCCTCCGTCGAGATTGACCGCGTCGACGGCTCCGAGGTCTTGAAATATTCTGGCCAGACCGTGCAGGGTGATCGGCTGGCGAGTGGTCAGAAGAATCAGCTTGTTCTCCGGAGTGACTCCCATGGCAGCTCGAATGCGCGAGCCGTAGAGACCGGGATCTCGAAAGCCTTCACTCGCCGGAGCGATGGTCACCTGGCCGTCCGTAAGAAGAGTCGGCCCTGCCGAGATCGCAAATCGCGTGTCGGCCCAGTCTATGTGACGACCCATCTTGCCTTCTAGAGACCGGACTTTAGCCTTTCCGTCCTGACCGATAGCCATAACGCTTCCGACCGAACCTTCGGTCATCAGACGACCGTTGTGAACAACGTTGCCCACCGTGATGGCGGTGGCAGGGTCGAAGAAAGTGCCGGTGATGGCGGCGTAGGGACCTTCCCCCTGGTTCAACAACCCTTGGAAAGAGACGGCCTCACCTGCGGGGGCGAGAATGGGACGGATGTCGATAGCTTGAGAATTCAGGTCGACGGTCACCACATTGACCTGAACCCCTTGTAAGGTGTAGTTGGAAAAATCGACGGGCTCGGACTGGGCCAGGGCCAGCGACGACAGAAGCAAAAAAATGGCAAAAAGCTGTTTCATAATGAATTATTGTCTAGTCCAAATTGAAAATCCTTCAAAGAATTTCAAAAAGACCTTCCCCTCCAGAATTGTGGGTCTTAAGAAACAAGAAACAGGACACGACACCATCCCACCTGTCATGATTCCCCCGGGTCAGTCGGGCTCCTTCTCCTCGATTCTTGGCGCGGGAGTATCAGTACCTGGACCCGAACTGAGGATCCTATGAATGACTCACACGAAGCCGACGCGATTGTCGTGGGAGCCGGCATCGCCGGTCTGGTAGCCACCTATGAACTCACTCAGGCCGGAAAATCCGTGCTGCTCCTCGACCAGGAGGGCGAGCAAAATCTGGGAGGACAAGCCTTCTGGTCTTTCGGCGGTCTTTTCTTTGTAGATTCGCCCGAACAGCGCCGACTTTTCATCAAGGATTCGCGTGAACTGGCCCTGGAAGACTGGATGGGGACAGCCGGTTTCCACCGCGAAGAGGATCGCTGGCCGAAGCGTTGGGCCGAGGCCTATCTCGACTTTGCCGCCGGCGAAAAGCGCAGCTGGCTTTATGGACTTGGTATGCGTTTCTTCCCGGTCGTGGGATGGGCGGAACGGGGCGGGGGGTCTGCCATAGGTCACGGAAACTCGGTCCCTCGTTTCCATGTCACCTGGGGTACCGGGCCGGGAGTCGTGGAGCCTTTCGAACGCAGAGTCCGCGAAGCGGCCGAACGAGGTTTGGTGACATTTAAGTTTCGCCATCAGGTCAAAGAGCTCGTGACGGAAGGGGGTCGCGTGGTCGGGGTCTCGGGGAAGACGTTGGAACCCACCTCGGTGGAGCGAGGGGCCCCGAGCTCCCGACAGGTCGTGGGAGATTTTGAGCTCCGAGCCCAGGCGGTGGTGGTAGCCTCCGGCGGGGTGGGAGCAAATCTGAAAATCGTCCGCAAACATTGGCCCAAGCGCCTCGGTAAGGCTCCCAAAAACATGATCAAGGGAGTGCCCGACCACGTGGACGGACTTATGTTGGAAAGCACGGAGAAAGCGGGAGCCCGGCTCGTCAATCGCGATCGGATGTGGCACTACTGCGAAGGCATCAAAAACTGGAGTCCGATCTGGACCGATCACGGAATTCGCATCCTGCCCGGACCATCTTCGGTGTGGCTGGACGCGGAGGGGAATCGATTTCCTCACCCCTATTCGCCCGGATTTGACACTCTGGGGACCCTGGAACAGATTCTCAAGACCGGGTACGACTACTCCTGGTTCATCCTCAATCAAAGAATCATAGAGAAAGAATTCGCCCTGTCCGGCTCCGAACAAAACCCGGATCTGACCAACAAATCGGTTCTCGGGGTACTGGGAAGAGTGCGTCCCGGAGCCCCGGCACCGGTAGAAGCCTTCAAACAAAAGGGAGAGGACTTTATCGTCGAGAGAGAACTTTCCACGCTGGTGGAACGAATGAACGCTCTGACCGAGAAGCCTCTCCTAGACTTCTCTCAAGTCGAGCACGTCGTCACCGCCCGAGACTTGCAGGTCGACAATCCGTTTTGCAAAGACGGCCAAATTGCCGCCCTCAGGTCAGCCCGGGCTTTCTGGGGAGACAAGATCCTTCGCACCGTCAAGCCTCACCGAATCCTGGACCCGGCCGCCGGTCCGCTCATCGCCGTGCGGCTTCATATCCTGACCAGGAAATCCCTGGGAGGCGTGCTGACCGACCTGCAGGCCCGAGCCCTCAATGACCAGGACGAGCCTGTACCTGGTTTGTATGCCGTGGGGGAAGCAGCGGGTTTCGGCGGCGGTGGTATGCACGGCTACCGGGCCCTGGAAGGCACCTTTCTAGGAGGATGCATTTTCAGTGGTAGGCAGGCGGGACGGTCGTTAGCCGGTGAGCTCTAAACGTATTCTCGTATACGGGGCCGGAGCTATCGGAGGTTATCTGGGAGGCACCTTGCTGGCCGCCGGCCTGGACGTGACCCTGCTCGGACGCGAGAGAGTTAGGGACACCTTCCTAGAGCACGGCCTGAAGCTTACCGACTACCAGGGTAGAGTAGCCCACTTGACCCCGGACGCCGTTCCCTTCATCACCTCCTCCGCCGACTACCAGGGAACACCGGACGTGGTGCTTTTGACAGTGAAATGCACAGCTCTCGAAGAAGCCGCTCTAGACCTGGCCGGACTGGTGAATTCCGAGACGGTGGTCGTTTGCTGTCAAAACGGCATCGGGACCAAGGAGTTGGTAGCTCGCCATCTGACGGCCCGTACCGTACCAGCCATGGTGCCGTTCAACGTAGCGTGGCTTGAGGAAGCCCGACTGCACAGGGGCACCGAAGGGGAACTACTTCTGCAGCAGGACAAGGCCATAGAACCTCTAGTGGAGGCCTGGAAGCTGATGGGAGTGCCTGCAAGCACAAAGAGCGACTTCACCTCCATCTCATGGGGCAAGCTCCTACTAAACCTCAACAACGCGATCAACGCCCTGGCCGGTATTCCGCTGCTGGAAGAGTTGCACGACCGCGACTATCGGCGAGTGCTCTCCAGCTGTATGCGTGAACTCTTGGCCGCTCTGGGGAAGGCCGGCATCAAGCCGGCCAAGCTCACCAAGGCGCCTCCCTTCCTCGTACCCTGGATCTTGTTGCTCCCCAACTGGCTCTTCCGTATTATCGCCCAACAGATGTTGGCTATCGACCCACTCGCCCGTTCCTCCATGTGGGACGATCTCCAAAAAGGAAGGCCCACGGAGATCGATTTCTTAAATCAGGCCGTGGTGGAACTGGCTTTTCAGCAAGGGCTCACAGCGCCCGTCAATGAGCGTATCGTCACTCTGGTTAAGCAGATGGAAAGGGCCGGAGGGGGGAGCCCCGGTATGAGTAGCTCCGAGATGGTCTCGCAACTGCTTCACGGAAAGGGCGGCGAATAGACCTGGCCTTCCATTGACAGCCCCTGGCCATCTCATTATACTACGCACCTGCGCAAACCAAGCCGCCCCCGGTGCCCCGGTGCTGGAGGACGGTTGAAAGAGACGGCCCACCGTGTACGTACGTATCGACGACATCCAGCAAGGCGCCGGAAAGTGGAAAACTTACGAAACCGAGGATGAGCTGAAATGCTCTGACTTGGAGGTCGTGGGGCCAGTCTCGGTCTCTTTGAAGCTGACCAACGCCGAAACCAGAATCCTGGTCCAAGGCGAGGCCTCGGCCGAGCTGAGAACGGTCTGCGCGAGATGTGACGAGGCTTTTCTTCTGCCGCTAGAAATAGTGGTTGAGGAGGGCTTCGTTCCGGAAGATAGTCCGGAAGCGGACGTGACCGGGTTGGACGCCTTCGAGGTTCTAACCTATAAAGAGGATCGCGTGCCCCTGGATGAAATGCTTAGGCAAAATTTTCTGGCAGCTGTGCCGATGCAGCCCATCTGCCGGGGCGGCGAGTGCAAAGGAATGTGCGACCAATGCGGTTGCGACCTGAACACCGCCTCCTGCAAGTGCAAAGAAGAAGATATAGACCCTCGCTGGGCAGCCCTCGGCGAGTTGAAAAAGAGAAGCTCGAACCCGAGCCTCAACTAGAGACGAAGAAAGGGTGAATGCTCAATTCACCCTAGGAGGACCACAAAAAGATGGCTGAACCTAAATACAAATTATCGCGATCTAGAACCAGAAAGAGACGTTCACACCTGGCCCTGACACCGCCGAACGTGATCCCTTGCTCGAACTGCGGAGCTCCCACGCTGCCTCATACGGTTTGCCGTTCTTGCTACACCTACCGCGGTCGTCAGGTCTGGACTGAGCAAGAAGACGAAGAGTAGGTCCTAGATGACCTCCGTCGGCATTCTGGCCGTTTCCCACTACACTCCTGAGAAGGTTCTGACCAACAAGGAGTTGGAGGAGAAACTGGACACGACCGACGAGTGGATTCGCTCTCGCACTGGAATTCATGAGCGACGGGTCGCCTCGGCAGACGAGACGACAGCCTCCCTGGGCACCGTCGCTGCTTTTCGTACCCTGGAGAAAGCCGGCTGCGCACCCGAGGAACTGGACCTCGTCATCGTGGCCACCATGACTCCGGACAGTATACTCCCCGCCATCGCTTGCCGAATTCAAGCCGAAATCGGAGCCAAGAACGCCGGAGCTTTCGATGTATCCATCGCCTGCTCCGGCTTTGCTTATGCTCTGGCCCTGGGATGCGGATATGTCGCCTCCGGAATGGCGCGAAAAGTCCTGGTGGTAGGCGCCGACGTGATGACCCGGGTCATGAATTGGCAGGACCGGGGCACCTGCGTTCTCTTCGGTGACGGCGCCGGAGCGGCGCTGGTCGGCGAAGTGCAAGAGGGTTTTGGATTGCTGGCTCAGGATCTCGGCTCGGACGGCCGGGGTGCCGAACATCTCTCAATTCCCGCCGGTGCCGGTGCCAGGCCGGTAGGCGAAGACGGTCTTGTCCCCCAGGATTTCACTCTTCAGATGAACGGTCGCGAGGTGTTCCGTTTTGCCGTTCAAGTGATGGGCAACTCGGCCGTCAGAGCAGCCGAAAAGGCGGGTATCACGCCCAACGAGATCGATCTTTTCATCCCCCACCAGGCCAACAGCCGGATCATCGAGGCCGCCTCTAAGCGCCTGGGCGTTCCCTCCGAAAAAGTCTTTGTCAACCTGCAGCGCTACGGAAACACCTCCTGTGCCTCCATACCGTTGGCCCTTTCCGAGGCGCTCGAGGAAGGGCGCGTGCGAGAGGGCGACAAGGTGGTCCTGGTCGGTTTCGGGGGCGGCCTGGCCTGGGGGTCCCTCGTTTTTCGCTGGGGAGGACTCCTCCCCGAAGAGCCAAAGGCTGGAGCCGCATGAACAACAACACATCCAAGCCTTTAGAGGGCCAGTCAGCCCTGGTCACAGGGGCCGGTCGTGGAATCGGCCGCGCCATAGCCACCCATCTTGCCGAGCAGGGCGCCCACGTCTACGTGGTGGCCCGCTCTCAGGACCAACTTGATTCCGTCGTTCAAGAGATAGAGCAAGCCGGTGGGAAAGCCACCTCCTGGGCTGCCGACCTGTCCGACTCGGTCCAAGCCGAGAAGGTGGCCGCGGATTTCGCCGCCGCGAAACCGGCCATTCTCGTAAACAACGCTGGAATCACCCGTGACAACGTCCTTCTGCGAATGAAAGACGAACACTGGGACGATGTTCTGAATCTCAATCTCAGAGCCGCTTTTCTATTAACCCGAACAGTCGCCAAGAGTATGCTCAAAGCCCGCTACGGCCGTATTATCAACATTACTTCGGTGATCGGGATCCGCGGAAACGCCGGCCAATCGAACTACGCCGCCAGCAAAGCGGGACTGATCGGGTTTACAAGATCGCTAGCCAGGGAATTAGGAGCCAGAAACATTACCGTGAACGCGGTAGCTCCCGGCTACATCGAAACGGAAATGACCGACTCGCTTCCCGACAAAGTCAAGGAAGGGATTCTCGGTCAGGTCCCACTCGGTCGAATGGGACAACCGAAAGACATCGCCAGAACGGTGGGCTTCCTGGCTCACCCCGAAAGCGATTACATTACAGGGCAGGTTTTGAACGTTGACGGTGGAATGCTGTGAGCCCTCGGAGGAAATTATGTCTGACATTGAAGAACGCATAAAGAAGATTATCGTCGAGCAACTCAACGTCGAAGAAGAGCAAGTCACACCTACTGCTCACTTCGTTGAAGATCTAGGAGCCGACTCTCTCGACAACGTGGAGATGGTCATGGCCTTTGAAACAGAGTTCGAGATCGAAATCCCGGACGAAGATACGGAAAAGATCACCAACATGAAAGAAGCGGTCGCTTACGTTGAAAAGCGAGCCGTTGAGACCGCCTCGTAGCGCTTGTTCTTTTCTCGTTCGTCTGGCCTGACAACGCTCAGGCCGTCAAAAAAAGGCTCCGGATTTCCGGAGCCTTTTTTGTTTGAGTCTTCGCTTTTGTTTTGGGAATGGGTTAAGCGTCTTCGTCGGCCGAACCGGCGCTCGGCTCCAGCTTGAAGCTCGAAACAAGATTTCGGAAATGGCCGACCTCGGCGTCATAATCCTGCGCGGGGACCAGCATGGCGAGAGTGTAGTGTTTGCCGTCCTTGGTGAAATGAACTTGCTCCCCTTTTTGCTTTCTCTCGTCTTCACCCACTTCAAACACCATGTGGAAAGCGTTCACACCGAGGACCTTGATGTACTCTTCCTTGATGCGCTTACCCTCGCGCTTCTCTACCGACATCGCGATATGGTTCAGCATCTCTTGATCATTTTCCAGCTCGACGAACTCGCCCTTTTCGTTCTTTTGTTGACCGAGAACGCCCACGGAGATGATACCTTCCTGGTCCGGCCTGCGGAAGGTGATGCCCAGGACGGTCTCGGCCGGTATCGGATCGCCTAATTCGCCTTGAACCTCGCCGATGGATTGAACCTTCTCCACCCAGGGTGAAGACGGGGTTGCGAAGCTCAAGCTTCCGTCCACGATCTTATAGGTCTTCGTGGGGCCTGAAGTGGCGCTGGGCGTACTGTTGCACCCAACCCCTAGTACAATGAATGAAATTACAATTAAGGTCAGAATCTTTTTCACATTAATCTCGTTCTATTACGGCGCAAGTCCCCCCTGCAGGATCCTCTGAGACAGAGAAAAAGGCGGAGAAATGCTTTACAGTTTAGAGAACCTTAAACCCCAGGTCCACCCATCTTGTTTCGTTGCCGAGTCGGCCGAGGTTATCGGCCGGGTCCATCTCGAGAAGGGCGTCTCCGTTTGGTTCCAAGCTGTTTTACGTGGCGACAACGATGCCATCCACATTGGGGAAGACTCCAATATCCAGGACGGAGTCATCATTCACGTCGACCCCGGATTTGAGTGTAGGGTAGGAAAGGGAACCGTCGTCGGGCACCGAGTCGTTTTACACGGCTGCACCGTGGGCGACGGATGTCTCATAGGTATCGGTGCCACCATTCTCAACGGAGCGGTCGTCCCCGACCGCTGTCTGGTGGGGGCAGGCGCCCTGGTGACCGAGGGGAAGCAGCTTGAAGAAGGTCATCTCTATATGGGGGTCCCGGCCCGCAAGATGAGGCCACTGACCGATCAGGAGAAGGCCGCGATCGACAAGAACGTCGCGGGATATCGCGCTCGAGCCGAGTTGTACGCTCGAGGCCTTCAGCCTTGAGGCGTTATCTGTAGTTGGTCGCCGTGAATAGAGGTGGCCCGAATCTCCTCGATCTCGCTACTATCTACTCCCTGCAAGACGAAATAGTTATTTTCGTACTGCGGACGGCCGAGAGTTCTCCCGTCGGATGTCTCCACCACGACGGTATCCATCTGAATGGTCTGGTCGAAGACAAACATCACTTCACCGTCGGCTTTAGCCACGAAACCGTCGCCATCGCCGGCATCGTTCGCCTTAACTCGCCGGGACGGTAGTAAACGCGTGGCCTCGCTGCCGTCGGCGAGACGGAGAGTCACCATGGGCTCCAAGGTCTTGCCGGCGAGCGACGGCAGCACGGCGAATTTACCTTTCCAGCTACCGTCCGGTTGGGGTCGCATAAGCAGTCCGTGGATCCCGTGCCCGAGGGCGAAAGAGGCTGCGGTCGTTTCGGCAGGGAGATCGGTCACCTGGACCTCCAGAAGTTCTCCCGGAACAATCGATGCCTCCGTCTTCACGAGGTTGGCCTGGACAGGCTGCTCCAGTCGAACCGATTCCGCGCGAGTCAAACGCTCTGATTCGTCGGGCCAATCGGCTTGCGCGAATCCGATGGAGAAGGCCAGGATGAGGGATATGGCGAGATTCTTGTTCATAGCTAGAGCGTACCTCCGCCGTCCTACAGGATGAGTACACTCAGGGCACGAGACACCCCATACTTCTGTATACAGAGAGGTTTTTTCCACCCAGGATGCAAGCCTCCAAGACTCTGGGAGGGTAACATGAAGACTTTGATCCACAAGAGGCGGGGCGCGTCGCTCGCCGCCATCGCCGTTCTCGTCATTCTCGTCGCTGCCGTGATTGCTTATTTCGCCTTCAGTAAGGGCGGCATCGAAAAAGGCAGCGGGTCTGCCCTGGAAATGGCGGCTCTCATTCCGTCCGACTGCCACGCAGCCTGGGGCTGGGACCTGAACGGCCAGCTGGACTACGTGGGTTGGGTCAAAGACTTCAAAGAGCTGCAAAGTGAGCTTCCTGAAGAAGACCTCCAAGACTTTAAAAAGTTTGAAGAAGAGCTCGGCATGACTCTGGAAGCCTGGCTGCAACTGTATGACGGCCGGGGATTCGCTGCTATCGTGCCGGGAGCGTCGCCCGATGAGCCGGGATTGGTGGCAGCCGTAGGGCTGGCCGATGGAGCCAAATTCGACGAGTGGTGGAAAAAGCAGTCGGCAGGCTACGGCGAGCAGGTCAAGACCCAGGAGGTCGACGGCGTCTCGTTCCTCACCGTCGGAGATGAACCGCCGCTCGTGGGCAACGATTCGAAGTGGCTTTACATCGCCGACTCGGCCGAAAACGCCAAGAAGCTCCTGGCCGCCACCAAAGGTGGTCAAAACCTCGACACTCTCCCGAAGTTCAAAGAAGGAATGGAGCAGCTCGGAAAGCCGTCGGCGGGAGCCTTTATGTTCGTTCCCGTGGGTAACTTCATCGAAAAGATGAAGACAGCCAAGCCTGAAAGTACCGACGAGTTCACTTTCACCGAGTTGGCCGCCTTCGAGTATGTCGTCGGCACGGCTGACTTTGCGTCCCTGCGAGTGGACGGTTTCGCGAAAATCAGCGGAGAATCGGCTCTCGCCAAACAGCTTTTGACACCCGGCTCCTTGAGCGCCATGTCGCTCAGCGCGATTTCGAAAGACGCTACCAACGCCAACAGCATCGACCTCAAGTGGACCATCGACACGGTACTGAAGTTGGCCGCTCTCTCTCCTGAGAGCCGAGCCCAGGCCACCTTGGCAGGCATGGGTCTGATGTCACAAGGAGACCCGTGGGCGGCCTTCCAAGGCGACCTCACTGTGGCCGGAAACACAGGCGAAACATTGGTAGCAAGTCTCACACCCAATTTCACCAAGGCGCGAGGACAAGGCCAACTGACCGCTTGTAAATCTAATCTCAAGAACATCGGGACAGCCATGGAGATGTACTCCACCGACTGGTCGGGTAAATACCCCGAGTCCATGGACCTTCTGACCCCCAACTACCTGAAAACGATTCCCGACTGTCCGGCCGCCGGCAAGAATACCTACTCCAGTACCCTCAAGACCGGGCCTGGCGCTCCTGGAAACGAGTCCGGTTTTCAGGACTACTACTACTTCTATTGCGAAGGCCACAACCACGAGGAGACCGCTGCCAACTACCCAACCTATGACGGCATTAAGGGATTGGATGAAGGTCCGGTCACCGCTTCCGAGGAGCCGGAACCCGAGACGGAGCCTGTGACGCCCTCGACGGTGGTGGTCGCAAACCTCAAGGAGACCACGGCCGGCCACGCTTTCCTCAATAAACTTCTGCAGATAGGCGGCGAACCTCCGAAAGAGGGCGAAGAGAAAGAATATCCCGCTCCCTTTCTGATGATGATGCCCGGTCTTTCCTTTAAAATTACTAACAAGGGCGCACCGATCGCCGTTTTCGGCTACGGACCGGATTCGTCGAAATTGCTCGACACCACCAGTGGAGACCTCTCCCAAGTCGGCATCGTCAAGGATCTGCTAGCCTGGGCCAAAGACGGTATCGTCTACCTCGACTACATGGATCTGGAGCCCGCCTACGAGCAACTGACCAAGCTCCTCAAAGATTCCGAGGACTCGGAAGCCAAGACCGCACTGGCCGTGATGGAGAAGGTCCGCAAGAGAGCCTCAAAGCTAGAGGGCGGCTCCTGCATCGTGGTCAAACCGAACGGCCTGCAGTTTCGGGCTCAGGGTGTCGGCAGCGCAAGCTTCGTGGGTATCGGCGCGGCGATCATGGTACCGAACTTCGTGCGTGCGCGCAGCGCCGGCCAACTGACAGCCTGCAAGTCCAACTTGAAGAATATCGGCACCGGTCTGGAGATGTACTCAACCGACTATTCCGGCAAGTACCCGAAAGACTTGGGACTGCTAACCCCCAACTATCTGAAGACGATTCCCGACTGCCCGGCAGCCGGATACGACACTTACACCGAGTCGTACCGCTTAGAGCCGGCTTCGAACGGCTCGGACTGGGATGTCTACTACGTGCACTGTAGCGGCGAAAATCACGCCGGTTCAGGTGTTCCCGCCAACTTCCCGGCTTACAACGGGATAGAGGGTCTGATCGAGCGGCCCTACTAAAGTTCACAATCTGTTCATATCTCCGAGCCCGAGTTTATTCCGGTATTATCCGAGAGTTCTATCATCTGCTTATCAGAAGATGTGAGGCTTAGATAATGAAAACGGTCCAAAAGATAGAACAGGCGATGAATTTGAAAGAAGAGGTCCTCCGCTACGCCGACCTGCTTCTGCAGTTTCGAAATGGTGAGCACGATTCGACCCGTCAAAACGATCGGGTCAAGCTCACCGCGGTGGCCCTATCGGAGGACAGTGGATTGGTCTTGAGTGGAGCCGCACGCTTCAAGAAGTGCGGGAGCGTGCGAGCCCTCGGAGTTCGCCAGACCGAACAAGGCAGCGCGGGCTCGGTGGAGCTGACCATGCGCACCATGCGAACGAAGACTGCCATCGTCAAGAAGACGATCGACCCCGAGCGGCGGAACTCCACGGTCGCCACAGCCTGGTTTCGTTTCGACGGTGGAGTTATTCGATATCAGGAGGAGACTCGCCGCAGAAAATCCACCCCCTAATCCACAAGGTAGTCTCGCTCGATCAACGAAGTTTTCTACGTTTGGGACTCTTTTGATGTCGAGCAAGAAAAGCGAGAAAAGTACGTTTATACCAGGCCTTCTGGCTCTGATCGGTGGCATCGCCACGGTGGTCTCCGCCGTCATGGTCTTTCCCAAAGTCGTCTGGGGACCGGCCTTGATATGCGCTCTCGTGGCCGGGTTGCTGATGGAGGGAGCTTCTTTCTCCATCTCCGCGATGGGGTACTACTCCCTCGCGACCGCCCTATATTTTTTGGTACTTTCGAGCGGTAGTATTCCCGGTGACAACACCACGGAGAAGTTACTTCTGTCCGTCGGGCTTGGAGTCAGCGCCGCCGGGATCTGCGGATTGGGTCGCTTCGCCGGCCCGAACAACACGGACTACTCGTACACACTGAACACCCGTCTGGCCGGCTACGGTCTCAACGTGCTCCGTGTCGCTCTGACCGGTGCGGTCATACTGGGAGCCCAAAGGGCCGGACTGGGTATTCTCGTGGGTGCCGGTGGAGGTTACGCCCTTTGGGTCGCTCTCGACGCCAGCCTGGTAGGCGCCGTTTTGAAGGCCAGTGAAGAGGCCGAGACGCTCAACGCGTGGGAGCGTACGGAGTTCGGCCCCAAAGCCGTACTGGCCCTGGCGATGCTGGTGGGGCTTGCCGGTGCCGGGTTGATTCAGGAAAACGTTCAGCAAAACGTCTTGGCCGTCGTTGGTGTGGCCCTGGCCGGCCTGGCCTTCCGTTATCCTGCTAAATACTACATCGATGAGATCATCGTGCTCGACCAGCGACAGATTGAAGTCAATCTCAATCAGGCCCGAGCACAGAAACGCATGCTTGAAGACCAACTTTCCATCGTCAAAGAAGAAAAGGATCAGGCCGTCGGCGAGCTTCGCAGCGTATACACGATGGCCGACGGCTTAGGCGCCTCAACCAAGGTGGAAGACACATTGAGCGTGGTCGCCTACATGATCAAGACACTGCGCATCCCCTATCGATCATGTGTTATTTTTCTGCAGAAAAACGACAACCTCGAAGCGGTCTACAAAGACACGGACTCTCAAGTTGAGCAAGTTCTGAACATGTCTCACTTGCTACAGCTCGAAGAGGCCCTGATTAAGCAGGTCTACAACAGCCGCAAAGCCCAGCTAAAGCCGGACATGGGTTCCTCCCAGGAAGGCCGAATCTTCAAAGACGAGCGCTCGGCGCTCTGTGTCCCGCTCCTGGTCAGCAAGGAGAGCATCGGGGTCATCTACGTCGGCTCTCTGAACCCCAAGACTCACAACGAAGAGCACAAGAAACATTTAAAAATGATCGCCGCTCTGGCCGCCCCTTCCATTAAGACGGCCATGCTCTTCGAGGACAACGAACGACGGCTCGACAAAGAAAAAAATATCCGCCAGTACGTCGAGGCTAAGAACGCCCAACTAGCGGAACTCCAGGTCATGGGTCAAAAAATGGGCGCCACGCTCAACACCTCCACCACCATCAAAGTGGTGGCCGAGGCCCTCAAGAAGATGACTCCCGCCCAAAGCGTCATCCTCTTCACCCACGACAACTCGGCTCTCTCCGACGGTCACGCCCTGAAGGCCGAGTTCGCCGATACTCCCTACGACGGGTACGTCAACAATCTGGCTTTGCGTGACGACGAAGGTCTTCTCGGCCAGGCCATCAGCACGCGTCAGACCCAGCTCGTCAGAAACACTTCCCATGCCGAGCACCGAAGCTTGCTGGGTGCCGAGCAGTCGGTGGCTATCGCTCCTCTTCTGTCCAGCGCCTCGGAAGACGAGACCAAGGGTGAAGGCGAACACCAAGAACTTCTGGGAGTGCTCTATGTGGGGGCGGCCGACCCGAACGCGCTGACCGAAGACCACGGCAACCTGATCGAAACCGTTTCCTACCAAACCGCGATGGCGCTCAAGAACGCCCGTCTGTACGAGCAGACCCAACAGCAAGCGCTGACCGACGGCCTGACAGGGCTCTACACTCACCGACTTTTTCAAGAAAAGCTCGGTCAGGAGCTGGAAAAAGCCGAACAAAACAAACACGAGATCGTGCTCTGCATGGTCGACTGCGACAACTTCAAGACTTACAACGACACGCTCGGACACCCGGCCGGTGACGCCCTGCTGAAAGACATCGCCTCCTTGCTCAAGGATAAGGTCCGCTCCCAAGACATCGTGTCTCGATACGGCGGAGACGAATTCGCCCTTCTTCTCAAGGCTTCCAAAGAAGAGGCCGTGAGAGTCTGCGAGAAGGTCCGGGAGGCGTTTCAGCTTCGATTCGGTGGACAACAAGTACAGGTCACTTCCTCGATAGGCCTAGCCTGCTACCCCACCGACGCTCTGACCAAGAAAGACCTGGCCAAAGCCGCCGACGACGCTCTCTACGTGGCCAAGCGGGGAGGTCGAAACATGGTGGCCCCGTCCAAGACCCTGAAAGAGCGGATGATCAAGCCGATAGTACAGGAAGTACTTATCCGCGCGAAGTCCCCCGCCTGAACAGGTTTTCTCTCTTTTCTTAGGTAATCTATTGAGAGTGTGATATGACGGCTGGAGGGGGCAACATGCTCAAACGACGATTCAGGAAAATGCGAGCAAGGTTTTTGACGGGTCTGCTGTCCGTGGGAATCGCTACGACGCTCACCAGCCCGACGCTCGCCAACCCCAGCGGGGCCACGGTCCGCAACGGACAGGTCCAGATCTCCGGCGGCGTCCACACTCAGATACAACAACTCACCGATCGGGCCATCGTCGACTGGCAGAGTTTCTCCATCGCCAACGGTGAGTCGGTGCAGTTTCTGCAGCCCAGTCAACTGGCCGTCATTCTCAACCGGGTGACCGGAGGCGACCCTTCGGAAATCCTGGGCCAACTCTCGGCCAACGGAAACGTCTTCCTCATCAACCCGAACGGCATACTCTTCGGACCGACCGCCACCGTCAACGTCGGAGGCCTGGTCGCTTCCACTCTCAACATCACCGACGGTGACTTTCTCTCCGGTAACTATAGCTTTTTCCAGGAGGAGGGTCGGGATCTGGCCGCCGTGGTCAACCAGGGACAGATTCAGATTACCGACGCCGGCTATGCCGTTTTGGTGGCCCCCACCGTGATCAACGAGGGGACCATTATCGCCCGTGCCGGCAATCTCGTCCTGGCCTCGGGTGAGCAGGCCACGCTCGACCTCGATGGTCGCGACCTGGTCCATTTCGCCCTCAATGGAGAAGTTTCCGAGGGCACGGTGCTGCTGGCACCCGGCATGATGTCCGAAACCATCGCCCAGACTCTGGGCGTCGAATCCGCGAGAAGAGCAGATAAGTTCGAACAACTGGCCGACGGCTCGGTGCGAATGGTCAGTTCCTCGGGCACCCTGGTTCAGGCCGGGACTGTCTCCGCCGACGGACGCGACGGGTTGGATGCGGGGAGCGTCTTGTTGGATTCGGCCGACTACACTTTGTTGACGGCCGGTTCGGTGACTTCGGCTTCCGGGAAGGGGACCGGCAGTGACGGTGGTGAGGTCCTGGTGCTCTCAGAGATGGATGGTCCCACGCGTGGACTCACCAGCTTTTCCGAGGGAGCGCTCGTGGCCGCCTCGGCGGGTGACACCGGAGATGCTGGATTTGTTGAAATCAGTGGTAATCAAGTGCATCTTCGGGGAGATGTAGACCTCTCTTACACCGACGGGAAAGGCGGCTCTTTCCTTCTCGACCCGAGCGATATCGTGGTGGTTGACGACACCTACGTGCAGCCGGTCGATGGTAATACTTACGTAACGGACGCCTTTATTGAGAATATGCTGGAGATGGGAGCCAGCACCACCATTCAATCGGACGGACAGGCTATTATCTTCAATATCAGTGGTACGTCCACGAACGGAGACTTGGGTATCAACCCCGATGAGAGTGGGGGTGACATAAATGCGGGTCTAACAGTTGATACTGCTGGTGACGGCACGTTCGTCGATCTCGGAAACGACCTCTTCCAGTGGAGTGGAGGATTGAACATCTTTTCCGAGACCGACACACTTCTCAACTCCGCAACGATCCTGACAGGGGGAGGTCTATTCGTTACCTCCGGTGGAGACATAACTGCCGACGGCGCGACTTTGAACACCCGAGCAGATGTGGGTACGCAAGGGGACGGTCAATCGATCTACCTTACCGCAGCCAACAATATTATCATTGACAACAGCGATATCTTTTTCGATGTCGACCTGGGGGCCGGCGCCACGCTCAGTCTCTTAGCAATCAACGGAGACGTTCGCATCACGGACAGCCTCTTGGAGTCGGACTACACTATTCCCGATCCGATGTTTCCGAATGATCGGTCTTATTTTTCCGACGTCATTATATCCGCCGGCGGAGACGTTATCCTGACCGAAACCGATGTCTTCGGTCTTTTGATCGACATCAACGCGGTCTCAAACTTCGAACAGATCATCACGAACGACTCGGTCATCGAGGCTACCCAAGACTTTATCGGGACCGCGGGTAGCTTCGACGCCCTCAGCATATCCGCGGGCGAAAACCTGAACATTACCGCCGAATTCATCACGCTGGACGGTGGCGTGTTCTTCGCCGATTCGACAACTCTCGACGCATCGACGCCCGGCGGGACGGTTAGCGTGGTCGATGCCACCCTTAACTCCACCAGTCAGCTCAATATCAGCGCCGATCAGGGGATCGACGGCAATCCTCAGAGTCTTTCAGGGTTATCCTCCGCCCGGATCAACCTGAATTCCGGGAGCGGCGGCGTGGATGTCGCGATCGATAGCTCTTCAGGCGAGACGGAACTGACCGTTCAAAGCAGCGGCAACGTCGAAATTAACGATATCGCCGGCGCCGGTTCGGCGCAGGGCCTCAAGCTAGTGAGGGTCGCCGGGCCGGGCAGCGCCTCGGTTCAGTCTACCAACGGTGATGTCCGTATCACGACCCCGGGCCAGGTAGCACTCGGTAGCGGCAACGGCTCCACCATCGGCGATGCCGGCGTAGCTCTCGTTTCCGCCAACGGGTCGGTGACCTTATCCGCCGACTCGATCCTGGACCGCAACAGCACAACGTCCGCATCCGGTGGTACCGAAATCGTCGCCGGCGGTCCTATCGTGCTGGAGGGGTTGAACGGAATCGGCTCCTTTGACACCAACGCGGAAATTAATGTTCAAACCAACAACCTGACGGCTATTGCCGAGGGCCCGAGCGCTCCCATCAATGTCGCCTCCAACGAAGATCTCGAGTTCATCGACCTCCGATTTAACGGTGGAAGAGTCAACGTTGCCGACAACCTTGGCGGTGTGATCCGCCACGAACAGGTGGGGGGGTCCGGCCCAAATGTTCTGCGACTAGACCAAAGTGTTTCCGCATTCGACGCTGACGCTATATTTCGCGTCACCTCCCTGGCCGATATCCTGGTCCACGATTTCAACATCCTGGCCAATCAAAAGGCGGTCATTGCCACAAACAACGGGGCTTCGGTCCTGAACGGCGACACGGGAAACACCGGGACACCCAACATTAGCCACCAAGCCGGGGGAACAGATGGATTTATCGCCATCAACTCCGACGGTGATATCGGTAGCGAGACCTCCTTTCTCAGCATCGAATCCGAACGGGTTTTTGCCGATGCCGACGGCACCGACTCGAATATATTCCTGGATTTGCGGTCTCCGTCGACCAACCCCATAAACCTTCAAGGCATCGTCACCGACGACCCCATGGAAGTCAACATCGTCACCGACCCGCTGGACACCACGGACTTTGAGTCGCCCGGAACGGGCATCAGCCTTCAAAACGGGGATGTCATGCTCAACGTCAGCGGAGACCTGATTCTTCCCGGCGGGATCACGACCGGAGGCAACGTCGCCATCGACTCCGGTACGACCGGTGACGTGGATGTTGCCAACTCCGTCATCGACGCTAACAGCGTTGTCGTCCAGGCAGGCTCCCTCTCCAACGCCTTCCAGATATTCGCCGTCGACCTGGGGCTCAGCCTGGAGGACGGTCTCGGTGCGGAAGGTGCCCTGCAAGGCATCTCCAGTGTTCAAAACCTCGCGTTTGGCTCCGACAACACGGCCTCCTATTACATTCTGGCGAACACCGAGATCGGCGACGACGTGACTATCGTCGAGTCGGTTTCAGTGCGAAATCAGTCGGTATCCGGCAATGACGTGGCCAACCTGGTCCTTCAAAATCGGACAGGTGACATTATCGTCGATGCTCCCGTCGACGCGGCCGACACCGTGGTCCTGAGAGCTCCGGACGACTCCCCCGACCCGGCCAACATCATCGTCAATGAAGAAGTGTCGGCCGGGAGTCGTATTCAACTCGACGCCTTTCAGGACATTCGCCAGGGCACAAACGGCCTGCTGGACACCACCAATGTGGTCTTGAGTGCGGGAGGAGACATAGGAAGTTTCACGACAGGCGATCTCCTGACGTCCGCTTCCACTCTAGCCGCCAACGCCGGAGGTAGCGCCTACATTCGCAACGCCGGACCGGAGTTGACGATACAGAGCGACGCGGACGTGCCCGCAGTCGGAGCGACCGACGACTTCCGCGTCATCAACAACCAGAACGACCTCATCGTCTCCACCAATATCAACGCCACCAACATCGGACTGGCCACCGGCACCAACACCGAGATCGGTGCTCAGACGCTGGGTGGAGATATCATCCTGAACAACAATGTCATCGCATCCGGCAATCTCGTGCTCCTGGCCGGTGGTAACGGAAACATCGTCCGGAACAGTGGAATCCTCCAAGCCAACCAGATGGGACTCGGCTCCAACGGCACCGTGGGCACTCCCGGAAACGGTATCATCCTGCTCAATACCAACGAGCTGGCACTCTTCGCTTTCACCAGCCAACTCAATACCGATCCCGCTCCGACCCCCGTAGCTCAGGTCAGCTCGGTAGGTTTGACGGTCAACCAGGGCACGGCAAATCCTCCCCCCCCTCCACCGCCGCCGGACCCAGATCCGGATCCGGACCCCGAGCCTAATCCGAACCCGCCAACCCCGGAAGTGCCGGATGGTTCGATCGTGGTGGAAGTCGTCTTGGAGCCGACCGGTTCCGAGCAGTTTGAGGAAATTGTCGACGGGACGGTCTTCGCCCAAAACAACGTCGGGTTAGTGGACGACTACGTGTTGGAGCTGCTCAATGAAGACAGCTACTGGAACGGCATCTTCGACCCCACTTATGTCCCGAGCGGTTGGTGGGATGATGACGACTTCTTGAGGAGAAAGTTTCGTCACCGGTCCACCAAGTAAGATCCGAGACAAAATTTAAAGGTCGACGGAACACCAGGTTAAAATCGTATTTTGTGACTGAGACGGCACCCAACCCCGGGCTTCAACCGGGTCAAGTTATCGATGGCCGATTCGTGGTGGAAAGTCTCCTTGGCAAAGGGGGGCAAGGGGTGGTCTACAAGGTCAGACACCTCGAATGGAACCGCGATTTTGCTCTGAAACTTCCGCTACCGCAGAGTGTGAAGACCATCGTAGCCCGGGAGAGATACGTCAAGGAAGCCCAAACCTGGATAAGGATGGGCGTCCATCCGAATATCGTCCGTTGCTGGTTTGTCATGCCGGTGGCCGAACTGCCCGGACTCTTCCTGGATCTGGTGAGCGGCGGCACCCTGGAAGATCGTATCGAATCTGGCCAGGTACAGCCGGGACAATGGGATACCGTTCTCAAGACACTCCTTGAGCTTTCCGAAGGATTGGTGCACTCTCACTCCAAGGGGGTCGTCCATCGCGACCTCAAACCCGAAAACCTGATGATCCGCGAAGATGGGACACTGAGCATCACCGATTTCGGCCTGGTCAAGACAGTGGAAAACCACGACCCCGACGACGAGCCTTCCTCTTCTCTCATTCCCGAGGAAGCCATGGGAACGCCTCGATACGGGGCTCCCGAGCAGTGGGTTGAGCCCAGCAAGGTCGGGCCGGCCACCGACATCTACTCCTTCGGGGCTATTCTTTTCGAGCTCATCTGCGGCCAACGACCGTTCGATCCCCCAGGTCGTGGAGGAGGGGCGCTCGCCATTATCAACCGCCACGTCTCGGAGCAGCCACCCAATCCGCTAGAGATTCGAGCGGACATTCCTGAATCTTTAGCCCATCTCTGCCTTCACTGCTTGGAGAAAGACCCGGCCCGCCGACCGCACTCCGCCGCTTATATTCTGGACTGTCTGATTCGGATCTCCGAATCCGTCTGCGGTCGTGCCCATCAGCGACCGGCCGCCGTCCCCGCCGGCGAACAACCGGATCTGCTCAACAACGCCGCGGCCTCGCTCTTCTCCCTCGGCAAAGCCAAGCAGGCGCGGGAGTTGCTGCTGAAAGGGTTGATGATCCAAGCTGGTCATCCGGAATGCCTCTACAATCTGGTCCAACTTGACCGACGAGAAGGCAAGATCGGTCGAGCCGAGTCGTTCCGGCGTCTTCGACGAGCCAAGGCCATTTTCCAGATGGCCTTACTGTATCTGGAGGAAGGTCGCGGTCTTAAAGCGGTAGAGCTTTTGGAGAGGCTTCCGGAAGAGCAAAAAAGCGGATTCGTGAGGCGAATCGAGGGCGACGCTTACATGTACGCCGAGAAGTATCGGGCCGCTGAGCAAGCTTATGAAGACGCCCACCGGCTCATGCCAAACGACCTTCCCAGCGCCTTTCGAGGAGAATTGGCCAGGTCCAAGACCGGCTACAAGGACGGCCGGACCTACTTCCCCAAACTGGAGAGTCTCTACACCAGCCGAGCGCCCAGTGCCGATGTCGAGGTCCTGCTGACCCCGGAAAGTGAACGAATCGTGGGGGTCAACCAAAAAGAGATTGTCACTCTGAGTATCGAAACAAACTCGGTACTCAGCGGTACATCCCGAGAAAGCGATGCGGGTCAGGTTCAAAGGACCTGGTCCGGGCCAAATCGGCTTCTTCTTCAGGATAATCGATTTGTCGAACTCTGGTCGCTGGAGCCCCTGGAATGCCTCCAGAGAGCGGTCGGTCGGGTTTTGGCGGCCAGTCCCAATCTCAAGAAACTTTCCCTCCTCACGGAGAGCGGCGTCATCCTGATCAACGAGCCGAACCTCAACCCTCTCCAGTTCCCCCCGGACATTCCGCCTTCACACCGTGTGCTCGTCTCGTTTGGGCCTGATGAATCCGGCATGTGTGTCATGACCCCGGATGGACGCCTGGCTTCCGTTAACAGCCAGTACCAGGTTGTGCCGCTTGCCTGGCCACCTCCCTTTCCCGACCCTGCCTCCGTGAGGCTCTTGCAGTTAGGGAAAAACCAGATTTTTGCCGCCACCCATACCGGGACCGTTCACGGACTGGACCCGGTGGCCCAATCTTTCATTTTTCAGTTTGAACTCGGATTTTCTCCCACCCAGGTCTCCATGGATAGGCAGGGTCGCACCCTCGTCTACTCCTCTCCCCAAGCCTTCACCATCCTGGACCGGAAGGGCCGACTGCTTCTGCGAGGTCCGGGACCCTGTGCGGTCGACTCTCAAGGGCGCTTCGCCCTGGTCTGCTTCAAGGGCTTTCTGGAGCTTTTCTTGCTCCATCCTTTCCAGCGGATTCGTGGCTGGGAAGAGAAAATACCGGCACCTCGCTCGATTCGGTTTGCCTTTGACGGACGACGCGCGCTCACTCTAGACACCCAGGGCGAATACAAAGTTTGGGACGTGGATGAACCCAACCGAGTTTATGAGCGGTCCTTACTCTTCACTCCCGGACAGCCCTACGAAGAGCTGATAGCGTCCTACGACGCCTACGCCAAAGACTTTCATCTAGCCCTCGAATCCTACCAGAGCAAAAGCTACCCGGCTTCCTACAAATCACTGATTGCTGCTCGCTCGGTGCCGGGTTTCCAGCAAACGGAGGAAGCCCTCGAACTTCAATGGGCCTTGTGCCAAAAGCTTCAGCGTGACGGACTGGAGGCGATTTGGGAGAGACTCTACATTCCCGACGTTGTCAGCGGTCAGCTCTCTGCCGACCACCTTCTGATCGCCCGACACGACGGTATCGATCTATCGGAGATCTCCGGTCCCGTTATCAACGAGAAAATCGCGGTAGACGGGCTCGACGGCATTCTTGGAGCGTGCTACCTGCCTCAACACCGAAAGGGCCCGATGATAGTCTCACTCAGCGGTGAGGGCGGACTGAGATACACCACCGAAAACGGAGAGACCCACTTTGAATACGAACTTCCTCTCGGTCCGCTCAGAAAAGTCTTGTTCGGTCAAGAAATGGCTTTGATCCAAGCCAAGAATGGAAGTTTGGTCACGTTCGACCTGCTTAAGAAACGTATGGGGGCGCCCCTACCCGTTCCGTCAAGCCTGGAGAGAGCGTTTCTTTTGTCTGACGATTCCGCTTTTCTGGTCACCGACAAGCAGCATCTCTTCGTCGATCTCAAGAAGGGAATCGTGCGGCCCGGCGTACCGTTGAAAATGGAGAAGTTTCCCGGACAGATCACATTCGTCAGCGAGATACCCCAGACAAGACTGCGCATGACCGGTTTTTCGGACGGCACACTCCTGATCAGCCAGACCAAGACCGGCCAACCGCTCTTCGGCATCAACCAGGAAAACGGTCCGGTTTCCGGAGCCGCCGTAAACATGGGGACGTCCCTGGGGGTGAGTGTGAGCGCTAAGGGCGGCATCACTTTCTTCGACCTGGCGAAGGGTCGGACTCTGGAGAGGTTCGTAGCTCACGCCGAAGGCGTGATGGAAGTGAACATGACGGCCGACGGTAGATACATCACGTCGCTGTCCGGTTCCGGCCAATTTCGACTCTGGGAGGTCTCCTGGGCCCTCTCCGACGAGTTGGGGAGCCGAGCCATCGACTGGCTGCCTTCGAGTGGCCTGGGGGCCATCGGCCAACTGTTCGGTAGAAACTAAGTGCTGCGTCAACATTAAAAAGACGCAGCACTAGAACAGAGGCTTCTTCTGAAGAGACTGGATGTAGTTCACCATATCCCAAACTTCCGTCTGGCTGTAGATCTCACCGGTAAAGCCCATGGGAGGCGAGGGCACTCCGTAGCGGATGGAGCGGTAGACCGCCTTCGGACTTGAACCGTACAGATATTGCTGGGGTTGACTGAGATCCGCCATATTGTACTTCATCAAGGCCGGGTCCCGTCTGACCGGGCTGCCGTCTAGATTATGGCAGGCGACACAGGCCTGGTCGTAGAGGCGCTTGCCCGATGCCACCCGAGTCGGGCTGGGCGGCTGGGGTATCAGACGATTCACATCCTCATAGCCCCGCAATTCCTTAAACTCGGAGAACGGTCGCGGCTTAAAGTGCTTTTTCCGCCACTCCCCAGGGTTAATGGACGGTTCTTGCTTGTCGGACGGAGCATTCGCCTTGCCCTCTTCCGAGGGGCCGGTCGAATTCGAGGTGCTCCCCTCCCCGGGTCCGCGGCCTTCACCCTGATGAGTGGAGCTTCCCGTGCCTGCTTGACTGGAGGCCAATTCACCTGGCGTGGGCGAACTGTGAGGTGCGTCCGCGACTAAGGAATCCGGACTCAGCGAGGGCGTCGCCTTGGGCTCGGCGGAGTCGGTACCGCAGCCAACTAACGTGAACGCCAACAAATACACGAAAATCCAGAGCCCCTTCATAGATGTATAGTCTACCATCTTGTGCTACCCTATAGCTATGGGAGAAGGGTATTTCCAGAAACACCGATACCGCGGTATGGCGCTGGCCGCCTCGCTCATGCTCTCCGTTCTCATCCTAGTCCTGGGAATGTCTCTCCTCACCACAAGCCAACACGACCTGGCTTTCCAGCGACAACAACGAGCACGCGACAGCGCGGAACTTCTGGCTCGTTCAGGCTTGGAGCACTGTCTTTTTCTGCTGACCCAACTGCCCCCACCGCTCAACACGCCCATATCTCTGTTCGACACTCCCCAACGATACGACGTACTTGCCCCCACCGAATATTTCACCATCGAACGCCGGAGCGAATTCGTCGGTGGCCCAAGAGTCTTGTTGGTGGAAGGGGTGGTGACCAAGACCAACGGAGAGGTTTTGGCCCGACGAACTATCGTCGTCCCCTATGGGCCTAATGACAACCAGACCTTGACCAGGCAAGAGATTGAAACACAAGCGTTCTACAAATAGTCGGGGTTTGACCCTGGTGGAAATCATGGTCACGGGCACCCTGTTTGCCATCGTGCTGTCCATGATAGCTCAAGCACTTGTCACGGGCAGCCGAACGCAAGCCCAGCTCTCCCATAAGATCGCCGTGCACCGGCAGGCCTCGATGGCCCTCGACTCCCTGGTCAGAGATGCCGAAATGGCGCGCTTCTCCGCCAACATCCGGCTGATCGAGGGAGTCGCCAACAACCCTGTTCCGGACGTCTTCACTCAGGTTCAGAACGTACCGGCACCACCGGTGGAACTCAATATTTCGCACACCCAGAGTGGCGCCACAATCTACGACGAGCCGGAGCAGATCGCCGTGGGCTACTTCCGAAACAGCACCGACGACACTCTGAGACGGGTTCTGTATGACGACACGGGCGCGATAATGGCTGGAACGCCTCCGGACGGCAAGGTACTAGCTCGGGACGTTCGCGACTTTGACGTAAAAATGGACTTGAGCGGCCCTTCCCCCGTCCTGACAGCCAGGGTAAAAGTCGCTACGTTGAACGACCACGTCGTTCAGGAACTATCGTTGGAGTAGGCCGGTGAAAAGTCTAAGACAAGAACTGAGACCTCGAGGGTTGAGCATGGTGGAAATGATGTTTGCCATGCTCATACTTTTCATGGTAGGCGTTTTCGTTATGGATATGTTCGTGGGCGGAAGTCGCCAGATGGTCAAGGCTTCCAAAAGCGAAAAACTCAACTCCCTCTTGAGAACGAAAGTCAGCGAATGGCGACTCATGAACTATGGCGGCCTGGACTCCACACCCCTGGCAGGCAACTTCCCGGCGCCCGACACAGACTACTCCTACCAAGTCCAATTCAGTGACTTTCCCCCGTTCGACCAGTCGGAGGCCCGCCGTCTGACCATCACCGTTACCCACCCCGAGACCGGACGAATGGTCTCCCGGTTTGTGCGGACCCGTATTCCCCCACCCCATCCGGGCCAGGAGGCTTTCGACAAATTCGGGTGCGCCAGTTGTCACTCCATTCCGTCGGCGGGGTATCCCGCCTACGACTTCGCCGTGCCGCTCGACTCCATCGGAGACACCGGCAATCCGCGTCCCTACCAGACCGACCCCGGCATCGATTTCAAGGAATACATTATCGACTCCATGGTGGATCCGAACAGCTTCGTGGCCATTCCGGTGGAAGATACCCTGGGCCCCATGCTGGAGCTCAATTACGAAGGGCACGACCCCGATTACGACCCGGACACCGATGTGAGTACCGAAGAACTCAACGACATGGCCGAGTGGATCGAGGGACTGAACGGAACCCCCTGACGGTTTTAGAGCCCGCCTAGTTTATTGAGAACCCCATAGATCGGAAGAAACATTCCGATAAAAAGTGTGCCCATCGCGATTCCCATCAGCACGGTCACGGCCGGTTCCATCGCACTGGCGATCCTCTCGACCAGCGCCTCGATCTCTTCTTCCAACATCTTCTGACAGGACTGCAGCAACGCATCGAGCGCGCCCGTCTCCTCACCGATAGCGATCATAGCGTGAAAGAAGGGGGGGAAATAGTCGATACCTGCCAGGCTCTCGTGCAAGCTTCCGGTGGTCACCAGGGCTTTCTTACAGTTTTGAAGATTGGCTCTGTGAGCTTTGTACGGAGCGCTGTCGGCGATCAAAGTCAGGGCTCGATGGAGAGGCACTCCCTGGGCGTGAAGGGTGGAAAGCGCTTCGCAGGTGGTGGCACAGAGCATACTGCCGAGCACCGGACGGGTCGGGGGAAAGAACAAGAGAAAGTCGAGAACCCACTCCTGGACCTTCCGTCGCTTGACCACACAGAACCCAATCAACCCAAAGAAGAGCACCAGAGTCAGCGGATGATTCACCAACGAGACAAAACTGAGAACCATTCTTGATAGGGCGGGAAACTCGATATCCATCTGGTCGTACATGGCAACGAACCTGGGAAACACCAATTTCACGATCATAAAGAGGATCAGCCCGCAGAACCCCGCCGTGACCAGGGGCCCGGTGATAGCTCCCTTGACTTTGGCCAGAAAGGTATTGGTCCGATTCACCATCTCTCCGGCTCGACGCAACTGTCCGGCCAGGTCACCGCTCTGTTCACCGACCCGGATCAGGATCAAGACGGTGCCGGGAAACACATCCGGGTGGCGGCTCATGGCGTCGGTGAGGGTATGGCCACTGTGGATCTTGTGACTGATGTCGTCGATCACCGAGCAGAGTTTCAGAGAGGGCTGATTGGCGCTGAGAGCGTCCAAGGCTGTACTGGGCTGCAATCCGCACTGCAGCATAAGTCCGAACTGGTCCAGAAAAGCGGCCAGCGTCTTCTGATCGAGATCAGAGAACTTTGGGGTCATTCTCTGAACCCGTTCAGCCAGACTCTCCGGCTTCTCTCCCTGACGCCCCCGCTTCATTTAAACTTACCGAAGAATTTCGCGAAGAACCCTTTCTTCTCTTCTGTCTCGTGAGTGATGCCCGCGTACTTGCACCAATCCCGAATCGCTCCCAATTCGCCGTCGTCAAGCCACATTCCGTGTTTAGAGCAAACATCGACCATGATTCCGCTATCCACCATATATGGGAAACGACGAAGCTTCTCACTACAGATCGGACAAGAAATCGCTCCAGCCAGATTGACTTCGGGATGGTCGGATTTGAGAGTCGCTTTGAGGCCCGCCTTCTGCAGCAGTTCGTCGTTGACCGAGAGAGCCTTATCCAGCTGTTGAAAAGTCAGCCAGCAGCCCTCACATTGCCGACACAAAAGGCCGAGGCGAACCTTTCGCAACGCGATCTCGCAACGAGGACAAAAGATAACCGACATGTCTTACTGGTTCCGTTTCCACCGGAGAATGCCCTTGCGAGGATTCTCGGTGGGAGCTAGGAAAGGGCCGACTATGCTGATCGAGAGACTTCCCGACCCTTTCAAGACGGCACTTCGCCGAGCCGTGCTTCAGCTTCGGATCCCGCTGCATCAGCTGCTCACAGTCTTGAGACGATACTTCCGACGCTTCCACCGATGGATGAAATCCGACCCCACTCGGTGGCATCTTCTAGACCTCGGTAGCCCGGGAGTCGATAAGGTCGGCATCTTCGCGATTACCTTGCTCGATGACCCAAGGTTCGACGGCCGAAGACGTCTGTTTGACCAGTACGCCAAGAGGTTTGGGTGGAGCTATAAGTGGTGGCCCGCCGTCAACGGCCGAGACATCTCGCCCGAGGAATACCCGGCCTGGCTAGAATCAGACCGTCCTCGAAGCACCAGTTCACATCCCTTAACGGGGGGAGAGATGGGGCTTCTGATGACGACCTGGCACCTCTACCGGTCGGCTTGGGAAGAAGGTCTGGAGTACCTTGTCGTTTTCGAGGACGACGCCGTCATTCACTCGGTCCCTGTAGTGGAAGTGCCGGAAGAATTCGATATTGTCTTTCTCAACAACCGCTTCAAAGGCGATCTGAGCGGACGAATCAGGTATGGATGGGGTACGGACGGCTATATCATGTCGCGCCGAGGCTTGGGTAAGGCGTTAAGAATTTTTGAAGAGCCTGTAACAGAGCCCATCGATCTCTTGCTGATTGCGTACGTTCGCTCTTTGGAACATTATGGTCACTACATGACGGCTTATCGAAACCGCTCCTTGTCCCAACTCGACTGTTTTCACGTCGGTCCGTTGGTAACTCACGCCGGCCATTTCCCCAGTAGCATCTAGCCAGCTCACTTAGAATTTTCCGCTACCTTCACAGACGTAACATTTGGTAGAGCCCGAACAGACGTAACAATTCCCGCCACTCGAAGCTTTCCCACTGCCATCGCAAACCTGGCAGGAGCCGCTCCCGCTACAGGTGTCGCAACTCATCGAACAGATGGCTCCGGCACTGGGAATCGTGAAAAGTAGAAAAATTGTTATCAGGATGATTTGTCTCATTTTTGGCTCCTCTTATCAGCTCTCATATATAAAGAGGGACCTGAGACGGAAAAAGTTCACGGATACGGAAAATAGATTTAATCTTTTTTGCGCTAGAGCGCGTAGCTCTTTATTTTACGGGGCTCGTCGGCATGAAACTCGTCCGACATTTTTTTCCAGTAGTCTTTCACGACGTCTTTAGCCTTCTGGAAACCCGTTTTGATTCGGTCTTTGTTGACCACCGTAAATCGAGCCAAACTGAGCGCCCCGTAGGTCCCCAGAGCCAGGGGGGTGATGGGTGCGGCGAGCATAGCTAAGCTGGCTACGCCCATGCCCACCTCGAGGGCCCCCTCGACTCGACGCTGTCGGTTTTCTTCCGCGCGCCCCTTGAGAAACTTCATGGTCCCACTGGAAAGGTAGATACCGCCCTGCAAAGCGCCTAGAGCGGAAGTCGCGAGAGCCATACCCGCGTGTTGGCCAAGGTCCAGAAGTTGCCCCGCCGAAAGAACGCCGGTGTATGCGCCTCGAACGATTTCACCCGATCCGGACAGCATCTTGAGAGGATCTTTCTCCTTATAGCCGTCGCGCATCTCCAAGGCGCCGGCCAAACCCAACCCGGCCATACCGACCAGACCGAGAGAGCCCGCGGCCAACTGTATGGCGGCGCTGAGACCTCCCACCAGAGTGGCGCCAAGAAATCTGGCTGTGTGACCGAGAAACTTAGGCACCTTGGAGATGAATTTGCCGATGCGGCCGACCCAGCGAGAGCCTTTTTGAACTCCGCCAGTCCCGATCTCCGCCCTGTCCACCGCTGTACTTCGCCGTTCCGCTCGGTTTGGCGAGACCGCTGCTCGCCTTTTGAACAGCGGGGAACGGGCGTATGTCTGGGCCTGAATGTTCACGCTCTTTTATCCTAGAGCGCCCGACTGAAGAAATCCTGAAAACAAAAACACCCCTCCTTCGGTAGAAGACGGGGTGTTCTTGCGGTTTCCTATCCTAGAATGTTAGAACGGAAATCGACCCAGCTCGATCGCACGCGCGGCAATTCTTCGCAAAGGTGCACACGTACCGGCGGGTGTCTTGTTCAGGAGCGCCTCGATAGCCATCAAGTTGGTCTCCAACTCTTTGGTATCCTCGATGACGTCGGCCAACAGAGTACGGGCGCGGTTGCGCACTCGCTCGGCGGACTGCTGAACGTAAACGGTCACGATGTCGCGCTCGATGGCGGTCTTCTCTTCTCCACGCTCGGCCACCAGTTTCTGGCAACGAAGTACGGCGCTGTCTTGAGCGTAGACTTCCATCACCATATCGGCGATAGCCATCATCTGCTCCTGGTGGTTCTCCTCGGGCTTATTCATCCCGATGACGTTCACAGCGAGTCCCGCAGCCAGCAGAGTCACTTTGCGCGAGGCGTTGGCCAGATAGATCTCTCGACCCAGCGGGCCGTCCTCAATCTTGCCGAAGTTGCGCTCCGACATCTCTTGCTGCAGACCCATCAGTCGCTCCATCAGAGCCAGACGGCCGCCCATGGCACGCTTCAGAAGCATACCGGTAATGGTAAGACGGTTGATCTCGTTGGTACCTTCGAAGATGCGGTTGATGCGGGAGTCGCGGTAAGCCCGCTCCACCGGGTACTCCGCACTGTAGCCGTAGCCGCCCAACAACTGGACCGACTCGTCCACCACAAAGTCCAGCTGCTCGGAGCATTTGACTTTGAGGATGGAGCACTCGATGACGTACTCCTCGATGGCTGCCAGTTTGCCCGCGGTATCGCCCGCTTCCACAGCTTTGATAGACTTGTCGATCAATCCGGCGGTTCGGTAGTTCATACAGTCGCCGACCCAGGTCTCCGTGACCATCTGACCGATCTTCTGCTGAATGGCGCCGAACTCCACCAGATGCTTGCTGAACTGAGTCCGCTCTTTGGCGTACTGGATGGCGTCGTTCATAGCGAACTTGGAAGCGGCGGTACACCAGGCACCGAGCTTGAAACGGCCCAGGTTCAGTACGTTCAGAGCGACTTTGTGCCCCTTGCCGACTTCGCCCACCAGGTTTTCAACCGGCACTTTGACGTTGTCCAGATTGAGAGCCGTGGTCGAGGAACCTTTCAGACCCATCTTCTTCTCTTCGGCGGCGGCACTGAAACCGTCCCAGTGAGTCTCCACCGCGAAACAGGTGAACTTGTCCCCGTCCACTTTGGCGAAGACCATGGAGACATCGGCGAACCCGCCGTTCGTGATCCACATTTTGGAGCCGTTGAGAATATAGTGTTGTCCGTCCTCGGAAAGGACAGCTTTGGTCCTTGCCGCCAGGGCGTCCGAACCACTGTGATTCTCGGTCAGGGCGTAAGAGGAAATCAGTTCGCCCGCTGCCAGTTTGGGCAGGTACTTTTCCTTCAACTTGTCGTTGGCGAAATAGAGAACCGGAGCGGTTCCAATACCGCTGTGGGCACCGAAGCTGACGGAGAAGGAAGCGAGTCGAGCAACCTGCTCTCCGATCAGCATCAGGGAAAGGATGTCGAGTTCCATTCCGCCGTACTGTTCGGGGATCTCCGCTCCAAGCAGGCCGAGTTCGGCACCTTCCTTGAGAATCTGCTTCATCAGACCGGCTTCCTGGTGCTCGATCCGCTCGACGTTCGGCATGACTTTGTCTTCCATGAAAGACGCCACCATGTCACGAATCATACGATGCTCTTCGGAGAGGCTATCGGGGGTAAAAATGTCGTCGGGATTGGACTCGTCCAATAGGAATGCGCCACCACAGGCGCCTGTTTCGAGAGTATTAGGTGTCAAGATGTCCTCGCAAAGTTTTGGTTTACAAGTAAATCATTCTGCAGTTCCGACGTATCGTCCTTCGACACTCTCTAGTCAAATCTATTCAGAAGAAATAGCAGTGGATGTCGAGAATGGTCTTGCTATGAAGAGTTTCATCCCGATCTGGGCATTTCTATTCCTCCTGACCTCGAGTGTGCTCGGTCAGGACACCGCCACTCTGCTCATCGGAGGGCAGAGAGCCGGTCCGTTTCTCATCGGGTCGGCTTTCTCGGAAGTGGTGGCTCGCCTCGGTCAGCCGTCGGCCTCTCAGCCGACAAGCGGAGATCCGGGCACCACTTTTCGTGCCTATAAAGACAAACAGATCGCCTTTCTCGTCAACCCGGACTCTCAGGTCATCGGTATCACGATCGCCCGAAAGGACTGGAAGACCGTCGAAGGCTTGGGAGTCGGCTCTCCCGTTCTCGCCTTCCAAGAGCTGTACGGCAAGGGTCTGAAAAGAGGCAACGGCCAGATCGCCTTCCCCGAAGCGGGAATCGCCGTCACCCATCAGAGCGGAGTCGTCGAGCTTGTCTACGTGGTCAAGATCGACCAGGTCGACGCGGTCAAGGGAGACCATCTTCTGGTGGGAGGTTCCCGTGCCGGACAGTTGCGATTGGGCCAGTCCAACTCCGATATGCTGAAGCTGCTCGGCCCGCCTTCTCAGAAATCGGGACCAGAGGAAAACATTTGGACCTATCCGGATCGAGGGATACGACTGGGGTTTATCCAAGGTCGGCTTCACATGGTAGGTGTGACTTCGGGGGACTGGGTCACGCCGTCCGGCCTCAAGGTAGGTCGACCATTTTCGGACATGAAACGGGAACTGGGCGGAAGTTACAGAATCGACCAGAGTTCCGTCTTCTATGACAGTTGGGGTATTGGGGCGCGTTTGCAGGGAGACCAGATTGTAGAGATCCTTATCTTCAATCCGAAGCAAGCCGGCCGGCAAGGATAGGTACGTTGAAGAAAGCACTCACGGTTGGACTTCATATTCGTCATAAGGCGCGACTCCACGGTCGGCTTACTGATATCGAATTTCACTCGGCATCGACCATGCAGGAGGCTCTCGATGTGATCGAGGGAGAAGGCGATTTCGATCTTCTCGTGCTGGACGAAAACATGCCGGATTCAGGTATGTTCTTGCAAAAGATCCGAGCTCTCAAAATACCGACCGTCTGCTGTCTGGAAGGCGAAAAGAGCACTGGTTTCATGCGCTCGCTGGTACAGGAACTGAAAGTCGACTGCGTGCTGATAAAGCCGGTCGACCCCGACGAGATGGTACGAAAGGCCGGAGAGTTGCTCTCCGCTGAACGCAAGGTCGAAAGCAGCTCCAACGGAGTCGGTGACGAGATGCGGGCTCGCTTGGCCGCGCTCTGGGAGAAGTTCGGCCCCACCAATCGCGAACGGCTTCAGTGGCTGAAAGACCAGGTCAACGATTATTTGGACGGCGAGGACAAAGACGAGAACGCGCGTCGAGAAATGGAAAGAGAGGCCCACAAGATGGTGGGCGCACTCGGCACCTTCGGCTTTCCCCAGGCCACCGTTCTAGCTCGTGAGATAGAGTTTCACGTCTCCCCCACCAAATCGCTCGCCCCTTTGGACGGCAATCAGCTTCTGCAATGGGTGCAGGCCATCGAGCTTGAACTCAATCGAGGCCCCCAAGGCCAGTTGAAGGCCCCTCCTGACGACGGCAAGACTCGCATTCTCCTGGTCAGCGAAAGCGAAGAGATCTCCCAACAGTTGGGTGGACTGGAATTCGACGGAGCGGCTCCCGCCGTGGAACGCGTGGCCAGTTGGCACCGAGCCCGAGAAAGCTGGTTTCTGCGTGCCCCCGACCTCGTGGTCCTGGATTTATGTGGAGAAACGGCAGAAGAGCGACAGACCCTCCTGACCTCGGTGGCTGCCAAACTTTCCACTATTCCGGTCCTGGTGATCCTTCCGAAAGAAGTCTGGAATCAACCCGAAGCGCTGACCCGCTTTGCCGGTTTCAACGTCCTCTTTCATCCCTACGAACCGGAGCTGTTGAGTTCCACCACCACCAAGCTTCTGACCGGCAAACAGCGTCCTAAGCCCAAGGTTTTGGCGGTCGACGACGACCCGCAGATCTTGGATGCCCTCACGGTCTTACTGGCTCCTTTAAAGCTTGACATCACCACCTTAGCGGACCCGCTAGAGTTTTGGGACACGCTGGACCGCACCGACCCGGACCTTCTCATTCTGGACATCGATATGCCGTATCTCAACGGCATCGAGCTGTGTCGCGGCGTCCGCTCCTCGGCCCGTTGGTGGAAACTCCCGGTGCTCTTTCTCAGCGCCTCCTCCGACGCGGACAACCTCAACCGCATCTTTGCGGTAGGAGCCGACGACTTCGTGCCCAAGCCGTTCACCGGTCCGGAGTTGGCGACACGGGTGGTCAACCGGTTGGTTCGCTCCAGTGGACCTCAGGTGGCCGAGCAAGTGACCGATTTCAAGAGTGGCTTGGACGGTCTTCGCAAAGTGCTGGCCGAGGACCGTTGGAAAGACAGCAGCGTGGTCGTCGCGCTGGTACGCGTGTGGAACGACGACGAACTCGTCAACACTCATGGCGTGGCCGTGGTCTCCAAGATGAACCGGCAGCTAGGTGTGCGTCTTGCCGACCGCCTGAGAGGGCTCGGAGCGGTCACCCGATGGCGCTCTCACGAATTTGTGGTGGCTCTTCCCGGTCAGACCCTGGAAGCCGGTACTCACCTGCTGAATACCGTTCTTTCCCAGACCGAAACGACCGATTTTCCGCTCGGCGATTCGACCGTCACTTTCCAGGTTGTCGCCGGAGCCACGGTCATGCAAAGCGCCGGCGACAGCCTGGAAGGCGCGTTGCGTCAGTGCAACCAGTGTTTGGATGGAGTCGACGGGACCTCCCAACTTGTTCACTCTAAAGAAATGGCGACAGTTTCCATGGATGCCCAGGAAGCAGAGAAATGCCAGCTTCTGATTTTGGAGCCGGACGCCGCCACCGGCGAAGCCGTCAAGAACCTTTTCGTAGAGCGAGGGTACGACGCTCGTTGGATGCCCGACACCGCCGAGGCGGTGGCCCGCTTGACCAGTGACCCGCCCAGCCTGGAGGCCAAAGCCGTCTTTATCAGTTCAGGCGGATTGCAGCTGCTGGCCAAACTCGGGCCGGTCACTCGATTGGTGAATGTCGTGGTTGCGGTTTCCACCGAACCGGAGCTGGTGAAAGCCTTTGACGGCGGTGCTTACGACTGTCTTGAAAAACCGTGTAAGGTGGGCGCCCTGCTGAAACGACTGGAGCGGGCGGTGGGAGTCTGAGGATAAAAGCCTTACTCTTCGTCCTTCTCCTGGCGCTCCAAGCCGAGGCCTGCCCCTTTTGCAACCCCAGCAGCTCCGATCTCTACACTATCACCAGCAACTCCAAGGTTGTGGCACGGGTAGAAAAGGTCGGCAGCGGGAAGTTCAAAATTCTGGAGCTCTTGAAAGGGGAAGCCAAGGTTGGGCGTATCGTGCTTGCCGGGGAAGGTCGCGAGGAGGCTGCCCCGGCCCCCTTTCTCCTTGCCTCCACGGTCTCCAACCCGAACCAACCTTACTGGAGCGACCCGGTCAGACCGCTGACCACGGAGGAATACAAATTCTTTAAAACCGCCCTCTCACTCGGGTCGAACAACGCCAAGCTCTTGGATTTGGCGGCCAAAAACGTGGGGGCATCCTCCGATCTCATCTCGGAATCGGCGTACAACATTCTAGCCAACGCTCCACTTGAAGAGGTGCAAAAACGGGGAGCTCTGGTAGGACAACAAAAACTCGTCGAATGGCTCAAAAGACCGACCACACCCAGCTCCCGTCGCTCTCTCTATCTCTTAATGAGCCTTCCCGGACTGACCGCTGCCGACAAAGGCTGGCTGGAAAAGCAGGTTTTCGATCCCGCTCTGAGTCCCTATGCCGACCACCTGCCACCACTGATGGCTGCCTATGCGGAAGTCTCCGGGGCCGGCGGAGTGGACGCCCTACGGCAACGATGGCTCAAATCCACGACCTCCAGTTCCGCCAGTTTTGGAGCAACCTCGGGGTTTGTTTTTATCGGCAACAACTCCAAGGACCCCTCCACCAAGGCGGCTGCCAGGAAGCTGTTCAGAACCGAACTCAAGCATCCGGAACGAGGCGTCTTTGCCATCTCTGTCCTGGGTGAGTGGCGGGATTTCACTCCGGCCGACGAGATCGAGGCCCTGGCTTTCCAGAATGCCGAGACTCCCTGGGTCATCACCTCGGCCACTCGATACTTTCGCAGCTTCGAAAATGAAAAGGCCCGCGCCGCTCTCAAGCGACTGCAGGCCCGTTTCCCGAAGATTGTCGAGTCGGCCGACAAGCCTTACCCGAAAATCTAGTCCCCCTGTCCGGGTTCTTCTTCTTCCGGTTCGAATTCTTCTTCTTCCCAGTCATCCTCCGGCTCACAGGCCATCAGCAGGTCCAGCGACTGCTCCAAAAATCCGCGGGCTTGTTCGGCAGCGTAAGAAGCCACTTTCAATTGAACCGCGTCGCCGTTCAGCAAATATTCTGTGATGGCCGCGCGCGACTCGCTCCAAGCAAAAAGTGCGTTGAGTTTGTCTTTCCTGGATTGCATGAAATCTTCATGCTCCACCGGAGGCTTGGACTGCTCCCACTCGATCTGATCGTCGAGATAGGCCTGGATCTCCCCCAGCATTTCCGTAGCCTCTTCGGCCGGCATCGTCTCGGCTTTCAAGCCCGCCATAACGGTTTCTATATAGCGGTGCACGATGGGAGAGCTGCCCTCCACCGTCTCCTCGAGGGCATCCAGAAGGGCCTGTTCTCGGTCGGCATCCCATTCAAACTCGTCCTCGGCATCCTCTTCGACGGGTCCCTCCGAATCCGGATCGAGATGCTCCGGAAACGCCTTTTCTTCGCCCGCCCCGCCAACCTCCACGGTGTCTCGGCTCTGGTCTCGCCGGACACCGCCGTCTTCCCATCGAAGCTTGACGTCAACTTGTTGTTGGTCTTGCTCCGAGCTTGTCACGCGGCCATGGTTGTCGAAGTGTTGATACCGAGTTCGGTGTTGATGGCGGCCCATTTCTTATTCAGATCGTCGGCCTGCTCGGTTTGCTTCATCCATTCCTCGAAACTCGGCTTTTCCGCTTTAGGTCCGAACTCGTCGATATATTCGCTATACTTCACCGTCTGCGCATAACGCTTGGTAAACTCCTGGGCTTGGTTGCGGTAGCGAACGGCCCTGTCTCTTTCTTTCTGAGCCTTTCGCTCCAGTTCGGCCTTCTTCTCCACATCGGATTCCTTCTTGGCCTGAGCTTCAAGCTTCTTGGCGTCGGCTTCGGCCGCATCGGACTTCTTGCGCGTCTCGTCCACCGTTTCGCGAAGGTTCTGCATGTGAAAGTTGCTATCGATAATCCGATTAGCCCGCTCCTTGTGATCTTCGCCCAGAGTGATGCCGAAGGGCAACTCAAGCTGTTTGGTTTTGCCATCCAGGGCGATTGCGGTGGCGACCATCCCGGTGGTGGTCCGCCCCCGACCCTGATGGCAGTTCACGACATAGTTCAAATTGGCGTCGGGATACTTATCTTGCATCTGGTTTTGCCACTGCCTCATCTCGTCCAACCGGGCCGGATCGGGGCTGGTCTCATCGGGGATCGGGATCCGTTTGTACTCTATGTCATATTTCTTCTCGAGTTCCGCGACCACGTCCCTAGTAGTTTTCGTGTTCTCAGCGGTGACCTTGATGGTTTCCTTGATCGGCTTTCCGTCCGCCCCTTCGCGCACGACCTCCAGGCTGCCCCGCTCGATGAGCTTCTGCTTGAGCTGTTCTTCTAGCGCCTCAATCTCCGCTCCGCCGGCCCCCTCTTTCAGCACGAGATTCTCTCGAGAGGCCATCTCTCTGAGGTTGTGAGGCTTGCCGTTGATGTAGATGACCGCTTCGGCACGGGTGTTGGCCCAGACCACCGGCTTGCCTTTGCCCTTCTCCGCACCGATGTGTTTGAGAACATCTTCGAAGCCTTTCTCGGTGGGCTGCCCAACACCGTGCACCGGCATTCCAGGCATCTTGCGATAGTTGGGAGCGTTGGCGTGCTGCTCGACGGTCTTCGGATCCTTCACGTCACCGGCGGGGTAAAGCCCCCCTTCGGTGTAGTGAACTCGACCCGGGAACTGGTCCTCTTTAACCTCTGTCGTACCCGGCACGTGGAGCCGACCCTGAGTGCCGGATACGAGGTCCTTCGGATGCTCCACCGGCGCCGTTTCCACCCCCGGGTAGTCCGGACGGTTGGGGGCCTTGATCTGGCGTTGAGTGTCCTTGGAGAAGAAACGAAAGCTCTTTTCGTGAGGAACGGGAGCCGTTTCCTCGGGCACGGCTTGGACTTTCTTCGTAGGAGCCACCTCATCCATCGGAAAGAGAGTTAGCTGCTTATACATTCCCACCGTGTCCGCGGTCTCATCCAGCCAGCCGTCTCGAGTCAGGGGTACCGGCTTCCGACTCTTAGCGGCCCCTTTGCCGGCCGCCGCTTTGTTGAGGCGAGGCCCCCTGGAGATGATGTAGTCCGAGGACGTCTGATTGACCATGAATGAGTAGACCTTTCCAAAGGGGTGATGGGACAATTTAGTATGCCAGGTTTCAACCCTTACGTCTCGGGGTTAACGAAATTGTTACTAGAGGTCGAATGCGTTAAAAGGCAGATTCGCCTCCCTCGTCCCGCTCCGGACCAGCCCAAATCTCCATTCAATAAAACGAAGGATAGACGTGTTGTCGTAGAGCGTGGAGTCGATGAAGCCCTTCTTGGCGTGAGGCGAAATCAGGATCACCGGGATTCTTCCACCCGGTCCCCAGCGGTCGACGGTGGGCGGCGGAACGTGGTCGTAGTAGCCACCGAAGTCGTCGTAGGTGACGAAGATAGCGGTCGATTCCCAGAACGGTGACCGCCGGATCTGCTCTATGACCTCCACGACCTGCACTTCGCTGGGCCCGACGGGAGATTCCCCGGGATGTTCATCCAGCCCGCCCACGGGTTTGAGAAAAGCGACCGAGGGCATCGTGCCGTTACTCAAGCTGGCCTCAAAATCGTCCATATCCCGAAGATGCGAGCGCTGCGGCGTCCCGGGGGCAAATTGGCCGAAGTAGCTGAACGGCTGGTGATGAACCTGAAAACCGTCCGGCGGGTTGCCCGCGACCGCTTCATCCCAACCTTGAGCGTACCATCCCCAACTGACCCCGGCCGAGGTGAGCTGATCGCCTACGGTCGAATGCTCCTGAGGGGGGATTCTCTTGGCCGGAGGAATAGAGTCAATGGTGGGTGTGAAGTAGGGCGCCCAGTCCTCAACGACAAAGCCGTCCGGAGTGACGAAGCCCTGCGAATTGTTCAGCCCTGTTAGGCGCCCATCCGGTGCGAATTGTGGTTGCAACCTCACGTTGTCGGGAGCATCGGGCCATATCATGGGCTGCGCGCCGATCAACCAGATGTGACCGAACATCGAGCCACCGAACGTGCCGACAAAGAAGTTGTCCATCAAAACGTAGTCTCGAGCGTACGGTTCGAGCGGGAGGAGACTGCTATCCCAATGCCCCATGGAGGCGGCCGTGCCGTCCACGGCCACGAATTTGTTCAGTTGCCAGTTGGTAAAGGTTTCCCCATCCCCGGTCGGCTCTCCGTTCATCTGCATGATGTTTTGATAGAAGCGATGAACTTGGCCGGGAACGATCTCGTCCAAGTTGTAGTAGTCGCTGATCAGAAAGGGAGAGTTCGGGAGATTGGACGGATATCTGGAGTCGGGAGTAGCAGGAAGAGTGACGTATTCGACTTCGTTGTCGTCCAATTGAGGGATGGCAGCGCCCGGACTATTCAAGCCGTTTGCACCGGGGAACTCTCCGTACAGCGCGTCGAAGGTGTGGTTTTCCAGGACCAGGACGACGATGTGGTCGACCGGGAAGTTCTGAGGGGAGATACGTGTTGATGAGGTCTGTGTAACAGGACTCACCACGGCTGTTTCGGATTTGGAAGACGAACAGGCCGACCCCCAGACGACAAAGCCAGTGAGCGCAATGGAGGCAAGGATTCGGCGGCAGTTACCGCCGGCAGGAAATTTTCTCATGATTTCCATTGCTTCTTAATCGGCTCGGCTTGGCCTTGCTCGATAGAGGTTGTTGTGTTGGGACACCCTCTGGACGCCATTCACAAGCTTCCATTCCTCTCAAATTCGATAACGAAATCAAGCAGCGATATCCATCCCGCCTTAAGTTTCCCCAGCGCGTCGGTCCTCATCGGTGGCTCCACAAAATCTCTGAGTTCGGAAACCGAAGCCCGGCGCAAAATCGCTTCCTGAAGCTCCTCACTCATGATGAGCACCTCCTGGACGCCGATGAGACCGTTATATCCCGATTGATTGCAGGCCTGACATCCCATCCGCCGGTAGATCAGAGCCCCCTCTTCCAACCCCACGATATTGGCGGGTGCTGTTTGAGGCTGTTTGCACTCTTCGCACAGACGCGGAAGGAGAGTCTGGGCCCAGACACCTCGCAGGCCGTGAGTCACCAGGTGCGCTTCGACATTCATTTGGTTCATATGACAAACTCCGGCGGCAGCATCATCCTGGTAGCACCCGGCCAAGACCAGGTACTTTGAGGCGGCCGCCTCAAAGGCCAGGCGACCTGCCTCGCACCCATGGAGACGCTCGATCATGATGACGTCCGGGTCCCCTCGCATCAACGAACGTATGACCGAACTTTCGACCAGGCCGACCCGTGGGTTCACCTCGATCTGGTTCACTCCCTCAATCTTGTGCCCGATTGAGCGTTCTACGGTGAATATATTGCGGCGTTCGTCGTTCAACTCCCGGACAAGACTTCTCAGTACGGTGCTTTTTCCAGACCGAGTTTTCCCGACGACCAGGAGCATTCCAGCTCGACTCTCGAGAAGTCCCCGAATCCTAGCCTGGTTGAAATCACTCAACTGCATCCGACCCAACGCAAGCGCAACCTCGCTAGGAAGGAACTGCAACACCACCTTCTCGCCGTGGATGCAAGGGAAAGTCGAGACCTGCACCTTGAAATCCCGTCCCTCGTGGTTCAACTCGATCGAACCGACCTGCGGAATACGCCACTCCGCAATATCCATATCGGCCATCACCTTGATGCGGCCTACCACCGCATGTTGAATCTCCTTGGGTGGCTCCATGACATCTTGCAAGCGGTTATCGACCCGATATCGCACTCGAAGCTTATCCTCCAGCGAGTCGATATGCGCACTGGTAGCGTTGTCGCAGACGGCTTGTGAAATGATCAAATTCACAACTCTGGCGATAGGTGGAGCGTCGATCATTTCTCTTAGAACTTCCGGGTCGGGCGGGCGGTTGTCTTCCATACCTGGGAATTCGGTTTCGAGCCACAACTCCTGCGCCCCAAACCAGGTCAGGGTCCGAGAGGATACCCGGCAATCATCCGGTCAGGGCTCATCAAAAAGAGCTTCAGAGTCTACTATCAGACTGCAAAACCAGATCAGTGAATAGAAAGTAGACACCCATGAAGAATACCCAGCTTTTCCAACCCCATATAGACCTAAACGACGAGAGCCCCGACCTTGCCTCGCCGCACTACGACGCCGAAATCTTCCCCGATACCGGAGAAGCCGTGGTACAGTCCGCGGAGCCTGATTGGAGCGCTCCGGGTCTGGCGGAAACTATTAGCCAGGCTCGACTGTCGACCGGCCTTCTGAGCAGTGTCACCGGCGCCTTCGGACTGCCCGGCCAGCTCATCGACCTGCCCGGCTTCTACACCGGCGCCCTACTCCACATTGCCCGAATCGCAAGGTTCTACGGCTTCGATCCTACCCACCCCGGAGAGAGCCGGTTCGCCCTCCAGCTCCTTGCTATCGGCCACCTGCCGACCCAGGAGAGTAGGCTCAAAGAGCTGACCAAGATCTACGTACCCGGCAAAAAGACCCTCTACGCGGGCGAACTGGCCGCGCTCATCACTTCCAGGGCTTCCGTCTTGTCTATCTACAAATTTGCCGCCAAGGCACTATCCGGAAGGTTCCGATCCCTCCTTCCGGGCATCGGTGCCGCCACCAACGTGGCCGCCAACCTCAAAACCATGGAAGCCATCCTGGAGACCGCGGTCACCGCCTATCATCGACGTATGCTGCTTCGCGACAGTCTGGCTCAAGACTAGCGTGCAAGTATGGCCGATTGAAGAGAAAGACCCGCCCCCGGCGGGTCTTCTTTTTTATTATCGAGGCTGGCCGGGGACCCTTTCGATAGGCGTATCCCTCACCACCAAAACCGAGCAAGGCGCCAGCCTGAGGGTTGTGCTAGTCTGACTCCCGACAATAAACTCGTGAAACGCCGAGCGGCCCTGACTGGTCATAACGATGAGGTCGACATCGCGGTCCCTCGCCACTTGAGCTATGATTTCAGCGGGTCTGGAGCCCTTGAGCGAGAGAGTCGTCACGTTGGGGCATTTGAGCCCCTCTTTAACTTCCTTCAGATATCGCTCAGCTTCCGTTTCTTGCTCCTCCAGGGCACGAATGATGGCATGAGATGAGGAGTTGGAAATCCCCACAAGCTCCACCACCCGAACAATCACCAGCTCCCCATTCGATGCCTGAGAGCTGATATGGTCGGCTCGGCCGATAGCCAACTCGGCTTCTTTCGAGCCGTCGAGCGGTACCAATATTTTCTGATACATAGCAAACCTCCAATGACACAAACATCACCCGGGGTTGATCGCCATTATAGGGGGTCGGAATGAAAAAGCGTCCTTTTCGAGGTTAGAGAACGATGAGGAGCGAGACGACCCGCGGCAGGGTTCCTCCAATTCCAATCCAACATCCTTGATAATGACTTCTGAAGAGATGCAGGCCCAGTTCTCCCACAGCCTGCAAGAGGCCGCCGATGTTGTGTGGGAACGTTTCCGCCGGACCATGCCGAAGCGCTACTTCCGGGAGACAGATCTGGAGACCCAGATCGCCCATCTGCACGTCTTGTCGGCGAGTTTCGCTTCCGGTGTCGACCAGGATCTTGTGGTCCGAAGTCACGACGGCAACACATGGACCTTTCTGACCGGTCGCTCCTTTCCGGGACAACTCGGCAAGATGCTGGAGCGACTGCCGGAAGACCGCAGCCTCACCTCCGCACGCGCCTACACTGCTTCCGACGGAAGCTTCGTGCTGGATATCTTTGAATTGGGCGAGCGGGAGCAAGAGGCCATGGAGCCGGAAGAGTTCGCACGACTCAATAAGGAGCTAGCTGAAGGTCTGGAGCCGTCTCAGCACCCGGATTTCGAAGAACATCTGCGCAGTTGCGCACTGGAGTATCTCAGAGCCGTCCCCGCCCGCATCGCTCAGATACACTACCACCTGACCACTCAAGTTCGACAGACCGGAGATGTGCAGGTCCAGTGGGAGAAGATCAACGACGACCTCGACACCGTCAGGCTGGCCATCGAAGGCACCGAAGCGAAAGTCTTCTTTCAGCGGATCGCTCGCTATCTGGGGGCTAAAGGCATCGACATCGAGCGAGCCTACGTCACCAGCTTCAGCCGCGACGGGAGGGCTTTTCGCTACCTCGGATTTACTCTCAAGGGCGCCGCCGAGCAGCCTAAAGACTGGCTCTCCGAAGAGCTCAAGCGTCTCTACTACCTGGACAAAACGGCTCTAGAGCTATGGGCCCACAACGACGACTGGGAACTCTCTCACTGCGAAGTCGCGGATTTTCTCCTCTCTGTCGCACATTCCATGCTTTGCCGTCGCGACCCCGTGCGGTTCACCCGACCGCGCCTGGTGCGAGCGGCCCTTCGCAACTCCATTCAGCTCACTCGGATGGTCACGGCCTTCTGCTCCAACAGACCCGCGCCCACCGACTTTACCGCCATCGACCGGGACGAAGACCACCACTTCTTCCAGGCCTGTGCCCGAATCCTCGACCACCTTCAATGCCACAACCTGAATCAAAAAGAGCGTCAAGCCATCGGAGCCCGACTCGATCCGGGGCTGTTCACCAACCCGGAAACGGACAAACCGTACGCCGTTTTTTTCTGTCGTGGTCGAGGTTTCGAAGGTTTCCACGTCCGCTTTCAGGATGTCGCCCGAGGCGGTATGAGGCTGGTTTGCCCTCGTAGCCAGGAGGCCCACACGGTGGAGTCGGAGCGGCTCTACGAGGAAGCCTACTCCCTTGCTCGTGCCCAACATCTGAAGAACAAAGATATCCCCGAAGGAGGCGCCAAGGCGGCCGTCCTCGTCGGTCCCGATGCCGACCCGACCTTCGCCGGCAAGGGTTTCGCCAACACTCTCCTGGACCTCACCATCGGCCGGCCTCACGACGGTGAGCCTGAACTCATCTATCTCGGCCCCGACGAAAACGTCTCCAACGAGCTGATCGTCTGGATCACTCAGAGAGCGGCCCTACGCGGGCATCCCCTGCCCTCGGCCTTCATGAGTTCCAAGCCCGGGGCGGGCATCAACCACAAGGAGTTCGGTATCACCTCCGAAGGCGTCACGGTCTTTCTGGAAGAGGCTCTTCACCAGCTCGGAATTGATCCTCAAAAGCAGGTTTTCACCCTAAAAATCACGGGTGGCCCGGACGGCGATGTGGCCGGCAACGAAATCCGAATCCTGTTGACTCGCTATCCCGAAACGGCTCGAATATTGGGCATCGCCGACGGCAGCGGTGTGGCCGAAGATCCCGCCGGGTTGGACGCGGACGAGCTGCTTCGCCTGGTCCGAGAAGTGCTCCCGATAGCCCATTTCGACAGCAAAAAACTGTCTGCTCGAGGTAGGGTCGTCTCGGTCGAAGAGTCGGGCGGAGTAGAGCTTCGGAACTCTCTTCACAACCGTCTGGTGACGGATGCGTTTATCCCAGCCGGTGGACGCCCGGCCACCATCAACGGAGACAACTGGCGACACTTTCTCATCTCCGACGACACCGAATACAGCGAGGGTCGTCCCTCCAGCCGCTTGATCGTGGAAGGGGCGAATCTCTTCTTGACCGATACGGCCCGACAGAGCCTCTCCCGCCACGGTGCTCACATTATCAAGGACAGCTCGGCCAACAAATGCGGCGTGATCTGCAGCTCCTTCGAGGTGTTGGCCAGCATGCTGCTGACAGAGATTAAGTTTCTCACTCATAAACCCACCTTCGTCGCTCAAGTCGTCGAGCGGTTGAGAACCCTGGCCCGGGTGGAGGCCGAACTGCTTTTCCGCGAACATAAAAGGCGACCGGACCTCTCCCTGCCCACCCTCTCGGTGCGTCTCAGCCAGGTCATGCTCCGCACAGCCGAGGCGGTAGCGGAGGCCAGCGTCGATCCTTTGAGCGAAGAGCACGGTGGGACCAGAGATGTGTTCGAGGCCTACTTGCCTCCAATCCTGAGAGAGGTAGCGGGCTCGCGACTGCATCAGGTGCCACTCGACTATCGGCAACGGATCGTGGCCTGCAGCCTCTCCAGCAAGATCGTGTACCGAGAAGGCATCACCTACCTGGAAGACCTACCGAACGAAGCGCTTTGCGAGCTGGTTCTCACCTATCTACGGGGAGAAAGCGTGGTCAGAGAGCTGATCGAAGAGATCAAAAACTCCGAGCTCTCCTCTTCGGATAAGCTGATCCGACTGCTGGAGTATGGTGGAGCGAGAACTCTAGCTCACAACCACTGGCTATAAGCCGGATGATGCGCGGGATCACCTCGCCTTCGGCGCTCCCACGCATCATCTGGCTTTAACTTTATCCCAATCTCGGCCTTTTGAATGATTTGTTCCCTTGGACAAGTGGTATAATCGTGATAAGGTCCGAAGCGATCAACCCCATGGATAAAACGGTTGTCCTCATAGGTCTGAACCACAAAACGGCGCCGATTGAGGTGAGAGAACGTTTCTCTTTCTCTCCCGAACAGGTGACCGAGACCTTAAACGCGTTGCAAGCGGAAGCGGCACTCACAGAGTGTGCGCTTCTTTCTACCTGCAACCGAACCGAGTTTTACGCCGTGCCCCAAAAGAGCGTCGAAGCCGGCATGGACACCCTCACCCGATTCATGAGTCGCAACGATACCCTACCTCCCTCGGAGATGGATAAGCTTCTGTATCGGCATCAGGGCGCAGTGGCGATCAACCACCTCTTTTCCGTGTCGAGCGGGCTGGACTCATTGGTGGTCGGCGAAAATCAGATCCTAGGACAAGTGCGACGCGCCTTTATCCAAGCCCAGGAAGCCAGCTGCACCGGTCCGGTTTTGGAGCGACTTTTCCCTTGGGCTCTTCGAGTCGGCAAGCGAGCGCGCTCGGAGACCGATATCGCCAAGGGCGCCAGTTCGGTGTCGGCTGCGGCCGTGGAGTTGGCTCAGAAGATTTTCGGTGAGATGAAAGGCCGAAACGTCATGCTGCTGGGGCTGGGCAAGATGGGCAAGAAATCGCTCAAGCTCCTGCACAAGGCCGGCGTGAATGAAGTGAAGATTGTCAACCGCACCTACGAAAAGGCCGAGGAGCTAGCCGAACAGTGTGGCGGTACGGCGGTTCCTTACGAAATGTTGGACGAGGCTCTGGTCAACGTGGACATCCTGATGGCTTCCACCGGAGCTCCTCACTACATCCTGACCAAAGACCGTATCAGCAAAGTCATCCGACATCGTCGCGGAAAGCCGCTCTTTTTGATCGACATCGCGGTACCCCGAGATATCGAGCCTTCGTGCGGAGACGTGGACAACGTCTACCTCTACAACATCGACGATCTGCAAGCCGTGGTGGACAAGAACCTGGCGCGTCGCCATGCCGAGACCCAGGCCGTCCTCTCCATCGTCGAGAGCGCCACTACCGACTTTTGCAAAGACTTTCACGGCCGCAAAGCGAGCGAAGCGATCGTCACCCTTCGCAACGGCTTCGATTCGTTCCGACGGGATGAGCTGGAGCACTTCCGCACCAAGAAAAGCGTCTCCGCCGAAGAGATGCAACTTTTAGAAAATTTCAGTCGCCGCCTGCTGAACAAGCTGCTGCACGGACCGACCACCAAACTCCGTCAGCTTTCCGAAGGCGGCGCCACTCCGGACGAACTGCTGGATTCTCTCAAACTCCTTGGATTGGTGGAGGAAGAGGATAACCCATGAATCCCGCTCTTCCCATGCTGGCCCTCAGTGCGCTCGGCTACCTCACCGCAGGTGCCGGAATCCAGCATGGCATCTACCTCAAGAGCCAGAAAAGCTTTCCCCGTTGGCGTAAGGTCCTGTGGGCCAGTTTCGCGTTACACACCTTCGCGCTCATCGTCTACTCGGGCACCAGCGGCCACTTACCGATCGCCAGTCTGAAGGAGACTTTCGCTCCGCTGGCCTGGTTTGTGATGCTTCTGTATCTCTTGCTAGGCGAACGCTGGAGCGTGGAGGTCACGGGTGCGGTGGCCGCCCCCGCGGCGTTTGCCATGACAGCCTTCAGCGTTTTCGCCTTGTGGCAAGGTCACGGCACCACGGAAGCAGGCCCCGGCCTTTATATCCATGTCTTGAGCCTGATTCTGGGATTCGCCTCGTTCTTTCTTGCCTCATTTTGCGCCATTCTCTACTTCGTGCAAGCCAAGCTCTTGAAGAGAAAGCAGATCGACGGCATCTTCCGAGCTCTGCCCCCTTTGGGCACCCTCGACCAGGTCTCATACCGCCTCATCTGGGCTGGATTTCCGGCCCTGGTCATCGGTATCGCCTCCGGTCTCTTCATTCAGGGCGGTCAATGGCACTGGGGCACCCAGGAGATCGTGGTGGTGGCCACAAGTATCTTCTACACGATATATCTGCACGCTAGAGTAGCCGGGTGGCAAGGGCGCAAGCTGAACACGATTTTGTTGGTCGCTTCCGTCTTCGCCGTCTTGAGCTTTCTGCTGCCCGGAGGACATCAATAAATTGACCATCATCAAAATCGGGACCCGCGGGAGCGACCTTGCCGTCACTCAATCGCAGTGGGTCGCTGATCAGATCGAGGCCGCCCACGACGAAGTGAAGGTGGAGCTCGTCATTATCAAAACCAGAGGCGACCGAGACCAGAAGTCGGCTTTGAACAAGTTTGCCGGCAAAGGAATCTTCACCAAAGAGATTGAGGATGCGCTGCTGGCGGGAGAAGTGGATCTCGCTGTCCACTCTCTCAAGGACCTTCCCACCACCCTACCAGAGGGTCTGGCACTGGCCCAACCGCCGAAGCGTGAGGACCCGCGAGACCTTCTTGTCTCTTCGGTGCCGCTGATGGAGTTGCCCGAAGGGGCCGTCGTCGGCACTGGAAGCGCCCGACGCCGGGAGCAGTTGCGGATGCTGCGGCCCGATCTCAAGTTCGAGGAGATACGAGGCAACGTGGCGACCCGAGTCAGGAAGTGGCGCGATGGACTCTATGACGCCACCGTGCTGGCCTGCGCCGGAGTGGAGCGACTGGGACACGAGAAAGCCGGACTGGGCCCCGGAGAATCCAGACCGCTGGAGTTCGAGCAGTGTCTGCCCGCGCCCGGCCAGGGCGTTCTCGGACTCGAAGTCAGGGAGGGTGACAGCGACACCCTCAAGCTGCTGGACGGCATCGCCTGTCCCGATGCGATACTTTCGAGCCAGGCCGAACGAGCCTTTCTGGCCGAACTCGACGGCGGCTGCCACATTCCCGCGGGAGCCTATGCCAAGAAACAAGGCGACACTCTGCTAGTGAGCGGATTTCTGGCCATGGGCGAGCCGCTGAGCGCTTCCCGGACAAGCGTGGAAGGCTCACCGGAAGAGGCGGCCGAGCTGGGCCGAAAACTGGCCCGAGAGCTGAAACGGATGGTGCAGGTCGCCACCGGATAATGAACAGGCTGGACCAAGCTGCGGTCGATCTGAAGATCCCTGACCATCAGTCGCGAGTCCTACTGTGGGATAGTCCTGCTCGTTGGGACGAGTATCTGGACCTGGAAATTCCGGTGCTCATCGACTCCGCTTGCGGCCCTTGGGAGAGTCTGAGCGCGGGACTACGACAAAGCGGCCTCTCCTCCCAACGGGTCATCCGATTAGTGGATGCCGATGGAGCCGTGCATCCCTTGCGGTTTGAGGACGAGTTTCTTGCTCCACAGCCCCAAAGCGCGGATTGGACTCTGACTCTGAATTGGACCCATCCCGACGAAGGGTGGCGTGCTCGACTCCCGCTCTGGGGTAAACGCTATCTGGTGACCCGGCAGAAGGAGCAGGGACAAGCGCTGATTGAGAGACTAGAGTCACTCGGCGCACGAGCGAAAGCCGCTCCCACCATCGAGTTCGTCGCCCCGGACGACCCTTCAATCATCGCCGAGGCGTTGGAGAGGCTGGAAGAATATGATTGGCTCCTCTTCACCTCACCAAACGGAGTTCGCCACTTCTTTCGCCTGCTGGACGACGGCCCGAAGGACCATCGCGCCCTCGGCCAGACTCGAATGGCCTGCATCGGCCCCGGTACGGCTAAGGCACTTCGAGCTCAAGGGTTCGCCTGCGACGTCCTTCCCGAGGAGTTTGTAGCCGAGGGCCTTCTCGAGGCGCTTTCGACAGAGAAGTTCGAAGGCAAAAAAGTTCTGCTGCCGAGGGCCCAGGAGGCCCGAGAAATCTTGCCGGACACGCTTCGATCTCGAGGTGCCGAAGTGGTGGTGGCTCCCGTCTACAAGACTATCCATCCGGCCCTCCCCGAAGGACTAGCCGATTGGTCCGAGGAGGCCTCGCGCGTTCTCTTCACTTCCTCGTCCACGGTCACCAACTGGGTAGCCCTCACCGACCGGCGCGAAATCCCCTGTGTCTGTATCGGCCCGATAACAGCCGCTACGGCTAAAAAAGCTGGACTTAAAGTGCTGGGGACGGCTGCCGTCCATACCATCGACGGGCTGGTCCAGACACTTCTGGAATTAGATGGCCGGACCGAAAGTTTGGTATGATATTCCACAGATGATGAAGCGTCTGCTTTTGACATTTGTGTTCTTTCCAATTTTCTTCGCCGGTTGCACCGAACCGCCCGATACCAAAGACCTTTACGGCCGATGGCTCCATCGCACGGAGCGGCAAGGCCTCGATTTCTCCGAAGAAGGCCTCCTCTGCCGCTACAGTCTCTCACCACAGAAGCTGGAGCTCTTTCAGTACGAGATGAAAGATGACGATCTCGTCCTACGGGCCGTCCGCAACGAGGGCGACAGTGAGGAGCTACCGGTCAGTCTAAACAACAAGACGCTCTCCGTGACCCAGGGCTCCGGCCCGTTCGCCAGCTATGAATTCGCCAAGAACTACAGCGATCGTCCGTGGCCCCCGCTCCTGGGCTTGTGGCAAGCCGACGGCTCACGGACCAATGAGTTTCTCGTCTTCACTTCCTGGGGCACGGTCTTCGGCCAAAAGTTGCAGAAAGAGTCGGAAGAGGTGCAGCCGATCTGGGCCAAGTTTGAACTCTCACCGGGCAGTACCGGCAGCGAAAACGACAAGAAGATCGGCCTCTGGGGTCTGCACGGCAACATCGCTCTGAGCGGCTCGCCTCAGAAGATTTCCCTGGACAGTGAAAGCCTTCGCTTTGACGGTCTCCGCTATATTCGACGAAAGACGGTGTCGGAGTTGGCCAAGTGAGGCGAGTTGCGATCGCCGGCTGTCTCACTCTGGCCCTCAGTCTGGCCCTCGTGCTGGGTTGGCTCTTTCTCCCCTATCCCCATTCCCATCCCCGTCTCGAAGAGTTGGCCTCCCAAGCTCGAAAGGAAAGAAAGAGCTTCGGTCCAGAAAAAAACGGCTTCAACACGCCGAATTTGCAAAGCCTCTGGAGCGGTGGAGAGTCCCTGGAGCCGGTGGGGGCCAATAGGACCGTCGGCACCAGGGCCCATGTCGGTCCACTTCCTTTTCGCGGCACCGTGAGCAAAACGGACGCTGCGCTGGGAGACCTGTACGATTCTCTCCTGGAGCTATCGGAAAAAGCCGTCTTTTATTCCGGTGAACAGCCGCATCCCGGTGTGGCGCTCCAGTTGGTGGGAAGAGCAATCCTTCAGGAAGCCGCCTCCCAGCCGGACCTTTCGAAAGAGCTAGAAGGGTTTCGAGCTGTCTTCGCGCTGGCCGGATCGGTGCGCCGAGCCCGTACCCTGGACAACGAGATCTCCAGCCTGCAGCTTCAGAGCGACGCCTTTGAAGCACTCGCCTTTAGGTTTCCGCCGTCTCGTTCGCTGACCACGGAACAGTGGAAAGAGATCAGCACTCTGGTGGTTGAGTCGACTCCCGACCCCCAGAGACTCCTATTGGCAGTCGGAGGTAGCTCCGCCACGCTCGAATCCAAGCTCAAAACCGTCTTGGACAACCCGAACTACTCCCAGCTGCGCGGTTGGTTCTCTTTACCAGGGTGGAAAGCTCGAGAGCTGCGATTTCTCAACAATCTTCTTTCAGACGGCGTCACAGAGTGGGAACGAGGGGTCTTACCGGGAGTGCCGCCTTCGGTCACCGGCGAACTCGCGGTGGGTTCGTTTATGACCGGTGAGAGAGGCCTTCTCACTTCCACTCTCTGCCCCCCGTACTGGGTAGCGGCGGGCCAAACCGCAAGCGTGCAGGCGCGCTTGACGGGGCTCGGGCTGTCCTACGCTCTGCTAGCCTACAGAGCCGAACTTGGGGCCTTCCCCCAGGAGCTTTCAGACCTGCGCCACCTGAACCTCACTCTTCCGCCACGAGACGAACTTCAAGCTTTGGAGGTGTCCTATCAACACGGCGCCGAGGGTACCGTACTGACCCTCAACTACCCAGCTGGGAAATACACTCTGGGAGAGCCGGAACTCAAAACGGATTGGGTTCAGGTGGTGGACGATCGACTGGTGTTCAGGTTGGCTCCGTGAAGAAGCTCCTACTGCTGTTGGTGGTGGTTACGGTGACGACGGTGACTCTCGTGGCCGCCCTTTCGAAAACCACCACGGGTTCGCATGTGGAATCGAAGGAGGGGGCTCTGGTCCTCACCTCCGAGCCGTTTGAGATGGATCGAACTTTTGAATCCATGGCCGGTCCTGGCACACTCATCGACGGATTCTCGCTGTCCGACAAGGCGGAAGACTCGGGCAAAATTTTCTGGTTAAAATCGATCCGGGTGGATACTCTCCGACCTGACGGCCAGGCCGCTTCCAACGAGTATTTCTGCCACGCCAACCTCAAATTCGACGTACCCGCACCGATGCACAACAGCAAGTTTCCGGAGCGACACCACATGCCCAAACGACTCCTCACCCTCACCGAAGGCCGGATGCGCATCGATCTGCCGAAGGGGTTCGGGATACCTATCTACGCCGAAACCCGGCTGGGGTTCGACACCATGAGCCACAATCTCAACCACAATCCCGATACCGAACCGCCACGAGTTCAATTTCGAGCCACCGTGAACTACTTGACCACAAATCAGGAAGAGGGAGAAGAGATACGTCCCGTCTTCCGGCGCACGGTCTATATGTATGACGCCGGCGACAAGCCGGATTTCCAGGCCCTGGCCGAGTCGGACGACGAGTTCTGCGGCACCGTCGATGCTCAGGAAGGCCTCCCCCGTATCGGCAACAATCCGATCCATTGGGCCGTTCCTCCCGGCGAACACACCTACGTGTTGCCGGTGGACGAGCAACTCTTCTTGAGTTTCGATACGACCGTTCACTACGCCGCCGCCCACTTTCACAACCACTGTCAATGGATGCGTCTGGTTGACAAGACCTCCGGCAAGACAGTGCTGGAGTTTACGGGAACCCCTTATGTCGGAGAGAGAGGTATGGCGGCCATCTCCGACGTCGTCTCGGAAGAGGGTATCGCCCTCTCTTCAGGCGCAGCGTATGAGCTCCAGGTCCGCTACCACAACCCAACCAGCGAAAACATCGATGCTATGGCGATCCTTTACCTGTATCTACTCGAACCGGCCGGCAAGCAACAATCTACTCTCTGACCGACCTTTTACAACGTCATGCTTTGCGAATGAGCAGTTTTTCGCTAAACTATTAAACATGCAGAAGCGATCCAACACCTGGGGCAGTACTCTTCTCACTGTCACCTTTATGATTATCATTCTGCTTATGGTGGCGGGAGCGATCGGCACGATGGCCCGCTCCACGGTCGATTCGGTCAACAAGTCCTACTGGCAGTCTCGGGCCAAATACGCCTCTAAAGCGGGGATGCAGCACGCTCTGTCGCTCTTGAGAGACAATCCGAACTACAGCACGGACATCCCCCGCACGGCTATGGCCGGAGACCCGGACCTCTTCTACGAAGTCACGATTTACAACAGAGTCAATGAGACCACGGGAGCCTACGGCCCGGATAATAAGACCTGGGTACCGCCGGGCACTTGCTTTATCTACGCTATCGGTCAGGTGCGGGAGCGGGCCAATTCCGGCTCCGCGGGTTTCGCGGCGCTGGTGGGGCCGCAGCGGCCTACTTTTGATGATGCGGCATTTGCTACCAATACTATCAGGATCATGAACGGACAGGTCCTCGAGAGCGACCCTAACGGTGACACTCCGGGAGACATTAACGCGGCACTCTCCACCAACAACGTGGCGGCCGGCTGCATCAGTGTCACCGGCGGAGCCGAAGTCTTCGGTGACTTGAGGACTGGCATCGGCAGCAATCCCGCCTCGGCCATCGTGGTCACCGGTTCTACGGTCCACGGGGCCCAGGAAGTACGAGAAGAGACCAAAGTCATCACTCCGTTCTCTCCTCCTCGTGGTCTAGTGCCCCCGGTTGGAAGCCCTCCGCCTCCAGATGTCATCCTAGGTTCCTTGAACGCCCCTATCGACCCTCCGAGTCCCGCGGGGACTCCCGCCTACCTTCAACCCGGGACCTACGGGGATGTCTACATCCAAGAAGGAGCGCATCTTCAGTTGGTACCGTCAGGCACGGGATCGGAGCAGCAAACTTACTACATCACAGGTGACCTGGTGATGCAGAACGGCATTCTGTCGATTCCCAGCAATACAGACAACCCGGTCAAAATTTACGTCGACGGAGACGTCTTCATGGTCGACTCCCAGGTCAATCGCAACTACAGCGGCGGCCTGGAAGAGCCCGTCATGCTCCAGATCTATCAGACGGGGAAAAACGGCAACCTTTTCAAGATGCAAGCGACCAACGGGCCCCCCGCTCGTTCTTGCAGCGGATTTTTCTTGTTCGCGGGTGCCGACTCCGATGTACAGATTCTCAATCGGGTTTCTCTCACGGGAGCGATTATTGCTAAAGATATTCTTGTCGACGCAGGCTCGGTACTCCGCTACGACGTCCGTCTGCGCGGTGTGTCGGCCGACGGTCAGGGCGAAATGGTCATCCTGAGCGAGGTTGACATCCAGCCCGCAGAGGCTATCGTTGCCGCGAATCAGAGTACGGCTGCGGCCGCTACGACGGGGCCTCCTCCACCGCCACCGCCGCCGCCC
>Ga0208701_100001_pt1 | contig 194470 bp, 173 predicted proteins | sample DeeseametaMP1482_FD_184188 | JGI IMG/M metagenome (GOLD analysis project Ga0208701, IMG submission 184188) | Marine microbial communities from the Deep Pacific Ocean - MP1482 (SPAdes) | ecosystem: Environmental > Aquatic > Marine > Oceanic | place: South of Fiji, South Pacific Ocean | collected... | reverse complement strand
GGAGTTCCCATCACCTGGCCCGTCATGGTGAGCACCGTCATTTCGTCGCCCCGAACCAGGCCCAGGTCCATCAGCTTCAAGGTGCCGTCTTCACAACAAAAGATGTTGTCGGGCTTGACGTCGCGGTGAATCATTTTCTGGTCGTGAAGATACTGCAGACAGGAGCCGATCTGTTCCAGGACATCGGATGCCAGATGGGGCGGGTGGTAGTCTCCCGATTTCAGGATCTCCTTCAGGGTCTGTCCTTGCAGAAACTCGGTCACCACGAAGAGCCGGCCTTCCGGGTCGATCCCGTCGGCTTCGTGCCTGAGGAGATGTCTGTGCTGGAGACTTTGCAGGGTGGCCGATTCGCGCAAGAACCGCTTTCGAAAATCCTCTTGCTGCGAGATGTGAGGAAGCAGCGACTTGAGAGCCACAATCTCCCCCCCGGCGGTCCTGGCACGGTAAACTTCCCCCATACCTCCACTTCCAACCTGTTCGATAAGAGTGTAGTCGGAAAACCTGACTTCGGACGGGCCGACCGATGACGCATTCCGTCGCTTCACAACCCATCCGGTGGTCAGGAGTAGACCCGACATGGCCAGAAGAAAGAATTCAAAGCCTACGGCCGACTGAAAGCGCAAAAGGAGTGGTATCGGCAGCTTCAGGGTGTCACTCGGCGGAAACGTCCCGGCCTTACGAAGCTCGTCGTAGGTGGCTGTCTGCCACGAACTCTCCCAAACTTTTCCAAACCAGAGAGGAACGAGGAATTTGAACTGGACCTCCTTTCTCTCACCTTCGAATTCCACTCGGTCCAGATCGATCGCTTTGATTTGGGAGGCCCAGCCCAGGTTCTTCTCCCCATCGCTACCGCGAGTGACGACCTGGGCGTCCGGAGTAACGGAAAACTGGAGCCTCATCATCCCGGACGGAGGGGATTCGGCCCCCGCCGGACAGGTCACCAGCCACGGCAAAAGAAGAAGACAGAAGATGAGGCGGGCGCGAGGCTTGAGCATGGTGGAAACAGTGGCGGTGGCCGCTCTCATCTCCTTAATTCTGGTCCTCTCCCTGGGGTTGATCCCTTCGTTTAAGCTGAGCAACCGAAAAGCTCACCTCAAGCTGCAGGCCGGTCGACTGGCTCAGTCGGCTCTGGACAACGAGCGCTCCAAGCCGTTCGCGGAGGTGGCGAGCAAAGCCTCCGAAACGACGACGGTAGACGAGCAGCCGTACGAGGTCGTGGTCACAGTGAACCCGGGAGACCAGCCCGATACCACCAAGATTGTCAGGGCTACCGTAAGTTGGCAATGGAAGGGCGCACGCAACGAGGTGTTTCGTGAAACGCGCTTGGTGAATATCCCTCGATGAAAGTCTCACGTCGCGGCCTGACCCTGCCGGAAATCCTGGTAGGGCTCTTTTTGGCCGGCATCTTCACCCTTCTTCTCTACCGGCTGCTCCAGACAGGCTATCGCGTAGGTCACGAGGAGATCTCTCGGTCCTCGAAAGAGCAGTCTCTGCAGATGATGGCGAGTACCCTGGTGTCGGATTTGAAGAACTCCACGCCCGGTGGAATTTCTCTGGCGGCGTCCGGCGAAGCGCTGGCAACCCACCCTGTTGAAACCGTGACCGAGGGAGGTCGGCTGGTCTATGAAGACCGACTCTGGTTGTGGAGATATCTCAGCGACGAGAAGCGTTTGGAAAGGGTCGAGATCCTCTCTGTCGAGGGCCGTCCGTTCGATGCCAACGCCTTGCGACTCAGTCCCGGCGAGTTGGCGGGTCTTGTCGAGGAGAGACGAGTCAGTCGTAGCCTGGACGGAGTGACGGAGTTTCGGGTGGAGAACCCCACCGGCACGGAGGTACCGCTTGTGGGGTCGCCGCTCTCCGTACGGGTCGAAGTTGAGATTCCGGAAGCCGGCACTCGGAAAGAGCTGAGCTTCCAGACTCTCGTTCACATCCGAAGCGCGGGACTCTAGTACCTTTTCCATTCTCTCCAAAGCAGAACCCGAGACCGCGAGGTGTGTTCGGAGAGAAGGTTATTGAGATTGAAGGTGAGTTCGAATTCGTCTTGTTCGGAGTCCACCAGGTCGACCAACCCCTCTCTGAGAGCATCGCGAATCCACCCTTCGAGATTTCGGGTGTAGTCGGCATTGGTACCGGGGGCGCTGGCATCAACCAGACCCTCGACCAGTTTGTCGGCAAGCTCCTTGGTAGCGTCCGGGTCGGTTGGATCGAAGCGGAATTTCTTTTCGCTGATGACGAGTGCGGGGGCGTTCCCGGGATTGCCGTCGTCTCGAGGCCAGGTCTTCGGTTCGTGCTCTTGGAAGCCGTTGCGCTTCTGCTTTTTTGTGGGCGCCGCGTTGGATAGGTAGATGTCGAAGTCTACCAAAAAGTGGTTGGCGGACTCCGGGTCTCGTCGAAGAGCCAGGCTGTATCCCCAGGTACGTTCATTGGCTGTTGAGATCGAGCCCAGTCCGGTGTTCTCTTTCACAAACCCCTGAGGCCCACGTAGATTGAGAGAGACCCCGGCCGGGTCATACACCATCCGGACGTTGTCGAGTTTCACGGACCCCGCCTTGCCCCGCTTGCCGTTCACAACCAACGCCCCCACCACCGTGATATCCCTTGTCTCCACGTCGCCTTCGCTGTAGATCAAGCCTTTAAAATAGTCGCCTTCCGGAGAGCGCGCCTTGAGAACGATGTCGCCGCTGGCGGCCAGAGCGATCTGGTCTGAGCCGGTCACATCGCTTCCCCCGTCGGCCACCGTCACGTCTCCGTCGACCAGCACAAAACCGGTGCCGGTGATCGCTCCGCTTACATCGAGCGCTCCCTCCACGCAAAGCACCGAGCCGTTCAGGTCGAGATCTCCCGAGATGGAAAGCGGTCGCGGACTATGAGCGAACCACCCATCGACCAGGGTGACGTCGCCACCGTTGTTTTCCACGGGATAGGCGGTTCGGGTAAGAGTGTCCATTTTGGCCGCGAGATCCAGTTCGGGGATCTCCTTAGGAGCGGATTGGGGAAGAATCTCACCGGCCACGTTGGACCCCGGATCAACGAGAATCGCTCCGGCCGCCCCCACCGACCCGTTCACGTACGAACTGCCTGCAAGATGAACCGAATTTCCTGCGGAGCCGGAGAAAAGGTTGGCGGGAAGTTTTTGGGCGGGCTCGATCGCGCTCGGGTCGCCACCCTGGTAGGCCGAACCGAGAGCGACACCTGTCAGATAGAGCCCCGACGCCTCCACCGGGCCGCTGGCGATCAGACCCTCGGGAAAAGGCGGAACGTGGTAGATGCACTCGACCCACTGCTCCACCTCGCCGACCCGACCTCGAGCGACCAGATGGACCGAGTTTTCCGGCACCGTGCGACCTCTGGCTCCGATCGGTGAAATCTCTCGATTAGGATCGAGAAGCCGGTAGGTCGAATAGTCGTCGGGAAACTCCGAAGAAAGAAAAGTGACGATCCCTTCCGCGTCCTGAAGCCCGGCGACCGAGACCTCCACTCGACCTTCCGGGAGCGGTTTGAACTCATTCTCGGCCAGAAGCGCGATAGTTTCAGCCAGCGCCGCCTCGGCCAGATTTCGGGCGTGCTCGGTGGATTCGATTCTGCTCACGGCTTGGAGATGGTTCAGGGTAGCCGAGACCGCACTGAACAAAATCAGCGCTAAAACAACCAGGCAGACCATCACGACGCCGAGCGAAAGTCCCCGCGACCGTCTCACAACGTCTCCGCCAGTTTGATAATGGGCAACAGGCAGCCGAGCGCAAACGTAGCCACGCAAACACCGAGAACCGCGAGCACAAGCGGCTCCACCAGTTTTGTGACGGTCTCGATTCGTTGACCGGTCTCGCAGGCCAAGAGGTCGGCGACTCGATTCATCATGGCCGGCAGCGAGCCGCTCTCCTGGCCGACTTCCACAGCCTGCCCGGCCAGAGGCGGCAGAAACCTTCCCGCGGCCAGAGCTTCGGCCGTGGTGGCACCGTCCAGAAAAGCTTTCTGAATCTCGCTCTTACGGCGCTCAACACTAGGAGAACCTGAAACCGAGGCGGCCAATGTCGAGCAAAGCGTGATCGGCAACCCACACTCGTAGGTCAGGGCGAACATGCGGAGATATCGTATGGAGACCAGGTTTTGCCAGAACGGTCCGATTTGGGGTAAGTGCCAGAGGAGCTTCTCGCAGCGTTGCCAGGCGGATTCAAGAGCGTCACTACGGCAAAATAGATAGGCTCCCCCGGCCACGAGCAAGGCCGACCCGATGAAAGTCGGCGAAGCCAGAAAGCTTGATAAAGCAAGAAGCAGTCTCGTCAGCAGCGGAGGCTCGTCGGTGAACTGCACGACTTGATGGAGGAGGTCGGAGAGGACCAGGGGCGGGATGAAAAGAGCGCCGGCAAGGGTCAAAAGGGCGATCCCGAGCGGATAAGTCAGCTGGCTCTTGACCTTGTTGGTCAGCTCCCAGTTGGCTTCTCGCTGACTCGCCAAGCGATCCAGCAGTTGAAACAGCATCCCGCTCTGACAACCCGCTTCCAGCATTCGGACCGCGGTGTAGTCGAACAACCCTGGTTCGTCGCCGGCAGCTTTGTGGAGAGGCATCCCCGTGACCAGACGACGAGCAATGCGACCGCACGCCTCACCGATAGCGGGATGTTCGGGCTCCCGGGCGAGGAATTCGAAGATGGCGTAGACCGGGATTCCGGCAGCCATCATCGTGGCGAGGGAACGGTAGAAACTGACCGCGTATCGCTCTGGAATTCGTTCGCGCATGCTCTGGAGTAGTATAGCCGAGATCGTTCCGAATGGATTCCGATCGTCAAATTTCGGCCATTTGCTCCAGCTGATGGGAGGGGGAGTCTCCGGTCTCCCGGAGCAGGCGGTCTCGGTAGTCGAGAAACCAGAGTGCGACGAGTTCCGGTTGTCCCAATTTTCGAGCCAGAGTGAAACACCGCTCATAAACAAACTCTTCAAAAAGCACAGCTCCAAGAGTTCTGCCTATCGACTCCAAAATTCGGGCCTGCTCCGCGGGAGGAAAGTCTTGGGCGTCCACTTTCGATAGCCAGCTGAGAAAGAGTTGCCGCCTGGGGGTTAGCAGCCAGGGTTCGTCATGTTCGGGCAGGAGCGGGCCGCGGTGAGTCTCCGCCAAGGCTGCATGGCTCGGAGCGTCCCTGGCTCGCAGACGCCAGATATCGATCTCCTCAAACTGCTCGCTTTCCAATCGGAGGTGTTCCGGCGTACGCTGAATCAAACGGTCGAAGAGTTCCTCATCGACCTCCAGTTCACTCTGAAGGGTCTTGAGGGTGTGGCTCAGGTTCTTTCTCTGTCGGGTGGGAGGTCGCTCGGGCCAAAGGTTTTCCAATAGGGGAGGGATAGGCACCGGAGAGTGATCGGTGAGGGCGAGACGAGCTAGAATGAGTCTTCCTTTGTCCGTCTTGAGCGGTCGTCTTACCCCGTCTTTCCACAGTTCGAAGCCGCCGAGCAGTCGCATTCGGAAACGACCTTGAACACCGGCTAGTTCGGGCTCTTTGTGCCAGAGCAACCGGTGCTCCCCGAGTTGCAGACGGTCCCCGTGGTGGAGAGTGCTGCTTTCACCTGGTCCGAGAGTACGCCCGTTCAAGGCTGTCAGGGCTCCACTCTCGGCGATGATCGAGGCGCGTCGAGAATCCAACTCCAGCACCGCGTGACACCGGCTCACACTCTGGTGGTTGAAGGAGACCTGATTCTTCCGTTTTCCCGGTCGACCGACGGAATGACGACCCAGTCCCAGTTCCCAGTGCTGTTCAATACCGGACTCCCCCAGGAGAAACAAGGCGTAGGGAAGGAGCGTCCTGAGATCGACCACACGAGCCTGCACCGCGTCCAGGCAAAACCTTTCGCCTTGTCGGACCTGGCGGCTCTCGGCACCCGACTCGAAGATCAGGGTCCCGTCATCGAGATAGGCGGCCTGCCAACCGGAGGGTCCCAGGTCGAAGGAGGACTGCCGGCTGAGGAAGGGCAGTCGCTGCAACCCTCCGGGGCCTGAAATCTCCAAGCGCAGAAAACGAAGGTCGTCGGGAAGTCGCTCCAGATCGGCTCGTAGCGTCGATTCGTCTGTGCTCATCGAGGTCGCGGCTAGCCCGCGAAGCACCCTTCCAAGCGATCCATTCTGGACTGAAACTGGCTCATGGCAAAGTCGATAAAGAGATCGGGTGTGAGGTCGAACGGCATCGGGTCGTACAACCCGAAGACTTCTTCGATGACCCCGATAGCTGGTCCCAAAAGCTCGCTCATACGCTCTTCGATCACGTCCCACACCGGCCGGCCGTGCTCCTTCAGGAGCCTGGACAAAAGGTACAACCCGTAGGCCAGGTGTCTGGACTCGTCCCGTTTCACCAGTTCGACAAGCTTGACCATTCCGGGCATGATACCGCGTTTGCTGAGTATCGTGTGATAAGCGTGGTAGCCGGTCTCGGCCAGGACTCCCTCCACTATCATGTTGTAGGTGGCGCTGGCCTTGGCCTGGGCGGTCGGCGAACTGTCCTGCATCAGAGCTCCCATCGCCTCGGGGAGAGCATCGTAGAAGACCTCTCGATATTGCCGAGTGTGATAGTGCGACAGACTCCCCTCAAAGCAAGCGATCTCGTCGATGAAGCGCCGGAAGGTCTCCACATGTTTGGCTTCTTCGAAGAGAAAGGCGGAAAGAAACATCTCTTCTTCCAGGCGTCTCTCTCGGGAGACGACCCACATCAGCGGCATCAACTCCTGAACCACCGATTCTTCCCCGGCCGTGAAAAGCGAGGTCAGCCGCAACAGCACATCTCTCTCGTCCTCGTTGAGCTTGAGCCAGTCCCGGCGATCCTGCTCCAGTGCGATGTCGCTTGGATTCCAGACACCCAGCTTCTTACTTTTTTCAAAAAGTTTCCAGGCCGGGTGTTCGTAGTCGAGGCCCCTTTCGGTGGACATGTAGGTCAGGTCACTCATAATCGACTCCTTCCAGGTCCTGAGCGGCGGCGAGCATGAGCTTGGCCGCCTTTGAGTAGGGCAGGAGCTGCGCTTTGAAACCTTGGACCAATTGAAGCTTCCCACGCATCACCAGATAGAGCGGATCTTTTCCGTTTTTCAGGAGATCGAGCCAGATTTCGCGAGGAGCGGCAAGTTCGAAGCGACATTCGTCCTCACTCGCGGCCTCTCGAATCTCTCGGCAATCCCCGTGATGGAGGTCGAGATAGAGCCTCACCACGTCACCGACCGTCAGGATCAGAGCACCCTCCCATGTCCGGGCGGCGTTCCGATACTCCACGCTCGATTGCAGCGCAGTTTCCCAAGCTTTCTGCCAGGCATGACTAAAGAGCTTCACTTCAGCGGACTTCGTGTCGGTCGATTGAATCCCTAGGGCGTGCCCTGGGCTTCAGATAGGTCGGGCCGGATTCCCCACCACGGTGAGCCCGGCAGGCACGTCCTTGACCACCACGGCCCCCGCGCCAATCACCGCCCCGGCCGCCACCGACACACCGTCGCGAAGCAGGCTCCCCGCGCCGACATAGACCCCGTCTTCGATTCTCACCCGGCCGCAAACAGTCGCTCCGGGCCCTACGAACACGAAATCTCCGAGCACCGTCTCATGGCCGACCGAGGCCGAGCGTTTCACAATAGTGTGGTTGCCCAGTCGCACGAAGGCGTCGAGGGCTACACACTGCTCCACGGCCACTCCATCGCCCAGCTCCACCATAGAGAGGTCGACATCAGGCGAGAGGAGATTGGCAAACCGGCAGCCCTCCTTCTCCATCAACTTCGAAATCTTTCGTCGGGTGGCCATCCGGCCAAAAACGTTGTTGAAGAAATAGGTCCGCTCCGGGTTCAGACTGGCGATGGCTTCTTTACCCCCGAGGATCCGGTACCCGAACCCCGCACCCTGAGCCGGCTGGTCGTCGATGAAGCCTAACAGCTGCCACTCCTCTCCAAGCGCTGAAAGGATCTTCAGCGGTGTAGGATTGGAAGCTCCGTATAGTACGAGGTCATTGCCCATGAGAGTCGCGGTATGATATCAATTGCAGATGAACACATCAAGCAAGCTTTCGGTAGCTATTGTAGGCACCGGTGCGATGGGTGGGTTGCTGGGTTTTAAGTTCGCTGCCGCAGGATTTCCGGTCGCCTTCCTTGAGCGAGGAGAGCGCCTGGCGGCTCTTCGTAAAAGGGGTCTGACCCTTCAGGGAGCGGACGGTCGGAGCACCAACATGGCGGTCCGGACGGCCACTGATCAGCCTCGGACGATCGGCGTGCATGATCTTGTCATATTGGCGGTCAAGGCCCATCAGATCGCCGAGGTGGCGCCGGACATTCCCCACCTCCTGCACTCCGATTCGGCCATCCTTACCATCCAGAACGGCTTACCCTGGTGGTACTTTCAGAATCACGGGGGCGAGTTCGACGGCCTGCGGCTCAAGAGTTTGGACCCCGAGGGAGCGATCGAGAAGAGTATTCCCGCCAAGCACATTGTAGGATGCGTAGCCTATCCCGCGGCTACGGTCGCTGAGCCTGGAGTGGTCGTCCACGTAGAAGGAGACCGTTTCCCCATCGGAGAGCTAGACGGCACTCCCAGCGCTCGATGCTTGAGGATCTCCGAAGCTTTCCAAGAGGCCGGTTTCCGTTCCCGAGTCCTGGAAGACATTCGAAATGAGATCTGGCTCAAGGCCTGGGGAGCTCTCACTTTCAATCCGATCAGCGCGCTCACCGGCGCCACTATGGAAGCTATCTGCCGGCATCCGGGCACCCGCGGTCTAGCGGCTCGTATGATGGATGAGGCGCGTGCGGTGGCTGAAAAGTTGGGGGTCAAGTTTCGGCACACTATCGAGCGGCGACTGGAAGGGGCGGAGAAAGTGGGTCCGCACAAAACTTCCATGCTCCAGGATGTGGAAGCCGGAGCGACTCTCGAAGTAGAGGCCTTGATCGGGTCGGTTGTGGAGTTGGCTGAGCTGACCGGTACTCCGGTTCCGGCGGTGGAGGCGGTCTACGCTTGTCTGGGGCTGTTGGACCGGGAGATTCAAGCCCGCTATGGGAGAGTTGAGCTCCTGACCTGAACCTCACCGTCGTCATCCCGGTTTTCAACAACGCCCGGCAGCTTCCCGAACTGATACAGAGACTGAGAGAGGTCGGTCCTCGTCGGGTCCTCTTTGTGGAAGACTGCGGCTCGGACTCGTCGCGCGAGTTGCTAAAAGCGATCGCCGACGACCAATTCGGTGCGCTTTTCATGAGCGAAAACGTAGGCCAGCACCGGGCCTACCTGGTCGGACTTCAGTATGTCGATACCGGCCACGCCGGGTTGATGGACGGCGATCTGCAGGACCGCCCGGAATCGCTCCCGATTCTCTACACGGCCTTATCCGAATACGATGTCGTCTTTGCCCAGAGAAGCGGACGTACTTCGATGGGCTCGGCTTTGCTCAAAGGGCTCTTCCGACTGCTGAGCGGAGGTCGCCTCCCTCCGAAGGTAGGGACCAATATGGTTCTGGGCTCTGAAGCTGTCCGTTTTCTCCAAGGCTTTTCCAACCCCGATCCCTATCTGATCGGCATCCTCGCCCTTTCCGGGTTGAGCCTCTCGGCCGTGGAAGTAGAGCGGGACCCGCCACGCGGTCCCAGTAGCTACAATCTGAAGGGAAGGTTGATGATGGGTCTACGGACGCTCCGAGGGTCCGGGCTGGTACCCTGGTTGCCTGTTCCTATTCGCCCCGGCAGGGTGAAAGTCGCCGAGCGTTGGGGGTGGCCGGCTTGAACCGCCGGGATATCTGGGGATTTCTGATGATTTGGGGGAGCACCACGACCCTCTTCGGCTACCAGGCTCTGCGAGGAGACCAGGCCAGCCGGCTTTTCCATTTGATGGCTCTACTCGACGACAGTCTCTTTACCCGAGATTGGTACGTCCAGGGGTATGACGAGATGAATCCTCACCGGCCGTACTTCCTAGCACTGGGGAGTCTGGTCAGGCTGGTCGATTGGTTTCCGGCACTGCTCTTGTCCTATCTTCTCTTCCTGGCGGTGCTGTTCTGTGCCAGTGTGATCACGTATCGCGCTCTCAGGCCTTCAGACGCTTACTGGGCAAGTTGGCTCGCAGCCCTGGCGGTCATCTTTTGCCAGGCGGGAGACCTGGGGGTAAACCCGATTTTCGAATCACAGTTCAAGCCTCGAATGATGGCCAACGCCCTCGCTTTCTGCGCTTTCGGCCTGATGCTGAGACGGCCGCTCAACACCAGGCAGGCATCTTTGGCGGGCCTGTGTGTCGTCCTATCCATGCTGGCCCATCTGGGAGTCGGCATTCTGGTGGTGGGCTTATTTGGCCTGAGCGCTCTCTGGTGGTGCCTGAAAAGGGACAAAAGCGGAATCGAACTCCCGGCGGGTCTATGTTTCCTGGCCTTCAACGTCGTCGCTCTCTTGCTCCGGCTACCTTACCTCCTGGGTGTGGACGACCGACTCGCCTCGAGTCAGGCCGAGATTGAACTGATGAAAGAGCACTACATCCTTGGTCACGCCGGTCATTTCTATCCCCCGGCCTGGCCGCCGGAGCTCTGGTGTGGAGCCGCGGCACTTCTGCTGCTGGCGCTCCACCGTCTCCCGCAACTGCCGGGCCCGGCCCTCTACAGACTGCGAACCGCCGGTATCGTCCTGGGGGCCGTCCTGCTGATCGGTTTGGTGAATTCCTCGGCGATGTGGATCTACAAATTGGTTCTGATTCAGCCTTTCCGACTCGTCACCGTGGGTCGCTCGGTCCTGGCCGTATTGGTGGCGGTGAATCTCACCCGCATCTGGCTTTCCGAAGAGCCGATGGCACGAGAAAGGTCGCTCATTCTGCTTTGCTCTCTGACCGACAACCGAGTCTTAGTGGCGGCTTGCCTTTTCGAGGTGCTAGTGGTTTGTCACAAAAGTTTGTTCGGCCTGGGGCCGCCTGAGAGCGGCCGTGGGCTCACCGCTTTTTCCTCACGTGCGCCCGGCACGCCGCAGAAAAATCGGCGAGCCCACAACCACTCTCCACCCGTAAACGGGTACCCGACCTCAACTCCAAAAAACTTTCGTGACAAACCACTAGCCAGATACAGGCAAAGAGTTCTGGTTCTCCAGCCTCCGATTATTCTGGCCTTTTCACTCTGGCTGGCTCCCAAAACGGCGATACTCATCGTCGCTTGTCTTCTGATCGCTCTGGCCCTCCGATTTCACACCCTGGCGGGCAAGAGCTATATTCCCCTGGCTCTTTTGAGCGCGGCCGTTCCTATTGCCGTCCTGGTTCTCCAGACTCTCCAACCCCGGAGCGCTTGGGCCGAGAAGAGCGCGACCCGTTGGCAGTTTCTCGGAATACCCAGTTTGGGTCTTGAAAGGGTGGCTCAGTGGGCCAGACTCGAAACCGAGAAAGAGAGTCTCTTCTTGACTCCACCCGGTATTCCCGGGTTTCGCGTGTGGTCCCAGAGAGCGATAGTACTCGATCTCACGACTCCGCCGCTCTCCGCTCCGGAAATCCGCGAGTTCCAAAACAAGATCTCGCAACTCTCCGAGCGTTTGAGCGGCACCCAGGTGAAGAATTCGGCAGAGGTTCACGGGCTTTATCTATCCGCGGGCGCGGAGGATTTCGTCGCTCTGGGCATCCTGTTTGAGGCGGACTACATCGTCACGATCGGTCCTCGGCAACACGAAAGTCTCGAACCGGTCTTCCGGGACGGGGAGTTTCACGTCTACAGACTCATCCGGGACTCGGCAGTATTCGAGCGCCCGGTCGAGAAGGGCCCGCGATGAGCCGCTGGCGCAAAACTTTGGTCCTGACCTTCTCGCTCTTAGCTGTCTGGTTTCTGGTCGGGTTCGGTCTGGCTATCTTTCTAGCACCGTGGCTGAACCAGTACACTTTTCTCGGTGGGCCGCTCGGATTCTGGATCGCTCAAAACGGAGCCATTTACGTGTTTGTCGTTTTGATTCTCATTTACTGCGTCGTGATGAACCGCTTGGACGAAACGTCGTGAGTCAAACGGCTCTCACCGCCATATTCGTCCTGGCAACCTTCGCTCTCTATATCGCTATCGCGGTCTGGTCGAGGGTCAAGACGACCAGCGGATTTTATGTCGCCGGTCGTGGCGTGCCGGCCATTTTCAATGGAATGGCCACCGCCGCCGACTGGATGAGCGCCGCTTCCTTTCTGTCCATGGCGGGGTTGATCGCCATGGCTCGCAACGGTTTCGACGGGGCTATCTACCTACTGGGCTGGACAGGCGGATACGTGCTTCTGGCTCTCCTTCTGGCTCCCTATCTACGAAAATTCGGCAAGTTTACCGTGCCCGAGTTTATCGGAGACCGCTATCAATCGGATTTTGCCAGGCTGGTGGCGGCGGTGGCGGCCATCTTTGTATCGTTTACTTACGTGGCCGGTCAGATGCGTGGGGTCGGCATCGCTTTCACCCGATTCTTGGAGGTCGACATCACGGTGGGCGTCTTGGTGGGGATGGGGATCGTCGCCTTCTACGCCACTCTGGGCGGCATGAAGGGCATCACCTATACTCAGGTGGCCCAATACGTCGTCCTGATCGCCGCCTACCTCTTTCCGGCCATCGCTATCGCCCACTTTCTGACCGGAAACCCCATTCCTCAGATGAGTTTCCCAGAGATCGCCGGTCGACTCGACCTCATTCAACAGGATCTGGGATTTGGGCTCTACACCGAGCCTTTCAACAACCTCAGCCGGATGAACGTCGTGTTGATCACGATGGCGCTGATGTGCGGCACCGCCGGGCTCCCCCACGTGATCATTCGTTTCTACACAGCCAAAGATGTGAAGGGTGCGCGTTGGACCGGGTTCTGGGCTCTTTTCTTCATCGCGATTCTCTATACCACCGCACCCGCTATTGCCGTCTTCTCTAAGTACAACCTGATCAATACGGTGAGCCAGAAGCCCTACGTTCAGGTGGTCGAGGAGGCTCCCTGGTTCAAGACCTGGCAGGACACCCAACTCCTGGTTTGGGATGATAAGGACGGCGACGGAATTATCGACTATCGTTCGGGAGACGAGAACGAACTCCAGATCGACAACGATATCCTGGTCTTAGCCAATCCGGAGATCGCCGGACTTCCCGGCTGGCTGATCGCCTTCGTGGTGGCCGGTGGGCTGGCCGCCGCTCTCTCCACGGCCTCGGGACTCTTACTGGTGATCGCCAGCAGCGTCAGCCACGATATCTATAAAGGGCATTTCAATCCCCAAGCCGGCGACCAGCAAGAACTCAAGGTCGCGCGGGTTGCCATTCTGGGCGCGGTCCTGGTGGCCGGTTATCTCGGGATCAACCCCCCGGGTTTCGTGGGAGAGGTGGTGGCCTTTGCCTTCGGCCTGGCCGCGGCCAGTTTCTTTCCAGCCATCGTGCTCGGTATCTTCGACAAGCGAACCAACACTCAAGGCGCGGTGGCAGGAATGGTGATAGGACTCTTGTTCACAACCGTCTACATTGTCACCACGGCACCCAAGCTGCTCGGTTGGGACCCCTGGCTCTTCGGAATCGACCCGCAGGGCATCGGTACCATCGGAATGCTCCTGAACGCGACGGTCACGATCATCGTCTCGCGGCTTGGCCCGCCCCCGTCGGAGGAGATGGTAAGGATGGTAGAGGCGATTCGGGATCCGAAAAACGCCGCTGCCCCGGAGGCTGAGTGACCGCCGACCAACTACGCGAGGAGAGTCTTAAGCATCTATCCGGCGAATCGCTGCTGCCGTTCATCGAGTGGTGGGACCTCTTCTTTTTGGAGCACCGTGATAGTTGTAAGAGCCTGCTGCGAGAGGGTGTCGTCCGGATGACGCTGGGCTTGGAGGAGATACTTGTGGTCAAGCCCGACACACCCGTTCAAAGGACCCTAAAGGCAGCCGCTGACTATCTCCAGGACCAGGGAGAGCCCCGGTGGTCTGATTTCGTGAAGTCGAGCACCATGTCGTATCCTTTCGGTCCCGGCGATGGTTGCTTCGGAATCAAGGAGCTTGGTCATGGTCCTTGCGGACCTGGAAGTGGGTGCCGTAGCGGTATAGGCTTCCTCTTCTCCGTCAGTAGAGACCGCGCTCGTGTCCGAGAATGCCTAAGAACGGTTTGGCGAGACTGGCGCTAAAAGGAGTCGTGACTATTTAACATCCTCTTAACATGAGACTTCCACTCTTCGAATCGATTTGTCTCTCGGTTTTGCAAGATAAGGGCATAGAAATTCACACGCAAAGGAACCCGCTCACTATGTCTCACGTACAAAGAAGAAGAGAATCTCGCCAAGCCCAAATGGAATCGATCAGAGCTCGCCAAGAAGCTCAAGCTCAAGCCCGAGCCGAACGACTCGCCAACACCGTTGTGGTGCAAACTCAACGAGGCACGCGCCGAGTCAGCAAGGACAGTTTTTATGGTCGCAAAGCCGTGGAGGCCGAAGCCGCCCAGTCTTCCAGTGTCACCTCCACCTCACCCTCGCAAGGCAATTCAAATCGACACTCGACCCACTCCGTTCACAGTGGAACGAGCTCCACAGGCGCACTGAGAACATCCGATAACGTCCAATTCAGCCAGACAGCCCAGCAGGCCTCAAGCAACCCCTTCGACGGCTTCGCACCCGGCTCCAGCAGCGTGACCGTCAAGAGTGGCGACAGCCTCTCGGAAATGCTCCTGGCCCAGGGCTACTCGGCCAAGGAGATCTACGGCGATAACGGTGCTCTAGCCCAGGTGATGAAAGCCAACCCGGACATTCGTAACGCCGATCTCATCTTTCCCGGTCAGAGCATCAAGCTGCCTTCACGCACCGAGTCGGCTGGTGGTAGCCAGGCCGCTGCAGGTCAACCGGTGCAGCTAGACGGTCTCGCCAAGTTGGCCACCGGTCTGTGGAAGAGCCTGATCGGATAGCACGGAGCTAAACAGATAACCCACTCGTTGAGTGGGTTGTTTTCGTGAAATTGAAACTCCAGAACTTTTCGAATGTTGCAATATCTATGAAGAAGAAACTCCACGGGCCAAGAGCCACCGGGCTATTTCAAAACCCCCAGGGGTTTCTCTCAATAAGAGTCCGCTCATGAGAATCCCCCCCGGCGTTAGGCTGAGAACATCGGACTTTGTGATTCGTAGTACGTTCGAAGCTCACGTCTGACTAAAGGGAACCCACGTTCAACGCTTAAGCCGCCGAGATGGAAACCGATTTTGTCGTCGAGCCCACCAAAGCGCGGCTGGAGGCTAGCACAGCTTGCCAATTGAGATGCCCTGCCTGCCCTACAACTCGCGGAGATGTAGGTCGCAATTTAGGTACGGGTCTTCTCAAGCCCGACGATTTCGCCGAGTTTCTCAGACTGAACCCGGGTCTGCAAGCGGTGGAGCTTTCCAACTACGGAGAAGTCTTTCTCAATCCGGACCTGGTCGAGCTTCTGCGCTTGGCTTATGAGCGCGAGGTTCGAGTCACTCTCAGCAACGGAGTCAATATGAACCGCGTGCCCGCCGAGGCACTGGAGGCGCTGGTTCGCTATCAGGTCCATCACATAACTTGCTCCATCGACGGAGCGACTCAAGAGACGTACGCCCAATACCGCGTGGGAGGAGACCTGAACTCGGTGCTGGCCAACCTGGACCAACTGGTCGAGATCAAACGCCGCAACAAAAGCGACAAGCCCTACCTGACCTGGCAGTTCGTGATCTTCGAACACAATCGACACGAACTTGAGGAAGCCCGCAAACTAGCCTTGGCGTTCGACATGAAGTTCATCACCAAAAACGACTGGAGAGCGCCCAGGGCAGAGTCGAATCATACCTTCACCTTCCACTCGCCCTGCCTCCAATTGTGGGAATCTCCGCAGCTGAACTGGGACGGCAGGCTGTTGGGCTGTTGCGTCAACTGCTGGCAAGACTTCGGTGGAAACGCTTTCGAGAGTTCCTTGAGCGAACTCGTCAATCAAGAGCCGGTGAAGTACGCCAGAAAGATGCTAGTTGGGGAGGCCGAAGCTCGGCCGGAGATTCCATGCACCCGCTGCGGGCGTTATAAAAAGATGGTCGAGAACGGGGACTATCTCAGATTGCCCGAGGGTCCGGGGCCCGGTGGTTAGGCCCCAAGTTCGTCCGCCAACGACTGGACGAGTGCTTTCTGGGCATCAGTCAAACTCTCCGGCACCTGCAAGTTCACTTGAACGATCAGATTTCCGTCAGGCTTACCACCCGACCCGGGCAGGCCGAATCCGCTGAGCCGAAATTTCTTTCCGCCCTGAGTCCCGGGTGGAATCTTCAATTCCAACGTACCCTTGAGGGTTTCCACCTCAAGCGTTCCACCCAGCATCGCCGTAAAGACATCGAGCTTCTCCGTGGCTTCGAGGTCTCTACCGTTCACCGAATACCGAGGATGGTTTCGAAGATGAATGGTCAGATAGAGATCCCCGGCAGGCCCGCCCATACGACCGGGCTCACCTTTGCCTTTGACTCGAATCTTACTACCCTCGCTCACACCGGCGGGGATCTTCACGTCGATCTTGCTGTCCAGAGAGCGCCGACCGCTGCCGCCGCAGTTGTGGCAAGTGCCACCTCGGGTCACACCGCTGCCCCCACAGTGGGAACAGGCTGTCTGCCCTGTGATGGTGAGAGTGCGTGAGCAGCCGCTAAAAGCGTCTTCCACCGAGATGTCGATGTCCGCTTTGCTGTTGCCACCCTTCTGCGGCTGGTTGGCGCGACGCCGACCGCCGCCGCCTCCGAACACCTGCTCAAAGATGTTGCCGCCGCCTCCGCCGGCGCCTCCTCCGAAATCGAAGTTGGAGAAGTCGAAGTCGAAATCAAACGGCTGTCCCTGACCACCGGCGGAGTATCCGCGTCCGCCCGCGCCTGCTCCGGACCGCACATTCTTCCAGTTCGCACCGAACTGATCGTACTGCTGGCGGCTCTCCTTGTCGGACAACACCTCGTAAGCTTCGTTGATATCTTGAAACTTGGCCTCGGCCTTGCTGTCTCCGGGGTTCACGTCAGGATGGTATTTGCGAGCCAGCTTGCGATAGGCGCTCTTGATCTCTTTTTCGGTCGCCGACTTCGGGACTCCGAGTATCTTGTAATATTCCTTTTGCGTCACCATCTGTTGTTACCGTCTCTTTGTCTTTAAATCCTGGTCAGGGGCCTGCCGTTCCCATTCCCCCCCTGAAAAAGGGCCCGCGATTGCGGGCCCCCTTTCGGAACAGCTTTGTAGGGGTCGAGTCCCCGAGACTATTCTTTAACCTCGTACTCGGCATCCACCACTTCGCCTTCGACGGGACCGTCGTCGTCGGCGGGCGCTTCGGCTCCACCCTGGGCACCAGCGGCTTGCTGTTGCTCATAGAGTCCGGCCGATACGGCGTAGACCGCTTCTTGCAGCTGCTCCATCGCCGATTTCACTTCGGCGGTGTCCAGCTCTTCCGACTCCAGCAGCTTCTTCAGACGCTCGGCGCCCGCTTCCACCTTGGCCTTGGTATCGGCGGCGACCTTGTCGCCCAGATCCTTGAGGGTCTTTTCCGAAGTGTAGACCAGAGAGTCGGCCTGGTTGCGAAGCTCCACGGTTTCGCGGCGCTTCTTGTCCTCGTCGGCATACTTCTCGGCTTCGTTCACCATTCTGTCGACATCGTCGTCGCTCAGGTTGGTGCTGGCCGTGATGCGGATGTTCTGCTCGTTGCCGGTGCCTTTGTCACGCGCGCTCACGTTGAGGATACCGTTCGAGTCGAGCTCGAAGCTCACTTCGATTTGCGGCACTCCACGAGGAGCGGGCGGGATGTCGGTCAGGTGAAAGCGTCCCAGCGACTTATTGCCCGAGGCCATCTCACGCTCACCTTGCAGGATGTGGACTTCCACACTGGTCTGCATATCGGCGGCGGTGCTGAAGGTCTCCGTCTTTTTGGTGGGGATGGCGGTGTTTCTGGGGATGAGTTTCGTCATCACGCCACCCAGGGTCTCGATGCCCAGGGTCAGCGGAGTGACGTCCACCAGGACCACGTCCTTCACTTCGCCGGAGAGCACTCCACCTTGAACGGCGGCTCCGAGGGCCACACACTCGTCGGGGTTGATGTCCTTGGAAGGGTCTTTGCCGAACTCTTTTTTCACCAGTTCGGTGATCATCGGCATCCGGGTCGAACCACCCACCAGCAGCACGCGGTCGATGTCGCTCTTGCCCAGTTTGGCATCCTTCAGAGCCTGCTCACAGGGCGCTTTGCAGCGCTCCAGCAAGTCGGCCGTCAGTTGCTCGAATTTGGCTCGAGTGATGTCGACGTCCAAGTGCTTCGGACCGTTGGCATCGGCGGTGATGAAGGGCAGGTTCACATTGGTGCTCACCTTTTGCGAGAGCTCGATTTTGGCTTTTTCAGCCGCGTCGCGCAGTCGCTGGTGAGCGATCTTGTCCTTCAGCAGGTCGATACCGTGCTCTTTTTCAAACTCGGCCGCGATGTACTTCTGGATGGCTTCGTCCCAGTCGTCACCACCGAGGTTGGTGTCTCCCGCGGTGGACTGCACTTCGAAGACGCCTTCGCCGATTTCCAGCACGGACACGTCGAAGGTACCACCACCGAGGTCGAAGACCACGACGGTGAGAGTGTCATCCTGCTTGTCCAGCCCGTAGGCCAGCGCGGCGGCGGTAGGCTCGTTGATGATACGAAGCACTTCCAGCCCGGCGATGGTACCGGCGTTTTTGGTGGCCTGTCTTTCCGAGTCGTTGAAGTAAGCCGGTACGGTGATGACCGCCTGCTTCACTTCTTCACCCAGATAGGACTCGGCGTCGGCTTTCAGTTTGCCGAGGATCATCGCCGAAATCTCTTCCGGCGAAAATTTCTTGTCGTCCACTTCCACGCGGTGGTCGGTGCCCATCTCGCGTTTGATGGAAATAATGGTTCTTTCGGGGTTGGAGACGGCCTGGCGTTTGGCCATTTCGCCTACCAGTCGCTCTCCGGATTTGGAGAAGCCCACCACCGAGGGGGTGGTCCTACCACCTTCGGCGTTAGCGATGACCTGGGGCTTCCCGCCCTCCATCACTGCCACACACGAGTTGGTGGTTCCTAAGTCAATACCTACAACTTTTCCCATGATATTTGCCTCCTGTTTGTCTCTCTAAGCTTTCTTTTAATTTCTGGCTACCTGGACCATGCTGGGTCGAATGACACGGTCGTTCAGGGTGTAGCCCTTCTGCAGTTCCTGCAGTATGGTCTGATCGGGGACTTCGTCTGTTTCTTGCATCATCACCGCCTCGTGCAAGGCGGGGTCGAACTGCTGTCCGGCAGCCTCGATGGCGGCCAGACCGTACTCGCCGAAGATTTTCTTGACATCCTTCTCGATGAGTTCCACACCTTTGAGGAGACCGTCGTATGCTCCGTCTCCGCCCTGGTTCGCGGCGTTGAGCGTGCGTTCCAGGTTGTCCAGGATGGGGAGCATCGAGCGGATGATATCCTCTCGAATTCTCACTTTGACTCGCTTGGCTTCCTCTTCTTGCCGGCGTCGGAAGTTTTGGAACTCCGCCGAAATTCGCTTGACTTGCTCGGCAAGTTCAGCGTTCGCGGCTTGCAGTTGGGCTACCTGAGCGGTCGCCTCATCCGTTTCCAGTTCTTCCGTGTCCGCGATGGGTTCCACAGGAGATTCTCCCTCGGAACTCACCTCTTCGGTCTCTAGAATAGGGTCTGCCAACGGGCTTTGGTCATCATCGAGTATGGTAATCGTCTTGTCTGTCACAGTCTTAGTCCTAATAATTCTTCTCTAACCTATGACCTGACTATACCAACCTACCCCCCAACCCTATGCTAGTAGTGTGTTAGAACAATATTAGAGCTGGTCGATCACCTACTTATCCTTAAAAATGGAGGTGGGAGAGAGATTCGGGAAAAGAGTTCTAAGGTCACATGAGCGCGCGTGCTTCCAGATACAACTACTTCCGCCTGGCCCTGGTGGCGGTTTTATGTGCTCTCCCCTTTCTCTTGGGAGCGATCTTTCTTTACCACCACGTCCAGCGAGTAGACAATCTGCCCCTGGACCGATACGGAGAGCTGCGCTGGTTACCGGGCGACAAGGATCTGGCTTTCCTACACCAGCCTCTAAGGCAGACGCCACCGGCTGAGACGGAACTCTGGAGAGTAACCGGCACGGGCACGAGCTTCGACCAGGTCGGAGCGCTCAGTGCGGAGCGTGACTGGGAGCTGACGAAACAGCAAACAGGGACCTGGATTCTCCTTTTCGGAAGAAAGTCCGACCAGGATGTGGTCATGGCTCTGGCCGACGGTACCGGCAAAGTCAAGATGCTGGATATCGATAAGCAATGGAAGCTGCTGCCCAGTCAGGGCAACGGCCTCTTTTTCGCCGCCGACGACGATCAGCTCCAGTTCGACCAGTTTGTGGATGTGGAGGATGCACCCGACCTGGAGCAGCAGGAAGACCCGACCGACGAACCTCCTCTATACCAAGAGTATCCCGAGGAGGAGCGGTTTGAAGAGGAGCCGACCTCCCCTCCGACTCGGCTGGGATTGCGTCTAGGTCACCTGGACGCGGAGTCGGGCAAGATTGAAACCGACTTCTCCATCCCCTACGACCAGCCGGAGCAACGGCCCGAGGTCCAGCTGGTGCGCCAGTCGCCCGACAAGCGGTTCATCGCGCTCATCGTGAGGTTCGGCGACACCGGAGCGCCCGGATTGTGGGTCTACGACAGCCAGACCGGTCGTTTGCTTTGGACTCGAATGAGAGTGACCGAGAAAGCCTACGGACTGGACTGGTCTTCCGATTCGGTGAAGATCGCCTTCACCGATAAAGAAGGTCTCAACATTCTGGAAAACGCGCTCGGCTTCGAGTCCACAAAACTGGCCATGTCGGCGTCCGAAATGCTACTCCCCAGCTGGGGCGCGGGCGCCAACCTCTATCTTCATAATAGCCACGTGGTTTATTCCGTGGGCAAAGACCGCGAGCAGGCTCAGCCCTTGTTCGACTCCCGCGGCAAGGGCGAGGGGTTCAGCGACCTGGCCCTCGATGCGATGGGCGGGCGAGCCGCCTACACGGCCGCACCCAGGGGCTATCGCGAGTTGGTGGTGAGGGAGCTTCGGTCGGGGCAAAATTTGGCCAAAGTAGCTCTTCCCGGCTCTATAAAAGAAAAGGCTCAAGGTACGATTATGTACCAGATCGGGAACGCGATTCGGTTCTCTTGGAGACGATGGACCGGTAGGGGGTAGGCGCGCTCTTCGAGAAAGCCCTGGCCATGAGTGAATTCAAAAAGCATCTTTACGCTATCATGCACCCCAACCGCGCCCTCGTGGCCTCGCAACTCGAGCCAATGGAGTTCGGTCGACAGTATTCGGTAGGCACAAAGCGCTACTATCAAGGTAAGGTACTCTTCATCGAGGTCGACCCGGAATTCCGAAACGACTACTTTGCCATCGACAAGTTCCTCGAGGAGACAGTCGAGCATGAGGACGGGACTCCGAAAAGAACGAAGATTATCTCTTCTTATCGGGTTCTAGAGCATCTCGACCTGGAAGCCATGGGAGACCTCTACGCCGTGACGGTACAAGGTCAGACCCTCAAGCTCGGCAAGACCGACTACGATCCGGGAGAGGCTATAGCCGGCAAGATCCGCATTCTTCAAGAAATCAATCCGCTCCAACTCCTGGTGGCGACCACCCGGGACCACAAAACTTTCGGCGAGCAGATGACCAGCCCAGGCAATCCGAAAGGGGCGCCCAAGCTTTTCTACACCGAGATCGCCTTGGATGTGGACGGCTTCCTGAAAGAATGGGAGCAGAACCCCTTTCTGCCCCCTCCCATCCCCGGAGTCCACCCCCAAAAGCTTGCCGGTGCTTTGAAGTTCCTCAAAGAAGGCGGCGAGCCCACAACGGCTACCATCGGTCTGGCTTCGGTGCTCGATCAGGTCGTCTATCGCAGCTTGAGTGTCGGGTTCTTCCTCTCCTCCGGAGACAAGATCAACTTCTACCGGTTCCCTTCCGAGGAAGTGCTGCAGCGCGACCACTACGCCTGGTATCGCTCCACCGACTAAGTAAGTGGTCTGTCATAAAAGTTTTTCGGTCCGAGGCCGCCCGAGAGCGGCCTCAACTCCAAACAACTTTCACGACAAACCACTAAACCTCTTTCTTCAAGAAAGAGAGAAGCGTTTTCCAAGCTTCTTCCGTCTGCTGCCTTTCCTCTTTGGTCACATCGTTGAGGTAGGGCGCGTAGACGAGAAAGCCGTGAAGAGCGTCCGGGTAGATCTTCATTTCCACGGATTTACCGGCTTTCTTCATGGCTTTTTCCATGAGGCGGGCCTGGTCTTCGGGCACGATATCGTCCAGCGAGCCCTGAAGCAGAAGGACCGGGCAGTCGAGTTTGGAGACGACGGAGACGGCGTTTCGAATGGCGAACGACTGCGGTCTGGCTGTCGGTCCGGGACCGTAGGTTCGCACCGTCACCTCGTCCTTGCCCAGTTTGCCCGCATTCTTGAGGTAGCTGTACCAGCGGTAGATGTCCATGACGCCGTAAGCGGAGACGACCGCCTTCACGTCTTTGCTGCGGGAGGCAGCCAGCACCGATATCAAGGCTCCGTGGCTGGCTCCCACCATCCCGATACGTTTGGCGTCGACTCGCTCGTGACTTTTCAAAAGCTCCATAGCATTGAGGACATCGTTGACCTCACCTTTGGCGATCTCCACCATCCCCTGGGAGCCGTCTTCGCCTCGATAGGAGGAGGAGAACACGACGAATCCGGCTTTGGCCATCCGGATACTGGAGAGCCTGTGTTCTTTGGAGATACCGCTGATGCCGTCGTGATTGAACAGAATCAAGGGCATTTTCTGCCGGCCCGGAGGCAGGTACAGTTCCCCGTTCACAAGTAGACCATCACTGGTGTAGGTCCATTTCTTGATGGTCACGCCCTGCTGGGTGCCCTTATCGGATTCGCGAATCAGCTTTTCAGCCAGGCACGGAACGACGAGCAAGGTCAGCAAGATCCCCGTTAATAGAAATGTTGATATGTTTAAAGCACGAATTCTCATAGCTCTCATCTTTCTCACTCTTCCCCTAACGGCGGCGGCCGAATCCCTCTTTCCCCTACGCGGTGACGAGGGGCCGCTGATGGAGTTGCAGCCGCAGGCCGCGGTTTGGCTTACCGACGATCTCATCCTCGTTTCCGACTCCCATCGCAACAATATGCAGATCTTCGACACCGAAGGGCGAAGGTTTCGTCTCTTCGACGCCGCCACCAATAGTGCACCGGCCTATTTTGTGGGGTTGGACCGATTATCCGAGACGGAGTTTCTCATCCTCGGGTCTCACTATCACGAGAAGAACAATCCTCGCTACAGAAAGAACCGCAGCCGGCTGCATAAGTTTTATCTGGATGTGAAGACCGAGGATCTCAGGCTCGATGACTTCAAAGAGAACATCTCGCCTCAGGAGCCGCTCCGCATGACCCGGATGTGGGGCGCTACTCCGTTGAGGCAGTTGGAGTTCTGTGGAATCGCCGTCAACAAATCCAAGGATATCGCCTGGTTCGGCCTGGTCCGCCCCGAGTCGGAGAAGGGCAACTTGGCTCTTCTCCGTTGCTCGCTGAAAGGTCTCCTGGCGGCGGATGAAAACCTCGAGTTCACCGAGGTCGATACGGGATTCAAGCTACCCTTGGAAGAGCGTTGCCAGCGTCCCACTTACCTCACCGACCTCCACGTGCTCGACGACGGCAGTCTGCTACTCCTTTTGACAGCCGACGATTTGGAAGGCAAGCGGTTCTGCACGAGCTCGCTGTACCGATGGGTGCCCGGTGGCAAGACGACCCTGGTGAAGAAAGACCTCGCCCCGGACAATCGAGCTACGGGAATGGCGGTGAAATCTCTCGGCGGTGGAAGCTATCGAATCGCGCTGGTCTGCGACAACGTGGCCGAAGAAACCGAGGTTCCTCCGCGCCTGGTACTCTTCAGCGAACCGTTGAAGGTTCACTGACCCGGCAAAGGGAACATGGTAGCGGGAAGATTTTTAGGGTGTTTGCAAGATTTTCGCGTCTATCATTTAAAATAAGAAAGAGTATGAGTTCGCCAGACGGTCAGAAGCCTGAATTACGAAGGTTTCCCCGGTTCAACCGTTCTATGCTGGTTAATTTAACCAGTGCCAACTCCACTTGCCACGGGAGAACAATCGATGTCTCCGAGCGCGGTGCCAGGATCGCCACCAGAGAGCCGCTCGGCGTAGGTGACGAGATCACCATGGAACTCTATCTTCGAGACACCGATCCCTTTCCGATTCGACTCATCGGAGAGTGCCGTTGGAGCCGCACGGAAAACCACGAGGCGGTATCGGGGGTAGACCTCACTCCGTCGAAGTCCCACAGTCTGGCGGTCCTCAGAGCGTATATCGAGCAAGAGACGTCTCGAGATCCCTAGAGTTTGAGGTAGCGGGACGTCTCTTCCATGAGGGCGTGGAAACGCTCTCCGTCTTCGGCCCGTGCCGCTTCGCAAAACTCCGCCAGAGACTCATTCAGATCTTTGAGCATCTGGTCGGTGTAGGTGTTGAAGTATTGAATCTCGTGGTAGAGGAAGGGGTTTTCCTCGGCTACCTCGGCCGAAGTCTTGATCTGCTTGCTGAAAGTCGTACTTGCCACTTTACCAAGAAGATCGAAAGAGAAGTTGGACCGGGAGACGGCTCGACCGAAGATGAGGTTGATGAGGTGACTCATCCCCAGTACCACGGTCATCAGTTTGTCGTGCTCTTCCAGGGCCACTTCGTACAGACCGAGGGCGGTGTCGGCAAACAGGGAGCGAGCTTCATCCGTCGCCTCGCGGTTGCCCGCATCGCATACCAGGACGGCGCGTCCGCTCAAGAGGACCGTGCCGGGAGCGAACATGGGGTGCAAAGACGCCACTCGCCGCCCCGCGGCGGCGGCCTCCCTTAACGAGGTTACCAGGTCGGCCTTCAAGCTGGCGATATCGAAGATGAGCGGTTCGTTCCCGGGAGCGATGTGGGTGAGGAGTTCCTCAAAAACGGGTTTGGTCGCTGAAAGAGTGGTGGCCAAAACGATGACATCGGCCTGGGCTGCTGCTTCCTTCAAGGTGATGTTGAATTCCGAGAACGGACCGTCGCTCGGATCGGTGATACTGATCCGGTGCCCCTGTGATTCGAAGAAACGAGTGAGCCAGTGGCCCATTCGACCGTGACCCCCGACCACGTGAACCCATTTCCTCGGGCCGGACTGGACCAGCGGCGGCAGTTCGGCCTGAGTCTGCACGGCGGCGTTCATCAGACGCTCGGCGATCTCTTCGGCGACTCTCTCATCCAGACCCACTTCCCGAGCCCGCTCCCGCGCTCTTTTGAGCACCTGAACCTCCACTCGGAAGTCCCTGATCGGGAGTCCTTGCTTCTGCTTGATCTCGCCGATCGACTTGGTCGTTTCCAGTCGTTCAGCAATCAATTTCAGAATCTGTTGATCCAGTTCGCCAACTCTCTGGCGCAGTTCGGGTAGGTCGGGGTGAGACATGCTAGGGGCCTTTTACCACGAGGAGGAATAATCCTAGGATTCGAAACGCAATCTTTGTGCGAGACTACCTCTTCTTGGAAGGACTATCGGTGGACTGCATCATCGGGCTTGCCGACTGGGAAAGAATGGTCAAGCAGACGGTGGTGTTGGACCTCAAGCTGTGGTTCGATATAGCGGCTCTAGCCCGAAAAGATCGGGTGGATGAGGGCGATTTCAATACCAAGGCGCTGGCCAAGCGAGTTCGCTCTTACGTGGAGCAGACCGATTTTCAGTTGATCGAGACACTGGCCGATCGGGTGGCATCTCTGGTCTTGGAGGAATTTCCCGTCCGGTCTGTGGAACTGCGGCTTTCAAAGCCCGGCGCCATCCGCGGAGCGGAGAACGTGGGCGTAGTGCTCTTTCGAGGAGAAGAATGATGACGTTGGTAGTTTTAGATCTGGGGAGTAACATTGACCGAGAAGAATCGCTTGTCGGCGCACTGGAGCGGTTATCCGAGCATTTCAAATTGAGCCGAGCCTCTTCCGTCTATCGAACCACGCCGGTGGGGATGGCGAATCAGCCTGATTTCTACAACCTCTCCCTCGAGGTGGAGACGGACAAGTCGATCGACGAGATTCGAGATGTGGCCCGTCAAATCGAAGACGAGATGGGCCGTGACCGGACCGGTCCCAAGTACGGTCCCAGAAACATCGACATCGATATCGTTATTTATGGGGATACCGTCTCAGAAGAGAAGAAGGTCCCCCATCCTCAGTCGACCCGCGAGCTTTTCGTGGTCGCGCCCGTAGCCGAACTCATGCCGTCAGCGACCCACCCCGAGACCGGCAAAGCGTGGAAAGATCTGCGCGGCGAGCTGATGAACGGTCGAAGCGGCAAGGACGCCGGAATCGTGCGGCAATGCGCCGTGGGTGAGCTACCGTTGGGGCCCAAAGCAAAACAAGCGCTCGGCTAAAAAGCGCCGGACCTCCGTACCCGAGTCGCGCAACTATAGAACACCTTGGGTCTACTCTCATCACACTTGCTTGGAATATGAAAGGGTTTAGGGTACTCTTGAAAAGGCAAGTAAGTTTATTCTGACCCGATGCGTTCAAGATGCAAAAATCACCCATAGAGTCCCCCACGGATTCCAAGCTGCTTTCTCGCCCCGAAGCTAGGGTTGAGTCGGTGGAGTCTTTAGTCCGGAGAGTGCAGTCAGGAGGGCTCAGAATACCTTACTTCCAACGAGGATTGCGGTGGGACTCGGTCGATGTTCGCTCACTTTTCGATAGTATGAGCAAAGGGTTGCCTGTGGGCTCCCTCCTGATGTGGAAAAAGGAAGCCGCGAGCGCGACAATACGCATTGGGCCCCTCGAACTGGAAGCGCCTGCTCGACACGACGCTTGGTGGGTAGTGGACGGACAGCAAAGATTGACCAGTCTCACGGGTGCTCTTTTGAGGAGTCTACCCCTTAGTCAATATCCGTCCGACCCGTTCGTTGTTTATTATGATGTCGAGACCTCTAGCTTTCGCCGGCCTGGTCGCTCGGGAACTGTGCCGGATTCCTGGGTTCCACTTCCCTACCTTTTAGACGCAGCACAACTGAGCGAATTCGTCATGGAGTGGTCATATGGTTCCGACAAGGAGTGGCGGGGCCGCCTCTTTGAGGTAGGGAAGAGAATTCGTGACTATCAGATTCCGATTTATCTGGTGGAAACCGATGACGTGGAGATTCTCAAAGAGATCTTCTATCGGATCAACAAGAGTGGCCGGGCTATGCGATGGGATGAAGTCCATGACGCCCTCTACAGCTCTGAAAACGTTCCTAGGACCAGTATTGCCCAGTTGGAATCCTTCTTGGCCGAGCACGGCTGGGGTAAGATTGAGGCAAGTCGTCTGACGTCGATACTCTTGGCCATGCGCGGCAAAGATGTCACCAGGACCATGGCAGACCACCGCAAGGATGACAAAGATATTTTGCAAGGGGCCGTCTCCGATGCTTTCATAGTCCTGCCCAAGGCCATTAACTTTCTGAGGTTCGAGGCCCAGATACCCCATTTAAGGCTCTTACCGAGAATGTTCTACTTGGAGATCGCTGCTCGTTTCTTTGCACTCCATCCGGTGCCCAAGGTCCGATCTCTCGAACTTCTGAAAAGGTTCGTTTGGAGGTTCATCCTCAGTAGTCACGGGACTGTGCTTGACCAGCCGGAGCTGAGCGAGCAAACGTTGCGTCGGAAGGCGATCCGCGCCATCAACTCAGATGAGGAACAGAGTGTGCAGAGGCTTCTGGAGCTTGCGCCGAGTCGGGATGAGCAGTTTCTTTTTCAGGGGCAGAAGTTCGATGCCAGATCGGTCGCCAGTCGGACAGCAATCCTGGTACTGTCGACCCTCGGACCTCGACACCTGAAAACGGGGGAGCCGCTCAATGTCACCGAGCTTCTGGAAGCGGAAGGGAGAGATGCCTTTCTCAAGGTGGTCGGCTCCGGTTATCAGGGAATGGGACGGATTCTGCACCCCAAGGTCTCAAATGCTCCTAGGCTGTTGCGTCAACTATCGCGGGAAGAACCGCCGGATTCGGCGATACTAGCCTCTCATGGCATCTACGAGCGAGAGCGAAACTGCCTCCGGAACGGCGATGAGGGAGAGTTTTGCTTTCTCCGAGCTGAAGAGCTTGAAAGTTTGGCGGGCGACCTCGCGAAACGACTCGCTGCTTTTGACCATCCCGATCGGGACAGGCCGTCCTTAGACTACATTCTCAGCCAGGTTAGTGATTGAAGCGTGGGCTATTCTCTACTCTTGGGTCAGACACCAGTCGCCCGGCTTGTCTCGAAATCCCATCACCGGCTGGGCCTTCGTTTTGAAGAGCAATACAAACTGCTCCCTGACCGTCCGGTCGTGAGCCTTTCGTTCGAGGACGATCTTCGACGGGATTACTGGGGAAGAAGTGCACAGAAACTCCCTAATTTCCTGGATAACCTCCTCCCGGAAGGCCAGCTAAGTAAGTTGCTAAGGCAGCAGTTTGACGTTCATGACGAAGACGATGCCTCTCTGCTCGCGTTGGTGGGAGAAGACCTACCAGGCGCCGTCTACTTCCGGGAAGATTCGGGAGCCACGTTGGCGCTGGAGGAGGCGGCGGAAATCGCGGGAGAGAACGGCTCGCGCAGTGATTTGAGCAAAGGACAACTCAGGTTTTCCCTTGCCGGTGTTCAGCTTAAATTTTCGATGCTTCGCCAGGACAGAAAACTGGCCTTACCCGCTCGAGGCGAGGAAGGCGATTGGATCGTGAAGCTCTCTTTTGGCGACTTTCCGGGGCTTCCGGAGAATGAACACGCCATGATGACTTGGGCTAAACGGGTCGGTTTTTCCGTCCCAGAGACGGAGATCTGGGAGAAGAAAGACATCTCCGGCCTCGATCAGTGGGTCAATCGAGACTTCCGAGCGCTGGCCGTGCGGAGGTACGATCGAACTGACACGGGCAGAATTCACCAGGAGGATTTCGCTCAAGTTCTGGGGCGACCCCCTGGTGCCAAGTATGACGGCAAGGCTGAAGAGATGCTTATTGTCGTAAGCCAAATTCTTGGATTTGAGGCGTTCGAACAGTTTATGTTAAGACTTGCGTTTACCGTGGCCATTGGAAATTTTGACGCTCACTTGAAGAACTGGTCGCTTTTTTATCCGGACCCGCGAATCCCACGGTTGGCGCCGCTCTACGACCAGGTTTCAACTATTGCCTGGCCCCAGTTGGACAGAGAACTCAGTTTCAAGTTCCTGGGAGCGAAGCATCCAGGGAAGCTGGTATTGGATTCGTGGGGAAGGCTTGCATCCAGACTGGGCTGTTGTGATGCCGCCAGTGTCGAAATCCGTCGAAAGGTCGCATCCCTTTTGGAGAGTATGAGAGAGAGTTGGCCGGAAATCAGGGCCCTCTTGCCTAGAGAACACAGTGAGGAGATCGTACGCCACTGGGGGCGACTCCAAATGCTACGAGAGGTTGGGTCACTTTGAGAGCGACCCGAGCTAATCCATTCAAGGCCTGAGAGTCCACCAGCCAGAACCTTCGGACATGCAGAAGCCACCTATCGTCATCCTGGTCGAAACCATGGGCTCGGCCAACCTGGGCGCTGTGGCTCGCTCGGCGGCGGCCTTCGGCCTCACCGGATTCCGTCTTGTTGCTCCCCAGTGTGAAATCACCGACGAAAGCAGAATGTGGGCCACCTATGGCCAGGAGCTGTTTCCCAATGTGCAAACGTACGAGACGTTGCAAGACGCGCTCAAGGACGTAGACGTCGCCGTCGCCCTATCCCGTCGCGAAGGTCGCTATCGCCACCGACACCACAAGTTGGCGAGCCTACAAAGTCAGATTGTTCCGGGGCTAGACGAGAACTCGCAACTGGCCTACGTCTTCGGTAATGAGCGAAGCGGTCTCTCTCGTCGGGACCTGGAGTTCTGCCACTACTCCGCCGAGATCCCAGTCAGATCCGAGAAGGGCAGCCTCAATCTCGCTCACGCCGTGGCCATCGTGCTCTATGAAGCCCTCGGTCGTCCGGCCGGCGGTGACCAGATCATCCAGCCCAAGAATGAGCACGAGGAGAGGGCCTCGTCAGATTGGCTTGAGCATCTTCTCAGGGAAAGTCGAACGGCACTGGTCCAGGCCGGTTATCCCACTCACCCCCGCACCAACCTGGAGCAAGAGATGGTCAAATTGGGGCGCCTGCTCCAGCATAGTAAGCTGGAAACCTGGGAGGCACGTATGCTTTTGGGAATGGTGAAGCAGGTCAATAAGAGTCTGAGTTCTCCGAGAGCAAAGCCGCTCGCTGCGGACACATCTCCCGTAGCAGGCGACGCATCCGACCCGTGAGCGGCGCGCGAATGTTGAAAATTAGCGCTCGATTTCCATCTGATTTTAACAATCTGTTAACGTGAGCAAGATCTTTCCAAGGATTCTTTGACCGGCCCGTGGTTCAATAAGACCATGCAAGTGGCTCTCACTCATAGACCGGCTGCCAGAAAGAACCTATGGTCTGATCTGTTGAAGCGTTTGGGAAAAGAAGATGGCCCCGGGTGGGTCTTGAGACTGGCCGCCGACGCGGAGCGTCTCGCCCAACTGCAAGCCTACCTTGAGGAAGCCGAGCAGAAAGCCGCGGAGCACGCTCGCGAAGAGATCGGTGAGGCCGTGCTGGATGAGCTGCTCTATTTTTCCCGAGGTCTGACTGACAACCCCACGACCACCCGATTCACTTTCTCTCTCGATGCCGCCCGTCTGGAAGAGCTATACCGTCTGGTAGGTAAGGAAGGACTGGCCGAAGAGGTGGAGGAGGCCCTGCGGGAGTTCGATGAGCAGGTCGAATCCAGACGTCGCTCGGTGCAGGCTCGTTTGGACTGGAAGCCCGCCGAACCCCAGCGAAGAGTGAACAGGGAAGTCTCTTCCCGAAAGTACGAACCCGGCACACCCGGCTGGCTTTCCGGTCGTTTGAACGACGCTCCGGAAATGCTGGGGCAGAAGCTCAGTGCGGATAAGGCGGAAAAGACGGTTATCGAGCTGGAGAAAAGCTATTTCCAGTACCGAGGTCGCGCCGATGTTCCGCGCGCTACGGATCCGGAAGTCAGCCTCAGAAATACCTACTTCGGCCAGGGCCTGGAGCCGCGCGTCCAGTTCGGACGGATCGGCGAATCGCCCGGGGTTGAAGGCTATCTTCTGGAGACCCCCGAGGGCGGACCTAGAGTGTTAGAGTTTCCCAACGAGGACGGTTCGTTTTCTTATCTGATGTTCGATGGACACCACCGGGCGGCCGCTCTCATCCTTGCCGGGCAGCGAACCTTCGACAACGTCACCATCATGAGGATGGACGACGTGGAAGAGAAGTTTGGGCTGGGAGAGCAGGATGTGTTGGATGCGATTCGCGACCTGCACACTCATCTTTATATGACGGACGTCCCGGTTCCGCGGTAGCTACTTCCCGATGGCGATGACCCAGGTTCGGTCCCACAAATTAAAGTTAAAGGGAGTATTGGTCATGTTTCTGTTGACGCCTCCGTCCGGACCTACTGTGTAGAACCCAACCGACCCAGTCGGATACGGATTTTCAATACCTTGCTTGAGAGGAACGAGCACGATCCCGCCTTCTTCGAACGGCTCTTCGAGCACGAAGACTCCACCCGCCTGGAGACTATCCGGCATGTCGATACCGTTCTCGATCGGCGGCAAACTGTTCGGCATCGCCACCCCAAACTTAATGTCGACCGTGCCTCCCGCCGGCGCCGAGGCCCCCTCGTCATCCGCCTTCATCACCGACCCGTCGGCAAACAGAGTGTAGGTGCCTTCGTCGTTCTGGACGTAGTCGACTGCGACTCGCGGCGACCCGACCGGTATCCCTCTCTCCACAGCGGCCTTGGCGAAGCCCGGGGCCGGACCATACGGAGGCGCCACGTCTTTGCCGGTGGTCGACTCGGTGATTCGACCGCTGGACCACAGAAGATAGGTGCCGTCTTTGGTCGTGTAAGAGGCCACGGCCACGTTGCCGCTGCCCTTGACGTCGCTGGGCGCCGCGTCCAGATGTCCGGCCAAAAACCAGCCCAGATTCAAAGTTGTGAGCAATCCCCCGAGGATCAACCATTTGTTAGCAGATTTCATCGATCTACCCCTTCCCTGAGTAGAAATTTAGAGCTTCGACGCTGAATTACCTGGCAGTAAAAAAAAAGAGCCCCGAGGGATGGTGGGGCTCTTGCTCATCGGTTGATGAGACTTCTTAGGGGTTACTGCCGGCCTGACGGTTGGGAAGGATCGTCAGACCGGTGTGGGCGCTCGATTGAGGGCTCAACGCTGCTACATTGATCTGGTGGTCGGTGTCAACGCTCCGGGTGTTGACTAGGAACTGGGCTTGAGTCGCTCCGGCCGGCACGACCACGGTGTTGGGAACGGTGGCTCCGTCGTCCGTCCAGAGTTCGACTTGAAATCCGCCGGAGGGGGCAGGTTCGGCAAGAACGACCGTGGCTTGCGCGGTTTGGCCGGCACGAATCCGGCTTTGGTCGACCGTGACTTTCTCGATTTGAGGGGAGTCCGCCAGAACTGTTGCGGAAAGAATGAGTGTTGCGATTAGAGTCTTGACCAGGTTTTTCATCGTTGACGACCTCCGATGAGATGATTAAATCATCATCGGTTTAAAAGGACTGTAACAGTCGTCACACTGTGAAACGGTTCACTTTCCTACAGGTTGATCGAGCGTCCGCCGTCGACTGCGATAATCTGGCCGGTCACATACTGAGCTCTGGCCAGATATTCGACAGCCTCGGCGATGGAATCGGCTCCGCCGTAACGTTGCAACGGCACCTGACTGAGCATTTTGTCCATGGAGTCGTCGGAGTTCGGAGGAGGCAGGGCGGCTCCGGGGGAGACGCCGTTGACTCGAATGTCCGGAGCCAACTCCAGGGCCAGGCTCTTGGTGAGGGCCTCCAGGCCCGATTTGGCAACAGAGTACGGCAGAAACCGGCGCAGCGGGAAGCGAGCCCAGATGTCGACGATGTTGACGATGCAGCCCTTCGTTTCTCGCAGCAACGGAAGCAGCTTCACGCTCAGCAGAAACGGCGATTTCAGGTTGACCATCTGAAACTTGTCCCAATTCTCAACCCAATCTTCCGGACTACCGGTCGGGTAGAAGATCGAGGCGTTGTTGACCAGCACGTGCAGTTCGGCGGAATTGCCCGCGACGGCTTTGGCCAGGTCGTCCACCCCCTCCTCGGTAGAGAGGTCGGCTTGAACGAGATGAGCGCGGCTCCCGCTCTCTTCCACCGCCGCCGCCGTCTCCTGAGCCGGGGCCAGCGAGCTATTGTAATGAACAACCACATCGTAGCCGCTCTGGGCCAGTTTCACGGCGGTGGCCTTGCCCAGTCGCACCCCGGCGCCGGTCACCACGGCAAGCTTGGAATTGGAATTACTCATGAGCGTCGGTTCCCTGGATAGGGTTATTTGCCTTTCAAGCATTCTGAGAGGTGGCAAAGATCGCTCACGCCTGGAGAGCCGACCAAGGAACGCACCGCAACTGTTAGAATCACTCGTCATGAGGGTTTCCGTACCAACTATCGCCCTGCTCGCGGTCGTCTCTCTTTTCGCCTATTTCGTCCTACACGCTCCCACCGGTTCCCCCAAGGAGCCGCCCAATGAATCCGAAGCGCCGTTAGAGGCAATAAGTCCGGAGCAAATAGGCAGCTTCATTGTTCAAGGTGAAGACTTCTATGGATATTTGGACTCGACCGGGCGCTTGGCCGGATTCCGCACGATGAACGACCGTTTGGAATATTTCGAAGGAGCAATCGAGCCGATACACGCGAAGGCCACGCTCAGGGAGTTGGTCTCGACGGCCGTTGCCGATGGGCACATCGTTCCCCTGCACTACTATTCTAAAAGCGGACCGGCACCCAATGCCCCTATGAAACCCGGGTATTATCCATACTTTCTGGACTCCAGCAAAAGGCTCCGCGCCGTACTGGAGCCCCTGATGGAAAATCTGCCCACCAAGAGCCTCGAACCGAACCAGAGCATACTTCTCTATCTACCCAGAAGAGCACCGGAGAATGAGCGTGAACTCTACCAGGGCTGGACCTACCTTGCCGGCGGCTTCATCCCCGACTGGAGCGAGTTACCGAATGCCGAAAGGACCAAAGCCTATCGAGAGTGGGTGCGAAGGCAAATTCCAGGGTACCCCTGGCTGGTGCTCTCGGACAAACCGAACGAAGCATTGGTCTCGAGTCTTCAGCTTGAAGATTTTCTGTCCAAGCTACCTGTACCGGAAAGCATCGGTAAGCGCGTCCTGTTGTCAGAAGGGACCGCGAAAGTGGAGCAAGAGAGCTCCCCCGTTCCCGTGCTCGAATCGGAGACTGCAGTCTTCCCACAAGCAAATCTGTGCGCGAGCTACCCAATTCAAGGGCTCCTCGTCCAGGGTTCACAGAAGCTAGCCTTCTATTCACCAGACCTGAAGACTCTCCATCTTGTTTCCAACTCCAGGGGGTCCGTTGAAAGAAGATCGACTCCATTCACGGACGAGCTAATTGTGGCAATTATCGGCCATACACCGGATCCGGAAAGACGACGATATCAGAGCCAATGGGTGGGCAAACTTTACCTCCCGCAGTTCTGGGGTAGCGGTCAACAAGGGTATCAACGGAATACCTATTTCACTGGCAACACTCCGCAGGATTTACCCCTTTATCTGGACTCGAAGGAGACGGCAGAACTGCTTGATTTGTTAAGCTCCAGTCCCTCCGGTCCCGACGAATTCGAGGGCCCGGAAGTAAATTGGGCAATCGACTCTCCCAGATCCATAGTCGGGGATAGACAGGGTTACCTGCAGTAGGTTAGTCTGACTCACCAAATACTTAAGGGAGGGATTGGAATGAGAAAGTTCTCTTTATTCCTATTTTGTTTTCTATTCTTTTTCCCATCTGTCGCCACCGCGGGGGAGGTTACCAGAGAAGGTAGCCTATTCGGTGTCGAAATAGATGTGGAGTTCACTTACGACATTGACACGGACGAGTTGGGCCCCTGGAAGGCGGCGTTCAATCGAGCCAACCTGATGCTCTGGCAAGCCACTCGCGGCCAGATGTACCTCAAAAAGGTTAACTTCAAGATTTGCCCGGTCGACATCGAGGGAAAGCGAGGCGGTAGTAGTGCCGATATCTTCGTCTACAAAGATCAGCCTGGTGTGAGTGAAAGTGGTCCCAAGATTAGTCACACCATCGGAACGCTTTCCCAAAGTCAGCTTGGTCCCATCATCCTCTTCGCTAGCGATGCCTTGGAGTTTAAATCCGAGAACGTAGGCCACGAGTTGGCCCACTACATCTTTGGTACGTGGGATGAATACGCCAAGCCTGATTACAGCAGATTCACAGCTCGCCCGGTGACATTCCCAGCTAACGAAACCGCCGCCGATGCCGGCCAAAGGATTGCCGCCGCCTCTCAAGCTGGGGATGGTAAAGCTGTTCATATCAGCTACCAAGATGCCGTTTCATTATCTCTATCCGAAGGTGGTACGCCGGAGGACTACCTGGCATTTTGCAATGAACACCAGCACCTCCGGCCGGACGCGTGCGTTATGTGCGGCGATAGACGCACTGCCCTGAACGTGACAGGTGCAATTAGCGGTATCGCCGACTACTACTCCGGCCTTTGCGGTCCGAGCGACCACATCAAAGCCGTTTTCACCGACACAACATCGAACGGCCAATCCGTTCTCTACCGCATAGTTACCGAACAGAGCTATATCAAAAACCAGAGCTGCGTATCGACAGCCGAGGTTGAACTCGCGCTCAACGGCGTGACCGGCTTGGACTGGACGCGTTCCGGACCTTTCGGCTCCGCCCCCTCTACGGAATACGAAGAGGTCGACGATTGTTCAAATACTGTTGTCTTGCTCCTCGATAAATCCGGCAGCATGGACGGGGCCCGCATAGTGGATCTTCGCCGAGCCGCTCTCGGCCTGATCGACAGTCTCGACAACGACACGCGCCTGGGTATCGTATGGTTTGACTCCCAAGCCAGAACGGCCGTGGAGTTGACCGACCTGGAAGACAACCGTATCCTCGCCAAACAGGCTATTTTCGGCGTGGAAGCGAGCGGCGGCACGCGTATCGGTGCAGGCCTCGGAGTCGCCTATGAAGTGGTCCGGCGCGCTCGAGAAGATGCGGACGAACCGCGATCTCGAGAAGTGATTTTCCTGATGACGGACGGCGAATCGTCCGACGACACGACCAGCGTTGTAAACATCATCCGCGGGGAAGACATCGAAATTTCCACCGTTGCCCTGGGTGATGAGGTGGATGCCGACTTGCTCGGTCGTCTCGCTGCTACGACTGGAGGCGGAAGCTACTTCGCGGCTGATGGAAACTTCGTGGAGGCCGTCACCTTGGGCGTGACGGAAAACTTGGACGACTACGAACTTCTGCAAAGCCAGACTTTGACAGGGGCAGTCTCTCAGGTCAATTTCGAACTCGATCCCTACGTGGGCAACTCTCTTGTTAGAATTGCTCTCGGCGATGTCGATACTTCGGGGCTCGAAGACAGCTCTTTTACCGTGACCGGCCCGCAGGGCACAACCATTCCAGCGGAGGTGCGACTTACCGTCGAGGACGAAAACAACGCGACCGTCGTGCTTGTTCTACCGAAACCGGAGCCAGGCAGCTACAGTCTCAGCTTTGCCTCTGAGCGCGCACGTGCCGGCACTGCAATCTCCGTTTTGGTTCTTGTCCAATCGAACACGTTGCATCTTGTAGCCGGCACTAACCTGTCTGAAGGTGTAGCGACCTTCCCCGAAGCCACTGTGATTCAGGCTAGCTTGATTAGCGAAAACGGTACGGCCTCGGGTCTACCGGTGACAGCCCTGGTCACCCGACCGGATGGGTCGACTGTCGAAATCACTCTATTCGATGATGGAAGCACGATTCACGGCGACGACATTCCAGGCGACGGTATCTATTCGAATCGTTTCCAAAACTATAATGAGGACGGAAACTATTCGGTCAGTATTCTCTGTGACAACTCTGCGGGGGTTGCCCGCGCAACTTTCGGAGTTCACTCAGGGCTGGGTGAAAATCCGGCCGGTCTCCTGGACCCGTTTGTACGAGAGCGAGCCTTTAGTTTCAATCTTGAAGGCTTCACCTCGCTCGGTGCGGGGGAGCTTACCGTGGAGAAGCTCAGTATCGATCTTCCGGAGCTGCTGGCGGGCAAAGAGTTCGCCTACCTGTCCGGGCTCGTGGTGAATGGCTTTCGAGTTCAGACCGGACCTTCTCAACCAGTTCTTCTCGAAGAGATTGGTTTGGCACTTCCTCAGGAACTCTTGGACCGCAACATCATCGGAGGTTTTGAGTTGTACAACGACTCCGACCTGGACGGACGAATCGACGATGACGGCGAATTCGCTATTCCCTTGGCTATTGTCGAAAACTTTGAGTCCGGCTCCGGAACCGTCACTCTTCGCGACGTTCTGGAGTTGGCTCCGAACACGGAGTTGAATATTCTGGTGGCTCTGCGCCTCCAAGTGTTCGAACCCGAAGAGGCCGGTGCCACGGAAGCCGGCCTGGCTCTTCTTGCACTGCCGCTCGGACTGCTGCTCCTCGCCGGTAATCGAAACAGAATGTTCTCGATGCTACTGTTGGTCGCTCTTTCCGTCGGACTGATCGCGGGGTGCGGCTCAAGTAACGACTTCGTCAACATCGGGGCAAACAATAATTCGCCTCAGGCGGCAGAGAGGGAAATACCGGATATTGATGCCCAGGCTACCCTGGACTTCAGTAGTTTCAAAGCCCGAGGTGCTGTGGATGGCGCGGAGATAAGGATAAATCTTCTTTCCACCGAGCCGCAGGTAGGCCCCGAGGTTAAAGTTCGGTAGGCTCTCTTGTTCACTTAACAAAGCGAGGGCTCGGTCATTCGACCGAGCCCTTTTTCATTCTTCGGACGCCTTCGGTCGGGACCCTCAGTCCCTCTGCTGAACCGTCACATCGGCACCGATCTCATCGATCGCGGGATTGCCACGTGAGTAAGTAATCGAATTCCCGTACCCGGGCACGATGATAGCGTCCGGCTCCTCGATATGAATCACATTCTCCGAGCCGTTGACGGTGACCGTGCCCGCCTTGCCCAGTATGGTCAAGTTGTTGGAGGCCCCATTTATAATGAAGTCGCGCCCTTGACCCTGAATGGTCTCGGTGGCCCCCGTACTTTCGATCACAAAACCGGCCTCCGTCTGGCCGAATACCGGGACCGCGCAGGCCAAGAAAGCGATTAGTAATGCAGTTAAGAGTTTTCTCATCCGTGACTAATTTGTGGGATTGGGGAGCCTCTCCTTGTCTTAAACTCCTGCGCATTGACTCTGCCACAAATTCGGCCGTGGATCCATCCCCGATCACTGCGTTGCCTCTCGCTTAAATATGTCAAATATTAGGCGTTCGAGGCGCCTTGTGTTCGGGGCGCCTCCCACCCTCCCTTCGGGGGGTACCCGCGAATTCATAGCAGAGTCAATGCGCAGGAGTTTTGCCTCTCAGCCGATCCGAGAGGTGTTTTCGGGCCGCATGCAGTCGCGATCGGACGGTGCCGACTTTGAGCCTCAGCGCCTGAGCTATGTCGTCATAGCTTAAACCCATCATTTCGCGCAGGATGATAATGTTTCGGTCCTTCTTCTCCAGGCGCTCCAAGGCGTTTCTCATCGTCATCTGGTCCACCAGGGCGTCGGTCTGATCGGGGGAGGGCTGCTCGGGGTCGAGAACGTCGGTCTTTTTTTCAAGTCTCGCCACATTGTAGCTGGTATGGAGGACGAGTCTGGCAAGCCAGTTGACGAAGCTCTCCGGATTTTTGAGGAGCACGAGTTTACGGTAGACCAGAAGATAGCTCTCTTGGAGAACGTCCTCCACCTGGTCGGGACCCACAACCGAAATGGCCACTCGCCGCGCCAAACGCTCCGTCTCCTTGACCAGTTGCTCGAACGCGCTGGTGTCGCCTTGCTGAGCAAGTGTCACCAGGGGAGCCAAATTTCGGTATTTGGGTTCTGGTGCTTTCACCTCCTTGAGAGGTACGGAAGCCTTCATTTCAGGACCTCCGTAGGTGATTGCAATCGCCGAGCAAGAGTATTCAGGGCCTGCTCGATCAGGTCTCTTTCGAGAGTGACCTGGTTTTCATTTCGGAGCGAATCCCAGAAGCGACGCTCGCGGGTATCGGGTTGCGGCATAGAGTCGCATAGCTGCCCAAGGTACGCGACTTGTTGGGGCACCGTGAGCTCGGAGATTTCTTCGCGAACGTTCAGCCACTCTCGAGTCATCTGAGTTTGCTGATAATGTTTGAGCCAGATGGTGGGAGACCAGTCCAGTTCCCAGCTCAAGACTCTCAACCCCGTTGCCGGTGACACGCCGTTGTATGTCCACCCCATTTTTCTTTCCCGCTGCCAGCTCATAACCGAGTAAGGAGAGTACCAGCCGATGGCCTGATCGAATTCATCGGTCTCGGCCCAGAGGTCTCGGTAGGCCTCCTGGTCGAGTTCTCTGGAGCGCTCAAAGAGTTCGTCCTTCACTTCTTCTAGACGGGCCTGGATCTTTTGCAGTTGGTCCGCCGTGAGCGTGCTCTCGCCGACCAGGCCGACCAGTTCGGCCAGGACCCGGTCCAGGTAGGCCCGATTGCCGTTGGGACGGAGCTGGAAGTTGATTTGAACAAAGTCCAGCATCGCGAGGCAACGCTCGTATGGGCTCAGGCCGTTGCCGGGTAGGGCACGAAAGAGATAGGATTCGGCGGCGTCAAGCTCCTCTCGATCGAGCGGAGGGTGGTCTTTGAGGAGTAAGAGTGAATAATCTCGCCCTTCGCTTACGGAAACGATCTGTTCCCGCCAGAAGTCGCTCTCACTCTTCTCGGGGAAGGTACGAAAGGGGCGGCTCTGATAGAATTTCTCCTGTTCGCTCACCCAGGCTCTTTCGCTCTTTGTGAGGTAGGTTTGGGAATGGAGCCAGGCCAGCGCCAGCGCCACACTAAGGAGACTCATCGCGCGCCAGGCTAGCGATATCCGACGAGCCGGTCGCGGCTCGAGCCACGGTCGGGATTCCTGGGTCTTGCTTGCCAGGGTGGTCAACGCCAGTGCCAGGGCCAAAATCGTGAGCATAGCCGGCCAGCTGAGCGCCGACTCTAGATTGGTTTGGAAAGTTGCGACCAGGACTTCATTGTGAAGAGGGTCGCCATGGCTTGTATACTGTCCGACGCTGGGAAGCAGCATCGCCGTCGAGGACATCACGAGAAGCAGAGGCAGGGTCCAGAGGACGCGCCAGAGGGAGACCGTGGCGCCTCTCCGCATCAGCGGCAGGCAGAACCACGCGAGAAGGGGAGCGGCTCCTACCAAAGCGGCCACCGACAAGGCGTTTTGGATCATCCAGGCCATCAGAGCCATGCTCATCAGCAGTGCGGGAAGGCTTCCCGAAAGCATCGCTCCCCAAAATCGGTCTTTCCAGCCCACTCGAGCGGCCATGGCTTCCCCGGGTGGGGGCGCAAATCGAAAGCCGCTCTCCTTGTCGGCGGTCTCCTTTAGCTGGTTCCACTGAATCTCCATGTCTTTTCCTCCGTGTTTCATGAGATCAGACACGGCCTACCAAAAATTCGTTCACTTTTTTCTGTGACGTTTTCTTGACGTTCACGCTTTAGGCTCCAGAAGACAAGATAAGAAATGGAGTCCCACACCGTGATCGCATCCACCATATCCCAAAAAATCAACAACGTTTTTCAACAGGTCGGCCAGCAAGCGCCGAAAAGAAGGCTCGAAGGCGACAAATCCTGGGCCAGCTACGATTCTGCCCGCGATAAAGATCGTTTTGAGAGCCTGGCCGATGATTCTTCCGCTCTGGACGGCACCTACGACGTAGCCCAGACGCACCACCCGTTCTCTCCCCCTTACCGCTCCAAGGTTCAGATTTCGGGGACCCCGGAAAACGGCACTATCAGCAGCGAGCACGCTCTTTTTCTGGATCTCCCGGTCCGGACCGAAGGTGCGCCGACCTTTCTGACCAGCGCGCAGACCACATTTACCTCCGAGGACGCCACCAAACTGGAAGTCGTGGAAGGCCCCGACGGCACCACCGCACGTCGCCTCTTCACCGATTTTGACGAACCCCACAAAGATTACGTGGAAGAGTTCTTCATCGCCAAGTAAGACTTTTTCTCAAACCACCAGAGCCCAGTCTTGTAAGTGATGGGTCACTTTCCCGATCTTGACCGGTTCGGCCCGCTCGAAGACGACCTCTCGGATGGGCCCCGGTCGAGACCAGAGGGCCTTCCCACCGCGCGTTTTGAGAAGAATTCCGACCCGCCGGTGCCATCCTTCCGCTTCTTCGTCAGAGCATGCCCGCTTCGGTCCGACGCGACCCATCAACCGCACCGCGGGAGGCCGGTCGAATCGCCCCTTCAAGAGCGAGGTGAGCCAAAACCAGAGCCCCGCGTCGACGGCCATAAAGGTGATCGGGGTGCCCTCCGCTACAGGTCGGGCGAAAAGCTCGAAGTATGTCGCCGTGCCGTCTCGCCCTACTCTCAGCGTGCCGATGGGAAACATGCGAATCCCGCCCTCTTCCATGACCGCGGCGCTGCAAAAGAGAGTCCTTTTGTGGACGAAATTCCGTATCTTGATCCAGTCGAACATGTCGCTCCTCCTATGGTTGTAGTGATCTGGCTAAACGATGCATTTTTCGACGCTCTTCTTCGGGCAGAACGCCGCGCAAGCTGGAGGCTCCCAGCAGGAGGCAGTACTCCATCCAGGCGAGCGTTCGAGCACGCTCGGGCGGAACACCCTTGGAGAGAAGGAGTTCTTCGACGTGGGCCACCCTTCGTTCGTCCACCCCACGCACCACTTGAGCGGCCGGCTCCGCCTCTTGAGCCCATCGCCTGAAAGCACTTTCGCGCTCGAAAGGGAGCGCCCGAGCAAAGCGGTCGAGATCGCCCAGGGCTTTCTCGGGGTTGAGTTCTCGGGTGGCCTTTATCAGCTCTTCGGTATGCTTCTCTCTCCAATACTCCAGTAGCTCTTTGCAGAATTCGTCCCGACCCGCGAAGTGATGATAGAAGGAGCCCTTTGTCTTGGACAAGCGCTTACAAAGCTGGTCGATCGTGATCCCTTGAGCGCCCTCTTGAACCAGAACCTCTAGTCCCGCTTCCAACCACTTTTCTTTCGTTTTGGTCATGAACATACTGTACGGTATGGTATGTTTTTCTGTCAAGAGCGCGAAAAGACTCCAGGACAGTCGTTCGAGAAGACCGAAGCGCCCCGGTCATGAAACTTCGATGGAACCTCCTGGCATATTGGCTTGTGGGAGTGCTGTTGCTCTGTGCAACGGCCTCGGCGCTACCGACTCTGCTCGAGCTCGACGAGAAGGTGACGGAGGCCCAGAGACTCGCGGCCCTTCAGACCCCGGAGTCGGTGGAGCAAGCGATCGCTCTCTTTCGTGAGGTCGACGCCGGCACGATGGAGTTGGTGACCGCGGTGTCGGCAGAGCCACCATCGCCCGAAAGAACCCAGGGGCTGAACCTTCTCAGCCGGTATCGTATGAACTGCCTCACCGGTCTCTCTAATATCTACATCGGCCGGGGGGAGCGGGAAACCGCGCTGTCTCTCTTGAGTGAGCTGGTGGAGTTTGTGGACAAGTACGACGACCCGCTGAGCAAAGGGATCACCTACAAGAGTGTAGGGGACTTCTACCGGACCTACAGCCAGCCGGAAGAGGCTTGGGTTCACTACCAGAAGGCGCTGGAGGCGCTCCCCGACGAGCCCCAGTTTGAGCCTTTTATCCGTTATGCCAGGCTGGGAGCCTATCAAGCGCTGGAGTCTCTGGGGCGAACCGAGGAGGCTCTGGAGCAATTGAATCTGGTGGAGGCGGCAGCCGGACAGATCGAGGATATCGATGAGCAGCAGAAGGCTCTCAAGTACCTCCATTTCAACCGGGGCTACTTCTTCCTGAGGCACGGTCTCATGGAAGAGGCTCAACAGGATCTCGTCGCTCTCCTGGAGCTTCCTTACGTTCAGGAAAGGCCTGCCGAGAGATTTCGGGCCGCTCTCTCTCTGATCACATTGGGTCGTCGGGCCGGCAACTCGGAGGTTTCCCATCGCTACTTGGACATCGCCGAGAAAGCGCTGAGTGAAGTCGACCCCGAGCTGGTGACACCAACCGATCGTTTTATGTTTCTTCTGTCCAAAGGTTCGCTGCAAGTGATGGAAGAGAAGACAGCGGAAGGGCTGAAGACCTTGGAGGAGGCGGAGAGAGTCCATCGCGAGGCTGGATTTTCGGGTCTCTCCTCGGCCTTTTTCGTTCGCTTCACGACCTACTGGTCGATGGGGAGGGGTGGCGAACTGCTGGCCGAGGCCGGGCGCTACCTGGACACGGTGGAGGAGCCGACCGATAGCGACGTGAGCCTCATCTCGCTCTACTGTCTGGTTTTGGCCGAAGAGGGCCGCCCAGACGAGGCGCTGGCCAAGCTGGATGAACTGGTCTCGCTTTTGCGTAGTCGGGGAGCCAAGTCGCCGCTGATGGATGCGCTCGCTTCCATGGGCGACCTCTACGATAAGTTTGAGATAGGCGATCGGGCGACCGAGTACTACGATGAGGCGCTGGCCCTGGCTAGAGAGATAGGCGACGAAGATGTGGCTCTCACCGTGCAGACCAACGCGTTTAGGGTCCGGCTCAGGCAGCCTCTCTATTTGAACGACACCAAGCGCTTGAGACGAGATTTCGATGCGCTGTTGGCGGCTTACGAGAAATCGGGGGATACCTCCGGTCTCTCCACCCTGCTCTCCGGATACTTAAGACAGTTGCTCGACACCGGAGAATTCGAGGAGGCCCGCTCGGTTCTGGAGACCATGAGAGCGACCGTGGGTGGCTACAACAGTGTCGTGGACAACTTTATCCTCTACGGGGAGAGCCAGGTCGCTCGCCTAGAACGAGAGCTGTCGCGAGGACCCGATTTTGTGAAAAGGCTTTCCGGTCGGGTGAAGGAGGGCGATCCCCTGGCTAGACAGCTCCTCAGAGAGCTGCTTCAGTGGAGGCAGCTGATGGACGAAGAGTTGGCTTATCCGGAAGAGTTGGAGCTTTTTGAGAAGCTCAGCGAAGAGATCAGGATACCCGACGAGAAGGTCTACAACTACAATTTCCGCGCCCAGTTGGCCCTTCGACAGGGTCGTCCCGAGGAGGCTCTGAGGCTGCTGAAGCAAGCGGAGACGCTGCTTTGGGCCGTGCGGGACTCTTCGACCAAAGGCGCTTTTCGATCGGCGCTCCACGTCACCGCTCGCCACACTTTCCAGACCATGGTTCGAACCTACGTCGACCTGGAAATGTACCGAGACGCCTTCGAGTCCGCCGAGAGGGGGCGAGGTCAGGCCTTGGCGGCCATGTTTGCTTTAGGAGATGAGCGGATCGTCGCCTCCGCCACGGAAGAGCAGAAACGGCTTCTGGACCAACTCTATGCCCGGCGAGATAGTCTAGAAGAGAAGTTTCTCCAGGGTGAGTTGCCGGAGCAAGAATCGATCACCCAGATGGCTCTGGTCGTCTCCCAGATAGACCAGGTGTTTGCCGATATCGCGGCTCTCCACAGCGAAGGGCCGATTTCGCGGGTCACCCGCGAAGTGGCGGATTGGGAGTCTCTACGAGCGGCGCTCGAGCCCGATCAGGTGATGCTCTACTACTATGTGGGCGACGTCGACAGTTTTCTCTTTGTGCTGGCTCGAGATCAGGAACTCAGAGTGGAGCGGCTGCCAGACGACAAGACACTTATGCAAAAGGTGGCTGCGCTTCGCTTGGCGGTCACAGGCGGCCGCGAGACCACTGAGTTGTCGGCGGAACTGGGACGCCTTCTCTTAAAGGGAGTCGACCTGTCGCGATACCGAGAAGTGGTGGTGGTACCCGACGGGCCACTCTATTTTCTCCCTTTCAGCATCTTGCCTTCGGAAAGTGGAATCCCCTTGCGCTCGCTGGGCCTGTCGGTCTTGCCTTCGGCCAAGCTGTTTACAGAGTTGCAAAAACGCGCTGCCGCCGAAGGGAAAGAGATGACTGTCTTCGCCGACCCTATTTACTCCGACCCCGGATCCGTTGGGAGCACTCGCTCTCTGGTCCCGCTCGGCGATTTGAGCCCGCTTCCCGGCACGGCGGTGGAGGCCGATATATTGGAGGAACTCGGTGAGGCTCAGGGTTTCCGGGTGAACAGGCATACGCGGGGTGAAGCGAGCCGCGACGAACTTTTTCGATCCAGCGACACGGGCGAGCTGCGAGAGAGTCGATACCTCCACTTTGCCACTCACGGCCACCTGGCTCCCCAGGACGCCAGGCTCTCGGGATTGGTCTTGAGCGTGGTCAACGAGAAAGGCGAGGAGGTGAACGCCTTCTTGCGACTGGTGGATATTTATCGACTCGACCTGGATGCCGACCTGGTGGTCTTGAGTGCCTGTCAGACCGGATTGGGGACAATCCGAGAGGGAGAGGGGCTACAGGGGCTTTATCAGGGGTTTATGATGGCCGGGAGCCGGGCGGTGCTCAACACCCTCTGGAGCATCGACGACGATGGTACGGCCGCGTTTATGCGTTACTTCTACGATAGCTTGTTGAGCGGGAAAGAGCCGAAGGAGGCTCTGTCGGAAGCTCAGCAGGCCATGGCTCGTTCCGAGCGTTGGTCGGCGCCGGTTTATTGGGCCGGTTTCCAATTGGTCTCGCGATAGGGAGCCCTATACGGAGGGCAAGAGCCCCTGGGGGGGAATATCCCCTAGGGAGAAACGATGGATTACGCGCAAATCCCCCAGGGCGAGGTTCTCGATGGGCGCTTCGAGGTCCGCCGGCTCGTTAAGTCGGGTGGTATGGGGGCGGTATACAAAGTAAACGACCGGCTGCTCGGTGGGAAAACGTTCGCTGTGAAGCAGATCCGTCCGTCCGCCGATCCCAAGGAGTTTCAGCAGGCGAAGAGCCATTTCATTGGTGAGATCGGCGTCATGCAGTCGCTCCATCACCCGAACATTCCCAAGATTATCAGCTCTTTCTTCAGAGGCGACTCGTTTTTCTTCGTCATGGAGTTTGTCGACGGCATCGACCTCTCGGCTTATCGCAAGCAGCATGGAAACCCCGGTCTGCCGGTGGATAAGGTGGTCGGTTGGGCGATCCAGGTGCTGGACGCCCTCTCCTATGTTCACGAGCGACCGAGCCCCATCACTCACCGAGACATCAAGCCTTCGAACATCCTTTTAGACGAAGAGAACAACAGAGTCGTTTTGATAGACTTCGGCATCGCCCAGGCCACCGACCCCGCCGACGGCTGGATCGGCACTCCCGGCTACGCCGGCGCGGAGCAGCAGATGGGGACGCCGGAGCCTCGCTCGGACCTTTTTGCCTTAGCGGCCACGATGCATGAGCTTTTGAGCGGTGTTCGTCCGAGAGGGTTTGAGTTCGGCACTCTCGAGAATCTTAAGGTCAAGGCGCCGGAAGGTCTCCAGGAAATCCTGGACCACGCGCTGGAGCCCTGGGCAGAAGACCGCATCCCTTCCGCGCGGGAGATGAAGGAGCAGTTGTTGGCGCTACCCGGCCTGTCTATCCAGGGCCCCACCGAAAACCGGGAGCACACCTTCGATGTGGCCGCCGATGCTCTGAACCGGGAAGCTATCGTGCCCGGCTTGAAAGAGCTGATCCAAAGATTCGGCAACGAGTGCCAAACACCATACATCCCGGCCACCCTCTCTTTCAACAGGTTCGTCCTGGGAGCACTGACCTCGTTTGAACTCGTCATTACCAAGGACGACCAGCGTGAATCGATCCGCTTCGAGGAGAAGCAAGGATTGCTGGCGCCGGTATTGTTGGGCGAGGTCTTTCCCCTGGAAAACGGCTCGCCCGAGCCTGTGAAGGCCATCATCGATCAGTTCGCCACCGACTACGAGGAGTTTAAGAATTCCTCGTGGCAGATTCTTTAGAAAGCCACATCTCCAGGACGGTTCGCGCCCGCTCGGCGAGGGGGTGCTGGAGGGCCCTACGCATAAGCTCGACGTCTTTGGGTGAGCTGTGCCATAGGGCGAAAATCTCGTCGATGTAGGGAGCGCCTTCGGGAGCGGGCTCGAGTCTGCCCTGCTCTCCCGCGGCGACGGGGCCGGTGTGGAGCACGCGGGCGTAAGCTCCGCCGCGATTGACCTGGACGAAGCGTTTGAGAAAGGCGGGGTCTTCCATGCGGGCTGCCAGTTTCGAACAGGGAATACGTGGAGCCGTCATCTGAAGCACGACCTGCTCGAAGTGCCAGATGTCGCCGACTCGAGGCTGACGCCCATCGAAGCTTGCAACGGTAAGATTCTCGCCGAAGGTTCCGAAGGGGAGCTCACTGTCCAGCTCCTTCTCCCACCAGGCGTAATCCTCGGCGCTGTACAGATAGACGGCCTGGTCGGGCCCCCCGTGATGCTTCTTGTTGGCGATGTGGTCCCCCTCGAGATGGGTCTCGCCGACATGCACGGAGCCCTTGCGGGGATACTTGTAGATGCCAGTCTTCGTCTTGCTCTTCCCTTCGGGGAGGAGCTCGATTTCGCCGGTGTTCACGGAGAGAATACGCATACAGGTTGCTGCAAGGCGAAACGGCTCCCCTCCTGCGCAGTGAAGAAGTCGCCCATCACTATTCGGACAAACGCCCGGGGGAAACCTGGCGCGACATCTCAAACAACACTCTCCTCCCACTTCACGGTGGGGTGAACCGAAGAGTTTCGAACTCTCCGCGACCTTCCCCACGCAAGTGGGGTTTTCTCATGTCGGCTAGCGACTGACCATCATCAGCCCGAAGCCGAAAGCTTTCGCCGATCCGACACCATGGGTTAGGCACTCGCCGAATAAAGCCGGGTCGGTCACCTCCAGCCCGCCGCGAAAGTCGGCGCTCAAATGCACCATCACCCTTCCGTCCGGTCTCTCGGTCTTGGCCACATCGCTTCGGACCACTTCCGCACTCAGCACTTGGAAGCCGTGCTGCAAACCCTTGCGTTCAAGCCAGTGACACTGCTCCACCGGACATTCCAAGCCCCTTCGTTTCCCACTTTCTTTCTTCGTAGGATTGGCTCTGAGCTGAAATCTCAGCCGGAGACCCTGGCTGACTTTGGGGGCGAATGGCTTCGACTGCGCGCCTGTCAGCAGCCCCTCTTCCACATCGGCCTCCAAGTCTGGAGAGGCTCGACTAAGCAAGAGAACTCGTGGATGGGGGAGGAGCTGACGAAACAGCAGCCTCGGACGAGCCTCCGGCTCATACCAACCGGATAAGATTCGATGCAGCTCGTAAGGCGAGTCCAGTGCCTGTCGCGCACGCGAACAACGAGGGTTGAAGGCCAGCCTGGTCAGTATCATCGACGGCCGCCCCGAACGCGTTTGTACCTGGTCGCGCCGTACTCTCTAGCCGGAGTCCCCAGCCATCGGTCGTGGCTCTCAATCTCGCCCTCCGCGTTTTCCAAGAAGACCTCACGACCCGGCCCGATCAAGGCCTCCTCCAGAGTCCCTCCTCGCTCTACCTTCACAAAGACCGGCACCGAAGGTGGGCAGCATTTTCGCCCCAGAAAGTAGGGGCGCCGGGGTCTGGAGACCGCCGCTGCGCACTCTTCGACCAGCTCCCAACAGCCTTCCAGCCCGGCTAAAAACGAAGCGTCCTGCAAATAAGTTCGAGGAGTGAGTATGGTATAGGGTTTCGCCTCGGTCCCCTTTCGTCTCCCGTCCGCCGAAGGCAGGGCACCCGAGACGGTATGAAAGTCCACCATCTTCTCACCCGACCGATCAATACGGATACCAAAGCGAAAGAGATTCCCCAACTCCACCAGCCTCCGGTCGCTCCGACTCAAACCCATGGCGTTGCCTATCAGACCGATCACGCCCGACTTCGTGGGCCGGTCCGACGAATCTCGCACGTCCCAACGCGCCCTCACACCCCACGACTGCAGCGGGCCTTCTAATCGCAGCAAGAGAACCGCCGTCATTCCGCTTTACCGCCAGGCTTCAGTAGCTCCCGCACCCTCTCTTTCAGCTCACCCAATCGACTGATCGCTTGAACTCCCTCCGGCGCGGGATGTCCGTCCAGGCTCAGCCAGAAGCGAGCCTCGGTCTCCGGCTCATAGACAGCGTTCACTCTCTCCACGTGCTTCACCAGAGCAGCGACACTCTCGTTCACCAGCCCTCCACCCCGAACCGGAGTTTCAAACGCGTTGGCATAACTCAGCGGCTGAGGATAAGGTCGCGCCTCGACCAGCACCACCGAGGGCAAGTTGTGAGCTGCGAATGAGTTCTGTTTACCGCTGGGGTTGGTGAGCACGGCAGCCTCTAAAAAGGCGGGAACGACGATGGCCAGAAGTTCATCGGCCTGGTCCAGGTTCTCGGCTAACTCATCGGTGTCAAGGGAGAAGTACTTGTAAAAGCAAGCCGAGGTAAACTCCACATCCCCCAGCATATCCGCCCCGGTGTCGTCGTGCCCTTCGGAGCCGGCCAGATCGTCCACCGCCGTGAAATAATCGAATTCGAACTCCACTTGATGGGTGGAGATGGCGTGAGCCACCTGGATCGACGCCTCAACGTCTTCAAAAGCCGGAGAGGTCACCATGCGTCCAAAAAGCGCAACGTCCACCGTCACCGGACGCCGGTGCTTCAACTCCGGATCATCCTGCAAATCCGCGGCCTTCACTTTGGACAGGGCTTCCACGGCTTTCTCCGGGCTTTCCCTTACCAATTCAAGCGCTCTCGCGGCGATGACACAGGCCACCGCTTCCACATCGTCGGCGGTCAAAAACATCGTCTGCGCGGTCCGGGGCGCTTGGTCATCCTCCCGGCGTTGCTCTTTACCCCTCTCGTTGCCGAACCCGCTGGCTTTGTCTTCGGCCACGACCCTCAACTCCGAAGCGAGAAGCGGCGCCACTCCCTCCTGAAGAAGCTCCGCTTCCACTCGCTCCCCAACCAGGCTGGGCAGCTTGCGCGTCCTCGTCCCCAGAGGTATGCGGGCTTCGCTCAGAGCCCGCTCGAAGCAGTCACCCTTACGAATGCTTCTTTTCAAACACTGACTCGAGATCCGCGCTCGTTGCACGCCCCCGAAGAGGCAGCTCTTGGGCGTACCCGTCTCATCTCGGTTCAAGTTGGCCGGGGAATGGTTTTGTATGATGTGAAGCTCTATAAGCACGCCGTAACCCCGGTTCTCCGCATCTCCGCCTCCATAACCTCCGTGCAAATCCGCTTCACGCGCTCGTGCCACTCAAAAAGAATCGGATCCGGATCCCCACCCGCCTCAAGTTGGGCGAGATAGTCGTCCAAGAAAGCGCTTTTCACCCGCTCCTCAAAGAGACTCAACGCTCGCTTGCTCTTCCCACCGAGCGCTCTTCTCAGGCTGCTCTTCAACTGCGACTCGCACTCATCCACGTATTCAAGTGCTTGCTGCAACAGACCCGGCTCGCGAACTGCCCGGTCCGGCAAAGGATACGATTCTCGATACCATTCAAAGACCTTCGCTTTGTCTGTCCGCAGGCCGAAGCAATCCAATCGAAGAGAGGAGAGCTTCGCCCAATCCGGCTTCCGATCTTTGGCAAAAGCTGCCAATTCTCGCCAAGCCCCCCGGTTCTCCCTCGGTCTCAGCGTCCAGCGCCTCCCTTTCGCATCCGTCTCGTAAGCCACGTGAGGGTCGGTCCATTTCTCCACGTCCCTCGCTTTCCAGCCTGGTCCAAAGAAGATCTCTCGAACCAGCACTTCCGTTCTTGCGCCGCTGTGCGTGCATGTTCCGCCCTCGCCCACGATCAGCCGAACAGTCCGGGGCTGCCAGGTCAGCCCCTCCAACAGCTTGCCGCAAGCTCTCTCGGTCTTAGGTTGCACCGGTCGGTCGTCCCGCCACGCAGGCAGCCCCAACTCCCTCTCCCCCCGACTGTTCAAGAGCAGAGTCTCGAACAAGGAACGCCCTCTTACCAAGACATACCAGGGCGGCGCCCCGTTAACGCTCGGCGAATATCCCGCACCTCCGGATGCCATAAAAGGGGTCATCGCCATCAAGGCACGGGCGCACACTCTCCCAGACCAGGCGTGGTCCTTCTCCAATCCATGCGAGAAATGGGTTGCTCCAGTGCCCGAGGGGATTTGTTGAAACAGCCTACTTACCGAATGCTTTCTCACCCCCGCCGCCGGCGACGCCGTCTGCAAAAACGGTTTCTCCCGGTCGAAGACATCAAAAAGGTGGCTGTATCGCTCTTCATACCGGTCGATCTCTCCAGGCGCAAAGCGGCCGTTATTATAGATCTCTCGCACCTGGTCGGCGCCTCGAAAACGGTGAATGTCCGTCACCAACGCGACCTGCAACCGGTACAACCCGTAGCATACCGTGGGAAACGGATCGTCCACGGTCTCGATCAGGTGCGCATCCCGCAGAAGTTTCCCCAGCCCAAGCTCCCGTTCGTCCCCGCCTAGATAGCGTGTCGAGACCCACGGTTCGGTCCAGAGATTAAAGCTACCCCTCATCTCTTTCGCTTCACGAAGCGTTTCGCTATCTCCCTGTTTTCGTGGGGATTTTCGGTGGGGTCTTTCCGAACGAATTTATCCGGTCTGCGCACCTTACAAGGGCCAGGATGTCGGAGCCCTTCGATGAATAAGGAAAGGATGCGGCTCTTTGTGTGCATTCTCATCATTCTCGGTCTCGTCGTCGTAGGCGCCGCAGCACCCGAAGGTCGTTCAATGAAAAAGGAGGAGAACACCCGAGCGTTTTCCGTGGTCTTCACCGACACCGAGTTGGTAACGGCACTCGAATTCCTGGCCAGACAGATGAACAGAAAGCTTCAGGTCGACTGGGAAGTGGAGGGAAAAGTCACCGCAAATCTGTGGGGAATTACCCCAGAGGCGGCTCTTATACGCGTCCTTGCAATGCAACCCGGTGAATACGAGTATTTCTTCATCGATGGCGACTCGCCGGGATTACTAGTCGCTCGAAGAGAAAATTTGAGGAAAATCAAATCGATTTTTGGTTCGGTCTTTCCGGCAAGACTTCCGGACAAACTCTACCTTATTGAGGTCAGCGTGGAAGAGGCATCGGTTGATAAAGTCATCGTGTTCTTAGCGTCCGAGTACGAGAATGTGATGTTCGCTCCTCATTCAGGGTTGAGTTCTTTTTACGCTCTGGGTGGGCGCGAAGACTTGCTCCAAGTAAAGAGAGAACTTGCCCACGGTGGGGTTGACATGGGGGCGATCGTGTCTACAACATTCCGAATTCAAAAGGCCGACCCGGAGGAGTTGAGCCGGGTCCTTTCCAGTGAACTACCCGATTTGGAGATCGCCCAGAAGGGGCAAGAAATTCTAATCACCGGACCTCACTACCGCCTGTCCGACCTTCATAGGCTGATTGGATATCTGGATCGACCGAAGCTATATCTGGAGACCTGGCTTTACCCCAAATATATCTCTATCCCGCCGGAAATCGATTTTAGCGGAGAGCGTTGGCGACCGCTTAATAACTAGGCCGGAATGGGCTCCCAAGGGCCTCTCTCTCCGCTCTGCCGGCAAGTTGACGTCGTAGCACCGCAAGCGAAGCACCGAAGGTATCGCCGATGTCTTTTTACGGCCCGAAGGCTCCGCGTTTAGACACCCATGAGAGAGTCTTGACCCTAACTTGACAGCCTAGCAAGCGAGTAGCTAGTACTCCTCCCCCCACCAGGGTTCTTCTCGAGTGCTCCCCTCTCGATAAGGTCAAGAATGTCCCGGTGCGCGGTGTCCTGCGAGCACTTTGTCATTTTGGCCCACTTCGAGGTCGTCAAATTGCCACGGAAATCCCCGTCGAGGATAAGGTTGAGCATTTTTTGTTGTCGGGGGTTGAGGATGTCGGAGCTGAAGTGACTCCAAAACTCAGCCTTTTGCAGGACGGATCTCAAGGTGTCCTGCGCGCGGTGGATAGCGCGAGATAAGCATCGTAAGAACCACTCGCACCAAGCTGTAATGTCGAGCGTGCCGGACTGGGTCTTTTCGAGAATCTCATAGTAGCTTTTCCGTTCTTGTCGGATCTGAGTAGACATGCTGTAGAACCTCTGGGAACTCTGCTCCGAACGAGCTAGCATCATATCAGTGATGGCCCTTGCGAGACGGCCGTTTCCGTCATCGAAAGGGTGAATGGTGACGAACCAGAGATGAGCCAGGGCAGCTTTTAAGACCGGATCGCTATCGCTGTCCCCATTCAACCAGGTTAGAAAAAGCTCTATTTCACCATCTACACGCGAAGCGGCCGGGGCTTCGAAATGAACTCTTTCCTTGCCAAGCGGCCCGGAAACGACCTGCATAGGACCAGCGAGGTCCGTTCTCCAGGCGCCGACGGTAATCTTAGACATTCCCCTTCGACCCATCGGAAACATCGCGGCATGCCAGTCGAAAAGCCTTTCCTTGGACAAAGGCTCTTGATAGCGCCTGGTCGCATCGAGCATCATTTCCACTAATCCCTCTACGTGACGATCGACGGGCTCTAGTCCGCCGATATCAAGGCCTAGACGACGGGCCACCGAAGAGCGCACTTGCCTCGCGTCAAGAATCTCACCCTCGATCTCACTAGATTTGAGGACATCTAGCGTCAAAGTCTTGAGCTCGGCTTCCAAACGCAAAGAGAATCCTAGCCCCTCGACTCGACCCACGAGACGACCTTGCTCGTGGCGGACATGAGCCAATAGGTTTGCGATGCGCTCTGGGTCCCAATGAATTTCAGGCCATCCTGAGAGCTGATGAATATACAATCTCCGCATCTTGTGCGGAGATTGTAAGCCTTATTCTCCGCAAGAGGAAGTCTTTGAGGAACTTTGAGGGTGGGTTTTTATCTAAGGGATTCGGGTTCTCGGCGATAGTCGGTCGCTCTTCGGCACCGGTCACACGATGGCAAGATATCTGAGTGCTCTTGCCCGCTGTTCAGCAGTTCTTTATAAAAACAAGGTTTTAGAAGATGACCAGGCCTCCGGCCCGGATATTCTGGGCCAGGGGGAGGGCTCGTAAGGGCCTTGCATGGTGAAATTGGGAGTGCACTTTTGTTCACCTTTTTTTGACAGGTCCCAACGGGCCCCTCTCGAATAGGACAAGAGACTAAATTCAACGGGGGACCGCTATGAATACAATCTTTAAGAAGTCGCTAGACAAGTTGCTAAGCCTCTCGGCAGACGCCCTGCGCGGCTACTGTTGTCGCTTTCGGACCGACCTCGGCTCGGCCGAGTGGAAGATGGGCTTGGGGTTGCTGGCCCTGAAGCGGACCGGCGCATTCCGAGAGTTGGGCTACTCGACCTTGAGCGACTTCGCCGAGCGAGCCCTGAGCTTGTCGGGCCGAAAAGTGGGCCAGTTGCTAGGGGCTGCGGAGGCGTTGGAGCATCTCCCCGTTTTGTCGGAGGCTTATAGGAAGGGGGAGATCGGATGGGGGAAGGTGAGGGCTATTCACGGACTGGCCACGCCGGAGACGGAAGTGGAGTGGTTGCGTTTTGCGGCTGCTCACGGTACCGAGGAAGTCGCTCGCAAGGTGGCGCTCAGTCCTCGGAACTGGAAGCGGCATAACGCGTTGAAAGCTTCGCTTGAAGGTAAGCCGATTTCGACCGCTGATAAGGTGAGAGAGGTATTGGCTAGACCGTTGCCGGCCAACGCTGGACTGGCCAAAAATCCAGCCTTGGAAGCGGACCGAGCTGGAGGAGCTGCGGAAGACGCCTCCGCCTCGAACCCCGAGTCACTCCCCGTATCTACCGAGGCTGCAACACCGGCTCCCTCTATCTTAGAGTGTAAAAGTGAATACCCAGCAGTTTCCGTTCAGGCTCCGGTGGCGGAGTGCGGTCCAACTCAGACCGCAACCGGCCCCATACCACCCGAACACTCAAAGAAAATCAGATTCACGGTCGAGATGGACGCCGACGACTACGCCGTTTTCGAGCAAGCCGAAACCCGAATCCGCGCCCGAGCCGGTCGCCGACTACGACGAGCCAAAGTTCTTCGAAAGATGGCGGAGGCGGTCTTGAGCGAGGGCACGGCAAAAGACAGGGCTCGCCATCAGGTGATCATTCACACCGTTAAAGACGCCGAGGGAGGTTGGTACGAGACCGACCGGGGTGTGTTGCCCGCTTCTCCGGAGGTTGTTCAGGAGGCGCTTCAGTCCGGGCACGTTCTGAGAGCCGAGGAGCTTACCGGGAGTAGTGCTGAGGGTCACCGGGATGGAGCCTCTTCGAGTCAGAATGAGAGAAAAGGAGCGAATCCCCTGGGGGATTCATCGAGCAGCGACCGCGCGCAGGGCATCGACCCGAATCCCCCCGGGGATTCATCGAGTAACGACCGCGCCCAGGGCATCGACCCGAATCCCCCAGGGGATTCATCGAGTAACGACCGCGCCCAGGGCATCGACCCAAATCCCCCAGGGGATTCATCGAGTAACGACCGCGCCCAGGGCATCGACCCGAATCCCCCAGGGGATTCTCCGAGAAACGGCCACGTCCAGGGCGTTGAAACGAATCCCCTGGGGGATTCCGCGAACTACGAAAGCTCTCGGCGCTTCGAAACAGACCCTTCCAGCGATTCCCCGGCTCCCGGACGGAGCGTAAGTCTCAACTCGAAACCCCGAGTGGATTCACCCAGCAACGACACCCCTCAAGATCCCAACCCCAATCCCCCAGGGGATTCATCCCCCTCCGCCGACCAAAATCTCGTCTTCCAAAGAAAGCCCGTCCCCAACGCCACGATCCGAAAGCTCTACGCCCGAGCCAACAAACGCTGCGAACGCTGCCAGACTTCCGGTTGCCGCCTACATATCCACCATTGCACTCCGGTCAGCGAAGGAGGCGGAGACAACAGGCTAGCCACACTGGAGCTGCTCTGCTCCGCCTGTCACTCTCTGGAGCACGAAAAGGATTTCAAGCAAAAGTCTCACTGGAGTCGCGCTCGCGATTCGGCGATGCTTCATAGCACGACAAGTCCCAAGTGGCGCTCCCCTTGAGGTTGGAGGCCGCGATGGGCAGAGCGCGCTCCTTGCCCTGATAGGTCCTGGGGGCTGCGATGGTTGGGGAAAGGCTCTTCCCGTCAGAGACTGCTCCCGGTTCGGGTCCTCTCCTGCCCCCAGAGTCGACTCCCCCGCTCTCAGACAGAGCGAATGTCCCAACCCCAATCCCCCAGGGGATTCATCCCTCTCCACCGACCAAAATCTCGTCTTCCAAAGAAAGCCCGTCCCCAACGCCACGATCCGAAAGCTCTACGCCCGAGCCAACAAACGCTGCGAACGCTGCCAGACCTCCGGTTGCCGCCTACATATCCACCATTGCACTCCGGTCAGCGAAGGAGGCGGAGACAACAGGCTAGCCACACTGGAACTGCTCTGCTCCGCCTGTCACTCTCTTGAGCACGAACAGGACTTCAAGCAAAAGCTCCACTGGAGTCGCGCCCGGGATTCGGCGATGCTCCAAAGCGGGACGACTACCAGGGCACGCTCATCGCCCTGAGCGGCTGGAGGTAGCGACGGCTTGGGAGATTCTCCATCCCACCGAATCCGCTCCACAGCGTGACGAGTACCAGGGCACGCTCCTCGCCCTGATAGGGCTAGAGGCTGCTACGGGTCGGGGTCCATCCCACCGAATCCGCCCCGTCCTCCGGCTGCCCCAAAGAACGCCACCCCTCAAGCGCCACTGGGGGACAGAGCTCCTCCGGCTGCCACAAAGAACGCCACCCCTCAAACGCCACTGGGGACCGAGCCTCTCCGACGGCCTCAAAGAACCCCACGGCTCTAATAAGCGCAACCCCTGACCCGCGCGCTTTCACCCAAATCACGTCTCGACTAGCGTCGCGGTCTTCGAGCGGTCCAGGCACTAATCGACCCTATATATAAGGGAGCCCATCCGTTCACAAACATCCGGAAAGCTCACCCCCGGCCTCATCCCCGCCAGCCCCCACCAATCTCCCCAGGAACGAATTTCAATTCCATTGCCTTTCTCATGCAGGGCGCATTGAATAACTTTCTAATGTAAACCCCCGAAAGCATCTGTTTGCAGATGTTAACAATGATGGCTTTACTTGTCGTTCAAAGCTTGCTAAGCTTCGAGCGATTGTAAGAGAGGATTCTAAGTTGTGACCATAATCGCCGTAGCAACAGCCTTCCTCCTTGGGTTCGGGCTCACCCTGTGGGCCACGCCTCAGGTAAAGAAGCTGGCAACATATTGCGGCGCTCTGGACCAACCGGACGCCAGAAAAGTTCATAAAACACCCATGCCACTTTGGGGCGGTCTGGGTGTGTCGCTGTCTGCGACTATCGCGTTTTTAGTCGCGTTGTTTGCCGTTAGCCCCCTCGACCTCACCGCACGCCAGTTTTCCGGTGTGATTGCTACCGTCTTCTGCTGTCTCTTTATAGTAGGGGTCGGCATGGTGGACGACCGCTTCGGAATGGCCGCCAAGGTGAAGCTGATGGCCCAAATCGGGCTTTCCCTCGTTTTGGTTGGGGCCGGCGTGAGAATCGACTTCTTCAGCCTCCCCTTCGTAGACGGCGTGATCTATCTGAATGAGTGGCAGTCGCTCGCGATCAGTCTTCTCTGGTTGGTCGGCGTGACGAACGCGGTCAACCTGCTGGACGGCCTCGACGGCCTGGTGGCCGGAGTGGCTTGCGGATCGGCAACGATTCTCGCCCTGGTGGCCGCGGTCAACGGACAGTGGCTTCCCGTACTGGCGATGACGGCTCTGGCCGGAGCCGCACTCGGCTTTCTTCGCTACAACTTCAACCCCGCCCAGATCTTTATGGGAGACACCGGCAGCCTGTTCCTCGGACTGATGTTCGCCAGTTGGTCTCTGCTTGGCTATCTGAAGACGACCGCCACGGTCGCTCTCACCGTGCCGATTTTGCTGGTAATGGCCGTGCCGCTCCTGGATACTTCTTACGCCATCCTCCGACGCAGCTGGGCCAGACAGCCCATCTTCAAGCCTGACAAAGGCCACCTGCATCACCGGCTTCTTTCTACCGGAATGAGCCACAAGCAAGCCGTCGTCACTATCTACGCTATCAACACGGCCTTCGGTCTGGCGGGTCTCGCCATGGCCTGCGTTATTAATTAGGAAATCCCAAATGGAAAAGCTCCGCGTACTCACGGTCTTCGGCACCCGCCCGGAGGCTATCAAAATGGCGCCCGTCGTTCGGGCTCTCCAGGCGCACCCTGATACGGAAGTGGAAATCGCCGTCACCGGGCAGCACCGAGAGATCCTGGACCAGGTCCTGGAGCTATTCAAGATTCAGCCTGATGTAGACCTCGATATCATGAGGCCGCGGCAGACTCTCTATACCATCACTTCCAACGCCCTGAACGGCATGGAAAAGGTGCTGCAGGACAGCAAGGCCGAGGTCACCCTGGTTCAAGGCGATACCACCACCGCATTCGCCGCCGGGTTGGCCAGCTTCTATGCCAAGATTCCCGTAGGGCACGTGGAAGCCGGTTTGAGAACCGAGGACATCTACGAACCTTTCCCTGAAGAGATGAATAGGCGTCTTCTGACGACCCTTTCTCACTTCCATTTCGCCCCCACCGAAGGCTCTCTGAAAAACTGCCTGGACTCGGGTGTGCCGCGAGAGCGCATCTACGTGACTGGCAACACGGTCACCGACGCCCTGATACAGATTGCCTCCGACCTGCCCGCGGGACTGCCCGAAGGGCTGGTGGACCTACCTGCGGGCTCCCGCTATATCCTGGTGGAGACTCACCGGCGGGAGAACCTCGGGGAGCCCATGCGGCAAGTCTGTCTCGCCCTCAAAGAGTTAGTGGCGAAGCATTCCGACTTGCACGTGGTTTTCAGCGTCCACCCCAACCCGGCCGTAAGAGACGTCGTCTTCCCCGAGCTTCAGGGCAAAGAACGGATCCATCTTCTGGAGCCGGTGGACTATCCCACTCTCATTAGATTGATTCGGGAGTGCACCCTGATTCTCACCGACAGCGGCGGAATTCAGGAAGAGGCCCCCAGCCTGGGTAAGCCGGTCCTGGTCTTGAGGCGTCAAACCGAGCGGCCTGAAGGCGTCTATGCCGGAGTCGCCGAGTTGATGGGTACCGACTTTAATAAAATCGTGGCTCGAGCCGGTGAGCTCTGGACCGACCAGGCCGCTTATCGCAGCATGAGTCAGGTCGCCTCTCCTTACGGAGACGGTGAGGCCGCGCGCCGCACCGTGGAAGCCCTCCTTTACGAGCTTCGCGGCGTGGGCTCCCGTCCCGCCGAATTTCTTCGCGAGCCTGTAGGGACCTAGCTTTAGCCATGGACGAGGAAGAACAGGTCGCTCGAACAGACGAAGAGCGGCTGTTGGCCGAGTCCGAAGCCGGCCTCCAAGAGCTGGAGGGGCGCCTCAAAAATGCCAAGGTGCCGGAAAGTGCCGGCGACAAAACTTTTGCACGGGGATTGGCCCTGGTGGCCAGCTTGGGATTCGTTCTGGCGGGATGTCTTATCGCCGGCCTCTTGATCGGAGAGTATCTTGTTGATAAGACTGGGTATCGGATCTTTCAGCTGCTCGGAGTGCTCTTCGGATTGGTGACGGCCGGTTTTGCCGGGGCCAAGCTGATGAAGCCCCTGATGAAGTCCGAATAGGAAGCCTCAAAATATATGTCCCCAATGTTTATGAATATTCTTTCTTTTTTGGCCGGTTACGGGCTCGGTGTGATCAACTATCGGATGTTCGTGCGGAGCATCGAAGAGGCCGTTTCTCAGGACCAAAAATCGAGCGTTCGTAAACAAGTGGTCACGGCTGGTATATTTCGACACCTTTTTATTTTTCTTGCAGGAATTCTTCTGATACGGGGAGCAAGCTGTGCTCCGTTCCCACTCTGTGGTGGGATCCTGCTGGCCACCTACGTGTGTAGATATCGCACTTGGCGCGAGCAGCAAAGCGAGGAGAACAGCAACTCATGACATTGGCAACTTTGCTACTAGCATCGGCATCCGGAGAGGCATTTGGGCTTCATCACAAGCTGATCGTGGGCTCCACGGTCATCGTGGTGTTCGTGCTGATCTTGCTCGGGATTTTCGCCCGAGGCCAGATCGGCATTGTCCCCCGAGGCGTGGGTGCTGCATTCGAGCACGTGTTTGACTGGATCGACGGTATGTGTCACGACATGATAGGTGCCGCCGGTCGACAGTATGTTCCGTTTTTGATGTCTCTCTTTTTGTTTGTTCTGATGTCGAACTGGAGTGGTTTGTTGCCACTTCCGGTGTTCACTCTGCATCAGGACCATCACATTGGGACTCACGAGGATCAGAATCCCGCCGCCGTGATGGAGTCTGAGACGCCGGTAACGGAAGAGGGCGCTCACGCACCTCACGTGGCTTATGAAGCGCCGACGGTTTCGTTTAACACGACTCTGGCGCTGGCTATCATCTCTTTCTTCGCATTCAATATCTACGGTTTGAAAAAGAACATCTTCCCTTCGTCTCAAGGCCACGCCCATGACCACGAAGGCGATGAGCATCACCATCATTCCTCGGGCGGCTTGGCCGGCCTGTGGGATTGGATTGCTCACTTCTGGCAGCCGACACCGATGCTGGCCAACTCTCTCGAGGGTGGCATGAAAGCACTGGTAGTACCGCTGTTCTTTCTCTTTCTGTGTTTGAATATCGTGGAAGAAGTAGCCAGGATTCTCTCGTTGTCGATTCGATTATTCGGTAATATTTCTGGTGAGCACCAGGTGAAAGTGAATCTGCTGGGTGTACTCGGCACGTTTCTAAACAACTCGCTCACCATGTTTAAGGCTGGTAACCTGCTTGGCGGTCCCGGCTTCCTGGCTCTGGCCGGGTTGATCTGGGGTGCCTCGATTTTCGCCACGTGCTTGGGTGCACTGGCCGGATTTATTCAGGCTATGGTCTTTATGATTTTAAGTTTGGTGTACATCGCTCACGCAGTGGCCGATGAACATTAGTGTAATCTATTTGATTGGACTCTAAAGGAGGAAGAACGATGAAAAGTCTTACTGGACATTTCTCGAAGGTTTGTTGGATTTTGTTGGCGCTGGTTGTACCCGCGTTGGCACAGGATGGTGGAGCTACGGCATCCGCCTCAGGAATGATTGCTCTCGGCGCCGGTCTGGCTATCGGTATCGGTACCATCGGTCCTGGTCAAGGTCTCGGTAACGGTGTGGGTAAAGCGATGGAAGCTATCGGTCGCAACCCTGAAGCTGAGCCTAAAGTAAAGAACAACATGATTGTTGGTCTGGCGTTTATTGAGGCTCTCTCCATCTACGCTCTGGTAATCGCTTTTATCTTGAGTGGAAACGTAGGATAAGAACCGGTTATTCAATCAATTAGGAGTCGAGTATGGAAGTCGTCGAAAATGTGCTCAGAGCCCTGGACTTTGATCTCACGACCTTCATCTGTCAGTTCGTTCTCTTCTTTGTACTGCACTTCTCTTTAAACTTTCTGGTCTATCAACCGATCATGGAGATTCGTAATCTCCGGGATAAAAAGATAGCCGGTAGTTTGGCGGCCGCTGAGGAGGCGGCCGCGGAAGCGCGGCGATTGAAGAACGACTACGAAGAGAAGGTGCGTGCGGCCCGGGCTGATGGCCAATTGGCGCTCCAGAAGGCGACCGATGCAGCAGAGGCTGACCGCAAGGAGCGCGTGGAAAGAGCGCGCGTCGAAGCGGCCAAGGTCTTGCAGACGGCCCGCGAGGAGGCAGACGCCGCTATCGCAGAAGCCGAGCAGACAATGGAAGCTCAGTCTGAAGTCGTGGCAAAGGCGATTGCCGCCAAGTTGCTCACAGCTTCGCTTGGTCAGTCCGAGGGTCAAGAGATCGTTGCTAAGTTGGGAGGTGCCTCATGAGTATGACGGGTTCTCAGGTTTTCGATTGGCTGGTTTCACTAGCCAACTTCGGAATCATGTTTATTCTGTTTCGCTTGGTGGTCATCATCCCGATGCAGGAAGCGGTCAAGTTGCGCGAGCAGCGAGTGGCTCTGCGGTTGAAAGAGATCGACCAGATCGCTAAGGACGCTGAAACGACGAAGGCTGATTTTCAGGAGAAGTTTGGCAAAGTCGACGAGATGATCGCCGAGGTGAAAGCTACCTCGGAGCGCACGTTGGCCCAAGCTAAGCTGAACCTCGAAGAGCGAGCCGCCGCCGAGGAGCGATATATTCGCGAAAAGGCGGAGGCGGAAGCCAAGTCGCTCAAGCGTGAAGCTGAAGCGAATGTCCGATCCAAGCTGGCTAGTGGCGCGGTAACACGCGCGGAAGCTCTGCTGAGAGATGCGTTGGATTCGAATGCTCAGAACAAGATTCTGTCTGCTACGATCAAAGAGATAGGAGAGCTTCATGCTTCTTAAAGCAGTAGCCCAAAGATACGCTGGTGCGCTTCTCTCTTTAGAACAAAAAGCGGGCGGGCTGGACAAGTTGGAAAAAGACCTGGAGTTAGTGGCCGCCACCATGCGTGAGCATGACGGGTTGCGCCACGCCCTGGAGTCTCCCACCGTGGCCAGTTCCAAGAAGCACACCGTGCTGAAGGGTGTCTTCGAGAAAGAAATTTCTTCGACCGTTCTCCACTTTCTCTATGTGTTGGTGGATAAGAAGCGGGAAGAGTATATCGAGACTATCCTCACCGTATTTCAAGAGCGCCTGAGAGAGCGTAGAGGTGAAGTGGCCTGTCACGTCAGGTCCGCCAAGCCGTTGACCGCTTCTATTCGGAAAGACCTGGAGAAGAGCCTGAAGGCGTTCTCCGGCAAAAGTGTCTTGCTGACCGAAGAGGTCGAACCCGAGTTGCTGGCCGGTATGGTCGTGACAGTGGGTGATCGAGTGATCGATACAAGTTTTCGTCATCAACTCCGAGAGGTGGAAGACCGCCTCTCCCGGGTTGAGTGATTTAATGGAGGATTAGAATGGCGATTCGAGCCGAAGAGATCAGTGATATTCTGGTTAAAGAGATCGAAGGCTATGACCCTAAGGTCAAAGATCAGCCTTACGGCACGGTCGTGCAGGTAGGCGACAACATCGCAACGGTTTACGGACTGCGCGATGCGCGGGCCGGGGAGTTGCTGGCGTTCGCCGGTGGCGAGCTGGGTATCGCGATGAACCTCGAAGAGGATACCATCGGTGCCGTTATTATGGGGGACGACTCCCAGATTAAAGAAGGCGACCGCGTTGAAAGTACCGGTAAGATCGCCGAGGTTCCGGTGGGAGAGGCCCTTCTGGGTCGAACCATCGATGCTTTGGGTAATCCGATCGACGGACTGGGTCCTATCGAAACGAGCGAGATGCGGACCATCGAGTTCACGGCGCCTACCGTACCGGAGAGGCACAGCGTTCACGAGCCTCTGCAGACCGGCATCAAGGCGGTCGACGCTCTGATTCCCATCGGTCGTGGTCAGCGCGAGTTGATCATCGGCGACCGACAAACCGGTAAGACGGCCATCGCGGTCGACGCCATCGTCAATCAGCGTGACACCGACGTCTACTGCGTCTATGTGGCTATCGGTCAAAAGACCAACAACGTGGCAGCCGTGGTAGACAACTTGCGTGAAGCAGGCGCTCTAGAGGGCAAGACCTGTGTGGTCTGTGCTAGCGCGAACGAGTCTCCCTCGATGCTCTACCTCGCACCGTACACCGGTTGCGCCATTGCCGAGCAGTTGATGTACTCCGGTAAGCACGTGCTGATCGTCTATGATGACCTCACCAAGCACGCCAATGCGTACCGCGAGATTTCCCTGCTGCTTCGTCGTCCTCCCGGACGTGAAGCCTACCCCGGAGACGTGTTCTTCTTGCACTCGCGCCTGTTGGAGCGAGCGGCCAAGCTGCACGAGAGCCTGGGCAGCGGTTCGATGACGGCTCTGCCTATCATCGAAACCCAGCTGGGTGACGTGTCGGCCTACATTCCGACCAACGTTATCTCCATCACCGATGGTCAGATCTTCCTCGATAACGACTTGTTTTATCAGGGTATCCGACCGGCTGTGGACGTAGGTATCTCGGTATCTCGGGTAGGGGGTTCGGCTCAGATTAAGGCGATGAAAAAGGTGGCCGGTCCGTTGCGACTGGACCTCGCTCAGTATCGCGCTCTGGCTGCATACGCCAAGCTGTCCGCCGACGAGCTGGACAAGCAAAGCCGAGAGCAGCTGGCACGAGGAGCTCGAATCACCGAGATCCTGAAGCAGAAGCAGTTCGACGTTATGCCGGTGGAACTGCAGGTTTCAATCCTGTACGCTGCCACCCAGGGACACCTGGATGATATCGCTGAAGAGGATATCAAGGAGTTCGAAAACGGATTCCACGATTTCGTAAAGGCGAACCACGCCGACATTCACAAAGATATCAAAGAGAAGCAAGCTCTTGACGACGACATCAACGCTAGGTTGGATGCGGCGATCAAGGCCTACAAAGAGGAGTTTCTCTCCACCCGTAAGGGATAACGTCCCGAACCAGGAGCGATTGTAATGTCGAGTCTCAAAGACATAAAAAACCGCATCAAGTCTGTTCGGAACATCCAGCAGATCACCAAAGCCATGAAGATGGTGGCGGCCTCTCGTATCCGGAAGGCCGAAGATCAACTGAAAGCGGCTCGTCCCTACGCGGACAAGCTGAAGGAAGTGGTCTTCGACCTTACCTCCGGTATGGATGAGGTCCTCCACCCCCTTATGGAAGTGCGCCCCGTGAAAAACGTGGCCATCCTGGTGGTCTCTTCGGACAAAGGGCTTTGCGGTGCCTACAACAACAACTTGTTGAAGATGGCTTGGAAAGAGCTGGATGAGACCCCGCCCCATAAATTAGTGGCGGTGGGCTCCAAAGTCGTCAAGTATCTCGCCCGTCGCGGTGTGAAGCCCGATGAAGCGAGGATCAACTGGGAGCCTCAGTTTGACATGGCCCAGGAGTACGCGAACCTCTTGACTGATTGGTTCGTCTCCGGAGAGGTCGACCAGGTTGTGGTGTACTACACCCAGGCGGTCACCAGTATGACTCAGGAGCCCGTGCGAGAGGTGATTCTACCTCTCCAGAAAGAGGGTCTCGATCAGGAAGCCGGTGCGATTCCGTATGAATTTGAACCTTCCGCGGATGCGGCGCTGAACGTGCTGCTCCCGCGTTACGTTCGAAACGTGATCTTCCGGATTCTGATGGAATCCAAGGTGGCCGAACTCGCCGCTCGTTTGAAAGCCATGAGCAACGCCACCGACAACGCTGACAAGCTAGCCGACGAGCTGACTCTTCAGTTCTTCCGGTTGCGTCAAGAAGCTATCACTACTGAGATTCTCGAGATCTGTAGTGGTGCCGAAGCCCTGGCGGCTTCGAGGTAGAAAATTGAAGACTTCGAGGAGATTCCTCGAAGCGAGAATATAGAAATTGCAAGTTGAGCCGATGCCGGCTCGACTTCAGGAGGAAAGATGGCTGAAGGTACAGGAAAGATCGTCCAAATTTTGGGCTCCGTCGTTGATATTGAGTTCCCCCCGGGTCACCTACCCAATCTCTACAACGCGGTAGTGCTCAAAAGGGAAGTGTTCCGGGCGTTTACCGGCGACGACATTCCCGAGTACGACCGGGAGCTTTATCTGGAAGTGATGGTGGAGCTCGGAAACAACCGGGTTCGCTGTCTGGCCATGGGTACCACCGACGGTCTCCGTCGCGGCATGCCGGTGGAAGACACCGGCGCTCCTATCACCGTCCCTGTAGGCGACAAGACTCTGGGACGGATGTTCAACGTGCTCGGACGAGTCATCGACGGTGGGGAACCCGTGGTGACGGAGACTCGAAACCCGATCATTCGAAACGCTCCGCCGCTGTCCGAGCAAACTCCCACCCAGAAGGTCAACGAAACCGGCATCAAGGTTATCGACCTGCTGGCTCCCTACTCCAAAGGTGGTAAAACCGGTCTGTTCGGTGGCGCCGGCGTAGGTAAGACGGTACTGATTCAGGAGCTGATTCACAACATCGCCAAAGAGCACGGCGGTTTCTCCGTGTTCGCCGGTGTGGGTGAAAGAACTCGTGAAGGTAACGACCTCTGGGAAGAGATGAAAGATTCCGGTGTAATCAAGAACACCGCGCTTTGCTTCGGTCAGATGGACGAGCCGCCGGGAGTGCGATTCCGAATCGCTTTCACCGGGGTTACCATGGCCGAATACTTCCGTGACGTAGACGGTCAGGACGTGCTGTTCTTCGTGGACAACATCTTCCGCTTCGTACTGGCAGGTGCGGAAGTGTCCGCACTCCTCGGTCGGATGCCTTCCGCGGTAGGTTACCAGCCGACTCTGTCCACCGAGATGGGCCAGTTGGAAGAGCGAATCACCTCTACCAGCAAAGGTTCCATCACCGCTGTACAGGCCATCTACGTACCTGCCGACGACATCACCGACCCGGCCGTGGCGACAACCTTCACCCACCTGGACGCTACCACGGTACTGTCTCGCTCGATTTCCGAGATGGGCATCTACCCCGCCGTGGACCCGCTCGCCTCCACCTCGCGCCTCCTGGAGCCGCGTTTCATCGGAGACGAGCACTACGGTGTGGCCCGTCAGGTACAGGAAACGCTCCAGCGTTACAAAGACCTGCAGGACATCATCGCGATTCTCGGTGTGGAAGAACTCTCCGAAGAAGACCGTCAGGTGGTGGGCCGTGCCCGCCGTCTGCAGCGCTTCCTCTCTCAGCCGTTCAACGTGGCCGAGGTGTTCACCGGACGTCCCGGTAAATACGTGCCGCTGACCGATACCATCAAGTCTTTCAAAGAAGTGGTGGAAGGTAAGCTGGACCACCTGCCCGAGCAGGCGTTCTACATGTGCGGCGGTGTGGAAGAAGTACTGGAGAACGCTCAGAAGCTCGGTTACGAAGTAGGGGCATAAGGCGACGACGTGTACACCAAGGACTTTTCCGTAGAAATAGTGACTCCGGTCCAGACCAAGTTCGAAGGAACTTGCGATGAGATCATCCTCCCCGGTATCGAGGGTGAGATGGCGGTTCTGGGTGGGCACGCCCCGCTTCTCACCATGCTCAGCCCGGGGGTGACCACCACCGTGCAGGGCAACGAGCGTAAGGTCCTCTCCACCGGAGAGGGCTTCGCGACCATCGCTGAAAACCGTGTGGTTTGCCTGGTCGACTTCGCCCTCACTCTGGACGAACTGGACTTCGCGGCCATTCGGGCCGAGTTGGCCGAGGTTCAGAAAGAGCTGAACGCGGCTCCCGGAGACGAAAGAATCCGGGCCAAAAAGAGAGAGCTGGAAGCCAAGCTGAGAGCAGAAGGGTTATAGATGGCCCGTATCCTCGTAAAAGGCCCGACACCACTGAAAGGCAGCCTGAATTGCAGCGGCGCGAAAAACGCCTGCTTGCCGATTCTGGCTGCTACTATTTTGGCCAAAGGCAAAGTGAAGCTCAAGCGTGTTCCCAACATCTCAGACGTCCATACAATGCTGGGAATTCTCCAAGGGATGGGAGTGAAGTACGAATGGGTTGGTCCCGAAGAGCTGGACATGGACACCTCCTCGGTCATCACCACCGCTCCCGAAGAGCTGGTTCGCCAGATGAACGCCAGTTTCGACCTCGCAGGTCCTCTGCTGGCCCGCTATGGTGACGCCAACATCGCACTGCCCGGCGGATGTCGCCTCGGACCGAGACCTGTAGACCTCCATCTGATGGGCTTCAAGAAGCTCGGAGCAACCGTAACCACCGAACATGGTGTGGTGCACGCTCGAGCAAGCAAGCTGACCGGCGCTCGCATCATTTTTCCCAAGGTTTCCGTAGGGGCCACCAAAAACTGCTTGATGGCCTCGGTCATGGCAGAGGGCGAGACCATTCTTGAAAACTGCGCCAAGGAGCCGGAGATCGTGGACCTGGCGGACTTCCTGGTGGCCATGGGAGCCAAGATCACCGGTCAGGGTACGTCCCAACTGAAGGTTCAGGGCGTTGAAAACATGCACGGTGTGGAGTACAAGGTTCTACCGGACCGCATCGAAGCAGGCACCTTCCTCGTTGCGGCCGTGATGACAGGCGGCGAAGTGACCGTCAACGATTGCCGTCCCGAAGATCTGGGGGCGCTGATCAGCGTTCTCAAGGAGGCGGGTCAGGACGTGGAGGTCGGCTCGGACTACGTCACGGTGAAGGCCGTTCATCCGATTCAGCCGGTGGAAGTGGCGACCGCGCCTCACCCCGGTTTCCCCACCGACATGCATCCTCAGATCGTGGCGATGTTGGCTCTGGCCGATGGTGCGAGTCTACTCAATGAAACGATCTTTTCGGGACGGTTTATGTATGCTATGGAACTGGTTCGCCTCGGAGCCAGCCTGCGCGTATCCGACCGCCAAGTCTTCATTCGCGGGGTGAAAAAGTATAGCGGTGCGCCCGTGGATGCACCGGACTTGCGTGCCGGAGCAGCGCTGGTGCTAGCCGGCATGGCGGCTGAAGGCGAGACCCTCATTTCGGGTATCCACTTCATCGACCGTGGCTATCAAAACCTGGAAGAACGACTTCGTTCTCTGGGAGCCGATATTCAGAGACTCGAAAAGCCGGTTCACGCTTAAGCAGACGGATATTCGGGCTGATTCGGTTCACTTTTCGCGACCGGTCTCGGGGGACATTTGCCTCAAAGCTCTATCCGGAGCCACAATATCGCAAACCGCTGTCCGTAGCTTGACCTGGATGGAAAAGAGCTGCCGGGCTGAATCCAGGCACCGGGTGAAGAGTTGCTCCATGAAGCCTCCCAAGAGGAGCCGCGGCATCACTTCTTGTGCTCGTACCTTTGACTGCCCCTCGTATGTTGACTCAAGCCTTACCGGTGCCGAATGACATGATAAGATTATGGGCGAAGGTAAACCGCTTCAGGAACCTATGGTATAGATAGGACCCCCTCGGCGGATGAACACCGGATGACCGGGAGGATAGCGGATGAAGCTCCCCAGCCGTACACGCTCAGAATCGATGTCGGGCTAGCGGTACAAAGTAGTGCCGAGTCACTCCCTTTCCGATGCCCAGCGTGGCAAGGTCATAGTGGAAATCGGCATTAGAGACGGTGATGTTCTGTCCGGCCAGAGCTCCATAGAATTCTGTCCGGGCTCCGTCCCAGCCGACCAGATTGACGTCGGCACCAGGGGCGAAGAGGGTGAGATAAGACTGCGAGCCTCCGTTGAGATCCACGGGCTCCTCGCCGGCATAGAAGAGATTGAGATTGGGCGCTTTCCGAGTGGCGTTGAGGATGGCGTCTTCCCCCTCCACTTTGAGCTTCCGCTTGACGTAGATGTCGACGTCCTTCTGATCGGCACCCAAACGAAGTTGCCCCCCGTTGGAGATATCCAACTCGTCTATCACGTACGCTCCCTCCGAGACCAGTTGTGTGGTTCCCGAGTCGATGGTGACGTTAGCGTATCGGCCGGGAGGCAGTTCTACCGGATTCGTCACGGAGGGCGGACCGTCCGCGCCCAGGTTTTGCAACCAATCAGGGGCCTGCATGGTCGTATCGTTGGCCAGGCCGTCGTCGTCGTAGGTGATGTTTCCGTCGTGGGGCGTGAAGGTAAGCACTCGCCCGGCGTCTTGGCCCACGAAACGAAACCCGTTCGGGTCGAGGAAGGTGAACACGCCCTGACCTTCTTGAACCTCCACCTCCTGGAGAAAGTAGTTGCCGGTCACGACCTGCAAAGCACCACCGGGATCATGTCGCAATTCGAAATCTCCATTGGGCTGGATCTCGAAGTTCAATCCGTCCGACAGCATGTGGACACCGTCTCCGTCCACCGACATGGTCATTCGTCCCAGGGCCACCGAAGGTGGGGGTGATTCCGCGTACTGCTCAAACGGGTCCTGGTTTGAATTTTCGGTCTCAGGTACTTGAAAATCGTCTAACTCAACAACGTGGGGCAGCACCCCTTTTCTGGTCACCGAAGAGCTTGGGTCCATACTTATCTGAGTGTTCGGGTCACCGCCGGTCCCGACCATGAGCGTTCCCTCAATCTCGCTCTCGACAAGGGTGAACACGGTACCGTGATTGCTGTTCGAAGCGGCCACCAGCGATTCGCCTCCCCCTTGCTCGGGGAAATTGTCGAGATCCGAGCTAAAGGTGTCAAAGACGGTGTCCTGCAGTAAGAACTGCTCGCCCAAAATGCCGACCTGATAGATTCCCAGCCCAGTTTTCAGAAGCAGTCCGGCTTGGCGCTCTCTGCCGTTATCCAGAATTCCTCGGGAGTAGAGATAGGTGGTGCCAGGTGGGATTTCAACCCCCTGAGCGACGACCATCGACTCGGTTCCGGCATTTTCGTAAAGCTCGACGGAATAGCTGAGGCCGTTTGCCAGAGAGCCTGTGAGCGGCTGTTGGAGTCGACCGGAGGATAGCAGTTCCTCCACTGCCGCGGTCAAACCGGCTTCCGCCGCGTAGACGGCTTGATTTGCTTCGTGCTCTTGATTCGACACCATCAGACTTGAGAGACTGCTGTGGCCTATGGCTGCTGCCAGGATAAGCAGGATGGTGGTGACCAGAAAAAGGGTCGGCAGTGCAAAACCGCGGGATTTCAAGGCGTCCAGCCATCCTGAAGTCGAATTGTCATCTCGGCGTTGATGGTCGAGTGTTGTTCGTCTGTACGTCCGGAGCCTTCGCTTGTCGTGCTGAGGTAGCAACGCACGGTTCCATGGCCTAGTTGCTGTACCTCAAAAGAAGTGACCCCTCCGGCCACCGTTCGTCCATTTTCCAGGCTTTCGAAGTGAGCAAAGTCGACCGTAGGCTCGGGGCTGATGAGAAGGTGGGAGGTCGGGTTCACAAGGGCTTCTTCAGCCTTGACGAGCTGGGAGCGATCAACGACCAGAAAATAGGAGATCCAGCGTTGCCAGCGGATTCCTCCGGTGTCGACGTCAAACTCAATGGGAGGGTTCGATGGTGCGGTTTTTGAGGAGAGGAAGTAGATTCGGTCCCGGTTCGTGGCCAGAAACCGCGGGGTGGCCCGAGAGAGCTCCCCTTTGATGTCGCTAAGAGCTAGCGCGGCCTCGCGGTGGGCCGCGCTGTAGTAGTTCGTGTGACGCGTATAGGTCTGTCCGTTGGCAAGAAACACGGAGAGCATCAGCGTCAACAGCAAAAGCATGCCGGAAAAAACTCCCACCTCCACCAGGGTGACTCCCCGTCTGTGAAAAGTTACCACATCTCGCCTTTGAGACTGCTCAATGTCACTCTGTGGGTAGGAGAGTTGCCCCACTCAACGTGGACATCGACGTTTTTGATTCGGCTTTGCGGGTCCGGCTGCTCGATCTCGACCCGATACAGAAAATTCGTGCTGATCTGCCGGCCCCGAGTGACCAGGTGTACCGGACGGAAACTCCCTTGGAACGAGGCGATTTCGTCATAGTCCTGGGCCAGCACACGGTCCATCTGTTGTTGGGCTAGTGCGGCGGCCCGGCTCTTTCGATCGGCCAGGGCCACCGACGACTCCGCCTGATAGAAAAGTTGAAGAATTCCTAGAGTAACGACGGAGAGCATACCGAATCCGAGCAGTGTCTCTGTTACCAACGCGTAGGCCTTTTCCCAGACACGGCTCCTGACTCTCATTCCTTTAGTATAGCAAAATGTCGGCAGTCTAGCGTGGATTCTTATTTGAGCCGGGCCGCCGCGGCGAGGCCGGGGCATCCCGAGGATTAAAGCCGGAGCCGGTGTCGTAGGGAATGTTTGGGAGGGCGAGAATCTATCCGGTTAGGGCGAGGGAAAATCAGGGAGTCTTGCCCCATGGACCCGGCTATCAAAACTGACAACGGTAGACACCTCCTTTCTATACACGAGGGGCTGTTTGAGTGGGTGGACTCTCGCGGCCACATGAACTTCCACGGTATACGCGGCGCGTACTTCTGGCTTGATCCCTCCCTCGTTCGTATGCTCGTGCCGTTGACCGAGGAGGTTGGGCCCGAACTCTTTTCCTTGCTTGTGTCTCGCTCTTCAAGCTTCGGTACTCAGAACGATTACGACGATCTGGTGACCAAGGCCGGACGCTCTCTCCGGGAAGGGTTCTTGGCCTGGGGTCGGGCCGTGGCTACCGCGGGTTGGGGACGGTTCGAGGTGCCGGAGTGCGACGAGGAGCGTAAACAGGCCGTGGTGATCGTGCGGGATAGCTGGGAGCTTGCGTTGCAAAAAGAGGTTCCGGCTGAGCAACGCTGGGGAAGTCCCTTCTTACAGGGTAAGATCATGGGAATCTTCAGTATCGGCTTCGGCACAAACTGTTGGGCCGATCCGGTAGATTACCCGGGTGTCGGAGAAGAGGATATCGCCTTCAAGGTCACCCCTTCGGCTAGGACGATTGAGAGTTCACTATCCCTCCTCAGGCGCAGCAGGATGCAAGCGGAAGCTCGCCGACTCGCCGAGGAAGTGGATAGGAAGACCGAGGAGTTGCAGCGAGCCGAACAGCAGCTCCGCAAGTATGCCGACGGTCTGGAGGAACTGGTTGCTCGACAGACCGAGGAACTAAGGGAGCGAAACCTATCCTTGATCCGCTCCCAAAATGAAACCAGAGCGATACTTCAATCGGCTCCTAATCTTATCGTGAGTGTGGATCTCGAAGGGCGGATTCTCTTCAGCAATCGACCGGACCACACACCGGGCTCAAGTACTCTCGGCGGGCTGCCGTCGAGCGAGGTAGAACGGCAAAAACTTGCACAGACTCTGGCCAGGGTCGTGGAAACGCGGGAATCCGCCGAGCTAAGCATCCGTCTGGGCGACTCCCACCAACCGTTGGACTATCTTCTAAAACTGGCCCCCGTGTTTCAGGATCAGGAGATTATCTCCGTCACCGTTGTCGGCGTGGACCTCACCGCTCGAAAGCAAACTGAAGAGCAGTTCAGCCACGCTCAGAGACTGGAGAGTCTCGGCCATCTGGCCGGGGGTGTCGCCCACGACTTCAATAATATGCTAACAGCGATCATAGGTGCGGCGGAGATGGCCAGGTCGGAGCTGTCGGGCGACCCTGGGCTGGAAGAGCTTTTATCCACCGTTCTCGACGTCAGTGCCAAGGGTTCCGTCATGGTTCGCGAACTCCTGAAGTTTTCTCGAAAAGGAGCCGAGGCGAAGCCCTCTCCCGCGGAAGTGTTCGACCTCAACGAACTGGCCCGCTGTTCCTCTCTCGTTCTCCAGCGGACGCTCCCAGACCAGGTAGAAATGAAGCTTACGCTTTTTCCGGAACCTCTGGCCGTAGCGTTGGCCCCCGGTCAGTTTGAACAAGTGCTCTTTAATCTGTCGATCAACGCCGGGGAAGCGATGCCCGATGGGGGAGAGTTAAGGATTTGGGTCGAGGCTTCGAAGCAAGGAGAGTGCCGGCCACCTTATCTTGACGCGCAGACGGACTACGCTCGAGTTCGAGTTCAAGACACGGGGACGGGTATGACCCCGGAGGTCCGCCGGCGCCTCTTCGATCCGTTTTTCACGACCAAGCCCCTGGGAAAGGGGACGGGGCTTGGGCTATCCACAAGCTACCAGATCGTTGCCGGAGCGGGAGGTTTTTGGGAGGTCGATTCATCTCCCGGCTGCGGTAGCACTTTCACGATCTATCTACCTCTCACCGACGAGGCTCCCCTTCCCAGGGTAGGCACTGTTGAAGAGTCGAGCAGGTTCGAGCTTGGAGTGGAGACCCTTCTCTTGGTGGAAGACGACGAGAGTGTGCGACGAATGAACAAGAGGTATCTGCAGAGTCAGGGTTATCGAGTGCTCGAGGCCGTCAACGGCGCGGACGCTCTGGAGAGATTCGAAGCCGAGTTGAACGGCGTGGATTTGGTCGTAACGGACGTTATGATGCCGAAGATGAACGGGATCGAATTCGCGAAAAAGGCTAGGGACAAGTGTCCCGGACTACCTGTTCTTTTTGTTTCCGGATATAGCGAGGACGTCTTGCCGCAACAGTATCAGAACCTGCTCGAAAAGCCTTACTCACCGACAGAGCTGGCATCCTGGGTTCGGCGGCTGCTCGATGAGAGAAGCACATCTCCCGGGTAGTTACGCCCGGCCGGTCCCAATGTGCCGATACCTGGCTAGAAAGACGAGATAGAGGGCGTAGGCGAGCAGGCCGAACGCCATGGCTGTGAGATACCAGGTGCCCTGGTCTTGGATGGCCATCAACGACTCACGCAGAGCGCCTGCCTGTGAGGCGTCCGCGGCTTGAGCGGCCTTGAGAAAGAAGAAGCCTGTCAACGCAAACACCACGCTCCGGGCGGCGATTCCGATCTGTCCGCTGCGTACGGCCCAGGTCTTTTCGCGCTCGCTCATCTCTTCGAGGTGCATCCTCTGCTGGAAAGTTTTACTCCAGGCAGTATAGAGGCGAAACACGCCCACTCCGATCAGGGCGAGGCCTACCAGTCCGACGAGCCATTGCCCGAAGGGCTGATTCAGTAGCCTGGCCACCAGACTTTGAGGGCCTTCTCCGCCGGAGACCTGTCCGCCGGCCCACGCGGCCTGACCGCAAAAGAAAGCAAGAGCCAGGTGTATAAGGCCGCTTACCGCGTAGCCTCCGCGTTGAACCATACCCGAAGCGTCGGTTCCCTTGAACTCCGTGTCGCGAAACGCTTGCACGAACCTCCAGCAGGAGTAGCCCAAGAGACCCACACCGACCACCATCAGGAGGGCTTGTCCGAAAGGCTGATTGAGTATGGTACTGAGCGCCGCCTCGCTCCCCTCCGGGCGGGCTCCACTTCGCGCCGCCCAGGCGGCTGTCAAACCTATCGTCAAGTAAACTACGCCTTTCGCCAAATAGCCGAATCGTGCGTAGCTCTCCATCCACTCTCGCTGTTCCTGTGAAATTGCCACTTCGATACCTCCGAAATCAGATTACGGATGACGCTGGTACGGAACGAGGCTCAAAGGTATACTCGGCCCCCCCCACCAAGTGGGTCTGAGGAGACTCAGGCTAGCACAAACTCCACCGGCGCACCGGCACGAGGAGAGCCGAAGGTCTGCCAGGCCGACCCCCCTCGCTGAAAGATCTCCCAGAAAGGTCTATCGTGGCCACTCGAACCGGGAGCGAAGGCAAGGTCGCCTTGCTCCACTTGAAAGCTGCCGCCGACTACCCGGGCAACTCTGGTTACGCCGTTTATGGTGATGGGTACCCGAGCGCCGCTTTCCAAGGTGTTTACGAGGTCGTCCCCTTGACGGATAGTGGTCTTCAGATTTCCGAAAGAATCCACATACCCGATTCTTTTCTCCGGGGGGGCGGGGATGACCCGTTGCGGGTCGAGCTGCTTAACCCGAAACGTGAGGTCGCCTTTTAGAGCACGACCGACGTACTCGGGGAAGATATCGCGAGAGCGAAATTGGGAGCCCGCGCTCGGGGTGTCGAGTGCCCATAGCTCTTTCAACTGGTTTCGCAAAAAAGAGAGCGAGTACCCACTGTTCACTACCAGAACCGGAATGTCGGCCGAGGTCAGCCCATAGAGGAGTCCTTCCCCCTCGTTGTCCTCCCGAGCCTGGAGGCTGTCCTGGCGTGGGGCACAGTTGGCATAGATCAACATCCCGTCGGAATGATGGGGTGACAAACCTAGTTGGGCGACCAGAAACCCCATGGCTACGGTGTTGAAGCTTTCGACCGTGGTGGTGTGCCATCGGGTTTCCGGCGGTGAGTGACGAGCCAGCTGAGCTATTATCTCCGCAAAGGCAAGGTCGCCTGGTGCGTAGTCCGCGATGATTTGAACGAGCCTTGATTTCATATTGTCTGTTTTCCTTCAGTAGAATTTAGGACCCTTTGCTCCACCGCCTCATCGGGACCCTCTTTAAAAGTAGGTAGATACCCCCTTGGATGCCTCGGCTCTATCGAATAGGAAGTCAGATTTGAGAGCTCTCCGGTCAATAATCTGAAGATATGAGTAAACGCACTGCATCTTTCGTAATCATCCTGGGGACTTCCACGCTGGCTCTAACGGCGTACCACCCCAACTTACTGTTCATATTGGCTGTGTTACAGCTTCTCTTGACTCTACTTTTTGTAGTCGGACGACACTGGAGCCTACGACGGGCGCGCGACTATTCTAAAATGGAACCGTTCCACGACACGAGCGGGTCGACGACGGGCCCGTTTTTCTCAATTCAGATAGCCACCTACAGCGAGCCGCCCGAGCTTGTCGTTCAGACCCTTCGGAGCCTGCTCGGCTTGGAAGGCGCCGCCTACGAAGTGCTGGTGGTCGACAACAACACTCCCGATCCGACGATGTATGAGCCGGTCCGGGCGTTTTGCGAGGAGCACGATTTCCGCTTTTTTCATTTCGACAATGTTCAGGGGGCAAAAGCCGGCGCTCTGAACCTGGTTCGAAACAGGGTTGACGAACGTACGACCCACGTTATCATTCTGGATGCCGACTACATGGCTCAGCCGGACCTCCTCCAGCAGGCCGCTCGCTACGTTGGTGGGCCGGACCTGGCCCTGTTACAGTTTCCCCAGAGCTATCGAAACGGCAGCAAACAATGCCCGCTAGCGCACGAATACGGCTCCTTTTTCGATGTCTATATGACCACCGCACAGGAGTCGCACTCCGTTCTTTCCACCGGCACCGCCGCCGTGGTCGAACGACGGGCCCTGGAGGCGGTCGGGGGCTGGCCGACGACCACCATCACCGAGGACGCTGACCTCGGCCTGCTTTTTGCCTCTCACGGGTATCGGACAGCCTACGTGCACCGTCCGGTGGCTCGGGGTCTAATGCCCACTTGTCTGGGTGAATTCTTGAAGCAGCGGAGCCGCTGGATCAAAGGCAATCTCCAATGTCTCGGAAAGCACAGCTTGGCCGAGTTGCCACCTGAGGGTCGGTGTAGCGCGTTTCTGCAACTCACAGCCTGGGTTTCGCCCCTCTTCTTCTACCCTCTGATCGTTTTCTTGGCCACCGGCCACTCTCTCTACGGCGCGGCAGAAAGCTTTCCGGACTCCGCCTTGGCGCTGGCCAACGCATCGGCCGGAATCTACCTTGCTTTCTCAGCTCTATTCTTTCTGAAGTCAAACCCTCATCGTCCCCTCTCCACCAGACTGGAGGCGCTGCTGGTCCATCTGGGGACTTATTGGACCTCTTTCGTGGCCGTCGTGGAAGCCTTCAGTGGGAAGGAGCTCAAGTTCGAGAGGACGAGCAAGGAGATGACCGACGGCCGGGAGAGTGACCTCTCCAGGGGGCCGATCATGGCCACTCTGCTGTGTCTCGGATTTGCCGTGACAAGCCTTCACGTGTCGCCCCACCTGGCCCTGGCTTGGGGCTTCATGAGCCTGCCTTTGGCCGGCTTAACCTACCTAGAAGTTGTATTGCGAAAGATCGAAAAAAGGAGCAAGAACCATGTACATGTATAAAACCATCCCCGTGTTTCGAGAGATAGAGATCGGCAAGAGTGAGGTCAAAATCAGCCTTCGAACCTATCAGGAATATCAAATAAAGGAGGTCGTCGTTCGCCCCTCGGCCGTCGAAGTTAAACTGGTGAAGGGCGACGATGTGATCCGTAGTGAGTTTGTTGTTCCCACTACGGTAGACAGCTCAAGTCTTTCGGCGGACTGGAGTCATGAGGTGGATGGAGACCTGGTAGTGCTGACACTTTCAAGAGCCTTAAAAACTTTGCCCGGTCTACACCCACGTCGAAAAATACGTAGACAGAACCACGGGAGAACCAGTGCACTTTCTACAGTGAAACTTATCGCCGGATGACAAACCTAATGGTTAGCCCACCGGATCCCTTAGCGGCTGTTTCCTCATCGAATTTATATGCGGGACCGGGAACTTCTGCTCCAGCGCCTGTTCCGGTCCTTCCTTGCAGGGTCCGGAACTGCCCAGTTCTTTCTCGACAGCTATCGAGGAGGCGGTGTCGGCTACGTCGAGGCCGGAAAAGTCGGGGTTGTGCCCTCCGATCAATGGGATTGCCAGGAGATAGAGATTGGGTGTCGGCTCTCCATCCACATTGAGGGGTTGGAAGTGGTCGTTGATGGCTACGCCGGTCAACTTGAGGTAGACCTCGTCTTGCGAATCTATTTGCGTGCGCTCGGGATTCTTCTGTTGAAATTCACGGCCCTTTTCTCTCTCCTGAAACTTGCTGGTAGCCGAGGTCACCACCCCCGATTTGAGCAGCGAAGGGAAGGGAAACTCCCGGGCTGAGAGGTGAGGTTGGCCCACACAATCGATAAATGTCCGGTAACGTACCTCTTTCCCTTGGTAACTATAGACGGCCCCTCCCTCAGGATGGGGCTCCACCGAGCTGTCGTTTCCGACCTCCACAAGCTCCAAAACCCCGGCCTCGTGCAACGCTAATATCTGTTCCGCGGATGAGGGGGGTACAAAGGCTATCACCGTGGCGGCCAGGGGTTGGAGATGCTCCTCATATCGAAGCATGTCCTCGGCGCTGAAATGCTTAACGGCGTAGCTGACGACAAAACTAAACAGGGAAACAGCCTCCTTCCAGACGATCGGGTGACCGGTACGGAAAGACTTCTTAGCCTGTTCGAACTCTTGGCGAAACACCTCGAAGGACGACTGTTCTTCCCTGGAAGCGAGAGCAAGTTTGACGAACTCTTCGAGACTTCTGTTTTTGATTTTGGGATAGACGGTGGAGCCCATTTCTTTCAAGAGGGCCTTAAAGGTCTTCTCATAGATAGTGTCCAGTGGGAGGAAGCCCGCGTTCTGCTTCTGTAAGCGGCTCCACTCATCCCAGTCGACCAGCCCGTTCTCCTCAAACTCCTTGTCCGCGAAGTAGAAACGAGGACAAGGCAGATAGCCACTTCGCGTGTGCATGACCAGCCTAAAATCGGAGCAATCGGGGGCCGGCTGATAGCTTAACTTACCCTCGCTTCGAACAAACTCTCCATGGCGGGAAGCAAGGCTTCGGATCGCGTCGATGGCAGTCAGAGAGCTTCCCCTGAGAGCGATGGGATGATTGCGGATTCCGGCCAACTTATCAGGCGGATACGGCGAGCGAAAGAATTCGGTCAGCCCCTCTTCTCCCGGCCACAGGTGGCCGGTGCAGACGAACAGGGAGTCGTAGAGGAAGCTTCCCGAACTGCTAACGACTTTAAATCCGTCGGATGTGACCTCGATGTCTCGAACCTGGGTCTTCATTTTCAGCTCGATCGCGAACTCCCGTTCGGCGGCACTCTTGCGCTCTCTAAAAGTGTCCTCCAGGAAATCACCGAGAAGCAAACGTGGCATGACCTCTTGAGGGCCGTACCCCACGTCCGAGAGGTCGCGCGCTTTGAGCCAGGTCTGTAGCTGCTCGCCCCAGACGGGCATCTCTTGCCAGGATATGTTGGTTACATGTTCGGTCTCGGCTCCCCGGTTGCTGTAGGGCATCCCCGCGCCCAGCCGATCGGTCCGTTCGAATATGGTCACCGCGATGTCGCGCCTTCCGCTACGAATAAGCTTCTCCAGGACATAAAGAGCGGTCGGGCCGCCTCCCACAATCGCAATCTTTCGAGTTTCTCTATCTCTTGTCATGACTCCTCAATCTGGCTTTGCCACTTTTCCAGTTCCGCTCGGATGCCCACCGCTAGGGGCGCCTGAAGGGCCGAGCTAATCAGCTTCGGATCGCGCGGCCGTTGTCTCCACAAAGAGTAAACCTCGTCGACAGTTGGAAGATGGTGACGGCGCACCAGGACCTCTATCTGCCGGCCTGCCTGCACCTCTCCCTCGTTGAGCACCCGGGCGTAGACCCCACTCCGGCCGGCCAAAAGAAAAGTCTTCACAAACTTGGGATCGTCCATCCTCTGGGCCAGGGTTACGCAGGGGATTCGCGGGCCGGAGAGTTCCAGGATTGCCGAGCCGATGGCCCATCGGTCTCCTACCCGGGGCGGCTCCTCTCCCCAAGCACTGACGGTCAGGTTCTCCCCGAATATTCCGGGGGGCATCTCGCGTTCAAGTTTCTCAGACCACCAGAGGTAGTCCTCACGTGAGTAGATGTATACGGCCTGGTCAGGCCCGCCGTGATACTTGACTGAGCCGATATTGTCACCTTCCAGTCCGTTGACTCCGACTCTGACCGGTCCCGACACCGGGTTTTTAAAGATCCCCGTAACCTGCGCGGTCTCGGCCCACGGAATGTTACGGAGCGAGCCCGTATTTACACTGAGGAGTTTCATACTTATTTCGACACTACAGTATCGCCTTGGAGGCCGTCCGGAATAGCCCTCCACAAGGTGCAGCCGGGGTATCCCGGTGGGTGCCGCCCGGGAGCCCCCTCCGCAGCAGCTTTAGGCCAGACGAGCGGACTCCAGCAAGCCCAAAGCCGAAGCTTTGAGGGTCGCGTCAGAGCGGTTGTTCGCGCCCAACTTCGTTATCACTTGATGGGCGTACTTCTTTACCGTTGAGGAGGCTAAGCCCAGTCGCGAGGCGATCACTTTGTACGGTTGCCCGGTGGCAAGCTCGGCGAGTAGTTCTAGTTCCTTGGGTTTGAATTGCACCAGTCCCTGCTCAAGCCGGTTTGGGTCTCCGTTGCTTTCGGCGGAGACGGCCCGCACGAAGTCGGTCATCAAGGTGGTGGGCATTTGCACTACTTTCCCCCGAGAAGCTACCCGGATCGTGTCCATGACTTCCTGAGTGGTGAAAGTGTCGAACAAGAAGCCTCGGGCTCCAGCCGAGAGGGCCCTCAAACAGACCATGTCATCGCCCTCCCGGACATGAAGGATGGTAGTTAGTTCGGGATGGACTTCTTGCAGAGTGGCGAGCTGCTCCAACTCTCTTCTGGCGGGGGAGCGCAACCCTAGAATGACGATATCTGCGGGCGACGTTTTCAGTAGCTCGAAACACTCCTCCACACTATGACATTCGAAGGCAAGGTCGAGTCGGTTTTGGTTTGATAGAATAGCCTTCATTCCGGCTCGCCGGATGGGCGACTGTTCGATGAAAGCAACTTTTAAAGTTTCCTGGTTCATGAATACCCCTTTGTCGCTTAAAGGGGGACCTGAAGATAGCAAACTCAGGCAGCCTGAGTTTGCTTTAAACGTCCCTACAAAGATGGTAAATGCGCTGCCCAATCCCAAAAAACTAGCAGATACAGAGGATCTATACCGGAGGATAGCCCCTTGCGCAATGAACTCCAGACCGCCGCCAAACCTGAAAACCTAGCTTTAGCAAAAAATGCCCGGCAGTCTACCGCGCATTCTTTCGGACTTCTCGACCGGTCTTCTAGGCTTACGGAATGTAAGTCTAGGGCTAAACGCTTGCCGCCTGACGGTTTAGCTTTTGACTGAGTTCGGTGAGGAGTTTGTTTGCCTCACCCTCTTGGTCCAGAGTCTCTTGAAGCAGACGCTGGACTTCACTCAGGCCCAGTACTTCGGCAAATGTTCGAGCCGTTCCGTAGCCCGCCATCTCATAGTGCTCTACACGCTGTGCGGCACCGATCAGAGCGGCATCTCTCAGCTCACCCTTGTCCAGCTCTTCGATGATCTCTTCGCCTTCTTCGATAAGCCCTTCGGCTGCATCGCACTTCTGTCCGCCGGGTTTATAGTCGAAGTGTTTGAAGATCTCTTCCAGTCTCTTTTTCTGTCCTTTGGTCTCTTCTAAATGGTCGTTGAAGGCTTTCTTCAGCTCCTGGCTGTGCGCCGCCTCGGCCATCTTGGGTAGGGCTTCCAAGATCTGAGTTTCGGCGCTGTACAGATCTTTGAGTTCGTGTACAAGTAGGTCTTTCAGATTTTCGATTTTCATGACGTCTCCTTAGTTGGTTGTATCTCACCAGAAGACATTAGCTCTCCGTTGGCACCTCAAGTACGTTCGTCGGGATTATCGGAGGGTATGCGAAGGGTGGTCTCCCTCGTTTCCCCCCAAAGAAAGAACCGGCTCAAGCCGGTTCTTCTCTCTACCCGGGTGCGTAAACGTGCTTCGGTCTTTTGCCGATGGTGCGGCCCGAGACCGGGTCCACAGCCGACAAGCGACGGCGTTTCATTGTGAACGCTCCGCCGGCCTTAAAGAGAGGGGAGGCTACGGGTCCGAGCAGAGCTCCCACGACGGCTCCCACAATGGCTCCCAGTGCCATAATCACCCACGGTCCTATAACAGAGGCTCCCTGAAGCGGCATGATAGCGGCGCATCCTACACCGAATCCTAGAACAGTACCCAGCATGGCCATCCACGATCGGGCACGGCCATTGGCGTTGCGATTAGTAAAATATTTTCTCATATCTTTCTCCTTTCAGTTCTATAGTGAAAGAAGTGCCCTATGAGCGTAAGATCTGACCGTTCCCCAGGACCCTATACGTTCGGGTCACGCAGTTACTGTGGCAGAAAATGCACCGTATGATGATACTCCTTCGGCTTATTCCAATCGAAGGTGAGATAGGCAGCGTTTTCCCGTCCGGCGACCAGGCCACGTCGACGGTCCAGAGATCCACGATCCGTTCCCCTTCGTTGTTTCGACCATGCCGCTCGAACAACACTTTGCTCTCGTCCGGTGACCACTGCGGTCCGCGGTCCCAGAACTCTCCACAACCCGAATCTTCGCTGCCCGGAAACCGGTCGTACGAGGAGTAGACGACGGAGTGGCTGTCAGGTCGGCCTGGTTTTATAACATTGTGTGAACTTCGGGAGTTTGGCAAATCGTTTCCACTCAGGGAATGTTAGAGCAAAGGAGTGGGTAAGACCCAATCGGCGGCCAATGCCGCTAGTTACGCGACAGGATAGGTGAATGATCGCGGGAACTTTGAATTTTTGTCGACAAAATTAAGAATGAAATTCCGCAGACTAGCTATACTGGTAGTGAAAAGAGTCGTGCCGCTGGTGCTGATTCTGGCTCTGGTTGCGATTCTGTTGGGACTTCTCTTCTTCGATTCGGTGTCTCAAGCGGTTTTTGAGGACGCCACGGAACAGGTCCCTGGAGACTTGAGAATCAAGAGGTTCAGTCCCTCCTTTGGAGGGGTGACGCTCAAGGATGTAGAGTGGACTCTAGACTCCAAGGAGCCGGTGTTTGAAGCCTCCGAGATTTTCCTGAATATCGGACTGAGGAACCTCATGAGTCGGGACTGGTACAAGGCCGTGACTCGTGTCAAGGTCAGCAAGCCGGGCCTGCGCGTCACCGTGGACCCAAACGGCAACGTAAACTTAATGAGCCTCATCCCTTCCTCAGCGGAGACGCCCAAGGTGGACCTCTCGGCTATCCGCACCGTGGTGGAGTTCGAGGACGGCTGGATTCTTTACAACGACCGGCGCGATTCGGGCTTTTTGTACGAGCTGTCGGACTGGTCGGGCACCTTTCGTCTGTCTGACGGAGAGACGCTGCAATTCGAAACGACAGGCCATCCGGACGGCGCGGAAGACAGCTCTTTCGGCCTCAACGGGTGGGTGGCGTTAGAGCGTCCTCAAATGGTCGCGGAAGTCGTGCTTTCGAGTTTCAATCTTGAGCCGTTCACCGGTTTTCCCGGTTTTGGGCCTGGACTGACCTACGTCCGGGGCAAGGTCAACGGCTCGATCAGGGCCTCCGGTGAAGGAACAAACTGGACGGAGCTCATCGCCGACCTGTTTCTGGTGGGCGATCTCTCCTTGGAAGGTGGGGCTTTCCGGACTCCCTGGATGCCGGCCTCTTTTACCGAACTCGCCGGACAAGCCGATCTTCTGGGCTCCGGGGTATCGACGGATTCCTTTCAAGGAAAGTTCGCCGACATCGCTTTCGAGCTTGTCGGTAAGGCAGGCCTGGGCGCCGACAGTGAGGTGGACGGCCGGGTCACCACGGAGAGATTCCCCATCAAGAAACTCGCAGGCTTGCTCTCGGAGCCGATCCCGCTCGAAAGCGGAGACGCTCGAGCGATTGTCGAGGCTTCAGGACCCCTGAGCAACGTGAACCTTAAAGGGTCTCTTTTCGGCTACGAACTTGTGGCACAAGACCAGACCGTCACGGAGGCCCGTGCCGACTTTCTGAAGTCCGGCAACCTGGTCTACATACCGGAGATGATGGCCGAGACGTCAGCCGGCGAAATCGAAGGTGAGGGATGGGTCTTTCTGGGTGATGAGATTCGAGTGCTCTTCGAATTTCAGGGGGACGACACTCGGCCCGATGCGGTCATGCCGGGCATTGCTCAACGAGCCGATTTCAAGGTCAAAGTCTTGGGCGATCCGGCCCTGCCCACGGTCTTTGGCTCAGGGAGCGCGGCAGGTCTTGGAGATTGGGCGCAGGGTCTGAGCCAGGCTGAGGGTAAGTTCATTTTCTCCGGTCAAGACCTGATGCTTTATGACGGGCGGGCCAACTCCGGGAGCAGCGTCGTCAACCTCAATGTGGGCTCCTTCGATTTGAAGACGAAGCAGTTTGCCGGACTTCTTTCCGCTCTGAACTTCCGAGCCGAGGATGTACCGGGACTCCAGGGAGTGTCAGGTCTGTTCTCCGGTCAGGCTATGGTTGAAGCCGACCTCTCCGGCGAGACCCCGCGGGTGGAAGCCCAGGCCGTGCTCTCGTCCGGCCAGTTTCAGTCCGGCGAGTTGGCGGTCACCGATGCTCGTGGGGAGGCCTACTTTGACGGTACTCAGGTTGTGATTCCCTGGGCTCGCAGTCTCTTCCGTGGGTCGGAAGTAGAGTTGGCAGGCGTCTACGATACCCGCAACTCGGCTGTGAAGGCGACCGTCAAGAGCCCCAATTTCGATCTCGCGGCCGTGGGACTGCCTCCGGAATCGGCCAATCTGGCCGCTACCCTAGAGGGTCGGGTCGATGGCGATATCGGTGTCTACGGTTTCGCCGGTTCTTCCCGAGGGCGAGCGGCACTCAGCGCGGTGAGACGTTCCAGCGGAAGACTTTCGGGTGTGGCCTGGGTCGACGGTACTCAGAATGGAGTCGACGTGGAAACGGTCGTGGTGGGCGACGGCACTCCCTCGGAAATGAACTTTGAATACACGGGTCGAGCCGGTGGACCTCAATTGGCCGGGTTCGGTCCGCTGGATCTCTTTGGGGCGGCTCATCTCGCCGGCAGCAACCTGACTATCAAGCCCACCCTATTTTCGGCTCCCAACGCCACCCAGGAGGTATCGTTTTATCCTCTGACCACCTATAGCGGAGCCGCCTACAGCTTCTTCGGACCTCTGATGGCGGGCCCGCTGGAGAAGGTGGTGATCGAGGAATCGCCATTCCCCACGACTCGCAGCGCCCTGGTCGCCGGAAAGGCGAATCTGGGGACGGGAGCTCTGGACCTGAAATATCATATCCGAATGGCTCGCCTGGAAGATGCCCCTTTTCCGGTTCCTATGGAATCGCCCTTGCCTTTCGAACTTCTCAGCGGCTACGGTCGCGCCGGTGGTAGGGTCCTGGGCACTCTCGACAGCCCGAAAGTGCAAGCGAGCTTTCACCTTCCGTGGCTTATGCTCGAGCACGACAACGAGCGTAGGCTCACCATGGGGGTGAGTGGCCGGCTTGCTCTGGGTCGACGCATTCTCGAGGTCCCCCAGATCACGGTGTCGGAGAATCCGTTCGACGGCAGGTTGGAGCAAGAGACCGAGGCCGTTCCGGGCGACGGGCTGCTCGGTGTCTCCGGGCAACTCAAGATGGACCAAACCTTCGATCTTCGTCTCAAGACTCAAGGTTTCTCTCCAAGCTTTCTGGCCTTTTTCGCACCCGAACAGTTCGCTCGTTTCGTCCCCAGCGGAAGGCTCGCGACCGACTCGCTCCACGTTTGGGGAAGCATCGCCGAACCGGCTCTGGCTGGTGAGGTCAGATTGCTTCGAGGCGGCATTATGCTGGGTGGAGAGCCTTACCCCATCAACTCGGCCTCCGTTGATTTCAGCTCCCAGGGCGGCGAGATACGCATCCCTCGGCTGAGCGCGGTGGCGCCCGGAGTGGAACTGACCGGTTCGCTCAGAAGAAGAGTCGACGGGGAGCTGGAGGGAGAGATCCGCGCCGAGGATATGGACCTGGCCAAAATACGTCGAGTGGATCCCCTCCTGGAGGGGCTGAGCGGCCGCGGGGATCTTGTCGTCAAAATGGGAGGCGCCTTTCCCTCTTCTCCTGTTGCCGAGGTCGGCTTTCGAGGCAAAGACCTCATTTGGAACAACAAGCACATCGGTGGCAGAGACCGGGATGTAGCTATCGAGACCCTGGTGCTTGGAGTCTTTGAGGAAGAGGGAATGAGTCTCCGCAAGGGACTCACCATCGCACCAACCGACAGCGGCATCTTTCTGGAGTTACCGGCTCAGGGATTCCGCTTCCAGAGAGCGTCTGAAGGACTGCGGATGACGGCGGGCGGAGCCGTGAACTTGCCGATGGCCGGTCTGACGGCTTCCAATTTCAAGACGTTCCAGTCTCTCATGGAGTACTTCGCATCTCCCGACGGCCCGGACTTCGGGCGTCAGGGCGTGCCGTTTGAAGTCGCGTTCGACAATCTCACCACCCGGGAGTTGGCCAGACTGACGGGTCGGCGCACCAGAGGGCTCAGTCTCTCCACCGATCTCGCGGTTAGACTCGAAGGGCAGTGGTGGAGAGACCATCAAAAGGATGCCGGTGATAGCTTGCCGCGCTACGAGCTCGCTCTTGGCGAACTGTCATTTCAGAGTGGTCGAAGGGGCGAAAGAACAGGATTTGGTCTGAACAAGCCTGCCAACGTTCTCTATCAAAGGGAAGGTACGGCCGGATATCTCAGCGTCCAGGATTTCGAAGTCGGTTTTACTCGCCAGGAGCAAACGCCCGAAGAGAGCCAGTCGAAAGAGGACGAGGAGGAGACACGCTCCCAGTTCACGGAGGTTCGGGCCGGTGTTGTCCGGGCCGGTGGAAGGCTGGCCGTGACCCGTCTTCCCGGTACCGAGCCTCAAAGCAACTTTGCGGTGGACGCCGACGACATCCCGCTCGCCAATCTGGAGTTTCTCCTCCCGAGCGGTTTGCCGCTTACCGGCATGGTGGACTTCCTCGAAGTCGATCTGCAGGGCGTTCTCCCTTCTCCCAAGCTCCACATTGATGGGGAGATAGCTGATTTTGGACTAGGCCCCGTGACGGGGATGGAAGTGGACGGTTCGATCTCCGCGTTTGAGACCGAAGGTGCTTATCGTATCGTGATCGGAGAAGAAATTGACGCGGGCATCACCGTGACCTTCCAAGACAACGACGTGACCGCACACGGCGCCAAGATCGACGGTGATGCCGACCTCTACTGGGTTGCCGATGGTCAGCCGAACCCAAACCGGTTGGAGTTGTTTGCCAAGAACCTCAGTGTCTCTCTGGACAGCCCGATCAATCTTACGGCCACCTGGATAGATAAGAACCTCGCCGTACTTGCCGGAATCGTGCCAGGTAAAGTCAACGCTAGCGGCACTCTCGAAGGCCGGCTCACGGCCACCGGCACACTTCGGCGTCCGGAGTTCGAAGGGCTAGGAAAGCTTGAAGACGGGACATTCGATTCGGCCGACTACGGCCGCTTCGACCAGTTGAATTTGGACGCCCAGTTGACGAGAATCACGAGGGACGAAGCGGTAAACTCGCCCGTGTTGGAAGCTGCCTCCAGCGGTTTTTTGACTCGCCTAAGGCTAAATCGCTTTGGAGGGAATCTGGGGGGCAAGCCGTTTATCGCAGGCGGCATAGCGGAATTTGCCGGTATCGTCCCGACGCTCCTGGATTTGCATATGAAGGGCGATGCGCTGCCGGTAAGGCTGCCGGACCTTTTCGTCGGCCAGATGGACATGGACCTGGAGCTCAACGGTCGGGAAGTCCGAAACGGTGGGGAAGTCGCCTTGAGACCGGAACTCACGGGCTTGATGGTCTTTCCTTCCGGAGAATTTCGTATTCCGCTCGGAGCGGTATCCTCCACGGTCGAAGAGCCGGTTGCCGAAGAGGAGCCGGAAGACGGTCGAGGGCGTCGTCGCCGTCGTGATAGAGAGCCGGAGCCGGTTGGGGTGGTCGGAGTCCCGCTCGATATTTCGCTGGATCTTTCGCTCGGCAGCGAGTTTTTTGTCAACGCGCTCAGTTCTCGAGTCCGCACGGTGGGAGACTTACAGATCCGAGCCTTCGATGGCGTGGCTAAGGTTTATGGGCAAGTCGCGCTCAGCCGAGGTGTCATTCGAATTCCGTTCTACGACGCTTCTTTCAGGGTCCGTCAGGGTCTGGCGATTTTTGACGGGCCGCTCGTGCCTCGCTTGGAAGAAGTGGAAGCGGTGGCCGACCTCGGCGGTTACAGGATCACGGCTCGAGCCAACGGTCGCTACCCCGACACTTTCTCACTGGACTTGTACTCCGACCCGCCTCTTCCTCAATCCGAGCTGTCCCGCATCGCCGTCTTGGGAGGCCTCCCTCCGGCGATTACCGGAGGCCCGACCGACCCCAACGGCAGCCAGAGCGCGCTCGGAACCCTGGGAGCCACCGGTGCCTCTTTCTTGTCTGGCATGCTTACCAACCGCCTGACCGAACAGATCGCGAATACGTTCTTCCTCTCCGAGCTTTCCTTTGACTACATTCCTCCCGCTACTTACGCGGTCAAGATCGCGAAGGCGCTCGACCCGAACGACCGATTCCTGTTGACGGTCACACGGATTATCCGAGACAACGGCCAAAACGAAAACCTCTACGGTATCGAGTGGAGATTCACCAGGTCGTTTCTGTTGAGAACGGCGTTCGACCAGTTGGCCCGGATTCGGTTGTGGGTTCAGAGTATCAACCGGTTCTAGTCGGATGGAGCCCTCATTTGCTGAGTGGAAAGTCCTGACCCGAACTGTACTGCACGACCTGTTGGCGTACGCCGTGATACTTTTCGCTCAGTTCGGGCACTCTCTCCGAAACCTGGCGTAGCAGACCGTTGGCGGTGACGGCTCCCTTGTCGCTACGAGGTGTAAGGCCTAGCGAGTCGAGAATAGAATAAGTCAGGACACCGTGCCCCAACTCCTTGACTTCGTAGGCATAGTCTTCCCCTTTCGTGGCCGCGATCAGAAAGGTGCCCGTGGTTCTCGCCAGGAGTTGCTGCGATCGGATTTCTTCCAGCCCGGAACGTGCCGCCAGATGCCTGCTCAACGCTTGAGCGGCCGCTCCGGAGCGGCAGGAGTCGAGAATAAGAAGCTGTTTGGTGGCCGGAACGGCGCACAGCTTTTGAGCCAATAGTTCCGAGGAAAGGGAAGACCTGGCTAAACTCTCGTCGGAGACGATGTCGGCGTCGTGGGGCAAGAAGAGATAAGTGTCACCGACGACCGTGCCGTGGCCTGCGAGATAGACCACGAAAGCATCTTGAGGTTCGGCCTCGGTTGCTATCGACTCGAGAGCCGAAAGTATACCCTCTCTGGTCGCTTGGGCATCCGTGAGCGTGGTTCTGCGGCCCGGCACATAAAGACCGGAGTTGAACAGTTCGCCGACCGATTTGGCGTCCTCGACGGCAAAGTTGAGCGCGAGCCCTGATTCGTAGTTGTCGACTCCGATTGAGAGAACGTGGAGTCGGGGTGGACTGGAGGCGATCTCCGGCGCTCTCAAACGGATCCGCTCTCTTCTTGCTTCGACTGTGCCTGAGCCGTCGAAAGCGGTGGCTTTGATGTCGTTGAGCCCCCGCATCGCCTTAACGGTGAAGAGGTAGGTGTCGTCGGTTAGGGTCTGTCTAGCGGCATCCGGAAGCCGGTGTCCGTTGTGAAACAGGGACACTCTAGAGACTCCCGCGCCAGCCGATGTGACCCTCACTTTGACTTCGAAGGTGTCGCTCTCAATCTGCTCTCCGGACTGGGGGCTGACGATTTTCACCTCGGGAGGCTGCTTGAGAGACTGAGGAGTCAGCTCGGCAACCTGCCGTGTGACGGCTTGAGATGCCTTGGCGTGGGGAAAAATGGTGGAAAGGAGCCCGGGGCTGTAGTATTCCTGAAAGAACTGCTCCAGTTCGAAGACCTCACCGTTGAAGGCCATGCCCAGCTTCTCAAAACCGGCCTCGTTTCCGTCGAACCTTCCATCCGGAGTCATGGCGACCCAGCCGTCGATGCCGGAGAGTTGGCAAAAGTCGCCCCGCAAATCACCGGTCTTCGCGTCGCAGAAAGAGAGTAGACCTTGCAGCCGTACTACCAGGAGATCGTCTCCCAGCAAGCTGACCGAGATGGGGTCTTCCGCGGTCAGCTCTTTTTCGTATTGGAACTTCCCGTCTAGGGAGTAGCGATACAGGTCTTTTCGAGCCAGAATGTCCAGGCCGCCGTCGTGAACGCGCAGGTGTCGAGGATGTTTGCCTATGTTCCCCAGTGCCACTGGCTCGGTTTCAGCGTCGGAAAGGTCCCATTTATAGAGGCCTCCATCGTAGGAGAGGAGGTATATCGAGGTTTCGTCCGGAGTGTAGGCAGCATCGATCCAATAGGTCCCCTCTGTTGCTATCACATCTCTTTTGTTGGAGACGGACCATTCCGAGTATTGCTTGTCTCCCGTCTTGGAAAAGACTCGCTTCCCGGAGGGGCTCACCACGGCCAATCCGCCGTCTCCGGGGCGTGTATCCACCACTTCGCCGGTTGTCGTGGAGAGGATGGCTAGCCTGGCATCCGCCCTGGTGACGATGATTCTCTCGTCGTCAAGAAATTTGAGAGTACCGACCTTTTTGGCTTCGCCTGGAGATTTTTGGACTGAAGTCACAACTTCTCCCGAGTCGACATTCCAGATGAGAAGCTTCCCGGTGGAGTCGGACGCCGCGGCGAGTTTCTTGCCATCCGGAGAGATATCCAGTTGCGAAATAAAGTTATCGAGCCCTTCGAACTTTCGTGCCTCGCGGCCGGTCGTGAGGTCCCAGGAGCGAACCGTTCCGTCCAGTGAACCGGCGAAGAAGTACCGGCCGTCCCGGCTCAAAGTAAAAGAGACATTTTGGGCCGACGCCTGGTGGAAGTAGACTGTCTCACCGTCTTCTTTAGTCAAGCTGAAAGTACCGTTGACCGAGCCGACCAATCGGGCTACTCCTCGCCCGACCGCGAGAGCCGTCGGACAAGCCCAACCGGGCTTAGGATCACTCCAGACCTTTTTCAGTCCGGCCTCCGTTCTTTCCAAAATTTCTCCCCCGTCGTAGCCCTTGAGGCGACGAAGAAAAAGGCGCCCGTCGTCGCTCCATTCGGGTCGGTAGTACTCGGCCGTCGTATTGTGGCCGCCTCCCTGAGTCCAGGCGATCGTCTCTTGAACCTGTCCGGTCGCGGAGTCGATCACTTGAAAAGTTTGGTCGAACCCCACCACGATGGTTTTGCCGTCGGGAGAGATGTTGGCCGAGAATTCCCGTGAGACGGGTATCCTGTGTAGCTCTTTTAAGCCATCGGTATCTAGGACGAGCAGTTCGCTATCGTCCTTGACGATACAAAAAGGTCCCTGTAGACCGAACGCTTCTGTATCCCTGTCGTCGAGATCGATCTCGGCTAGAACGCGGCCTTCACGATCCGTTTTTATCAGCGAGCCCGACGTATGGATGAAATAGTTCTCTCCGTCGGTGGATAGACCATCGGCTCCATGGTCCAGAGAAAATTTGCTGACCAGTTTCCCCGTCCTGTAGTTCCAGGTTCTTACCCTGCCCCGTCCATCCATAGCCGCAGCCAGGTCTTGGTCCGGAATGAGACAAGCCGCTTCGTACGGGTCGGTGTCCGCGTGCCCTTGAGCGGTCCGCTCGACGCTGGTTCGCAGCACCTGGCCTTCGACGAGGTCCCAAAGTTTCACGGTCCCGTCGGCGCTGACGGTGACGGCCTCCAAGCCGTGGTTGATTGGCGCAATGGCCAGGATCGCGTCGCTGTGACCGTCTCTCAATACCAGCCGAGGCTTATCCTGTGCCAGGGCGAGATCGGTCAGGGCGGCAATCAAGACCAAGAGTGCTAAGTATCGGCGCATGTCAGGTGTCTCCTACGGGCCGACGTTCCTTCTTGTCGGTCCGCTCATCTTCCCGTTAGGGAGGAGGAGATAGAGCCAGGTCGACCTCACCAAACCATCGTAGACGTTGCTGAGCTTTGAGTCTGGATCAAAGGTCACACGGGAAGTCTCGAATGTCGATCATGGGGAGGTCCGTTCGACTATTTGCTGGAGACTGTATCGATAGAAAGGATAAGAAAGAGTATGAAATACATGCTGCTAACCTACATCAAGGAATCAGAGTGGGCGCCCGGAGAGCGGGAAGCCTGCGCCGCGGAGGCGTGGGAGCGCTGTAAGGAGCTAGACGCCTCCGGCCAGTTTATCGACGCGAGCCCGCTGAAGTCGGTCGACCTGGCCACCTCGCTCAGGGTGCGGAACGGGAAGAGGATGTTTACCGACGGCCCATTTGCGGAGACCACAGAGCAGCTCGGCGGCTATTTCCTTATCGAAGTGGACAACTTAGATGACGCGATTGACTTTGCCGCCAGCTTACCCATGGCCGAGAAGGCGACGATTGAAATCCGGCCTTTGGACGTGATCCCGGGCGTATAGCCACATGAACTTTCATCTCGACAGATTGAACGTCGTACCGGAGCTTCGCGATTGTATTTCCGAAATCTCTTTGAGCTCAAGCTCCGATTTTGCTGAGACTGACGTTCTTCCGCACCTGGGTGAACAGACAGTCTCGTGGACGATGCCGTCAAGGCGATAATAATATTGCTGTTTGGGACCCCAAACCCCCGGAGGGCTGACAGTGTGCCGAAGGGAAAGGCTCTAAATGAACATTTTTGAAGAGATCCGAAAAGACCACGAAACGCAAAGAACTCTCATCAACCTCCTTCTAGAGACAACGGGCGCCAATGAAGGCCGGCAGGAGATTTGGCCCAAATTGAAGCGAGAGATGGAACAGCACGCTATCGCCGAGGAGCGTTATTTCTACAACCCGCTCATTAAGCACGACCGCACTCAAGAGATGGCCAGACATAGCATTGCCGAGCACCACGAACTCGATGAGTACATTGCCAAGTTGGACGATATGGATATGTCCGCTTCCCAATGGCTCATCACCGCTAAAGAGCTGGGACACATGTTGCTGCATCACCTCGAAGAAGAAGAACAAGAGATTTTTCAGCAGGCAGGTCATGCACTGTCTGATAAGGAGAAAGAGAAACTGGCGCAGCAGTACCGCGGATTCTTAAATCAAGCGATGAGTGATTCTTAGCCAGATAACCAAAGCCGCGACCACCCGATTATCAGAGACTCTTGCAGTAGGCTTCCAACCGCGCCCGTTGAGAAGGCGACAAATCCAAGTCGTTTACGGCCAGGATAGAGAAAAGGACCAGAGTCCAACCGTCGATTTCGGGACGGAGCGCTTCCAGAGCCTTGAGTTTGTCCTCTCCATCGCTGGATGAAATTTGTAAGCCTTCTGGAGAGAGCGACTCCAGTTCGCTTTGAATGTTCCGGGGCAGTCCCGAGGTGTTTTTGATCGCCCCTGCCGCTTCTTGTCGCAAGCTCGGAGGGAGGTTTCGGATACGCTCCATCCAGTAGGTCACTTCGATTCCTTCGGATATTTGAGACGTTGCCGCCGGAGTCCAAACCTCGATTGCATCGTCCGGCACCAATCGAGCGAGGTCGTCATAGCACCTCAGCTTTCCGAACGTTTGCCCGGCCATGCGGGTGAGAGCCGCCTCCCTGTCACCGCAGGCCTCGGCGGCTAACGCGATGCCGCCTTCCTGTTCTCCCGCACACCACATGCCGGCAGCCACTCCGACTTTCAATTGGGTCATGAGCTCCTCTCGGCCCTGCCGGGCAGTGGCGAGTCGCTCAGGATCGTCTCCCCGGCTTTCCGCGAGCGTGATCTCCCGTTCGATCATCTCGCCGAGATTCGCGATCAGGTCGAGGGCGAATTCGTCCCGACCCCGGTAACCGAGATAGAGAACGTAGTCCGGAAGCTGGGAGAACGATTCCAGTCGATCCATCGGCGAGTCTGTGACCAGGGCGTCCAGGAGAGGAATGAGTCTCGCTTCCAGCGGGAGAGAGGCTTGCTCGGCCTGGAAAAAGAGGTCCAGCATCGCTGGAAGGTTCTGCTTTTCCTGAACCTGAGTCAACAAGCGCTCTTCCAGCAACTCGACGACGGCCGCCTCCCGTCTGGGGAGAGCGAAGTACATCTCGTTCCAGTAATCATATCCCAGCTCGTCAAGGCGAGTTGTCACCTGTTCGGCCCACACGGCAGTTTCCGGAAGTCCGAAAGACGCGACTTTGAGGTAGACCTTGACCAGAGGAAGCGAGTCGAGCGTGGGCGGTTGCGCGGCGAGTGCCCTGGAGTAGACCTCCAGCGCTTCTTTCTCGCCCTCGAAGGTGGCCACGGTGAGGGCCAACTCCAAGGGCTCCAAGCCTCCCCTTTCTCTGAGAAGAGCGAGGCGGGCTTCCGCTTCGGCAGCTGTCGTGGCGCCCTTGAGAAAAGCAGGCTTGACGCTCAGGCGGTCCTCGAACGACCCGGTCGGTAGAAGACTCGAAGCCTGAGCGAACGCGGTTTGGTGGTCGCCGTGGGCGTCTAGCAAGACGGCGCCGGAAAGGATCACTTCGGGGCTCTCTTCGGCGTCCACTCCCTCCAAGAAATCGAGCGCTTCCCGGGTCTTTCCACTCTGGATAAGTCTCTCAAGAAGAGCCGAGTCGAGACTGAGACGACTGAGTTCGTCTAGCTTGTCTCGGTGAGACATAACGTAGTCCAGAGGAGTTTGAGCGAGAGTTGCTCCGGTAGTAAGAAGGATGAGCAAAAGGGCTAGAATTGAAAGCTTCACGCCGATGCTTTTCCTGTTCTAGGCGGAGACCCTTCCGAATCAGGCGTTGGGAAGAAAGCTACTCAGCCCGCCGCCCGAGCCGGGAGGGCCGCCGTCGCCGCGAGTTTTTTTGGCGGTCGAGCGGATATAAGTCTCGATGCGCTCCTTGGCCTGCTCGCTCACCTCGGTGAACTGAAGTCCGATGAGGAAGTGGCCGAAGGCGTTCTCTTTTTGCCAGGTGACCTTGGCTCTGACCGGCACGGGGTCGAGACCCGGCTCAAGTAAGATTCGGAAGATGAGCTCTCGATCTTCAGGGAGCGGCTCTTCGTGATTGATTCTCATCCCGGAGCTCGACATATCGAGGGTGAACACTCCGAAGCGCGAGGTTTCTCGATCCAGCTCTAGCTCTACCACCAGGATTCTCTCCAGGCGAAACGACTTGCGGCGGTTTTCCTGAAAGTTTTGCTCCAAAAACGCCTTCAACTTGATTCGGGAGGGCTCTGCTAAAGTATCGAACTGAAGCCCGTAGACGTTCATCCCGCCCACCAGCGGCTTCTCCCAAACGCGTTTCACGGTCACATCGACCGGCTCGCCCAGATGAAGGCGGAGGGAAACACTTCCCTCGGCGGGGAAGTTATATTCAGTATGAATGCGCATCCCCCCCTCACTCAAGTCATGAATATGAACAAGGCAGTGCTGCACGTCGGCTTCGCCCACGATGTCGGCGGCGTAGATGCGCTTTATGGGAGCCCTTCTTCGACCGAGAGAACGTCGTTCCATGCAAGCTTGTTCGGTTTGTTCCGGAGAGTTCCTATGCTGTTGATTTTGCTGCTCGTGTTGCTTACCACTCCGGTGGTCTGGGCTGCGCCCGATCTCAATACCCCGGGCGAGCGCGTGAACATCTCTTCTCATCTGGTGGCGGACAAGACCAACGTCGTCCTTTTCTACGCCCGCTGGAACAAAACGTCCATGCGCTACAAGGAGAAGTTGGAAAGCTGGAAGCCGGACAAGGATACGGTCGTTCATTTCGTTGATGTGAAAGCGATGACCTCACCTGTGGCTAAGCAGTTCAAAATCACGGAGTTGCCCGCTTTCGAAATTTACGATGAAGAGGGAAACCTCAAAATGAAAGGGCAGTCGGCTCTCAACGAAGTCGTTAAGATGAAGATGTTGGAGTAGCCGGCTCTGTTCGCCGGTGTGCCCCACGCTGAGAGGAGCACAGAAATACCCTGGGTGAATTCTCTGCCTATGCAGGTTTGGTTGTGTGTCCCCACGGAAATATCTAATCCATTATTTCACTTCTGGGGAGGAGGGTTCTATGAAGTTTAAGCTTCTTTTACTTTTTCTATTTCTTTGTATCTTTGCCGGTTGCGGGGACGGAGACAATTTTGTCCTCACAACTAACGGCGCTAATTCCGGCGGCTCAAATGCGGTCGGCGGGCCCGGAGGCGCGGGCGGAGATACGACTGCCGGCGGCGACGCGGACGTCGACGTGCCGGCGCGTGAAGTCGCCGCACGGGTCGTCATGCCAAGCGGCACAAATCAGGACCTTTCAGGCCTGACCGTGATGTCTCAACTTTATGAGTTCCCCGTCGGAGGCGACGGCACCACGAAGGTCGCCCTAAATGAGGGCGGGCGAGTCTTGGCGATAGTTTTCGACAGCAACGACCAACCTATCCTTGCGGGCTTCATCTCCGACAGTCGAAGCGAGATTTCAGTCAAGACCACGGTAGAAACTTCACTCTACTTGGGGCTAGGGACGTTCTTGCTACCGGCCGAGATCCGCCAACTCTTTTGGGATAACATCGACACTCTTCCCGGGGTGGCGGCTTTGGTCAGCGAAGCGGAGTCTCTGTACCGAAACGATCCACTCTTTCTGCAGTCCGACGAGTACCGGAACCTTATTGCCCCATTCATCGCGTCGCTGGCGCAGAAGAGCCCGATCAACGCCAGACTGGTGATTCCGGATACCACTATCAAGAGCGGAATCCAACTCAAGGAGACCGAGGGCGACTCGGTGACATTTGTCCAATCTCATCGCCGTCGCACTCATGCCTTCGTCTATAAAATGAAATATAGGCTTTCCAACAATCAGGAGTTCTCTCCCGTGGTGGACTCCGAGTTTTATAACGACTCGGCTGTCGCTTCAATCAACGATTTTCCTATTATTCAGGCCGGCGGGGCTACCGATACCATTGGAACGGTCCTTTCGGTGCTGACCGGGGCAGGGATGGATTTCGCCGCGAAAGAGACAGGGCCCGTGGACTTCAGTCTCGCTCCTGACGAAGAGGAGGTCAACTACAGTATCAGAGTCGTTGGCCCTTCGCGCAGTGTCGGTACTCTGACCCGAGCCGAGAAACAGAAGTTGCTGCGCCTGCATCTGGAAACCTTCACCCTGGATTTTCTTATACCGGCGTACTTTCTGGTCACAAATCAGGACAACGATCAGCAAGCCGTACTGACACTGGTACCGACTGCTAGTGAAGCGCTGGCCACGACGATGACAGGCTTGCTAGCCGCCATACCCTCGGCACAGGAGTCCGTTTATAAGGGAGAATATGAGCAGGCATTAAGAGACGTCTTCAATGCTATATCTCAGGGTTTGGTTAACCCACTTCTCGAGGAACTGTACAAAGTTATCGCCGAGCAAGCCGGCACGGGACTTGAGGCCAAGGATGCCGAGCGTGTGGCCAAGAAGTCCGTCGATCTCTTTAAGGCCCTCAAGGCCGTCGATTCTTTCCTCCAGGTAGCAGACTGGGCTCGCATAGATATCGGCCAGCGTCTGTCTAATCCGGTAGAAGACTTCCGCATCCGCGTTACCAAAAACAAGGTCCTTCTCGTCCCCGAACATCTCTTTGTGATGCAAGGCGACCGTAGGCCGATCAAAGCGGAGATTCAAGACGACGCGGCGACCTTGGCTCCAGGTGAGTCTTTAGTATACCGCTGGTCGACCACCGGCGTCCACGGAAAGCTGAGGGATAGTAACGGCATGGAGGGGACCACCTTGGAGACCCCCCAAGACACAATCCAGTACGTGGCCAATAACAGCACACCACCCGATGACGCTGAGGACCAGGTGACATGTAAGGTCCATATTAAAGGGCCGGGTCCGGATGTCCCAGTCGGCGAGTCGAAGACGCCGACCAAAGTAGCGGTGCGCAAGCGCGGTTTTGAAATCTTTCCGGAAGATATAGAAGTCGATGGGGGTAATGTCGTCTCCATCGGTGTTAGGCACACGGACAAGACAAATCCGCTTGATTCCATCATTTATGACTACCAATTCGTGTGGGAAACCTCGGGTAAGTACGGTCGATTCGAAGGTGCATCCAAGACCTTCTCTTCCTCAACCAGCAACGAGGCGAACTACGAGTGTCTGGAATATGAGGACGAAGGGATGGAGACCGTTACCGTCACGGCTTACCACAAGTTGAAAGACATCGACGGACCCTTCGAGTTTTCGAACACGGTCTCTGGCAAAATCAAGGTCTCCAACGACCCGAATAAGCAGATCTTCTACGTTGACCCAGAGAGGATTTCCGGCAAGTCTTTTGGCGGCTACTACTGGAACGGCTTTGTCCAGACCGTCTATCAGATTGCTCCGATCGACGATGCCATCAAATACGTCATTACAGTCATCGACCAGGTCCCCGATGCAATACCGACCTACATTGGAAAGAGCACTACGTACGATGAGGACGACCCGCCGACGGATGGCTTTTATCGACATCTGTCGGGTCGGAGTTCGGTCTCGACTCTTTCGGAAGAATCTGTTGACGCGTGGATTGCGGCCCGCCTGACACCTCCAAAAGGTCAGGCCAAAGTGGTGGTCACGATTAGACCCCCGGCACCTGAGCCAAGCCCTACACCGTAGCGGTCAAGACCCGAACTCCAGACTGGAGTTCGGGTCTTTTGCTTTTGGTGTTGCCTCTAGCCGAATTCTACTTGGCCCGGAAGTCCGCGTTTTGGGCTTGTTTTGTCAGTTCGTCGGAGCGGGTCATACCGATCTCCTTGGCCGGTTTTTCATCGCTGTCGGTCACGATTTTGAAGTAGTGAGAGCGGCTGCCGTCGGGCTCCACCAGGAGTGCCAGATCCTCTGCCCTGAACTGGGCTAAGAAGGCGTCCCACTCTACAGGTTCGCCGTCTCGGTTGCCGTCGGTATTGAAGGTGAGTTGGGTGCCTCCGCCCTGTAGAGAGCGGAAGGCGGGTTCGGCTTCGTGGGCTTCGGCCCAGGATTTCAGCTCCTCCGGCTCGGTGATTCTTTCATATTTCACTATACTCATAATTACCTCCACTATCACGCTCTCATGGCAGTTGTCGCGCCACTTCGTCCGATCGAATGGTATCCACCTATACTTTCGTGGGCCAGCTAACGGCTTTCTTCTGAAACACCGCGAGCCTCGCCTAGATGGGGGGCGAAAGAATTCCAGAATTCCGGGCTTTCAGGTGACACGAATTAGACTAGTGGTCTGTCACATAAGTTTTTTGGAGTTGAGGTTGTCTGAGAGTGGTCGTGGGCTCGCCGATTTTTCTGCGGCGTGCCGGGCGCACGTGAGGAAAAAGCGGTGAGCCCACGGCCGCTTTCAGGCGGCCTCGGGCCGAACAAACTTATGTGACAGACCACTAGCGGTACTAAGCTTTCAGCCAGGCCCAAGCTTCTCGCAGATCGTGAAACTCAAAGAATCGAACCTCGCCGGATACGAAAGGTTTACTGAGAGTGGCCAGCCACTTTTCCCAGTCTTTGTCGCCTACGATCGCCATTCTCTCGCAGTCACGAAAATGACGAGCGTCAAACTTCAGGTCCTCCCAGATGGCGCCGGGAGTCATTCCCTGAATACCCTTGAGCTCCAGCAGCAAGCGTAAAGCGCCGTACTGGTCGATGATTTGCTCCATCTGAGGAATGATCTCCGCGTAGTCGTCGGCCGTCACTCGACCTTGGAGTCTCACCCCCAGGACCTTTCCCTCGCTCTGGTCTAGTTTGGTTGCGTGGATCGCTTGTGCCATGAAGTGCTCCTTTTCTCAAATGTAGACCGATTCTAGCAGTCGTTAAAACGCTCGAGAAGGAGCCCCCGTATAAGGGCAGGGCACACGAACGGATTGCAACTTTTCCAGCTCCTTCGCCTAGACGACAGGCGCGCTCTCTAACATCAGAGGTCTGTGCTCTACGTGGCCGTGGCCCGGGCCGGAGCTCAGTAGCTTGGCTTCGGCGGCCTTATAGTATGTCTCCCAAAGCTCTCGAGAAACCGGTCGAAAGAGCTCTCTTTTCCCCTCGGCCGCTTGTTTCAGATGATGCTCGATGGCGCTATCCAATAGATCCAGGGCATCGTTCGCGCTGTCGGCCTCAGTTTGCAGATCAAAATCCAAGCAGTGGGCGGTCCAGCCTTTTTCGGATTTCCGTACGACGGTTCTTATCGGAATGTCGTTGATGTTCTCGGTGCACATAGCGGACTCTACTCGTTTCTCGCCCGTTTGCTTACGGGCACTCTCGGGTACAGAGCTACTACGGCAAACGGAGGCCTCCTTGCACGAACTGTCGATCGCTCATAGCATTGTCGAGATAGTCTCCCGAGTAGCCCGAGAACAGAACTCCTCTCGGGTCGAAACCATCTATCTCAGTGTTGGAGAGCTGTCGTGCGTGTCTGCCGAGGCCCTGAACTTCGCCTTCGAAGTGGCCGCCCGCGATACGCCGGCCGAAAAGGCCAGGATCGTGATAGAGAGAAAGCCGGTGGTGGCTCACTGTCCGGATTGCGATGAGAAGAGAGTTCTAACGACTCCAGAGCGGCTTGTCTGTCCCGTCTGTGGTCGTCCGGTCTCCACTCTTGTGGGGGGCCGAGAGCTGGACGTGGACCGTATCGAGTTGGAGGTAAGTTGTGCGGCTGGTTGAGGTCAAACAAGGAGTCCTGAGCAAGAATGATCGTCTGGCCGAGAGGTTGCGTGGGCGTTTCCAGCAGCAACAACTTTTTGTGGTTAACCTTATCTCCAGCCCCGGGACCGGCAAGACCGCACTCCTAGAACGAACCCTCGAGGAGTTCGTGAAGAGGGGTCGCCAAGTCGCCGCTCTGGTGGGAGACCTGGCCACGGAAAACGATGCCAACCGTCTGGCCCGCTCGGGAGCACCGGTGCGCCAGATTACCACCTCCGGCCTTTGCCATCTGGAGGCTTCCTTCATCGAGTCGCGACTGGAGGGGTGGGACCTCTCCGAGTTGGAGTATCTGTTTATCGAAAATGTGGGGAATCTGGTCTGTCCTTCGTCGTTCGACCTGGGAGAGCAGCTGCGAGTTGTGCTCTTATCCGTGACGGAGGGGGAGGACAAGCCGTTGAAATACCCACCGGTCTTTTTCTCTTCTCAGGTGGCCGTCATCACCAAGTGCGACCTGGCCGAACCTTGTGATTTTCAAGCAGAACAAGCCCTGGCCAACATTCGTTCGGTCAACCCGGCCATCGAGATTTTGCAAACCTCCGCTCGTACCGGAGCGGGATTGAGCGAATGGCTGCGGTCTCTGGATAGCCGGAGGGCGACGTGGCTCCGCTCCATCTGAGCAAGCGGGAAAGAGTCCGACTGAGGATTCAAGGGGTGGTCCAAGGGGTGGGATTCCGCCCTCATGTCTATCGTCTTGCCCAGCTTTTTCAACTGGCGGGCTCGGTCGCCAACGATGCGGCCGGAGTGGTTGTCGAGGTGGAAGGCGAACCGTCTCAGGTTCGGCGGTTTTGTCGAGAAGTGACCTCGGCGGCCCCACCAGCCTCCCGGATTTCCAAGATCACTCGTGAGCAACTCCACCCGGAAGGTCTGGAGGGTTTCAAGATTCACGAATCGGAAGCTGGTTCGAGGTCGACCGCGCTGGTCTCTCCCGATCTTCACTGCTGCTCGGACTGCCTTCGGGAGCTGAGCGACCCCAATGATCGCCGCTTTGCCTACCCCTTTATCAACTGCACCAATTGTGGACCGCGCTACACTATCATACGGTCTCTTCCCTACGACCGTCTTTCTACGACCATGAGCGATTTCGAGCAGTGTGAGGATTGCACAAAAGAGTATAGCGATCCGGCGGATCGGAGATTTCACGCTCAGCCAAACGCTTGCCCCAAGTGCGGGCCGTCGTTGAGCGCTTCGATCGCAGAGATCGTAGAGGCCCTCTCGCACGGCGAGATCGTCGCTATCAAAGGGGTCGGTGGCTATCACCTCGTTTGCGACGCGAGTAACGAAGAAACGATTCAGCGGCTCAGGGAAGGAAAGTCCCGGCTGGTCAAGCCTTTCGCTGTGATGGCTCGTTCCCTGGAGACGGCCGCCGAGCTCGCTGAAATAAACGGGGAAGCCTTGACGCTCCTGTCCGATTCGGCTCGCCCTATCGTGGTGCTTCCTTCTCGCCGTCGCCTGCCCGATTCGGTGGCGCCGGGGGTTTCGACGATCGGTCTGATGCTGCCCTCCACTCCGCTCCACTATCTTTTGCTGAGAGATGAGAGGCTGCCCTGTCTGGTGATGACGTCAGCCAACGAAAGTGGACTTCCTCTGGTCGCCGATCGGGAGGAGGCTGAGAAGCGCATGGCAAGCTTGGTCGATCGTTTCCTCCATCACGATCGAGCGATCGAGGTCCGTTGCGACGATTCCGTGATGCGCTGCCAGGGAGGGCGGACAATCCCGATCAGGCGGAGCAGAGGCTACGCTCCGTTTCCTCTCGAGCTACCTTTTGAGACGCCGGTTTCTCTGGCCGTTGGAGCCCAGCTGAAGTCCACCTTCGCACTGGCCCGGGGGCGGGAAGTTTTCCTGAGTCAGCATCTGGGCGACCTGGAAAATTTGGAAACCCTGGACTATTTCCAAAAGACTCTACAACACCTCGGAAAACTCTACGGGATCCAACCGGAGGTGCTTTTCTGCGACCTTCATCCCGGCTATCTCTCCAGGAGATGGGCTGAAAAACAGGAGCTTCCGATGATCGGAGTACAGCATCACCACGCTCATCTGGCGTCTTGTATGGCCGAACACGGCTTGGGTCCGGAGTGTCGAACTCTGGGTATCATCCTTGACGGGACGGGCTACGGCCCCGACGGCACCATCTGGGGCGGAGAGATTCTTCGGGGAGGCTATGCCGATTTCGAGAGAATGGCCTTTCTCGAGCCGGTGCCGTTACCCGGTGGGGATAAGGCGATCCGAGAGCCATGGCGCATGGCGCTTTCCCACCTTTGGGCTGCCGGTATTCCCTGGGACCAGAGCCTACCGCCGGTCAGGTTCGCTCAGAACCGTCAGGACGTCTTGAAGACACAGCTGGAGAAAGGTCTGAACACGGTGGCGACATCCAGTGTAGGGAGGCTCTTTGATGCGGTGGCCGCTCTGGTCGGACTTCGACAGGTGGTGGAGTTCGAGGGCCAGGCCGCCATGGAGCTTGAGAGTATCGCCACTCCGGGCGAGATGGAGAGCTACCCGATAGGCATCCAGCTCAATCCCGCGCCGATGATCGAGGCGATAGTGAGAGACCTGGGAGGCGGAGTGCCCCTGGGCGGCATCTCCATGCGGTTTCATCGAGGGCTGGCCGCTGCTTTCGTCGCTCAAGTGAAATCGATTCATGAAGGGGAACCTGTGGTACTCTCAGGGGGCGTTTTTCAAAATGTCGTCTTGCTAGAGCTCGTGGTTTCGGCCCTGGAGGGTGCCGGGATTGAGGCTCTCGTTCATCGCCTGGTGCCGCCGAACGACGGCGGGATATCTCTTGGTCAGGTGGCGGTGGGCGCGGTTCGATATCAAAGAGAAGGGGGTTCTTATGTGCTTGGGAGTACCCGGTAAAGTAGTGGAGACATTTGAAGCTCACGGCATCCGCATGGGCAAAGTGGATTTCGGCGGGATCAAGAAAGAGATCTGCCTGGCCTACGTACCGGAAGTGGAGGTGGGAGACTACACCATCGTCCACGTCGGGTTTGCTATCACCCGTCTGGACGAAGAGTCGGCCAGGGAGACACTCAGAACCTTCCAAGAGTTGGGTCTCTTGGAAGAAGAGTTGGGAGAGGGGGCCGAGACTTGAAGTATCTTTCGGAATTTAGGGACCCGAAACTGGCTGGAAAGCTTCTCGACGAGATTCGAGAGATGGTGACGCGCCCGTGGGCTGTCATGGAAGTCTGTGGAGGGCAAACCCATTCGATCATTCGCAACGGGATCGATCAGCTGCTTCCGAAGGAGGTAGAGTTGATCCACGGACCCGGCTGCCCGGTCTGCGTGACGCCGCTGGATATGATTGACAGGGCGCTGGAAATCGCGAGCAAGCGGGAGGTTATTTTCTGTTCTTTCGGCGATATGCTGCGAGTGCCGGGAAGTGAGAAAGACCTCTTTCAAGTCAGGAGCGAAGGCGGTGACGTGCGAGTCGTTTATTCACCTCTGGACGCTCTGAAGGTCGCCCGTGAGAATCCGGATAAAGAGGTCGTGTTCTTTGGCATCGGCTTTGAAACCACGGCCCCGGCCAACGCCATGGCCGTCTTTCAAGCCGCACAGCAGAGCCTCGGCAACTTCTCCATGCTGGTCTCCCACGTGCTGGTGCCCCCCGCTCTCGCTGCTATCATGGAGTCGCCCGAGAGCCGGGTCCAGGGCTTTCTGGCGGCCGGACACGTGTGCAGTGTGATGGGTTATGAACAGTACCTACCATTGGCTGAAAAGTATCGGGTGCCGATCGTGGTCACCGGGTTTGAGCCGCTGGATTTACTAGAAGGGCTTCGTAGGGTCGTTCGACAGTTGGAAGAAGGCCGGGCGGAGGTCGAAAACGCGTATCCGAGAGCGGTCACACGGAAAGGCAATCGACCTGCGAATGAGATGCTGGAGAGAGTGTTCGAGACCTCCGACCGGAGCTGGCGAGGGATCGGTGAGATCCCTCAGAGCGGTTGGAGGCTTCGCACGGAGTTCGCTGATTTCGATGCTGCTCTGAGATTTTCCGTGAGCGTCAGGACCAGGGAACCCTCCGTTTGCCGGAGTGGAGAGGTCTTGCAGGGCATTCTCAAGCCTCCCCAGTGCTCGGCCTTCGGCAAGGAGTGCACCCCTCGCAGACCGTTAGGGGCAACCATGGTCTCCAGTGAAGGTGCCTGCGCGGCCTACTATCTCCATCGGCGTTTGGAGGAGCCGGTCCCTTGGACTTGAGCGGTCGCACTTGCCCGTTGCCTATTCAAGATTTCCCCCTCGTGGTTTTAGGGCACGGCGGAGGCGGGAAGCTGTCAGCCGAGTTGGTGGAGCACCTTTTTCTGCCCGCCTTCGGAATGGATGGCGCTTTGGGAGACGCTGCGGTTCTTCAGGTAGGGGAGGAGCAGCTCTGCTTTTCAACCGATAGCTTTGTCGTCACGCCGCTCTTTTTCCCGGGGGGAAACATCGGCGAACTCGCGGTGAACGGCACGATCAACGACCTGGCTATGATGGGCGGGAAACCGCTCTATCTGAGCTGTGGATTCATCCTCGAAGAAGGGTTCTCTATCGAAGAACTCTCGCGGATAGCCCAAGCTATGGGAAGAGCTGCGCGAGAGGCCGGTGTCCGCCTGGTGACCGGCGACACGAAGGTCGTAGAGAGAGGGCATGGCCACGGAGTCTATATCAACACTTCAGGCATCGGTCTCATACCCCCCGGACGGAAGGTCGGTCCGGGGCGGGCTCGCCCGGGAGACGCGGTGATTGTCAGCGGCCCGATCGGCAACCACGGGATGGCTGTGATGAGCGTGAGGGAAGGGCTCGAGTTTGAGACGACTATCGAGTCCGATACGGCCGCTCTTCACCCTCTGGTCGAACTGTTGATGGAGTCGCCGGAAGAGATTCGGGCGCTGCGCGACCCCACTCGAGGAGGGATAGCATCGGCCCTGAACGAGCTGGCTGCGGCTTCCCACGTGAGCATCGTCTTGGAGGAGAGCCTCATCCCCGTGGACGACTCCGTTCGGGCTGCTTGCGAGCTGCTGGGTTTAGACCCTTTGTACGTGGCCAATGAGGGCAAGCTGCTGGCTATCGTGGAGTGTGAGAAAGCCGACGTTATTGTGAAAAAGCTGCGTTCCCACGCTCTCGGAGAAGGGGCGTGTGTGATCGGTAAAGTCGTCGCCGAACATCCCGGATTAGTGGGTATGAGAACCACTCTGGGTGCGACCAGGGTGGTGGACACCCAAATCGGAGAACAGTTGCCAAGAATTTGCTAAAGTCTTGCCTTAGAGACCGGAAGCAAAGACCTGGGAGACCAGGACCCGGTTGCCTTTCAGGCTGACCCCGAGCCCGAGATGGGTCGCCCTGGGGTCCAGGAGGTTGGTTCTGTGTTCGGGCGACTCCAGAAACGATTCGAGGACGAGTTCGGCAACTTGTGAAAGCTCGTAGCCCGTACACTCAAAAATGTTCTCCGAAAGCTTTTGAGGGTTTTCTCCATACCTCTGGACTCTTTGGCGGGTCGTTCTTTGACCGGGCACCGGGGAGTGGTGGGAGAAGTAGTTGAGATGGAGCATCTGTCCGGCGTGGTCCGAAGCCGCTCGCGCTAAAGCCTGGTTGAGAGTCAAGGAGTTTAGCCCTCGTCGGGACCGAGCGAGGTTGGTAAGCCTCACGATCTCCTCGGTGAGAGCCGCGCTTTCAAACTCCGAACCAAGCGTTTCCTCTGCTATCGGGCGGGTCACGTCGTCGGCAAGATACACTTCCGTTTGGCCGACGGCAGGCGCCAAGAGAGCGAGTGTGATGAGGATAGTCGATAGGGATTTGATCGTGGTTCTCCTTGAACTCCAAGACGACCTCATTATAGCAGCTGAACGGCGTGGTTTAGGGGTTTTGGTAACATCTTGCTAGAGCCGGAATCGTTTCTAGGACGAATGGACCTATGAAGCAGGTCTTAGCGGATTTGGATGTCCATTTTGGAGACGACCAGAGACTCCGTCGTGTATTGGACCTTAGCCGCCACCGAGTAGCCATCGAGCACGGCTGGAAGCCAGTACCTCTGATCCGGCCACATCCGCTCGAACGGTAGGTTATCACGCTCGTACCACGCCAGGTGACCTTCCCTGGCAACAGGTTCACCAGAGCAGCTGTTCGCCAAGAAGATATCGACCTTGAGTACCATCGGCTTTGGCGCGGAAAGGAGAAGTTCAATAGCTCCTCTTGCCTCAAACCCATCGAGCTGCAGTGCGGTTTCTTCTACTACCTCCCGAAAGATCGCTTCGTGGGATGTCTCGCCCGCTTCGATCTTACCCCCAGGGCCGTTCAGCATGCCGCCCCAAGGTTTTTCTCGGGGTCGCTCCTGCAGAAGAACCCGTCCCTCTTGAACGAGGAAGCAGGTAACAGCATGAATTCGAAGAGATGGTGAGTGCTCGAGCATACTCATGACCTTCTTTTCTTGCTTGGGGATGGAGTATCCCGCGGGCCGATGCAGGTGGGCTTCTAGCCACCCACAAGGCTTTCGTCTGCTCCTGCCCCGAGACTGGTCTTGGTAGAGCGTCGCAGTCGGATGACTCTGATGCTGAGGAGGACGTAAAGAATGGCTAGCAGGGCTGCGTAGGTTGGCGTAATCACAATTAAAGGTTCTATGATAGAACCTTTGCGGCCTGCGAGGAAGGACGGACCAGCTTGAAAATCTGCACCCGGCAGCGCTAGCTTACCCTCAGCAGTCGTCTTCAGGCGGCTCCGGCATCACGTAGACGTCGGCTGGTATGGTGCCTCCAAGTGTTTCTAGGTGTTCGACGCCGACCTCCGCCCCCAGAAGCTCAAGCATCTGCTTGAAGCCATCTCTCCCGCCTTGCTCCGGTTTTCTCACCGGCGATTCTAACCAGTAAATCTGATCTTCGTGAACGATCTGGTGAAGCTCCTCGGGAGTGAACCTATCATGCACAAAGAACAGTCGATCGCGGATTTCTTCCCAACGCTGAATAGATAGCTTGCTCTGCTCCTGAAAGCGTAAACCCAGAAGCTCCTCGAGTTCTGAGAGGTGTTGCTGCCTGAACTGGAGCCTTGCTTGAGCCAGCGTTTCCTCATCCGAGTCTCCTGCCTGGGCCAATAATTCGGCCTCGGAAACACCGCCTTTCTCAACCCTCCAATCCATGATTTTAGCGTAGCCCTTCTGGTAGGTATCCGCGAGAGTGTGCGCTGGAAGAGGGAGTGCCTGCTGTCTTGTTGAGTGGGATTCCAACTCATCCCAAAGAGCTTTGGCCGAGGCACCCGGGAGCTTCAAGTTGGGGTGCTCGGGGCATTGCTCCAGACGCTCGTCGTCGCCGTTGGAGGTACACAGGGAAGTGCCGTCTTTGAAGAGCCGGATCAGATCGAGTACCGGCCGCGGTTTAGCGGGATGACTGAAGAGATAGGCCGCGCTTGCCTGGTCCGGCCCCGCATAGGCACGGATGCTCACATCGACCATCTCCTCGACCTCGAAGTCTCCGGCTCTTTTGAAACCGAGGGATAGGAGTTCGGACTCCAGGCTTCGAGCAGCCTCTGTTTTGACCCATTCCGGTTCTTCTTTCAGCGGACGCAGGTTGATTCGAAGAGGGGGAGGCATGGCTCCCGCCAAGCCCCGCGCGAGATCGCCGAGCTTTCTTTTCAGGATCCACACAAAGACCTTGAAACCCGCCCAAAGACTCAATGGTAAGAGAACAACACCGAGCAGAACGCCAACGAGAACGTAAGACCAGTTTGACATCCGTTTAACATTCTAAGGTCTCGAGAATCCTCCTATGGCTGGCAGTCCTACAATTGAGAAGTGTCCCTCTTCCATTCTGAGTAAGTTACGGTTTCGCGCTCCGCATCCACGGTATACTGCTGCAGGAGAAACGCATACTTAGAAGGGACAATAATATCTCGGACTTGAGTTCCCACACAGCCGTAGGAGGGGTTGATGTACTTCTCTTGCTCGACGCGGTACTGCTCCACGACGCGACTTTCTCTAACGAACTGTTGCCTGCCCTGGTGCGGCTCGGAGACTCGCAGCTTAGTCCAGTCGTCGGACTCGATTTCGGATCGACCAACTCCCTCAGGTAGACGACCCTCACCCGGGGCGTCGAGATCGTTTGGGTTAAAACGGACGGTACCGATAGCCTCGTTCACATTCAAGTCAGACAACACCACAATTCCTCGGTCAGGGGCATGGTCGGCACCCTTGCCCGTCTCAGGCTTCGGTACCGTCGGCTTCGTCGGTTTGGTTCTTCCGAAAAAAAGTCTCTCTATCCCCCTACTAACAGCGTTGAGACTTTCCCAATTTCTGAGCTCTTTCTCGTACCTTTCCTGGCCGCGTTCCCAACGATCCATAGCGGCCTGCTCTTGAGGCGAGAGTGCCGTATTGTCCCGACTAGCAAAAAGTTCGATCTGCGCCGACGCGGCATCGTTGGCAGCCAGGAGGTTGTTATAGGCTGACATTTTTTCATCGTTTTCTCCCTTGTCGGACAGACTTTCAACTTTCTTCAGTTGGGGAGCCAGTATTCGGTTGTCGCGGCCTAATTTGAACTCGTAGGTTTTCACAGTCAACTCCAGTTATTGATTTGCCAAATCCTACCCTCAGAGTGTTATAGGTTCATCAAAAGTACATCACCTAGCGGATCGTTTTTTTCAGAATACTGTCGATATCGACGTTCTTCAGCTTCTGACGTAGCTTCTCGTTGCCGGCGGCTTCCACCACTTTGGGGTGGTCGAGTAGATCGCGAAAGCGCCTCTCTCTGATGGCGGCAGCGACCTCTTCGTCGCGTCCCAGCGCTTGCAGGGTTGAGTCTTCTTTCAGCTTGGCGATGTCCGGGTTGCGCTGGAAGCGATCGAACAGGATCGGATCACCTACGACGATGGAGAGGTCTCGCAGGAGCTCTTCGGATTTGGCGTCGATGGCAGAGAAGCTTTCCACCAGCGACTCCATGGGAAAGGTCTCTAGCTCTTCCAGGAAACCGTCCAGAGGGCCGGGCTCAATCTTCTCTCGGACCTGCTCGGGCTTGACTGCGAACGTCTTCATACGGTTTTCCACCGCCAGGGTCATTCGCTTTTCAAGCTCTTCCTGAGCGTAAAACCCACTGTCAGGGCCCATCTCCTCGGTCACTTCTCGCTCGATCTTGATTCGCGCCTCGCTGCGGAGTTGGCTAATCACCTCTCCTTCTCGCATGGCTCGATCGGCTCGAGCGATAGAATTTAAGCCGGTGAAACAGAGTAAGGTAAAGAGCAGACCCCAGACCCCGCCGAGCATAGCTCCCACCGGTCGGTCCCACTCAGGGCGGGGCGAGTCTCCCCGTTTCTTTTTGACGAGATGATTCAGCACCCCGACGAGGATGATGAAAAAGATCAAACCGGCGATGAGCGGAGCGAACGCGGGCAGCAGGAGTTCAGGGCAGCTCAGGGCTCGAGCGATCGGATTTCCAAGACCGCCGAGCGGAATGGAGAGAAGCCCCGCCAGCAAGAGCGAGAGCAAACCGACGCCGAGAGTGACCGCGCCTCGAAGCCAGCCGAGAAGGGCCATGCAGAGGATGGAAACGAGGCAGAGAAGGATCAGCATACGGGTTCTCTTCTAAGTTCGTTGGGGGTCACCTCGGTAGGACTCGACGGGGAGGTTCGACCAGACGACCTCAGCACGAAGAGAGAGAATTTCCCTCTGACCCGGAGGGCGCAGGACCATTCTGGAAAATTTTTCTAGGTTTTTATCGTTCGATTACTTTAACGGCCGAAAGGTAGCGTTCCATGCGCAAGAAATTACTTCTCTCCACCCTTCTCTTCACATCTCTCACCCTCCCCGTCGCAGCCCAGCAGGCCGCCGACGTGGCGGTGGTGGTCAACGGTCAACCGATGGTCATGACGGAGGCGCCTCCTCGTCTGGTTCAAGGGCGGGTGCTGATCCCGCTTCGCAAGGTCTTCAACGCTCTAGGAGCCGAGGTGACCTACGAAAAGGGCGTGATCTCAGCCATTCGCGGCAAACAAAACATCGTGCTCTCACCCAATCAGAAGTCGGCCCGGATCGACGGCCAGGATGTGGAACTCGATGTGCCTCCGATGCTGATAGAAACGGTCACCTACGTGCCGCTTCGCTTCGTCGCCCAAGCCCTGGGCGACAGTGTGAACTACGACGCAGGCACGAAGCAGATTTCGGTCAGCTCGCAAGCCGGCGGAACGACCGCGTCGGCGGCCACTCCGGCCGTCGCCGATCCCTACAAAGCGACTCTCAAGCGGCTGGTCGTGGGACATCAGGGAGCCATCCTCAAGCTGTGGTCGGAGGATATGAGCAAAGTCGCTTACTATCGAGGCCTCGACGACCGGGCGACGGCACCCTATTCGGAAGACGATCGTCGGGAGATCCTGGAAGGGCTGGGAATCGCGGGCGAGATAGATGCTGTCTGTGAGGACCTGATATCAGGCTACTCCACGCTTCCAAAGCTTGAAATCGTGGCTTTGCTCGGTCTGCTTCATTCCACTCCGGTCGACTCACCTTTGAGCGCCTCTCCCGAGACCAGAAGACAGGTAGAGCGATTCTTGCTGGACACTCTCAAGAACGATTCCAACGTCGTGCTGAGAAGGCAGGCCTGTCTCGCGTTAGCAGTGGGCGACCCGCTGGACGGAAGAATTACCGGAGCGATTCTGGATTTTTATGCAGGCAGTGAGAACCTCTGGGAAACCTTCCCTGTTCAGCAGTTCTTCGAATTTCAGGCGGCCAAAATTCGGGATTTGCCGAACTGGGCCGAGATCTGCACAAGGGTGGAAGCGGTGAATTCTCTGTATACGCCTAACGCGTTGAGATACCTGAAGGGGTAAGCACTCCCTAGTTCAGGGCCCTACCGTCTCGATAAGCGGTAGGGCTCACTCCCACCTTCCTCTTAAGAGCCGCGAAAAGTACTGAGGATATTCGAAGCCAAGTTGGTAGGCGACCTCGGCCACGGTCCTCGCCGAAGCCGGGGGTGGGATTGAAACGCGAATTTCCGAGGTAACTCCAGCTTCAATGCCGCGACACGCCAAAATGACCCCTTGGCCATGTCTGCGCCGACCAAATGGTCAGAGGTCGCGTTTCCTGCCTGTAGAAGAAATGACCCTGGGAAGCGACCGAACCGGTCCGGGTGCCGACTAATTCGGCAGGTTTTTATTAGGGGGAATCGATGGGGAATTCACTTAGAGTTAAGTACGCTGCAGGCGTCAAGCTTTCGCTTTTGTTTGGCCTGCTGCTGTGGCTTGTCGTGGCCGTTGGTGCTGGGTGTGGTAGTAGCCAAAAAGGGGACTTGGACGCGGGGCTGCCGCGCAACCCGGCAGCCGTCGCACCGAGTCTAGCCCAGTTGGGAGCGGAGTCGCTCCGGGCCAAGAAAGGGCAAGGAAAGGGCCAAGACAAGGTCACTATCTGCCACAAGGGCCAGACTATCCAAGTAGCCGCTCCCGCGGTCAAAGCTCACCTAAAGCACGGTGACTCTCTTGGTCCCTGTGATGAAGAACCACCTTCCGGGATCGACCTGCCGGTAGCCTCAACCGTGGTCCCCTTCGGCAAGTCCATCGAGTTCCTATTTTCGGGCGATGACCCCTTTCAAACCGGGCTTGAGCCCGGCACCATCGACATAAACCGAGCGGCCGTCATCCGGGGGCAGGTCATGACCGCCGGCCGCGTGCCCGTGTCCGGGGTCACGGTGAGCGTCCTCGGATACCCCCAGTACGGCCAAACAGTTACCCGAGAAGAGGCGGGTGCCAACTTCGACCTGGTGGTCAACGGCGGCGGATCTTTGACTCTGGTTTTCGAAAAAGACGGATTCTTACCGGCACAGCGCCGGGTCCTTGTCCCCTGGGGAGACTTCGTATTTACCGAGGACCTCATCATGATCCCGGTCAACCCGCAGGCGACAGTCGTCGACCTATCCTCAGGCGAGGCGCAAGTGGCCAGAGGAAACCTGATAACCGACGAGGACGGAGCCCGGCAGTCAACGGTGTTTTTCCCTCCCGGAGTCGGAGCCGCCATGCTCTTCTCCGACGGCACGCGCCGCGGCCTTCCCGAGATAACGCTCCACATCACCGAATATACCGTTGGCGAGGAAGGGCCGGCGGCCATGCCGGCCGATCTCCCGCCCACCAGCGCCTACACCTACTGCGAGGAATTCACGGTGGAGGAGGCGCGGCAGGCCGGAGCCTACCGGGTCGAGTTCACCAAACCGGTGGTCAACTACCTGGAGAACTTTCTGGGCTTTGCCGCCGGTGACCCGGTTCCCGTCGGCGTCTACAATCGTCTCGAAGGCTGCTGGGAACCGGAGCCGGACGGCGTGGTCGTCCGCGTCCTGTCAATTAACAACGGACAGGCCGTTCTCGACGTCGACGGCAGCGGAGACCCGGCCAGCCAGGCAGAACTCGACGAACTCGAAATTACAGCGGAGGAACTGGCCACCGTGGCCAGCCTCTACCAGCCGGGCGAAACTCTCTGGCGAGTGCCTCTTCGGCACTTTTCTCCCTGTGATCTCAACTACGCTATAGTCTTTCCGAACGATGCCGTCTTTCCCCACCCCGGGGAGGTCACTTGCGACGAGAAAGATCCTTGTCCCCCGTTGGAAAGTGGTTCCATCATCGAGATCACCAACCAGATTCTCCGAGAGTCGATTGGAGTGGTCGGTACGCCCTTTACGCTGAACTACGCAAGCGACCGCGTTCCGGGGCGAAAGGGCGCCACTACCATCAACGTGCCCCTGACGGGAGAGAGCATTCCCGCCTCCCTCCAGCGAGTCGACATGATCGTCGAGGTCGCGGGCCAGCAATTTGTCGAGAGTTTCCCCCCTGCCCCCAACCTCGTCCATCAGGTGCCGTGGGACGGCAAAGACGCCTATGGCCGCCAGCTCCAGGGGCATCAGCCGGTCACCGTGCAGATTGGGTTCGTCTATGACGGCGTCTACGTGCGCGACCTCTCCCGAGCACTGACCCGTACTTTCGGCTTCCCACGAGCAACCCCGGCCGAGGTGGGCACCAGACGGCCCGTGACCCGCTGGAGGACCCGCCGCAGCACGGCTCGTGCGGGAGGTTGGGATGCTCGCGGTCTGGGCATGGGTGGCTGGTCGCTGTCGGCCCACCACGTCTACGACCCCGCGGCTCAAGAGATCTACTTCGGAGACGGATCCCGCCAGAGCGGAAACCACGTAGGGCCCAGTATCAAGACGGTGGCTGGGACCGGAGCTTACGGCTTCTCCGGCGACGGCGGGCCCGCCACCGAGGCCGGTCTGGCCGAACCCGAGCGGATCGCCATCGGCCCCGACGGTGCTATCTACATCTCGGACACACAAAATCACTGTATCCGGCGCATCGATGCCGGTGGAGTCATCACCACCGTCGTCGGCATGGGCGGCCCGGGCTTCAACGGCGACGGGTTGCTGGGAACGGAAACCCTGATAGACTCTCCGCGGGGCATCGCCTTCGGCCCCGAGGGGCGTCTCTACTTCGCCGACTCCGGCAACGGCCGTGTGCGGCGCTTGGGCCACGACGGGCGTGTCACGACCGTTCTGGTGGGCGAGCCTTATGACGATGGTGGAATCATTGTAACCTTCTCCCTCCAGCCGGCCTTCTCTCCCGAGGCGGCTTTCTCGAGCAGCAACTGGCCGTGGTACGTCGGCGAGGGAAGCGGTCAGACTCCTGTCCAGATGGCGGGGCTTGCCGTGGGTCCGGACTGCGTTCTCTACGTCGCTGACCCCACTCATCACACGGTGTGGAGAATGGGTCCCGACGGTGTGGTGGCTCCCATTGCCGGGACGGGATCCCCGGGGTTCTCGGGTGACGACGGACCTTCCGTGGAGGCGGATCTCGACAGCCCCGAAGGCGTGGCCCTCACTCCCGAGGGGTCGCTCCTCATCGCCGACACCGGAAACCATCGTGTCCGGCGGATCGGAATCGACGGGGTCATCACGACCATCGCCGGAAACGGCGACGCCGAGCTCTCCGGCGACGGAGACCTGGCAACGCAGACGGCGGTCTCCTATCCCGTGGATGTCTCTGCCGGACCAAGTGGAGACATCTTCTTCGTCGAGCAGGGAACACACCGGGTGCGCCGGGTTCGTCCCGACGGTATCATGCGAACGTTGACCGGCACCGGCCAAGCCGGGTTCTTAGGCGACAATGGTCCGGCCGCCGACGGGCGACTAGGAGAGCCTTGTGGAGTGACCGCGGCCCCCGATGGCAGCCTGTTCATCGCCGACACCTTCAACCAGCGCATCCGCCAGGTTGCCTCTCCTTTTGGAGGGGCCGTTGGGGAGATGCTGATACCGTCCGCCGACGCTTCCTTGGTCTACCGCTTCGACGACGACGGCCGGCACCTGGAGACCATCCACAGCCTGACGGGCGGGATTCTCTACACCTTCGGTTACGACGGAAACGGCCTGCTGTCCGAAGTCACCGACGGGGACGGCAACGTCACCACTATCACCCGCGACTCGACCGGCGAGGCCCTCGCCATCAGCGGCCCCTTCGGTCAGCAGACCCTCCTCGCCTACGGTAACGACGGCTACCTCGCAGTCATCGGTAATCCCGCGGGGGAGACTGTGCGATTGACTTATAACGATGGATTGTTGGCCAGCCTCGTCGACCCCAACGGGAACTCGCCCCACGAATACGAGTACGATAGTCTCGGTCGTCTGGTCAAGGATACCGACCCTGCGGGAGGGTTCAAAGAACTGGCGCGGACGGAGCTTGAGCACGGGGTGGAAGTGAGCGTCACGACGGCTGAAGGGCGGGTGAGCCGGTATCGGCAGGAACACCTGGCCACGGGGGAAGAGCGGAGCACAACGATCGACACGGATGGGCTTCAGAGCGTGGCTGTGAAGACCCCTGACGGCACCAGGACCGTGACACTCAAGGATGGTAGTCAGATCACCACCGCCATAGAACCCGACCCGCGATTTGGTATGCAAGCCCCTATGATCAAAAGCGCCTCTGTAACCACTGGCGGGCTCACCTCCAGCACGACTTTATCGCGGACCGCTACTTTGAGCGACTCAGCCAATCCCCTGAGCCTGACCCAGCTCACTACCACGGCTACCGTGAATGGGCACCCTTATACAGTTTCCTTTGATACAGCCAGTCGCGGCCTTACGAGGACGACTCCGGAGGGACGACAGACCGTCACCACGTTGGATTCCCTGGGACGAATTGTCAGGCTTCAAACCCCGGGTCTGGCTTCAGCCCATATGAACTACGATGTCCTTGGGAGACTTGCTGGCACCATCGCCGGCAGCGGTGCCGAGTCGAGAGCCACGTCTTTCTCCTACGACGCCCAGGGGCGCATGGCGACGGTCACCGATCCTCTTGAGCGCAGCGCGAACTTCACCTACGATCTGGCTGGACGGCCGCTTTCAGCGACCCTGCCCGGCGGCCGTGTTATCCGGATGAGCTATGATGCCAACGGCAACCAGGTCTCGGTGACACCGCCGGACCGCCCGGGCCATGGATTCGGCTATACGCAGGTCGATCTGATGAGCCGCTACACGCCACCATCCTCAAGCCCCGGGGGCAGCACTCTCTATACCTACAACCTGGACCGCCAGCCGCTTTCCGCCGCCAGGCCGGATGGGGAGGTGACGAACTCAAGTTATGACACGGCCGGAAGGTTGGAAAGCGTTAGCTTCGAGAGGGGAAGTCTTGAGCTAGGCTACGGCTCTAACGGTAACCTCCTTTCCCTCACCGCGCCCGGAAATGAGACCATCTCTCTTGGGTACAACCAGGGCCTGATAACCTCCTGGACCAGTAGCGGCAACGTCGGCGGCAGCGTGGGGTGGGTCCACGATAACGATTTTCAAATTCGCTCTCGCAGTGTCAGCGGATCCGGCACTCTGACCTTCGCCTACGACGACGATGGCCTCTTAATAAAAGCCGGACCTTTAACCCTAAATCGGGACCCACAAAACGGCCTCCTGACCGGCACCAGCCTGGGGCAGATCAGCGACCAATTCACGCGCAATCAGTTTGCGGAAGTGATCGCCTACGAGGCCACGGCCGGCGGCACTCCACTCTACAGTCAGACGCTCGATCGCGACGCGCTAGGGCGCATTCACGAGCGTACCGAGAGTGTTTCGGGGGTGGACCGCACCTACTCCTACAGTTATGACGACGCCAACCGTCTGGCCCAAGTGCGCGAAGACGGCCAGGTGGACAGGACCTATGGCTATGACACCAATGGCAACCGAATCAGCGTGACCACGGCCGACGGCACTATCCTCTCGACCCACGACGACCAGGACCGCCTGCTGACACAGGGAGACACGACCTTCACCTACAGTGCCAACGGCGACCTGGAGTCCCGGTCCACCGGTGGAGAAACAACCAGCTACGACTACGATAGCCTCGGGAACTTGATGGCCGTGACACTCCCTGACGGTCGACAGATCGAGTACCGGGTGGACGCCTACGGGCGCCGCTTGGCCAAGCTCGTCAACGGCACCGTGGTGCGCAAGTGGCTCTACGCGGACGGCCTGCTGCCCGTGGCGGAGCTTGACGCAAGCGACCACCTGATCTCGGTCTTCGACGGGACCTTCATGGTCCGGGACGGCAAGACTTATCGGATCATCACCGACCACGTAGGCAGCCCCAGGCTGGTTGTGGATTCCACCGGCGAAGTGGTCCAGCAACTGACCTACGACGAATGGGGCAACGTCACCGAGGACACCAATCCCGGCTTCCAGCCGTTCGGCTTCGCTGGTGGGCTCTATGACCCGGACACCAGCCTTGTGCGGTTCGGTGCGCGGGACTACGACCCGTCGGCGGGTCGTTGGACCGCTAAAGACCCGATTCGCTTCCTGGGAGGGAGCACCAGCCTCTACGTATACTGCGGGAATAATCCGATTAACTACGTCGACCCCACAGGTCTGCTGTCCTTTTGGACGTGGATTCAGAATTCGAGCTACGACAGTAGCGGAGATTTCCACATCAGTGCCAAATCGGGCTGGATCACAACTTGGCCTGGAGGTACGTGGTTTACAGACCCCAAGGTGACTGTTCTCGTTGAGAAAGGAATCCCTAGCACAGTAGTCGGTGGAAGAACACAGTGGGAGTTTGTAGATTCACATAGCTGGAATTTCTTAAAAGGAGATTTCCCTCCTATACTAGTTGGTGCTGGAACTAGAGAGCTCGATTTCGTGATTCCACGTTCAAAACTAGACCACGCATTTGCTATTCGGCTGACTTTCACAGCCATAGCTACAAACTCTGATAATGAACGGCAATGGGAAGAGCTTGTCGATGTTTATCGTATCCCAGCGCCACCGACGAGCCCAAATGGCGAACCATGTCCTTAGAGTTACAGGAATGTCTTGAGCTTTCGAATGAATTTGCGGAACTTGGCAAGGTTATTCTCGCATCAAAGTACTCAGCAAGAGCAGGATACTTATTGATACTAGAAGGCTCTTTCGAAAAAGCAAGAGAGTGTCTACATCGAGCTCTTGATTTGAACCCAGAGAATGACAATGCGCTGTTCCTTCTCCGAGTCCACTTCGAAAAGAACCCTGCAAATTCAATGTGGCACAGAGAGCCCGACCCCGAAATTCGGCCCCCGTATATGCCTGAGATTGCAAAAGACCCTGTTTATCGAGATGCGAATGAGGATGATGAGGCAAAGTCGTGAGTTCATCCATCGCCATGATTAGACAAGTACTGCAAAAGTGGGATCGTGACCGTAAGTCTGCCTCCGAGGAAGCTGGAGAAGTCGCCGGGGCAGGCTGAAGAAGCCGAGGAGTCCCGGACCACCGGCAGCGAGATGACCAGCTACGACTACGATAGTCTCGGAAACTTGGTGGCCGTGGCGCTTCCCGACGGCAGACAGATTGAGTACCGGGTGGACGCCTACGGGCGCCGCCTAGCCAAGCTCGTCAACGGCACCGTTGTAAGCAAATGGCTCTACGCAGGCGGCCTTCTTCCCGTGGCTGAATTGGACGTAAATGACAACCTGATCTCGGTCTTCAACGGGAGCTTCCTGGTCCGGGACGGCGAAACTTACCGGATCATCACCGACCACGTGGGCAGTCCGAGGCAGGTCGTGAACGCTTCCACCGGCGAAGTGGTCCAGCAAATGACCTACGACGAATGGGGCAACATCAGCGAGGATACCAACCCCGGTTTCCAGCCGTTCGGCTTCGCCGGGGGGCTCTATGACCCGGACACCGGCCTGGTGCGGTTCGGTGCGCGGGACTACGACCCGTTGGCGGGCCGTTGGACCACGAAAGACCCGATTCGCTTCCGGGGAGGGACCACCAACCTCTACGTATACTGTGGAGGGAACCCGGTTAACTTTGTGGACCCGGTTGGATTGGAGCCTTTGTCTGAAGCCGAAGCAAGCTTGGGTATGCCACCTGGTACTTGGGATATTCAAGTTGAAGCAGGTGGCTTTGTTACTGATGAACACGTCCGTGCCGCGCGAAGTGCCCTGCTCGACTTCCTCTCCAACACCGCGACAGGCAAACGAGTTCGTGAGAGTATCATCAAGGATGGTGGGTCTATCGGGATTACGCTAGGCGTGGGTAGTGGAAACAGCTCAGGCAAAGCCGGAGACCCGAACCGCAGAATTCGTATCGATGTCTCGTTCACCGAGAAGTGTAGAGTCAAAGACATAACTACTGGCGAAATCGAAATGGTAACTCTACTGAATTCGGTACAAGGAAAACTGCTTGAAGCCTTCGGAGTGTCGTATGCGCACGAGTTTGGTCACGCCACCACTGATCGAACAAACGAGACCTGGATCATTGAGAACTTTGAGAATCCATATCGCTCCGAAAGAAACCTCCCTACCAGGGTGAGATAGGACATGAAAAAACGACTGTTACATCTCTTGGCGGTGCTTCTTTTGGTGGGGGTTGCAACTTCGCTCTGGCGACCCAGACTGAAAGAGAAAAGAACTGATCCACGAGGACGGATTTCTGTGGAAAACATTCATTGGAAAGCGACGGTCCAAGAAGAAGCTGATAGGTTCGCAGCCCTTGACATCGTCAGGGAGGAGGACAGTGACGGTGAACAGGTATGGAAGAACTCGGAGGGAGTCAGGGTTCGCGCCTCCGCAGACGGTCAAATTAAAAGGGTTTTCGGATGGTCCCTTTACTTAGATGGCAAACCGGTTTTAGAGAGAGGCATGGGGGTCGATGAAGTGCCGGACGAACTCAATCGGGCGTTTAAGAAATTGGTTAGAATGCCCGACGGACGTTTGTATGGAATGGCAGAAAATGCGAAGGGAGAGCAGTACGTTGTTCTTGCTTGGGTACCTAAAGGTGAAAAGGAGTTCTGGAGTTTCCAGTTTGGCGCCGCCCCTACTCGCGAAACTGGAATAGAGTTAGGTCACCCGCCTTCTTTGTATGATTAGTAGCTGTCAGCGGCGGGGTCGCTAGGATATGACGAGCCGACTTATTGTCGTAGCATTGAATTTTGTGCCCATGTGTGCAGCAATGTTCGTTGGAATTCTGCAGCCTTGTCTAGCCGACTCTCGTGTCCTATTCCGGTCTCCGGAAGGCGATTGCTCCATCGAATTCCCCAGCGTCCCTAGACACTATGTTGTAGATTCTCAAATCGACTTTGCGGTGGGAGCCTCTGGTTTCATTCTTACTCGCGCTGAGCTAGGAAACCAATCTTGCTCTGCATTTATTGAGAAGGTAAGGAAGGTGGACGCCACTCATTATTCAGATAGATGGGAAGATGTCGGTGGTCATAGAGCGCTCGTGCGTACCCGTCTTAAAGGTCATGAGCCTGAACCTCCAGTCATTAGACCTCTCGAGAAGATTTACATCTTAAAGGACTCGAAAGTCTACAGCCTGATTATAGACATTGACGGGGGCAATCGTGATACTCTCCTTAGACGATCTCGAAATTTCTGGAGCACTTTTAGGCTTGAACCTTGACGTTTTGGGTTGCCTTGAAAGACGCAGCCGCTACGAAGTCTCGGGCATCTCAGAAATGATGCGGCAGGCAGAAAAATCCGCACCGCCAACCTCTACGTATACTGGACGGAACCCGGTCAACTTTGTGGACCCGGTTGGATTGGAGCCTTTGTCGAGGACCGAAGCAGGCTTGGGTATGCCACCTGGCTTGGGATATTCAAGTCTCTCTGCCTGGATGGCAAACCGGTTCTAAAGAGGGGTATGGGGTCGAGACGGAGAGTTCGTCGGCGATCCACCCGGTTGTGGGGGCTCCAAGCTCCTCCGGTTTTCCGGTTTCGAAATACCCCAGCATGGATTGTTGAAATCGAAAGCTCAAGTCGCTGTTCAAGTCTTTCCGGTGAAGAAACTGCCGTTTGTAGAACCGCTCGGCGTACTTCAGTAGAGTCTCGATCAAAATCACGATAATGTCTTTGCTGAGTTCGTCCTGGTTGTTGAGGTATTCTATACCGATATTTTCTTACAGAGATTGGATAGTCGCCTCTTCTCGAGGGGACAGATGAAGAGCCTCGTTGACGCTGTACGAGAGGTATCCGTAAGCCTTGACCTTACCGCCAAGACGTTCCGTGGAGATAATCCTCATGAATGTTGAGCATAAAACCTTGCTGCTCGAGGGTGACTGTCGACGTACTTTTTCACACCCACGCAATCACGCCATTCCTACTGACCGATCCCGCTCCATCCTTCGATCCCGTAGTCGTCGGGGGTTTTGAAAATAACACTGCGCAACGGCTTCACGATATTGGCCAAGAATTGGACCTTCTGGTGGTCTTCGTCGGAAATGGTTTTCAGCTGTTCGAGCACTTTGTCCAGGCGCAGTTGAGGGATTCGGCTCATGTCTTTTCTCCTTGTTTCGATTTCTGCACCCAGTCTAGCGCTCTTCGGAGTGCCCGGCGATAAACAAAATCACGGAACTGGATACACTCCTACCTTGGAGGTTCCGGCGTTGTCTTGGAGTAGCTTCCACCGTGCAGATAGCTTTCATCCTCTTCCCAAACCTCACCCAACTCGACCTGACCGGCCCGCTGCAAGTGCTTCACCGAATGCCGGGCTCCACGATCCACCTCACGGCGGCATCGATGGACCCGGTGCCTTCGGATTGTGGGCTCTCTTTGCTTCCCACCTGTACTTTCGAGGAGGTATCAGGAGTGGATCTGCTTTGTATTCCGGGCGGGTTCGGGGTCAGCGAAGCCATGAGAGATGAACGACTCATGAGCTTCGTGAGGCGGGCGGGTAGAGAAGCAAGCTATCTCACTTCCGTCTGCACGGGGGCCTTTGTTTTGGGAGCGGCAGGACTGTTGACGGAGAAACGAGCGACCACCCATTGGGCCTACCGTCATCTGCTTACTAAGGTGGGAGCGACACCGGTAGACCAGAGAGTCGTGCGGGACGGCCACGTGATCACCGGCGGGGGTGTTACGGCGGGGATAGACTTTGCCTTTGCCGTGGTTGAAGAGATTTCCGGACCGGAGGTAGCGCAACGAATTCAGGTAGGGCTGGAGTACAGACCCGACGCGAAAACGTATCCCGATCCCGACCACGGCGCTGTCAAGAGCGTGCGACAAGGCTACTCCTCTCGGGTCTTGGAGTTCTCTTGCGAACTGGACCAACTCGAGTTCAAACTCTGTTAATAAACTGTTCATAAAAGGTTTACAAGAAGCTGGAACCACCTCGGCCGGCCTATGTTGTTACTCTTACTATGCAGTCACTCGTACCAACTACCACTAGGCGATAGTGCCACGGAGGAACGTATGAGCGTAACAGAAACCAGCCGAACCACAACCAGAAGAAGAACCCGACAGGAGCGGTCGACATCCTCGACATCCTCGAGTAGCTCAAGCACCTCTCGGCGGACTCGTGGCGGCAGTTCGACCAGAGAAAGATCGACCTCCACCTCCCGGACGGAGGGCAGTGAGAGTCGCTCCGAGACCACGACCCGGTCTCGTCGTCGTCCGACCAGAGCCACAGAAGAGGAAGCCCAGGTCGATCTTTCCCCCGAGGCTTCCCGGATTTCTTCAGCCGATGCCGCCGAGCGGGCCGTCCGCAGCGGTGACGAAAATCGCGAACCTCGCCCGGTGTCCTCGGAGCCCACCGAGGCGGAGAGACGCGCCCAAGAAGAGCGCGACCACATTTCCAATCTGGACCGCAACTTTGAGATTTTCGACAACCCGGGCGGGGGCGACACCGACGGGACCGTCTCTCGAGGCGACATTGAGCGAGTGGCTGAAGGCGACTACGACCTGGAGAGGGCCGAGGAGCGGCTGCGAGAGGCCGGTGTGCCGGACGACGAGATCGACGATCACCTCGCCGGCATCGAGGAAACAGCCGAGTACCTGCTGGACAACGACTCGGTTCGAGACCGTCTGGACGTGGCCAACGACAACGACGGCGAGGGCGATACCGACGGCAAGATTGCACGCGGCGATCTCGACCGGGTGATGGTCGAGGTGGAAGCGGAGAACCGGGAAGCCCGAGTGAGAGAGATGGAGCGAGCGGCCCAGGAGCCTCCCAGTGAGTCTCACGTTCGGGAGGCCCAGGAAGCCATCGACAGATGGAGCGAGCCGGGCCAGCTGCAACGGGAGCTCGAAGAGCGTCCCCTGAACGAGTTGAGTCCGGCCGAACTGGATGCTCTGGCGGCCGTGGAAAGTGAAGACCCGGAGATCAGCCGCCAGGTGGAGCAAGCCATTCTTCGCTCGGTGGAGGAGGCCGAGTCGCTGGAAGACCTGCCCCGGGGAGATGCCTTCTCCTATCTCCTGGACCGGCACGTGACCGGGCGAGAGATCACCGGCAACGAAGCTCAGCAGTCGACCGATCCGACAGCCATCGCCCAGCGTCAACTGGACGGCCTGGTTCGCGAGGAGATCGAGGCGAGTTTGGACAGTCGTTTGGATGACCGTCGAGGTGATGACGAACTCGATCTTGCTCTGGAGCGGGTGTCGGGTGACTTGGAAGACCTGGCTATTTCCAATCCGGCGCTGGCCGGCAGTATTCAAAGACAGGCTGAAGCGACTTTCAACGACTACGCCGATGAATTCACCGAGGTGGCCCGTCGCGACGACAATTTCTTTCAGCAAGCCAATCACGCTATCACGGGGGCTGTTCGCGACGGAGTGGGCTTTCTGGCCGACGGCTTTCGGTTTGCCGTGGATGTAAGCGCGCGGGTATCTTCGGCTCCGGCACGTCTTGCCGGTAGAGTGACCAACTTCGCTCTGGATGCGGCTGGTACGGTGGCCGGTGCGGGCCTGGATGCCGTCGGGGCCGAGGGTCTAGCCGACGACGTGCGTTCGGTCTCCGACCGGGCCGGGGATTTGGTGCAGGACGGAGCCGATTTCGTGGCCGACCAGAGTGAAAATTTCAACCGCGGGCTGGGTGAGTCGGTGGCCGGAGGAGTCGAAGGTATCGCCTACGCCGTGACCGACCCTCGTGGAACGGTCGAGGGCATTGCCCAGGTGGTTCAAGACCCCAGCCTTCTGATCGACAGCTACCGGCAAACGGCCGAAGAGCACGGAGTGGCCGGAGCAGCCGGCCAGCTGACCGGAGACGTCCTCTTGAGCGTCTTCACCGGCGGTTCCGGAGCCGCTGCTCGAGGCGCCTCGGTGGCCGGACGGGTGGCCAGCATCGGCGGTCGGGGAGGTCGTGTCGCTTCCTTCGCTGCTCGAGGCGCAACCCGCGCCCAATCTTTCCTTGATGACGTGGCCCGAGCCGGGGGCACGGCGCGCTACGCCAGCCGCTACGTGAGAGGCTTGGACGATATCCCGCTGAATCGGACGGTTCGCTCCATCGATTCGCCGGACATCGTACCGAGTCGATCCGGTGCGGATGTTCTGCTCGAAGGCCAGGATGTGCCCGGACGAGTTTCTGGCGCCATCGATCGCGCTCGCCGAGGGGCGGGTGACGCATTTAGGAGGAGCGACGCCGAGTCGGCGGTCCGTCGTTTCGACGAACTGGCGGCATCGAACCCCCAGCTTATCAGCGACATCGATGTCGTGCGCCGTCAACTAGAGGGAGTCAGCGGAGACCCGGCGGCCCTGCGACGTATCCTGGGTGACGCTGATTCTCCCAACCAACTAGATGAGCTGGCAGCACGGCTCGACGAGGTCAGCGGTGGGCCCACTCCCGGTGGGGTAGGTGATATCGTGTTGGAGGGACGGGGCAACATCTTGAACTACCTCCGGGACAATTTTGACAACCTCAACCCCCGCACAGCCCACAACATTGTTCGCGGCCTGTTTGCCGATAGCGACCCGGCAGCGCCGGCCTTTCTGAGTCGTCTCCGTGAAGGCGACCGTGTCTATCGTGCTTTCGGCGGCGACACCCGTGCCAGCGGTGGCTACTACGGTCGAAGAGCGGACCGAGGTCTGGGCTCGGATCAGCAGATCTCCAACAACGCTCTACCGAGCAATAATCCGGCTGACCGCGGAGTGGAATTCGCGGTGCAAGAGGATTCGGTCACTCTGGTTACCAGAGTCGGCGACCAACGGAGCAATCTCGAACTCGGCCCCGATGGGACCCCGCGTTTCGGCGACAACACACCCGGCGGAGGTTGGCAGCTTCAGTTCCTCAACGACGCCGACATCCGATCCGCGCTGAAGGCCATCACCGGCGACGACTCCGTCCTTCCTCCCAACATCACCCGCTTCAACCCGGGTGAGTACGTCACTCCGCTTCTACCTCTCAACCTCGGGCCAGCCGCAGCTTTCGCGGATATTGTCGAGTGGGTCCAGGGTGAGGAGAACTGGTAAGCGCACACGGTGATCCGTCGATGGAGGAACTATTGAAGGACAAGACTTCCTCCGTCGACGGTCTGCGCCTCGTCGCCACCGGTAAGCTCGAACAGCAACTGCTGAGGGCGCCCCGGGGCAATAGTGACTCTTTTCGTTTGTGTAGCGAAATCGTCGTCAGACACTTGTACCTGATAGCTAACGCTACCGTTTGAAGAGAAGGCGGCGAAAGTTGCCATCCCCTGAGTGTCGGTGGATACCGTCATCGCCTCAGAGCCATCTCCGTCCGTGGACCCTACAGTGACCGTCGCACCCACCTGCGGAATTCCACTGACTTCCTCCACAACGCTCACTACGAGGACCACCGGGCCGGAGGTCTGGGCAAGGATGGGAGAGGTCTCTCTGTTGAAGACTTCTCGCTCCTCGTCGATATGGGCTGAAACAGTCAGGGAGCCGTCGTCGTTTCTGACAATATCGGTGACCTTGAGAAACTGCACTTGATGATGGTCTTCCACGGGAAAAACAAGCTCTGCATCGCGAGGTGAGCTTGGCGAAAGGTTGTGTTGCCGGAGAAAATCTTCGAGAGCGAAAGACTGATTCTCACCGACCACGACTTGATCGGAGGCTGGGTGAAAAACGAGCTCCAGACTGTCGTTCCCAGGGTTGGTTCGACCTCTCTCTATCTGGATCTCGACCCGACTTGAGAAGGGGGACGAACCTGGAAGACCGGGATGGTTGGTAGTGGAAGCCGGCTGTTCAAAGCTGCTCCCACACCCCGTCAGGATGAGAGCCAAGAAATAAGAGACGAAGAGTAAAAAGAAGCGAATCATAAATGAAGTTCTTCCGGAGAAGCTTTGCCCTCCCTTCCCGCGAACAAGCCGAGTGGTCCTGGAACTCTTCGGAGGATCGGGCAAGAATCGACGACAAACGTTCTACCTCCGGCTCACCCACTTCCCTATACTCAAGGGTGGGTGTGTTGTACCTGACCGGCTACAGGGTTTGATGCGTGCCCTCCAAAGTCGAGGAAGAAGAGGTGACCATGGCATTTGACGACACTCCCTCCCCCGAGGAGATGAACCCCGACGAACTAGCTCTTTTTCAAGAACTCTCAGAATTCGGCGAATCGAGACGATTCTTTCTAGGACAGACGGCTTTGACCGGGTTGAGCGTTTTTGCTCTCAATCTACTGGCTCAGCAAGAAGCGGCCGCCCAGGTTCAGTCGGAAGGAGCGGTTTTGACGACCAACCCCACCGACCCGGGCAATTTACTTTCCACCACGCTCAACGTGAACGGGAAGTCCCACACCCTTTCCCACGACTCCCGAGTGACTTTGTTGGACGCACTGAGGGAGCATCTGAAGATGACCGGCACGAAGAAGGGCTGTGACCACGGCCAATGCGGCGCCTGCACGGTGATGATCGATGGAAGAAGAGTTCTATCGTGTCTGACCCTTGCCGCCACCTGTGAGGGTCGCGAAGTGACGACCATCGAGGGGTTGGCCGAAGGCGACGAGTTGCACCCGATGCAGCGCGCCTTCATCAAGCACGATGCCTTTCAATGTGGCTACTGCACGCCGGGTCAGATCTGCTCGGCGGTAGCGCTCTTGAAGGAGGCTGAGGAGGGCCAGGCCAGCTACGCCAGCCAGAGTCTGAATGACTCCGGAGGAGCTTTGAGCGACGATGAGATTAGAGAGCGGATGAGCGGCAACATCTGCCGATGCGGTGCTTACCCCAACATCGTGAAAGCCGTGGCCGAAGTCCAATCCGGAAGAGAGACTGCCCAGACCTGGAATTTCCACGTACGAGTGGGAGAGGAAGGATTAGCATGAGAGCGTTTGAGTTCGTGAGAGCAGCCTCCCCAACGGCGGCGGTCGCAGCCTGCAGTAGTAAAGAGGCGAACTACCTGGCGGGGGGCACCAACCTACTGGACCTGATGAAGGAAGACGTAGAGCGACCCGGACAGCTGGTCGACCTCAATCGTCTCGACCTCAAAGAGATTCGAGAGAGCGGCGGAGAGGTCGTGCTAGGCGCGCTGGTCAGCAACACAGACACCGCCAACCACCCGGCGGTGCGAGAGCGCTTTCCGCTCCTTAGTCAGGCCATTCTAGCCGGAGCCTCCCAGCAGATTCGCAATATGGCGACCAACGGCGGAAACCTCAACCAGCGAACTCGATGTCCCTATTTCTACGACACGGCCATGCCCTGCAACAAGCGAGTTCAGGGCTCCGGTTGCGGTGCTCTTGGCGGGCTCAACAGGATGCACGCGATCTTCGGTTGGAGCAACAGCTGCGTGGCCGTCCACCCCTCGGACATGTGCGTGGCTTTGGCGGCGCTGGATGCGATGGTGACGGTCTTGGGAGCCGACGGGGCCAAACGAGTCATACCGTTTACCAACTACCATCGTCTTCCCGACGGCACCCCACAGAAAGACAACACCCTCGAGCCGGGTGAATTGGTGACCGAGATTACCCTTCCGGCCAACCGATTCGCCAAAAACTCCTACTATCTGAAAGTGAGAGACAGGGCCAGCTACGCCTTCGCGCTGGTGTCGGTGGCGGCTGCTCTGGAGCTAGACGGAGAGCTTGTGAAGAGTGCTCGGGTTGCTCTGGGAGGGGTGGCGCACAAACCGTGGAGAGCGACCCAGGCCGAAGAGTTTCTCAGTGGCAAGAAAGCGACCACGGAAAATTTTAAACAGGCCGCCGAGCAAGCCATGAAAACCGCTCGGCCCCTGAGTGAGAACGCTTTTAAAGTGGAGCTTGGCAAAAAGGCCATCGTGAGAGCCCTGGAACAAGCGAAGAAAGGCGGTGTCGTCTAATGGCTAAGTACCTAGGTAAAGAGTTCGATCGCGTCGACGGTGTCGCGAAAGTCACCGGTGCGGCACCTTACGCCGCTGAGTTTCACGTACCTCGACAGTGCTACGCTTATCTGGTGTTGAGCGACATCGCTCGGGGCACGATTGCCTCCATCGATACCGGCACGGCGACCGCTTCCCCCGGAGTAATTCGAGTCTTCACTCACAGGAATACTCCAAAGTTCGTCCGACCTGACGTGGACAGCCAGTTCAAAGCGTTGCAATCGGCCCAGATCTTTTTCAACGCACAACCGATAGCTCTGGTGGTGGCCGAGTCTTTTGAAGAAGCGAGAGCCGCTGCTGCGACGGTCAAGGCCACTTACAGAAAAGAAGAGCCTCGGACCGACACCTTGGAGATGTTGGGGAAAGCCGTGGAGCCGCCCGGAGGCGGATTCGCGGGCAACCCTGTACAGAGCCAGGGAGATCCCGCCGCGGGGTTAGAACAAGCCGAAGTCGTTTTTGAAGGCGAATACACCATCCCCATCGAGCACCACAACCCCATGGAGCCGCACGCGGCCGTGGCCTACTGGCAGGACGAGAAACTGAAGATTTTCGACAAGTCGCAGGACGTTTACAACGTGCGAGAGCACCTGGCTGCCGGATTCGGCGTGGCTGAAGAAGATGTGGAAGTGGTCTCGCCGTACGTCGGCGGGGCGTTCGGCTGCTCCATCGAGACCAATTATTACCCCTTTCTTACGGCCATGGCCGCTCGGGAGTTGAGGCGTCCGGTCAAGCTCGTCTACACTCGCCGGCAGATGTTCACGGGTCACGGGTATCGCCCGTTCACTCATCAGAAGATTCGGCTCGGTGCTGGAAAAGATGGACGGTTGACCGCCATTGTCCACGAGGCCGTCAACAATACCTCGAGCTACGAGCAGAGAAACGACTCGGCTACCCGGTTTACCCGGGCCCTCTACAACTGCCCGAACATGAAGACGATCCAGAGGGTCGTGGAGACTGATATGGCCAGCCCCTGCGCCATGAGAGCGCCGGGAGCAGTTTCAGGTATGTTCTGCTTGGAGTCGGCTTTGGACGAACTCTCCTATAAACTCGACATAGACCCCCTGGAACTTCGCCTTATCAACTACGCCGAGACCGACCCGCGAAACGGCAAGCCGTATTCCACCAAAGCTTTGCGCGAATGCTACTCCAGAGCAGCGGAGAAGTTTGGTTGGGCCGAGAGAAACCCCAAGCCTCGTTCTATGCGCGACGGCAAGGAGTTGATCGGATACGGGATGTCCACCGGAGTCTGGTTTGCCTTGCAACAACCGGCCACGGTGAAGCTTGTGCTCAAGTCCGACGGGACCGCCAGACTGACCTCGGCCACCGCCGATATCGGACCCGGAACTTACACCGTGATGACCATCATCGCCGCTGAATATCTAGGGATTGAGCCGGAAAAGATCAGCTTCGGTCTGGGCGACACCAAGATGCCTCGTGCGCCGGTACAGGGTGGCTCCTGGACCACCGCCTCAGTCGGTTCTGCGGTTCATGGAGCGGCCATGAAAGCCAAGGCGCAGTTGTTGGAGTTGGCCAATAAACGGACGGATTCACCGCTCGCCGGTTTGACCTCCGAGCAGGTGGTATTGGAGGAGGGGCGCCTGGTCGGAAACGACTCTTCGAGCGGTCTCGCCATAACCGATATTCTTCGGGCCGCCAAGATGGAGGATCTGACCGTGGAACACACGGAGCAGCCCTCGAAAAAGAGAGAGGAATACAGTCTTCTTGCTCACGGAGCGCAGTTCATCGAAGTGAGAGTGGACGAAGAACTCGGAACGGTCAGAGTAACGCGGGCGGTGGAAGCCACCGCCTGCGGGAAGATCATGAACCCGAAGACATCTCACTCTCAGGAGATGGGTGGTGTGGTCTGGGGCATCGGGATGGCTCTGACCGAAGCCACTCACGTCGACCATCGCTACGGCCGGATTATGAACCCCTCTCTGGCCGACTATCACGTCCCTTGCTGTGCCGATGTGGGCCGAGTGGATACGGACTTCATCGAGGAGGACGACCGGGTGGTGAATCCGCTCGGCGTGAAGGGTATGGGAGAGTTGGGAATGGTGGGGATCCCGGCCGCCATCGCGAACGCTGTCTATCACGCGACGGGGCGTCGAATTCGCGATCTCCCGATCACACCCGATAAACTGTTGGCGTGAGGAGGAGTTGATGAGCGACCTTTTTGAGCTTCTGGCTCAAGTTGAGCCGGAGAGAGGACCCTGGATTTTGGTCACGATGGTGGCGGCCGAGGGCTCCACCTATCGCACACCCGGTGCTCATCTTCTGCTGAACGCGGAGGGCTACTCCGGCATGCTCAGCGGAGGATGCCTGGAAGCGGAGGTAATGGCGCGTTGCCAGCCTCTCCTCCAGGGCAAAGTGCCGTTCCTGGCGATGGAGATCGATACCCGACGACTCCTGGGGTGCCACGGCCAAATCGGTTTGGTCGCTGAAACGCTTCCGCCAGACCTGGTCAACGTAGTGACCGAGGCTCGGGAGCAAAGACAGAAGAGGACTCTCTATACCTCGATGCCCGGACCTGGCTGGCTTCCGACCTCCATCACCCCTCGCGACAACGCTTTTGAGCATGACCTTGAGCCATCGCTCCGACTTCTTGTCTTCGGCTCCGGACCGGGTGTGCCACCGCTTTTGCGGATGGCCGAAGTTTTGGGGTGGGAAAGCAAACAGTTGGTTTTGGCCGGAGACCCGGCCGTACCACTCCGGCCCCAAGCCGACTGGACCGTCTTACCGTCCGCCGTTTCGGTGGCGCGTCAGGTGGATGAACGAACGGTTTGCATCGTTATGAACCACCACGTAGGTCGGGACACGGAAACCCTCTTGGCGCTGTGGAATACCAGCACACCGTTTCTAGGTATGCTCGGAAGCCGGCGAAGGCGAGATGAAATATTAGAGCGGATCGCCTGGTCCGTGGACCTCGACTCCAGGGTGTTGCACGCGCCGGTGGGGATCGAGTTAGGCGCGGAGGGAGCAGCCGCTATCGCACTGGAGATTTGTGCTCAGATTCAGAGAGAAGTAGCCGGTGCGGGAAGTGCTCGGCAAGACTTACGGTCATCTCTCGCCGTATAGTTTCACCGGCAAGAGAAAGACTCCGCAGCCTCTTGCAACATTTCCAGCACATCGGTTGGCTGCTCAAAGCAAAGGAGGCAGCGCGCGCAAGCGGCCCGTTTTTCCGAGCGTTCAGCCGCCTCGTAGGTAGTGTAGGCCAACCATAGTTCGGCTTCATCCCGCTCGGGAGCGATCTGGAAATGGCGGTCCAGGACTTCGGCTGCTCGTTCCGGGAGGTCGCAGTAGTTGAGGAGTCCTACTAATTCGTTTCTGGCATCCAGATGTTCTGGGCATTCCGCGAGGAGTCGCTCCAGCGCCTCTATGGCCTCGTCGTCTCGTTCGACACGGCTGTAGGCGCGGGCGAGGGCATAAAGATTCGAGGGGGTGGGTTTGGAGTCATAGTGCTCCTGGTGTAGCTGTAGCCGCCTGTTTTGGCCCCGGCGACTCAATCGCAGTTGGGGCAAGCCGGTCTCGACGGCCCTTCGCAAACCTTCCAGGGCTATCTTTCGAACCTCGGGATAGTTATCGACCAGTGTGCTGGCAGGCATAGCCGGGGAAAGGTCCATCTCCGCGTTCTCGGGCGGCTCAAGACCCAAGATGTCGAATTGCTCCTTTAGAACCGGGTGAGTGCCCAGCCAGTGTGGTTTCTCCTTAAGAGCCTCACGATAAGCACGTTGAGTTCTTTCATCGGGCAGCACTCTGATCTTGTCCAGAGTCCGTTTCACCAGGTCCACCTCGGTTGTCGATTCACCTACGGCTGTGGTCAGTTCCTTCTGAACGACAGTTGTATAGAGACGACCGACAACGCTTAGCTTAACCAGCTCCGAGGCCTGAATCTGAGATGACACGAGGCGTCTTGCCGCCTGGTCTGCGCGGCGCTCGGCCGCTCGGACCAGAACCTGCGCTCGAACCAGAAATCTAGGTATGAACCAGTTTGCAAAGCGGCTAAAAGAAGCAAAGCCTCCTTCCCCCACCGACGAATACGCCACTCGATTCCAACTCTGCATGGTGCGGTAGATAAATCTCGACTTGGGATCGTCATGGCACAGATGAGACAACTCGTGGGCCATGATCGAAGTCAGCTCGTCGTGGTTGCATATCTCCAAGACGGGGACCCCCACGGTGACAACTTTGCAGTAACCCCCTTTCTTTAGACGCTTCTCCGAAGCCGAAGCGTTGACTGCACCGTCCACTACGATCAGGTCGACTTTGGGTGCTTCGAGTTTCAGCGAAAGAGAGTCCATCCAAGAAAAGAACTCGGGGGCATCCGACCTTTCCAAAACGGCACCGGAAAGACGATCGTGACTGGGACGCCGGAACCATGAAAGTATGCTGCCTCCCAGCCCTACGGTCAGAGCCAAGAGGACCACGACGAGCTTGATTCCCTTGGTTAGCAACACCTTCAGTAGCAGCCACACCGCCACCGCTTTCCCCGTTGCCACCAACCAAAGGACACCGGCTACCGTTCCCAGCAGGACACCCAACGTCAGCACGAGGCCTCCGGCCAGCGCTGCCTGACCCAGTGCGACCCAACCGAGAAGCTTGTGCCAATAAGCTTTAGGGCTCTTGTCATACTCTGCTCGAAGTTTCTCACTCTGACTTAGCATTCGACTAGGACTGATATAGGGGTCGAGCATGAGAGCGAGTGAATCTTCGTCATCTGTGGGCGCCGCTTGCTCTGGCTCTTCCTGTTGAGCGGCCAAGAGATATTCACGGCATTCCGAGCACAAGCGTTCGAGCCGTGAATCCTCATAACCGAGCTCAGCTTGGTTTTTGACACAGGTCCAGCAGACTCGGTCCCAGTGACATTCGGATGCATCTCCCTTCTCAGCCAGAAGGTGTAGCAATTTGCAGAGCTCCTCCACCGGTGGTGCCTTTTTCATCCACTTCTCCGGCGCGATCATCCGGATCGATTCGGTGCTACAGGTCAGGCGTTCAGGCTCAATATCGTGACGAGAGAAGAACTCCAAAACGTCTTCGTCGGCTAAGAGTCGGTCGCGCTTGGCCCTGGAATCCTCGCCTTCGGCGATCATCAGCATCAGGGTAACCGGGCCACTGTCGACTACGGTCAACAGGAAATCGGCCCGCTCCAACTGTCCGATTAGAGCCTTGAATCCGCCGACCTTGTCCTCTACCGAGGCACATCCGAGACTCTCACAGAGCTTGTCTTGCCAAGTTCTCACGCCGAACATCTTGGAGACTTCGTCCAGAAAGACCAGACTCCCCGCCGATGAACTTCGCTCTCGAAGTAGGCCCTGAGTGGGACTACCCGATAGTCCCGCTCTTATCTGCCCACCAGTTCATTCAGCGCGTCCGGGTATCGGTTGCCGAAAGCTTCGATTTGAGTGAAGCGGGGTAGCTTGGAGCGGAAATCACTGTCCTCGAACTTCGTGTTCGCATCGAATTTCCCGGTCTTCTTCGATCAGCTCCTTGACGGCGCCCGCAGGGTTTGACCAGTGACACGTCCTAATCATAGAGTCAGACGGCGAGGAGTTCGTAAGCTATGTTCATGAAGAGAGTGCTAAAGAGCATCACTTTGACCGGCCTGACCGGTATAGCCGGTTTGGTGGCCTTCACGGCCTACGAATCGAAGCGAGTAGAAAAGCTCGTTCCGAAGGTGGGCACCCTTGTCGAGGTCGACGGGGTGACGGTTCATCTGAGCGACGTGGGTGAGGGAAGGCCCCTGGTCTTTCTACACGGGCTGGGCGGCCAGTTAAGACACTTTCATGCGCTTATCGACATCCTTTCCCAGCATCATCGAGTGGTCTCCATCGACCGCCCCGGCTCGGGATACTCCCAGGCGCTGGCCGGTGACGCTTGTGGGCCATTCGAGCAAGCCAAGCTTGTATATGGTGTGATCCGGGCTTTAGGACTCGAAAAGCCTATCATCGTAGGTCATTCGTTGGGCGGAGCGGTCGCCTTGTCTCTCGCATGGCGCCATCCTGAAGTGTGTGACGGCCTGGCTCTCGTGGCTCCTTTGACGCACCCTACGGATGTCTTGCCCGACGCGTTCAAAGGGCTAGCCTTGGAGCCGCCGTGGTTGAGGAGATTATTGGCTTGGACCTTGTTGTCTCCGATGGCCCGATGGGGTCCTAAGGCTCCCTTGAGGCAAATTTTCGCGCCTGATCCGGTTCCGCCCGACTTCGGTGAGGCCGCCGGTGGGTTTCTAGGACGCCGTCCGAAGAGCTATCTGTCGACCTGCTCGGAACTGAGAGCCGTCCCCAAAGACCTCCAAGAACTTTGTCATCGATACAGCGAGCTGACAGTCCCGGTCCGAATGCTCTTCGGCGAATCCGATACCATCCTCGATCCCGTCGTGCAGGGAGAGTCGATGAAAGACCTCCTCTGCGACTTTGAGCTGACTCTGACCCCGGGAGGACACATGCTGCCTCTTACTCATCCTCAGATGACCTCGGATTGGTTGCTGGAGGCGGTGAGAGAGCTGTCGGAGACCGAGCGAGGTTAGATGGGGTCCCTTCCTGGATTAGATATAGAGCATCCGATCATCCAAGCACCGATGGCCGGTGTCTCCACTCCCGAGCTTGCGGCCGCAGTCTCCAACGCCGGTGGTCTCGGCTCACTCGGACTCGGTGCCGCCTCGGTCCCACAAGCACGGGATGCGATCGAGCAGACGCAGGCGTTGACGGACCGACCGTTTCAAGTCAATCTGTTTTGTCATCAGCCCGCCCGACGGGATGTTGAGAGGGAAGCTGAATGGATTCGGCATCTCGCTCCACTCTTTGCCGAGGTCGGTGCTCCCGTGCCGGAGCAGGCGAGCGAAATCTACAGCTCTTTCGTTGCTCGTCAAGATATGCTGGACATGTTGCTGGAGGTCCGTCCCGCGGTTGTCAGCTTTCACTTTGGGCTTCCGCTGGACTGGCAACTTTCGGCTCTCCGCGAGGCAGGCATCACCACCATGGCGAGTGCGACCAATCTTGAGGAAGCCCGACTCGTCGAGCAGGCCGGGATCGACATTGTGGTGGCTCAGGGCTTGGAGGCGGGCGGACATCGCGGGGTCTTCGACCCGGAAGCCGCCGACGAGGGTATGAGCACATTCGTGCTAACTCGGCTGCTGGTTCGAGAGACCACGCTTCCCGTTGTCGCGGCGGGCGGGATTATGGACGGGCGCGGGATTCGCGCGGTGTTGGAGCTGGGCGCCGCCGCGGCTCAACTCGGTACGGCTTTCATTCTGTGTCCCGAATCGGCAGCCGGGCAAGGTTATCGAGACATGTTGAAAAGCGAGCGGGCCAAACAAACGCGACTCACAGCTTCCTTTTCCGGTCGACCCGCCCGGGGCATGATGAACCGCTTCATCAGTCACGCCGAGGCCAAGGGAAGTCCCGGCCCGGCAGCCTATCCGGTCGCCTACGACGTCGCCAAACAACTGAACGCCGCAGCAGCAGGCCGAGACATTCACGAGTTCGCGGCCCACTGGGCCGGACAGGGTGCACCGTTGGCACGGGAGATGGGGGCGGCCCAGTTGGTGGAGCTTCTGCTCGACGAGTTGAAGTAAGGGTCTTTACGGAGGCTACGGCTGCTACGGATAGGAGCTACGAATGAGGCACGAACCTCCCGAACAAACGGAAGTCGCTTCGCTCCAATCGTTCGAGCAGCGCTTCGACCCACTCCTCGCTTCCAGGGGCCGGCCGCTGATAGAGGGTGTTTCCCCCTTCGCTTTTGGCGCGATAAATCAGCTCTTCTTTGTCCAGCAGTTGCTCCAGACGCTCTTCTAGCTCGGGGTCTTCAAAGGCCAGAGCGATGTCCTGCTCGAGATGAATGGAACCTTGATAGGGGCCAACCCTCAAACTTCCGTCGACGGGCTCAAGGCGAAAGAACTGTACCTCCAAGCTCTACTCCCGACCCATCTCGCGAGCCCGGATGACCATCTGCTCGGTCAGGTTATACAGTTCCAAGTCTTTGGCTTTGAGGAGTTCCGGGTCTTGGTAGTAGAACGCGAATCCCTCTGCGAAGTACTCGCCACGGTCTTCTAGAGCGTAGCCGGTGATGGAACCTTCCCCGCTCTCTCGTTTGCGTTCGTAGATCTCCACGCGCTGCTGGTTCCATTGCTCGTAAAATTTCGGATCGCGCTGCTGGACGATATCTTCCACACGGTGTCCAACTTCGTGGACGGCGGCAAACTCCACACCGTCTTGCAAGACCATGGTGTTGGTCTTTTTCAAATACTGCCCACCGTTGTCGATACCGTTGGGGTTTTCTTGACTGCGAAAAGGTAGCGTCTCCATTCGACCTCGCCCCCACTCCTGCACCACGCGATTATCGTGATAATCCAGTCGCAGACTGGGCTGGGCCGGGTCGGGTCGCTTGGTGGGGTCGTCGGAAGGGGCACGGTGATAGTAGAGGTCCGGAACGATAACGCTCTCGCTATCCCAGTTGACCATGATGCTATCACTCTCAAGGGTTCGCTTCGCCAGCATCTGGGTCATAGGGTCGTCACTTTGAGCCTGCTCCTGCAGCGAAGCCCGCCCACGTAGGTTCATTTCTTGCAGGCGGTCGCCGTTGAGTTGCCGAGTGAGGTCGGTGAACTCCTTGACCTCTTCGGGAGTTTGGGCTCCACGTGAGGCGGCGAGTTGCTCGAGGGGAACCGTTTCAGGGAACATGGCGAGCTGTTGCTCCATCGGACCCCTCATTTCCGAGGGCAGGTCCTGCACGTTAGCCATGAGTTGCTGAGAGGGAGATTGAAAGACGGTCACTCCCTTCTCGAATCCGTAGAGGAGAGCGTCCTCATAGCGTTTCCCTGCTTCTTTCACTCCCTGATTGTTATCGATCGCCTTACCGTAATTGTCATACTCCGCGAGCAGCCTGTCGCCGGCCTTCTTCATCTCGGGTACACGCTGTTGCAAGTCGTCCGAGGTGATAGGCTTGATCAGTCCCAGTTCTTGCATGTTGTCACCGGCGTCGGCCGTGGCGAGTTTGGTTCCGCTCTTGCCGACGAGTGAGAGCACGTCGTTGTCAATCACGGAAAGCTCGTCAACCAGCTTTTGTCCTTGAGCGGCATCCGGCTTCCCCACCCCTTCCTTAAACATGGAGCGAACGGTGGCTCCACGCTGAGCCCGATCCTGGAAGTGTTGCTGTACAGTGATACCCTCGGTACCCGCGGCACCAGCCTGATAGCTGTCGACGAGGATAGAGGAGGAAGTCCCATGAGTGTGCTTATGAGCGGGACGCGGAGTGGGGAGCGGGTTCGAGGTCACTCGCATGGGCGGGTTGGCGGTAAGCATAGTCAATTCTTAAAATGTCTCCCTTCGGTCTGTTTGATATTAGTTGGACCCGCCATGCTAATCCACACCTTAAAGAAGAATTAACGTGAAAAGGCGACATTCGGAATCGAATCGGAACGTCGCCGATCTCGTCGAACTTGCCGATTTAGCGGAGTTGTCAGGTCTTCAGGTAGCCTCCATGCCTAAAACCGGCCTTGAAGCGAAGTCTGGACAGCCTAAGCGGCCCGGGCTTAAGTGTCTCTTAAAGAAGCGGTGGCGATGGCCGCGATGGCCGTACCCACGGCGGAAATCCCACCGGTGATCCAGGCCATGGCCGAGAACGATTGGGGGTCAATGGAAATCGTAGCGATCAGCCCAATCGTGGTCGCAATCGGTGCGGTGAGGTTGATCGCGGCCCAGGAAGCCTTTCGTTTTCTTTCCGCGAGGACCACCTGGCAAACAAAGCCGGAGCTGAATCCGCAGAGCAGGCCCAACCCGCCATAGACAATCAGGAATGCGTAGAAGAGTCCGGAATAATCGGAGGCGAGTGCGGGGGCGGAGGTCAGCAGTACCGAAGCGGCCAGGCTGCAAAATGTAGTCTTCTTTTTATTCAATGATATATAATTTCGCAAAACCGGGGATGTTCCTCGGTCAAGGATTGGTGCTTGATCCACCGCTGTCTTGAAGCTTCACATTTTCTTAACGATTTCTTGGTGTCGTGCACAGTTCCGGTATTGCTGTCTTTGGTATGGTGATTTCAGGGTGCCGAAGAAGACCGCCGCCCGGCTAGAACACTCGCCTTCCAGTTAGGATAGACTTATGAATTTTCAATCGATAACCAGATTCTTCAAAGCTAAGCAAGCAAAAGCGCAAAGGCCTCTCATTAAAGACGTCAGTCTTCACAGGCCTAATCTTGAATCCGCGACCGAGGTAAAATATTTCCAGCGGGCCCTGCTTCTCAAGGAGAGAGCGCAAGATCTGGCCGAGATGATGGCAGGGCTAGACAATGTGGATGGAGTCGATGCCCATCCGGACCGAGGAGTTGTTATAGCCAGTGGCCAGGAGAACCCTTGGAAGAAGAATTGCGTGGCAGGTTCCGTCACGGGTGTGGCCAAGCTCACGTTGCCGGAAGAAAATGGTCCTGTCGGTATCGAATCGCTCAACATGACTCGAACTAGCAGAGCCCAATATGCCCCGTTCAAACAATGGGTCGATTATCAAGTTGGTCGCGTTGGAGATACAGTGACCTATCGAGAGGAGAAAACGGGAAATGGGTACCTCCACACGGCCAAGCTCGTTCACGATACTAAATCCGACACGATAACGTATTGGCAGGAATGAGTTGGCATTCCCGAACTCCGTATCTTTCCAGCAGACCGCGGGTCTCCTCGACGAGACCGGCTGAGGAGTTGAGGTGCGCGCCAACCAGGCTCCTTCCGAAGGTGATAGAGGGCCAGGATCGAGTCCCGGGACGACGAGTCTAGACGGTCACCTTGACGGTTCCCAGCGCCGATAGCACTTCTTCGTCGAATTGCGCAAAATGTTCGGGGTGTGGAGTCAGTCCGCAAAAAATCACTTCGGCCACGGAAATTTTCTCCAGGACCTGGGCCGTGCCGTCGATGATCCTCTGAGCTGACCCGAAGAGCAAAGCGTTCTTGCCGTCCTCGTCGAGCATTTTTCCGAAAGCCTCTCTCATTTGCTTGGCTTTCGCCTCGTCGGGCTCCAGGTTGGCAAAAAGACAGACGGTGCGTTTGATTTCGGATGGGTCGCGCCCAATGGCCGCGCAGTGTTCGTCTAGCACGCGATTCTTGTGGGCATAGAGTTCCGGGGAAGATAGCGTGTTGGCGAAGAAGTTGTATGAGTCGGCGTATCGGGCCACCAATTTCAAGGTGCGCTTTTCTCCGCCACCACCAATCAGAATGGGGAGTTTGCCCGTCACGGGCGGAGGTGAAAAGGGCGCACTGTCCAGGGTAAAGTACCGGCCCTCAAAATCCACTCGCCTATCTGACCCGAGAAGTCTTGTGATCACCTCTAAGCCTTCTTCGAATCGGTCCAGCTTCTCTTTGGCCTCTCCCAAAGCGATGCCGTAGGACCGAGTCTCACCGACATGCCATCCAGCGCCCAGGCCGAGTTCCAGACGACCCTCACTGATATGGTCCACGGTCACAGCCATTTTGGCTAAGAGGGCGGGGTTGCGAAACGGGATAGCCGTGACGAGACACCCCAGACGAACGCGCCGTGTGTGAGCCGCCCAAGCCGAGAGGATGGACCAGCCTTCCAGCAATTCGCCTTCCTCGTAGCTGGTGAGGTCATCGGTGAGGTGAGGTAGAAGCTCTGCGTGGGGTGGCACCAGATGGTCATAGTTCCAGAGGGTGTGCCAACTTCCGTTATCAACCGTTTTGGCAATGTCGCGAAGTGTGCTCCAGGAAACGTTGTCGTTGCCCACCTGAACGCTGAACTGCATAGAATCTTACCTTCTCAAACTTTAGTTTTAGAGTTCAAGACTAATGAACTATTGGACAATCTGTCAAGAGGTCGATATAAACAGATCATGAGACCGCTCTTTCATCCGGCACCGAGCGAAATCACCGTCGAAGGCATCCTGTACGCCCTCTCCGACCCGGTGAGGGTGAGGATTTATGCCGAAATCGCTTCAGCGGAATGCCCTCAGATTTGCGCTGTTTTTCGTAAGATTGACAATCGGGCGATTCCAAAATCCACACTTTCGTTTCATTTTCGAATCCTCCGGGAGGCCGGCCTCATTCGGAGCGAACGAAAAGGTGTCGAACTCCATAACACAACTCGTTGTGCCGAGTTGAATGAGCGATTTGGAGAATTGGTGAACACCATCCTGGAGGCCTACGGGGTTCAAGATGAGGGCGAGAGTTCGGAATAGGTTCTCAAGATGGATCGTGGGCTGGTTCGTTCGGGGTGGAGCGGTCGTGCGGGGACGCGCTCCTTTCTCTGGAAATTACCGCCGGTAATACTCCCGAGTTCCTTGCTCATCAGTTAGGACCAGAGTTACGGGACAGGCCAAGGCTCGTTTGTCGGTTGGGAGCCACTTGCGTTCAGTGTCCACGGCGAGAATCAATCCAGTCTCGGAACCGAACGCTTGAAATCCCTCTGTCTCCCACCACACCGGAAGTTGGAAGTCGCGATCAACGTATCCCATCAGGCAAGGCCAGCCGATCTCCGAGACTCTCAAGACGCTATCGATGGAGAAGGCATCCTCATTCTCGTTGGATAGATTTTTTCGGGCGATGAACTCTACGATGTTGCCGGCCGGGTCGTGAAAGTAGACGGCCCGAGCATTCCAGTCCTCGAACGGTATTTGGGTCTCGCCCTGGTGTTTGAGAAGGTCCACTCGCTCACTAAGCCACGCCTCGGCTTGATCGAGCCGGTTGTTAGGAATGTCGAACGCGAAGTGATAATAAGGCGACGTTTCTTCCTCGGGGTCTTCCACCGCTTCAAACATAAGAACGGTGCTACCGGTCCTGAAGACCGCGTAGTCGCTTCCAACGGTCAGAATTGGGAATCCTAGATTGGTCGAGTAGAAATTTATCATTTTCTGCAGATTGGTGACGCGAAGGGATAGGTAGTCGATGTGCATTTTTAAACTTTAAAGATTCTGAGCTGGGTTCCCGCCTTACCGAGTCACCGAGGTTGCAGCTAATCAGGATAACCTGTTCAAGAAAATCGATGAAGTACTCTCAACCTCGTGGCCTCGAATCAAGCTGAAGACCAGCGACGTGGCGTCAGTGGACCGTTTTCTGGCGAATGACCCAGTCTATGGGCGAGGAATCCCGTGGTTATGGGGTTTCTTGAACTTTTATGGGAGCGATAGTGTGCCTATAGTGTGAGAGAACGTTGGTCAACGTAGACGGGTGGACTCGATGTGAGATTCACCAGGAACGGGTCGTGGCTCCAGTCAGAACTATACTGTTGAGAGTTGTGATTGTTGATGATAAATTATGAGGGCAACCCGGATAAATCGATTGGGTTTCTGGCAGAGAGGTAAGTAGTGAGCAACTGGGAGACATGTAGTGCCGTTGATAGAGAACCTGACCGTGTTAGCGGTGTGTGGGTGTTTCGCGGCACGAGAGTTCCGATCTCGGCACTTTTTGAGAATTTGCGCGACGGCGCGTCGGTAGATGACTTTCTGAAATGGTTTCCGGGTGTTGACCGCTCTCAAGTAGAAGCAGTACTTGATGCTGAGGTTGTTCAGGCGCGTTCTGCCTCTTGAAGATCTTGTTCGACCAGGGGACACCCGTTCCGCTCCGCAACCATCTCAGCAGCCACGAAATTGACACGGCTTACGAGTTAGGTTGGTCCGATCTTAAGAATGGCGAATTACTCGACAGGGCCGAGACGGAGGGGTACGACTTGATGATCACTACGGACCAGAATCTGCAGTACCAACAGCACCTGAGTAGTCGCTCGATTGGGATCGTAGTCCTACTCTCAACCTCCTGGCCTCGAATCAAGCTGAAGACCAGCGACGTGGCGTCAGTCGTTAATACAATCGCGCCAGGTGGTTATCGAGAGGTGGCCATCTGAACGGAAAACCGTTCGGCGAGACCCGGGGACAGCAGAGTGACTCGTTTAGAATCGCCAGTGTGCCATCTGGACCAACCTACTCGCTACTAAACCTATCAGAACCAACTGTCCTCGACTGAGAAGGAGACAACGTTCCTTTTCTTGGACTTCCTGATGCTTTCAGCTTGCGAGAAGGGGCGTAAAGCCCATCTCAGCGACACTCTGCCAACCTGGACCTGTCTCCACTCGCAGAATGACCGTTTTCTGGCGAAGAAAGGAGTCAATAAGGGTTCTCGGGCACCCAGCGCTGGTCTGCAGGAAGCCAGGCCACCCTCGGAAACGTTTCTTCTTTACTTCTTCCCGCCACTTTCGCTACTCTTGCTACTGGAGTTCTGACTGGCGCCGTTGCTTCTGCTATCGTTCGACTTGGAAGCGGTACCGGCGCAATCCTTGCTGGTAGAAGACTCAGACTTATTGGTAGATGGGGAGTCGGAGAAGGCACTGCTCAGTGCATCGGCTAGCGACTGTGACCTGCCGTCGTTACCGGAATCCCGGCATCCGTCAATGGCCTCGGCCGACATACCGTGGTCGGTTGTTCCGGCTTGATCGGCTCGCGCTGCCTCTGCATTCTGAGCAGCCTGGGCGCCGCTAAGTACCTGCGACAAGGCATTTTTCATAGCTTCCGCATTTTGAGCAGCCTGGGCACCGCTCAGTGCCTGCGACATCGAATTGCGCGTAGCTTCCGCGTTCTGGGCGGCCTGGGCACCGCCCAGTGTGTGCGACATCGAATTGCGCATGGCTTCCTGATTCTGAACCGCCCGAGCTCCATTTAGAACGTTATTGTTTCCACTAAACCCTATCGCCATTTTGACTATCCTCCGCTAATTCTATGAGCGGATCATAACCTGTTTAAACAGAGGGGTTTATTAAAATCTATCGGGAGATGTGAACGAAATGTTAACTCTCTCCTGGCACGCTCTATGATAGAGGCCTTTCTCTCGAGAAATAGCCTCGGAGATGAGCGGTTTGGCCAGGTCGATGAAGGCCCGCACGCGCGGTTCCACTAACTCGGTATAAGGATGCACGAGAGCGATCTTTGAAGACGACATGAGATGGTCATCAAGTACGGGTATGAGGCGCCCGTCACCCAGAGCCTCGGCGGTAAGGAGCGCGGGAAGCAGAGCGATTCCCTTGCCGAGCAGAGCCGATTCAAAGAGCAGATGGATATAGTTTGAGACCAGCCGTCCCCGCACCGTCACGCTCTCTCCGGTTCGCGTGACCCATTCGTTTCGAGGACGCCCGAGGCCGTCGAGATTCAAGAGGCACTCGTGATGGGCGAGATCTTCGAGCGACCTGGGAACCCCGCGTCGTCTTAAGTAATCTGGAGAAGCCACCGGAAAGAGCGCGGTCTCACCCAGAGGGTGCGCTACCAGTCCCGGGTCTTCCACGCTCCCCGCCCGGAGAGCCAGATCGAACCCTTCCGTTTTTAAATCGACAAATCTGGGGGTGACAATAACCTCGACCCTGGTCTCGGGGTAGGTCTCGAGATACTGGTGGACGGTGGATTCCACGGCCAAGGTGGAGCCGGGCACCGAGATACGGACCGTCCCCCGGGGGACACCGTCCAGGCGACGCACGGCGTCGCGGGCCGCCTCGGCGTCTTCCAAGAGTCTCCGGGTACGACTGAAGAGTTCTCGTCCAGCTGCGGTCAGGGTCAGCTTTCGGGTGGTGCGGTGAAAGAGCTGAACTCCCAAAGAAGCCTCTAGTTCGGATAGACGCCGCGACAGGGTAGCACGGGGAATGTCTAGGTACCGGGCGGCGGCGGACACGCTCTGCAGCGCGGCGATCCTATCGAAGAAGGCCAGACCCTCTAACGGGTCGGGTACGAGCGAGGAGGTCTCCCAGAGTTCGGACTCTTTTTCCATTTGTGATCTATTTGAGCAAGAGGTGGCCGTTTCCCACCTATCTGCCCAAATAGATCCGAATTAAGATACCAGTATCAAAACGAAACGAGGCTATCCGCCATGAACATTCTGCATATCGATTCCAGCCCCCAGGGCGAATTTTCGGTGAGCCGTCAACTCACCCGCAAGGTCGTCGAACAACTGTCCGGGTCGGAGGTGGCCTACCTCGACCTGGCCGAAGCACCCATCGAACACCTACAGCCGAAACACCTTGCCGCCTTCTTCTCCAACCCAGCCGACCGCAGCCTGACCAACCAGGAGCTCTTAGAAGAGTCCGACGAACTGGTAGAGCAACTGCTCTGGGCCGACACCATCGTCATCGGTGTGTCTATGATCAACTTTGCGATTCCCTCGACCTTGAAAGCCTGGCTCGATCAGATTGTGCGGGCCGGTAGGACCTTCCGATACGGGGAGAGCGGCCCCGAAGGTCTGGTGCAGGGCAAGAAAGTGGTGCTGGCCATCTCCACCGGCGGCGTCTATACCGAGGGCCCCTCCAAACAGTTCGACTTCACCGAACCCTACCTCCGCACGGTTCTGGGTTTCTTGGGAATGACCGACATCTCCACGGTACGCGCAGAAGGAGTGAAGCTGGAAGGAAATCGAGAGCGTGCTATCGAGGCTGCGCTGAACAGCATTCCAATGGCGGTGGACCAATCCGGAAGTCCAGGCAGCCGAGTTGGGATCGCCTAATTTCGTCAGCGACGAACTCACCGGTCAGGTGACGTTACATCTGGTCGGTCGTTTCTGCTAACAATTCGGACGCCGACATGAACTTCCTCAGCATACCTGTTCGCTAGCGCACCCCCGGCAGCCGTACCAAGCTCTTGCTGGTCTCCTGAATAAGTTTGCTCTTGCCGGAAGCACCTCGAACTTGAGTTTCGGAGGCAAGCCTAATCTCGAGAGAATGTTTGCCTTCACGACGGAATTCGACTTCGGTGAAGTTTTGGCCGATACGTTGCTTAACGCCGGTGCCGTCGGACCTTTGAAGAATGAGCTCTCCACCGGACGGATCTCTGCGGAGATGGTATTCGGGATAGTCGGGGCTTCTCGGTTGGAAAGCTTGGGTCGGATCGACCAGGTCCGAAGGGGCGTGAAAGAAGACTTCCCCGGCCGATTCACCGTATTCCGGCGAAACGATCGCCGGGTCCACGTGGTTCGGTGCGATAGCGCGACGAAACAGGAGACCTAACCGTTTCTGCGACTCCCGATGGACGGCACGGATTTCGAGCTTTTTTATCCCACCCTCGGAGCTGCTTCTCGCTTGTCCGATAGCGGCCGCGAAAATGACGGAAAGAATGATCAATATAGAGCACGCGACGAGCACTTCGGCCACGGTCAAACCTCGGTAGAGTCTACGGGACACGATCGACTCCGACGAGCCGAAACAGATTCTCTCTCCCCTTGACCGTCCAGAAGACGGTGACCTCAATCTCCCAGAGTTTGGACTCGTAGCTGGTGGGGTCGTTGGAAATTCGTCTGGTCACCAATCGACGAGTGTAGCCGGTACCGGCTTCAAAGTCGTCCGTGAAAGGAGGGGAGTTCAGCGGGATCCGAGCGTCCTCGGGGTCCTGGAATCCTATGGTTGGGCCAACGGTCTCCTCGCGCGCCAGGTCTCGTTCGCGAGTCAACTCTAACAAGCGTTGAGCGTAGTGTACCGCTCTCTGGTTTCCTTCGGCGTTGCTAGTCCCCGCCAGACCGTAGGCGATCGTGCCGAGAAGGGCGAGGAGAACAAGCAGCACGACCACGACAGCCACCATGATTTCGATGAGCGTGGCTCCTCGCGACAGATCGTTTGCTCTCATAGAGGTTGCTCTTTCCACGACCGAATGGAAAGAGAAGCCGATGCCGTGGTGGGAAATTCCGGAGGTGGTTCGTCGGCCAACAGTTTGTCGTAGTAGATGTTGGCTGATCCGAATCCGGAGAGCCCACCATATCCGTGCGTTGTGCGAAGCTCGGTCAGGTTGTTGAAATCCACCGTGGCCCAGGCTTTGTCGCTCGCCATACCGCCGTAGATGGCCATGGCTCCGGGGTTTCCGGAGAAGCGGTCCTTCACTTCGAAGATTTCCGTCGCCATCACACTGGCGTAGATATAGAGTGGAGTGGACACGCTTCGAGGAAGTATCGATTCGTCGGTGATCCAGATCGTACTGGAGACAAGACCCAGCCGGTCCGTCGTGACGCCCGGCTCCGAGCCCACCGGAGTGTCGCTGCGGGTGAGACTGCCTGTGATCTCCATTGTTTTTCCGTCTTCGAATCGGTTGGCGATCGTGTGGGCCCCTTTGTTTACGCCTCGTAGGCTAGCGATGCTACCGGTGGCGAAGATCACCCCCGTTCCCCTGCCCGCGACCTCGGACGTCGCTCCCGAAGAGTCGATCACGAGTCGTCTGTCGTTGGTCAGGTCTTCAATGACCCGGGTCACCGAGCCGCCCTGTTCGATGCGAAGTTCGAAGTGGCCGTTGCCGTTGACGCTCAACTCCATCTCCGAGACGTCGCCCACGATATAGACTCCGCCCATGGAATTGACGGTCACGCCCGGAGGCGGGGAGGTTACGGGGCCGCCCCAGGCTGCTTGAGCCAGGACGGAGGAGTCGGTCGGCATCGGTTTGGGTGGAGCGGCGTACTCCAGGTCGTCCACTCCGTTTTGCAGGATATTCTCATACTGCTCGTCACTGAGATGATGTTGCAAGGTGCCACCGACATACCACTTGTGGTGAGTGTCGGTGGTGGATATGACCGATTCGTAGGGGAAGCTGCCGGAGGGCGAGGCGGCGAGCACGGAGGGACTCACCAGAAAGCTGATCGGTCTGTTCTTGTGAATGGGACCGCGAACTTGAGAGTCTTCAGTGACAAGGAAATCGTAGGTGATGAAGCCGTCCTCGTCGATGAACATCGAGTAGCGAGCAAAGGATTGGCCCGCTTGGACATTTGCGACGATTTGGTACTGCGGCTTCCCGTCCAGAAGAGCGGTCGCCGTCAGTTCATAGAGGCGCAACGGGGAAAGTCCGTGGGGTGGAGTTTGGGAGTCCGGCACCACGGTGCACGTCCACTCCCAGGAGTCGAGAGTGCCGCTCCTCGTGGGGTTCGGGTCGGCGCTGGTACAGGGCTCTCTCAGGTTTTCGATTTCGTGACTCATCCAAGCCATCGTATGCTCCACCGCCGCCTCGGCGATATAAGAGGCTCGAGTGTCGTGCCTGAGTTGGGACGTCGCGCCGAGATCCACCGGTACTTGGAGCAAGAATCCCACCGAGAGTGAAAGACAGAGACAACCAAAGAAGAGGGCTGTTATCAAGGCAACACCTCTTCTATCGGCAGCATAGTGGAGCATACTCTCAACTGTAGCGCGGTCAGGTGGAATAGAACTGGAACGGCTTCACCAATGTTTAGGGAAAGGTGTCTTCAGCTCCCCTGCACGTTAGGTCTTCGTCGCAGTGGTACGTCGAAATCACCAACCCGGCCGCCAAGATAACCAGGTTCTTCACGATATACTGACCCTCGAGGGATAGAAAAAACGGGGGCGAGGTGAAAGTGACCTCCGGATATATCACCAGGGGCGCGAACGTTCCCACGATCTGGAAATACAAAATGTAGAGCACTTGTTTCACGTAGACGTCGAACAGCAGACTGAGCCCTACAACCACTTCCGTGAAGGCAAGAGAATAGATGATGGTGGAGTCGGAGAACACACCGAACGTGAGGGATCTGATGGTGGAGATGGCGAGATGCTGTACGGGACTCACACCCTCGAGAAATTTAAGAACCCCGAACCAGAGGAAGATGATGCTGACCGAAATTCGCAGCAGATTGACGGAATTTCTTTGCAGCCAGCCGTTCACGTCAAGTCGACGACTCGCAACGATAGTGGTTTTTGACGAAGGAAAGAACCAGGTTGCTTCTGGAGAAATCCGAGTCCGTCAGTAGGGAGAGCCAGCCATCGTTTAGCGAAATGAGATTGGTGATATTCCTGTCGTCGAAGACGTTCCTCACTATCTCTTCGAGCGGTTTGGGGCAGGTCAATTCTCTCACCACTCTCTCCTCTAAGTCTTCCAGAAATCTCAGTTTGGTGTGCAGCACCCGATGAACTTCTCGCTCTCCTTCAACCACGATTCCGTGACCGTCGAAGAGCGAGGTCGGTGACAGAGCGATAATTCTTTTCAGGCTGGCGATCCATTTCGGGCCGTCCACATCCCGCAACTGGCTATCCAGGTCGGGCGCGACGTACAAGTCTCCGCTAAAAAGCCAGCCGCGCGTTCTCTCGTAGACGCAGATGTGATCGCTGGAGTGCCCGGGAGTTTCCAGAAACTCGAACCTCAGTTCGTCACAGGCTACTTCGGCGGGAGCAATCTCGGCCTGAGAGGGCGTGCTACTACCGAACAGAAAGCTTCTATACCAGGGAAGCTTTGGCGGATGCTTGATCACCGCGACGGCTTTGGGGTGAGCGTAGATCTTGGAGCGTGTGAACCGCTCCACGATATCGTTGTTGCCGACGTGGTCCTCGTGAGCGTGGGTGTTGATCGTCACTTCCAGGGTTCGATCCAGACCCCGGGCTAAGAGGTAAGCCCTGAAGTTTCTCTTGGCCCAAGAAAAGCCGGTGTCGATAAGGACCTTGTTGTTAATCAAATAGAGGGTCGAGTAGTCGTATCCTCCGCCAAAGCTGGAGATTGCTCTGGTCACAACATTGCTGATCTTTATCTGGGTGACCTGGTCGTTGATTGCGACTTCCTCGGTTTGAAGCGGGACTAACGGGAAGAAGATGCAGAATTTCTCAAACGGCTCCCAGAATATTTTAAGAAAGAATCTCTTCACCGCTAAGGTACGTTTCGCTGTCCGGGTTGAAGTCCTTGTCGCCTGCAGTCGCAGGACGGCCCGGATACGTTGAAACGGTGAGGTTCCCAAAGCGTAGTCACACTGCAAGGTGGGAATTGGGATGTGTCTAAATTACCCTGATGATCGACACGCGCAAGGGATTCGCCCTGGTTTATTTTCTATTGATAAGCCTCATCATTGTGATGATGACCGGAGCCGTGCTCACCATGGGCCACGAGGGGCTCGCGGCGACCCGAAGCGGGGTGGACGCTAACCGGGCACTCTATGCGGCAGAGGCCGGAATGACGGATCTCATCGCCAAGCTGGAGCGAGATCCGGCCTTCAGCGGTTCGGCTGATGAATTGGAGTTGTCGGACAAGACCAGCCGCTACAGCTTTGAATTCCAAGCCCCCTCCGCAGCCACCGCTTTGCAGTGTGTGAACAATCTGGCCGGAGACGCTCCGGTCGACAGCTACCGCGGTCCTGGTACCGTTCCTCCTCATTCCGCTCTGTTGGTAGTGACGGGTCGCTCCGGATTATCTGCTCGTACGGTGGAGGCGCTGGTCGTCTCGGGCCTGGACGTCATAGTGGACGATGCCATCACCGCAACCGGAAAGATAACGATGGAAGGGGATGTGCGGATCAACGGGCGTAAAAGCCTCACCGACACCCACGCCCTGGAAGCCAATATGCATACCAACAGCAGAGACTCCGGATACCTGGTGACCTACCGCCGACAGGAGAGCTCCGACGCTTTCGAGGTGACAGGGCAACTCACCGCCAGCTCAAGTGAGCCCGCGGCCACCGTTTTTGATGTGGCCGGGGCCGTCGGCTCCAGCAAACTGCAGAGCAACACTCCTCAGAAGAATCTCCCTACTCCCAACATCGTGGCTATGGTCAGCGACGGAGCGGGAAGCCCCGGGCCCGCCATTCCCGCCTTGCCCGGGGAAGTTCGACTGGCCGGGACCAACCACTACGGAACCGACGTGACCGTGAACGGCGACCTTGTGTTGGAAGAGGGGACTCTCTTGCTGGTCGACGGCAACCTGACGGTGAACGGCTCGATCTCCGGCAAGGGCCAGGTGGTCGTCACCGGCAATACCGAGTTCTACGGAGACGCCGAAGTGGCCCACGGATTGGACGACTACGTCTCTCTTCTCAGCCAGGGGCACGTGGTCCTCAAAGGGTTCCAAGGCCAGCGCTACATGAACGGTTTGGCGGCTGCCAATCCCACCCTCACCCGAGATACCAGTGGTTTGTTCGCTCCATTTGTGGCGGCCAACCCGCCCAGCTCAACCGGAAGCCCGTTCTACCCGCCCTCCGTTCCCGCGGATCTGGCCTGGTCTAATCTACAGCTCAGTCTGTCGGAAGTGCAGCAGATCATACAGAGCGCAGGCTCACCGCACGACGGCAATGCGCTCCGTGAGTATCTGTTCCAACGTGAGACCGACTTGGATGCCTTGATGGCCGTTATTGCCAACCACGACCACGGCGCCACCAGCATCGACGATCCCAGCTCCAGCGAACGCACTTATATTCTCGGCCTGCTCGGTGGTGCGGGCAACCTCACCCTGGACAACTCGAGTATCCTCGCCACCTATATGAGAGATCAAGGGGGCGGCCCGCTCAGTGCGTCGACCTTTTTACAAGACCGCTTCGTTCATCTGGGAGACCTTTTTCGTCAAGGTCAGAGTCGGCGCGATTTGAGCCTTTTACCGGCCTATTCGGGGCCGGCGCCTGGACTGATTCTGGCGAGTTGGGGAGTCTTCGAAAACTACGGCACCTGGGACCCGGCCACGGGTGGTGGAATCTTCGACTCCATGCAGAGCCAACCGGTGGAAGGAACGATCCCCCCCGGCTTGGATGCTGCTCCCCCTCTCACAGCGGAGCAGAGAGAACATGTGCTCGATATCGCTCAAGGTGTTTTGCAGTTCGAAATAGATCGCCTGGGTGCCGCCCATTTCAAAGGTGTCGTTTACACTAGCGGTGCTTTCGTGGCCACCGACGACGTCATCGTGAGAGGCTCGGTGCTGGTGAACGGAAATCCGAAGTTGGGGGAGCTTGTCATCGACGAAGGGACGTTCCAGCCCGGCGACGTGGGGCTATTCGGTTTCACGACGCTCACCTACGTCGAGGAGTTTTTTCATGACGGGGTTCATAATCTGGCGGGAAACGGCGCGCTCGATATCAAGCGTTGGACCGCTCGTTGAGAAGACGAGCTCCGGCCATAAGCCTGATAGAAATCATGCTTTGTATCGGCCTTCTCGCGGTTCTGATGGTCTTCGTGTTCAGCGTGATCGTGGGTGGACTGCAGATGCAGACTCGGGCCGAGAGCGTGGAACAAGCTAGTTCGGTTGCCCGCGAACAAATAGAGAGCATCAAGGCCCGTCCGTTTGAGATCATCGAAGGGAGCTTCGATGGGAAAGCCGGCTCTCCCGCGCTGGACGGGTTTCCCCCTCCCCCTTACCCGTCCGTCATTAGGGGAGCGGAATACTTTTTATCGGTTGACGTCGTGGCGGTCGACGAACGAGTTTGGTACTGCAAAGTCGCGGTCGAGACGAGTGACCGGAGGATGACCACCATGGAGACTTATCTCAAGAGATGAGGAGGTCAGGTTTCACCGTCGTCGAGGTGATAATATCCGCGAGTATGTTGCTGGCGCTCAGCCTGCTTTTGGTGGTGGGGTGGTCGCAGGGTATGAGAGCCTGGGGGACGGTGGCCGAGAAAAATGAGGTGGTTACCCAGGGACAGCGACTGGTGAGACTACTGGAGCGAGAACTCGAGGGTTCCTCCACGGCAAGTGTGGAGACGGCCCCCAGCCCTTCCTCTCTATCTTTCGCATCCTCTTTCGACTTGGACACTCGACGCCAGTTCGAAGCCGATGCCGCGACCGGCTCACTCTTTTGGCAGAAGCGGGTTGTCTACTATTTTCAAGACCAGTCCGTTTATCGAAGAGAATTGGCGACTCCCGTGAGCTCCCCGGGCTACTCGTCGCCGTTACCGATTTCGGAGGTCGATCTCGGGTCTGGCAAGAGACCCATGACCTTCTACACCGACCAGGGTTCGCCGGTCGCGCGTGAGGTGACCGACGCCACTTTCGAGCTGGATGGATCACGAGTCCGAGTGAAAGTCAGGCTAGTGACCCCCAGGGGGACACCCGTGGACTTCGAGAGCGTCACGAGATTGAGAAACTCATAAGCCCTTCGGCATATCGTACTCTATTCCCAGGACTCTATTTCCCTTTAGAGAAAAGAGAGGTGATGTTTTCTTTTAAAGTGTGGTTTTCAGGCCGCAAGTATTACGGTCTCGGACCACCCGGGTCATTCTCGGCTTTCAGCTTTGTTCTTTTGATTTTACTCAGTGTGCCGGCTTCGTACTCTCCTTATGTGGGAATCATAACCGGGTTACTTTGGGGCTACTCCGTGGGCAGGATCGCCGTCCGCTTTCTGGAGCCCGCAGGAGAGGAAGCTTGGCCGTTCGCGTCGGCTCTTTTTTGCGCTCTCTGCGGAACGCCTGTTCTCATCGCTGTTGTCCCTATTGAGCTTGGACTGGCGTTCTACGCCGTCTTTTTTGCCACCGTTCTGGCGCTCTTTCTGTGGCCCGCAATGACCTTGTTGACGTTGATCTACTCGGTTTCCGCCTTCCAAACAGACCCTCTCCTCCTGGTCGCCTTGTCTCTTACTATCGCGATGACTTACCTGGGTGTTCACCACGCGGTTCGCGGCTGGCGATCCGTTTAGGGCCGTCTACATACCGCAGCTGGCTATCCAGGTCGGGGGCGACTCACAAGTCTCCGCCTTGTTGTTGATCGTCGAAGCCCGGGCGGGTAAAGAGGGAGAATCCTCGAGCGACACGCACACCATCCGATGCGTACAAGTCAGAACTTTTCTATCGCGTTTGTTTTCGCTCTCCTGTTTTGGGTTTCCGGCTGCGGCTCCTCGGCGGACGTGGATGGAGCCGGGGGAGGATTTTCTTCGGACTCAAGCTCGCCACCGACGGCTCTGACCATTCGTCACGTTGTTCAGAGGGCTATCGATTCGGAGGTCGCCGAACTGCGTGTTCGAGTTCTTGACGTTCAGGGTGGGCAAGTGCAGATAGAGCAGAGCTTCGCTGCTTCGGCGTTGGTGGAGTTGACCGTTCCGCCTAACGCGGCGACGGTCGAGATAGACTACCTCGACGCAACTTCCGTACCCATGGGGAGTTTCGCCACATCGGTCGATCCGAACGCAGGTCCGATAGTCATCGAGAATCCTGCCTGGGTCGATACGGAAGATCGGGACCCCACGGTCTACCGTTTCGCCTTTATGGGATGCAACCGGCTTAGCTTTGACGACCTGTCGGCCGACAATCCGAGTTCGGCCAACCGAGCTCAACTGCTAGCCGACTTCAACACTCTTCCGAGCGTGAGCCCGGCTGTGTCTCACCTCTTTTTCGCGGGGGATCTAGTGGCCAATCTCGACCCGGGTACGGCGACCCTACAATCACAGTTGACGGCCTGGCTCGAACTCTTTCAGACGACGGCGCTGGCTCAAAGTTCCATCCAAATGGTCACATTTACCGGGAACCACGAAGTCCTGGAGTCACAAGACGACCCGGATACCGGCGAGTCGGTCGAGGTTCCCAACCCTGCCACCTTGCCGGTTTGGGTTTCGTTGATGGAAAGCTTCATCGCGGGCTCGAACGGTCCGACCACCGCGGCACCGAACCTGGATCAGGTGACCCAAGATCAAAGCCGTCTTTCCTACTCGTTTCAAGACGGCAACGTGCTCTACGTCATTCTCAATACAGACACTTTTATCGACCTTGTGACGTTGGGAGATGTTCCTCTGAACTGGCTGCAGCAGACTCTAGCTCAGGCCGAGGCCGACAACACCGTCGAGCACGTCTTTGTGATGGGGCACAAACCGATCGTCTCGCCTCCTGGAGCGACCGAGGGTCCCGGGGCCGGCTCCATCAGAACAGAAGAGAAGTCTCCTTTTGCCCAACTGCTGGCCGGCAACTCCAAGGTTAGGGGCTACCTCTGTGCGCACGCCCATCTGTGGGATTATGCCACCCTGGAGGGGGGCACTCCCCAGGTGATCGCCGGAAACGGTGGCAGTAAGGTGGAGCCGCCTTTCGACGACACCGGTCGGGGCTTCTACGGCTACACTCTCTACAGCTTACACGCTTCGGGAACAGTTCACCTTGAGAGTTGGGGGCGGCCGGTGCCGGATCCGTACAACGCACCGGGCCCCCAACCGGAGGCGACTCTGCGAGAGCGTCGCCTCCTGGTGGACTTCTAACTGGGGCAGGTGCTCAAATCTACTTCGATTTAGAGGTCTTGATTTAGCGGCCTACCAGAGCGTTCAGCGCTTCCGGATATCGATTGCCGAAAGCTTCGATCTCAGAGGCACCCCTGTCGATCTCGGCCAGGTCGTCGGTGGTCAATTCGAGTTCCGCGGCGGCCAGGTTTTCGTCCAGGCGATGGAGTTTCGTGGTTCCCGGAATCGGGACGATCCAGGGCTTCTGAGCGAGTAGCCAGGCCAGGGCAATCTGGGCGGAAGTGGCGTTCTTCTTGGCCGCGATCTCATTGAGCAGATCCACGAACTTAAGATTCGCCTGGAGACCTTCTTCAGTAAACCGGGGGAGCTTGGAACGAAAATCGTTGTCTTCGAATTTCGTATCCGCGCTGAAATTGCCGGTCAGAAAACCTCTGCCGAGTGGGCTGTACGGCACAAACCCGATTCCCAACTCTTCCAGGGTCGGAATGATCTCTTCCTCGGGCTCTCTCCACCACAGAGAATACTCGTTCTGAAGGGCCGCTACGGGGCAAACGGCGTGAGCTTTTCGGATGGTCGAAGCGCCGGCTTCGGAGAGCCCGAAGTATTTTACCTTCCCGGCGTCGATCAGCTCCTTGACGGCGCCCGCGACCTCTTCGATCGGCACATCCAGGTCTACCCTGTGTTGGTAGAAGAGGTCGATGTAGTCGGTCTTCAGTCGCTGCAAGCATTCGTCCGCGACTTTCTTGATGTGCTCGGGGCGGCTGTCCAACACCGGGAGAACCCCGCCGGTCTTTTCTTGCCCCTTCTCATTCTTGGTGTCGAATCCGAACTTCGTGGCGATGACCACCTTTTCTCGGATGGAGGAGAACGCTTTGCCAAGGAGTTCTTCATTGGTGAAGGGTCCGTAAACCTCGGCGGTGTCGAAGAAAGTGACTCCCTTATCAACCGCGGAGTGCAAGAGAGAGACCATCTCATCCGTGTCGGGGGTTGTTCCGTAGCCGAAGCTCATCCCCATGCATCCCAGTCCGAGAGCCGAGACTTCCAAACCGCTTTTGCCTAACAGTCGCTTTTTCATTTTCTTCCTCCGAGCAGGCTGCCGGGCAGCCGGTGTGATGTGTTCTCATTGTGTCAGCAGAGACCCGTCGTCAGATAGCAGGATTCTCTTCGATCCTTGCACGATTCTCCGAAGATGGTAATAGACGCTTGCCGAGCCCTTGGGGAGAGCCTATTCTCTGATTACCCCAAAGAGAAGTGAGGTACCTTAAAATGGGAGTTTCAGAAGACGAGCAGCGAAATGTGGTCCTGAACGATATGCGGACGAAGATTGCCCGATGGACCGAGGGTGAGGAGGTGCATGAATCGTTGATTCCTGGTCTCAACCTCTTCCAAATCCCCGAACCGACCGCTCCTAAATCGGTGGTGTCGGAGCCCAGCATCTGTCTCATTGTTCAGGGAATGAAGCGGCTTATCGTAGGTGAGGAGACTCTGGAATACAGTCCGGAAAGGTACCTGCTCACCTCGGTTCACGTTCCCACCATCGTTCAAGTGAGCGAAGCCAGTCCCGAACGACCCTATCTGGGTCTTCGGCTCCGGATCGATCAACAGCAACTGACCCAGTTGGTAAGTGATAGCGAACTACCACCTCCTCGCAACTCTCAGCCCGAACGCGGAATGATGGTCGGTAAGCTGACTGTACCACTGCTCAGCGCTTTTCAGCGGCTCCTCGGTTTATTGGACGAACCTCAAGATATTCCGATTCTCGCTCCCACTCTCCAAAAAGAGATTATCTATCGTTTGTTGGTCGGGGAGCAGGGTCCAAGACTCCGAGAGATCGCCGCCGACGGTAGCCAGACCAACCATATCGCTCACACTATCGAATGGTTGCAAGAGAACTTTTCCCAGCCCCTCAAGGTGGACGAGCTGGCCTCCATGGCACAGATGAGCAACTCTACTTTCTATCAGCACTTCCGCTCTATGACGGCTCTAAGCCCTCTGCAGTATCAGAAGCGGTTGCGTCTTCAGGAAGCCAGACGGTTGATGCTATCCGAGTCTCTGGATGCGGCATCAGCGGGATTTCAGGTAGGCTACGAGAGCGCCTCTCAGTTTAGCCGGGAGTACAGGCGGCATTTCGGGGCGCCGCCTGTGAGAGACATTCAGCAGTTGAGAGAGGTTGTTCAGGCCTAAGCTCTATTGCGGCGCTTGCAGCAGCGACGACGCGAGTTCCTCGCGCAAAATTCCGACTTCGTGCCCTCGAATTTCACCCACGGCGGACACCTCGGTTTTGGCCCACTCCTCGATCTGATCGCTGGTGGCTCCCGGATTGAAAGCGTGCGCCGCTCGCATAATGTTGGCCACCTTGGGCGCCGCGAAGCTGCTGCCGAAGCTCTCCCCGTGGAAGCCGGATACGATGAAGTCGACTTCGGGCCCGAAGCTCGAAGGGGAAGGGAGAATGATCCCGCCCTCTTCGGTAGTGGCTGAAGCTGCTACCGTGGTGACCTCCGGGACGGCAAAAACGTTGAAATCTTCGGAGCCGTCGATATCGAAGCCGGCCCGGCTCATGGCGCTGAGTTCTTGTCCGGAGTTGCCGGCCGCCACGACCACCGAGTTGTGGTTGGACTCAAAGCTCCGCACCTGCTCCCGCCAAGCGTTGCGCGCCGTCTCGATCTTTTCGGAACTCTTGATGGCTGACTTGATACTTCCCAATAGCCGATTGTCGAATTCGCCCACACCGGACGCTTGAGGCGAGACGGCGGAGTTGAGGTTGTGGAAATAGACCTGTTTTTGCTGGTCCGAAAGCTCTTTCCCGCCGAGCGGACTCTTCACGATCTTGAAGTAGGTGATGGGGTCGAACCCCTGGGAGAGATTGACGACGGAGTTTTGGAAGCCTTCGTCGGACACTTCTTTGAGTAGACCGGTGATCAGGTTGAGGTTGTTGGAAATGGCGGTATCCAGGAACGAAGTCAGACTCTCACGAGCACTTTCAGGAGAAAGCACCTCCGAAGACAACGATGACTGCAACTCTCGCAAGGCCTCCACGTGGGGCATGGTCACTCGCCCGTCGACATTTTGAAGCTGGTTGTAACGGTGGACCGGGCCGGTAGGCCCGAGCGAGCCGGCAGCGCCTTCCACCTGAAAGCCGTGAGCTTCGGGGGCGTGGAACGAGTCGATGATGATCAAGGCGCCCTCTCGATCGCCATTGTTTGGAACGGTTGGCGAACTGGTCGGGGGGCGGCGGTGTGGGGTATGGCCTACTTTCATTTTTCGAGCATAGGACAAACTCATGAAAAAATGCCGAAATTCGGTCCGTCTCTGCCTGGATTGAAGGGCCGTTTTCCTCGACGACCAAGGTCTCCGACATTCCTATGAGTCTTGACCGCTATTTGGAAAAATTGGCCTCTCAGGGGGCCGCCGATTCGCGAGGTTTCTTCACGCTGGACCAGGCTGAAGCCATTCGCAAGCTTCGTGAGTATCAGGTCGCGGAGCCTTCCGAGTTTGTCTTGTCGCTGGTCGCCTCGGCCGTAGCCTCCCAGGCGGAATGGGTGAAGGCTGAGAGTGTACGAGGGGGCTTTCGATTGGAACACAACGGAGCCACGATACCTCACGGATACCTGGTCACTCTCTTTTCCAGTCTTCTGGAGGGACGCAACGATCGAGAGTTTGCGGCTGTTCGTGAGCTAGCCTTCGGACTGAACGCTCTCACCGCTCTGCGACCGTCTCGAATCCGGGTAACCTGCTCCAGCGCCGAAGAATTGGTGCTGGTGGAGTTGACCCCGGAGAAGCTTCAGGTGATCCAGGCGGACCCTTTCGAGACCTACGGCAATAAAAAGAGCACCATCGTGCAGGCCCAAGCTCTCAAAGGGAATCTCTCGACCATGGTCAAGCGAAGGTTGGGACAGGCGCCGGAGCGGGACATCCTTGAGCGGCGATGCTGGTTCTCTCCCATCCCGATATTTTGGGGAGATGAGAGGATCCAGCCCAAAAACCTTTTGCCTCCCGCCCAATGCACGATGAAGGTGGGCGCTCCACCTCGCATCGAGGAGCTAGACTGGCCGACTGCGTGGATGAGCTTGGACGGCGCGTGCGACGCCTATGTCGGCATCAGCCCCGGAGTCTCGCTCCTCATCGTGGTGGCACACGGGATCTCTTTCCGGGTGCCCGATTCCGAGCTTCCGGAAAATATGTCTGCTATCGTCTACGGCGATCAGTTTCGAAAAGACCTTTCTCAAGCCGGCTTTGTGAAGGACAAAGTTTTTGAGGCAGCCGGTCAGGCTCTCAGAGCTTGCTGCCACGATTTTCTGGCCGCCATTTCGGAGAATCCCTCGGGTTTTACCCATCAGCTACTCCGGGAGGTCGTGAGAGCGCTCAAAAGTGAAGCTAACCTTGCTAGGCAAAAGTGGGAGCCCGAGAACGCCGAGCGTTTGTCGGCGTCGGCTTCCAGGCTCTCTCTTTACTTGAAGTGAGAATTGTATCGGATCTTGCCGAACACCGGATTAGGTGATTTCCCGTCTCTATCAAAGATAAAGTCCAAAGCAAGAGCAGACAGCTCATCACCCTGATACTTGATCTCGTGCACCTTGAATTTCCCCACTCTTCTTCCGTACCCTGAACCGTTCTCGTTGAAGTCCATCCCGGGGTTGTTATTGTTGTACGGATATATCGTGGCGTCTTCATAGAGGCCCGGCGCGATCGCCCGCTGTTGGTCGCCGTCGAAGGCTGCTAGAAAGCCGCCACCCGTGTAAGCCTCCGCGGCCACGGCGATGCCGTTCTCGGGCGCCCCGTAGACCACGGTCGTTTGGATCTCGTCGTTAGGCGGCTGAAGAACCGTTTCCTGACTTGCGCCCGCCCGGTCGCGCCTCAGAATGTAGAAGTAGGTGTAGTACTCACCTGTCTTTTCGGCCGGAGGGAAAATGAAGGAATCCACCTGGAGTTCGTCCAGCGTCACCACGCTTGCGTCCTTGAATTTGTAGGCTGCCAGGCGCTCTTTTCTATCAGCGTTAGGAGCATCCTGATAGGCCGCCTCGGCGTGCTCAAGCGCCGCCTTATAATGGCCGTCGAGGTACTCGGCTTTGGCTAGGACGGTATGAGCTTTTGCAGATACTTCTTTGCCGGACGCGGTAGATTTGAACTTCCCTGAGTTGGTGGTCTTGGCCAAAAGTTTCTTTGCCAGCTCCAGATCTTGCGAGCGCTCAATCAGATCGGCAGCCTTATCCAGGTGTCCAAGGTGAAGCTGCATAGCTCCACCGAGCGCCCAGAGCTTTCGCTCCTCACAAAGCAGATAGGCTTTCTCCACAGTGGGGTCCAGCTTCCCGTCCTTGGATTGCTCGGCCAGATGAGAAAGGATCGCCAGCTCGACTTTTAGGGAATCTAATTGATTGTTTTGGTGGTGACTTTGTGCCGCCTCCAGATGGGACTCGGCAATCGCTGGGACAGAGCTTGCCGGAATCTTCTCCAGAAGACTTATCTGAGCTGTCTCGCCCTTGTAGAGGTAGCTAGAAGCCAGTAGGTCGTAGCATTGAGCTAGACTTTGCTCGTCATTTAAAGCTTCTGCTCGCTTCAACGCCATGCCCGCATAGACGCCCGAGTTCTCGAAGTCTTTTTTCTCGTACGCCTCGGTGGACTTGCTCAAGTACTTCGCCAATTCGTCACGCTCGATAGAGAGAGTGTCCGCTTGGGCGGGAGTGGCCGAGGGAGTCACGGCAACGGCAACAGGTTCAGATTTGTCTGAGCTTGAGAGAGCCCATCCCCCCACCAGCAGTACCCCCAGAACACCTCCGCCCACGGCCAGACGTTTCCAGGAGGATGATCCGGTGGCGGCGACTGGTTCGAGTTCGAAGAACCGCTCTCGATTACGTTTTGCTCGCTCCAGCGACTCTTGAAGGCGGGGTTCTTCGGGGAGAAGCGGGAGGGCTTGAAGATCGTCGATGGCTTGGTTCAGCTCTCTCAAGCCCGCGGCCTGGCCCGTATAGTCGCACAGCATTCGGGCGGCCACGAATTGAATCTCTACCGAGTCTCTGAAGCTCGGGATCTGCGAAACTTCTCCAGCCAAATCGAAAATTTTGGCGCCCGGCTTCTCGGAGGCCTTCAAGAGTGCCTCGGCGTGAGCCGCTTGCAGAGCCTTGCTGGCCCCGTATCCTTTGAGAGTTTGAATGGCTCGGGCCCGCTGTAAGGAGGAGTGATGGTCGGGGCTCTTTCCAGAGGCCTCGACCAACGCTTTGCCGTGCTCCTCGACGAGTTTCTCGTCCTGAGCGTAGGCCGGCGTTTTCTGAAGTCGCTCGTAGAGATCATTCAGCACCGAGTCCGCGGGATTCTTTCCGACCAGGAAGATGATGCTCCGAATATAGGCCAGTTGCAGCTCGCGATCATCCACCTGACCTTGCAACGCCAGGACCTGGTCGAGCATTCCGATACCGGCTGAAAGTTCGGCTTCGCGGATCTGCTGTTCGATGTTGGCTAGGAGAGTATTCGGCTCATTCATCTAGTTAAGTTCGGCGAAGAACCAAAATCCCTTGCGTAGCTCCGCACAGACAGGAGCAAGAGGCAAGCGCCTGAAAATTCCGAGACAGAGAGGTGCGAATTGGCAGTTTCAGGGTTGCAAATACGCGACGAACGTCCGGAAGATCGTGCTGCGATCTACGAATTGACTCGAGTCGCCTTCGAGACGATGCCGTTCTCAGGTGGTGACGAGCAGGATTTGGTGGATGCGCTACGTCTCAACGGGGCGCTGACGATTTCACTGGTCGCGACCAGGCTCAACCAAATCGTGGGCCATATCGCCTTTTCTCCGACAGATTCGTCGACTCCGGATTGGTACTCTCTCGGCCCAGTTTCCGTGCTTCCGGAGCTGCAAAGAAAAGGGATCGGCAAGAAGCTGATAGGGAAAGGGCTCGACAGACTGCGCAGCCTGGGAGCCGTTGGGTGTATCCTGGTCGGAGATCCACGCTACTACACCAAGTTCGGCTTCCAACTAGCCCCCGATTCGGCTCCAAGTAGGCAGCCCAGGGAATACTTTATGATTAAACCCTTGTCTGAGAAGCCAGGTCCGATCCCGTCTTTTATCAGTGAGAGTGTAGAGATCTAGACCGCGGCCTCTTCTTCCTGACCCAGTTCAGCCTCCACCCCGAATTTCTCACCCTCGGGTGCCGGCCCTTCGATAAGCTCCACACCGCTTTCATTGACACTACCGGCTCCCACAACGTCGCCAATGGCATTTTTCAGAGCTTTCAGAGACTCGGCTGACCCGGTCACTTTGAGCTTATCGATCGGCCAACGCAGATTGACTTTCCCTTCGGTCTTAGCCGAACGGATCTGAATGAGGACCTCCACCCCGGCTTCGTAGCACCCGGGCACATCGGGCTTCCCGAGATCTCCATACTCTTCACATGTAGGCCAGGGAGCCCGGTGAACGGAGCCTTCCTTGCCTTCCGACTTGGAGAATCTCCAAGACCAGATCTCCTCTGTGATGAACGGCAAGAAAGGAGCAAAGAGCCTCAAGAAGAGCTTCAACGACTGGGCCAACGTGGCCAGAGCGGATTTACGCTCGGGCGTGTCGTCGTCGGAGTAGGAGCGCTTCTTGACCAGCTCCAGATAGTTGTTGCAGAAGCCCCAGAACTCTTTTTCAGAAACTTCGAGCGCGGCCGCGTAGTCGAACTTCTCGAAGGCGTTGCCGGCGTCGATGGCGGTCTGCTTCAAACGGTTGAAGAAGTCCAGGTCCACCTGGTCGGTGATAAGATCCACGGTGAGGGCGTCCAGGTCGGCATCCACACGCTCAAGCTGGGAGAGCACGAAACGGCTCGCGTTGAAGAGCTTGGTGGTGAGCTTTTTACCCACCTTCAAGACCCCTTCGTCGAAAGCGGTGTCGGCGCCCAAGCGGGCTCGGGCAGCCCAGTAGCGCACGCCGTCGGATGAGTAGTCTTCCAACAGGTGGTGGGGGGTGACGACGTTGCCCACGGACTTACTCATCTTTTTGCGGTCGGGGTCCAGGATCCAACCGGAAATGACAACGTGCTTCCAGGGGATGTCGTTGTTGTGGATCCAGGCCTTCACGATGGTGTAGAAGGCCCAGGTTCTGATGATCTCGTGCGACTGCGGACGGATATCCATGGGGAAAAGCTTTTCGTGGCGCTTCTCGTCCAGGCTCCAATGACTGATGATCTGAGGAGTGAGCGATGAGGTGGCCCAGGTGTCCATGACATCCGGGTCTCCGGCGAAGCCGTTGGGCCGGCCTCGCTGTTCTTCGGTGTAGCCCTCGGGCACGAACGACATCGGGTCCACCGGGAGCTGCTCGGGCTTGGCGAAGATCGGCTCGTCGAATTTGCACTCTCCCTGGGCGTCCAGCGGATACCAGACGGGAAAAGGCACGCCGAAGTAGCGCTGGCGGGAGATACACCAGTCGAGGTTCAGACCTTCCACCCAGTGCTGGTAGCGGGTTTCCATGAAAGAGGGATGCCATTTGATCTTGGAGCCTTGAGCTTTCAGCGCATCGCGATGCTCCAACAGCCTGACGAACCACTGGCGGGTAGGCACGAACTCCAGCGGGCGATCGCCCTTCTCGTAGTATTTCACCGGATGTTCGATGGAATGAGGCTCGGCTACCAGCGGACAACGCCCATCGGGCAACTGGTCGGCCGCCAGCAGCTCGGCCACTCGGGCTTTGGCTTCTTTGACCGCCAGTCCGGCCAACTCGTCATAATTCTTCTGAGCCTTCTCCACGTTTTCGGAGTGGAAGTTACCCTCCCCAAAAGTGATCGGCAGCAGAGTGCCGGCTCGTCCGATGACTTGCTTGATCGGCAGTCCGGAACGTTTCCAGAACTCCACGTCGGCGCTGTCGCCAAACGTACAGACCATCAAGATTCCCGTCCCTTTTTCAGGGTCGGCGTGGTCGGAGGCCAAGATCGGAACTTTGGCGTCGAACAGCGGGGTGACAGCGTGTTTGCCGAAGAGATCCTGATACCGCTCGTCGTCGGGGTGAGCAACCACCGCGATACAGGCGGGCAGAAGCTCGGGACGGGTGGTGCTGATGACGAAATCGCCACCCCCGTCAACAGTGAAGCGGATGTCGTGGAATTTGCCGGGCCGCATATGGTCTACAACTTCGGCCTGCGCCACGGCTGTTTGGAAATCCACGTCCCACATCGTGGGAGCTTCCATGGAGTAGGCCATGCCTTTGTCCACCATCTCCAGAAAGGAGGTTTGGCTGATCTTTCGGCAATGCTCGTCGATGGTGGCGTACTGGAGATCCCAGTCGATGGAGAGACCGAGTGTGCGCCACAAGTCTTCGAAGGCCGCTTCGTCTTCGTGAGTCACGGTGGCGCAGGCTTCGATGAAGTTTTGACGGCTGATCTCAAGGACGGGGCCTTTTTTCCGGCGCTCGGCCTTCCAATCGGAATCGTAAGGCACCGAAGGGTTGCACTTCACTCGAAACAGATTCTGAACCCGGCGTTCGGTGGGCAGGCCGTTGTCGTCCCAACCCATCGGATAGCAGATATTCTTGCCCTTCATCCGATTGTAACGCGCCAACAGATCCTGGTGGGTGTAGCTGAAGACGTGTCCGATATGGAGGGAGCCGCTCACCGTGGGGGGCGGACTGTCGATCACGAAGGTGTTCTCTCGTGAACCGTTAGGATCCCAGGAATAGACCTGGTTCTCTTTCCATTTGTCCTTCCATTCGGATTCTAAATCTTTGTGCTTGTACTTCTTCGGAATCTCTTTCATAGGCTCTGCGGCTTCTCTGAATTTTCCGGACTTCCCTTTGACGGACTCCCAACCCGGCGGGGAGTTTGGAGTCGATCGCGAATTCCCGAAGAATGGACTGCGTGAGATGTGGAGCTGGAATGCACGCTCGGGGACCCTGCATTTTTTGCGGTGAGCCGTATCGGTTCGAAAGCCCCATCAAGATAACGCGCTTTCATTTCAGAATCCTGGGCGGGCTCGGAATTCTCCTTTTCGTCATCCTCTTCGCTCGCTGCCTCCAGTCGACGTCTTATGTCCAGGCAAACTTTCTGCGCGGTCCGGAGATGCGGAAGGCCACCAGGGCTCTGGGTCAAGGCCGGACGGGAGGGGCTCGCGAAGCGGCCGGCAGGCTTTACGATCAACACTGGTACTCGGGATTTCCTGGAGTCGTAATCGCTGCCTCACACTACCGGGACTACATGAAGTACGGCAAGATGCACTCACTGGACGTGATGAGACGATATATCAAAAAGGCTCACGATACCGATCCAAGTTTTGCGACCCGTTACTACTACGGTCTGTGGCTCTATGAAAAAGGAGAGTACGATGAGGCTATCGAGCAAGCCAGAACGGCGCGAGCCGAGCTTACCGGGGTCACCAGGTGGGCCGACGTCATCGACCGGACTCGGTGGCAAAAGGCGATCTCTGAACTGAAGAGGGCCTCCGAAGAAGGCCTTCGAGGTCGCAAGCTATACCCTATCTACTTACCGCTGGATGGGGAACCGGGGGAGGACAAGTTTGAGGTGGAGTTCGAGCTTTGAGCGGAGTGGACGAACTTCTTGGAGCTTTAGGGTCCGAAGGTGTTCTCGATTCCGAGGGGACGTTCACCGTCCACCTCGAGAAGGCCCGGGAAAAGCTGCGGCAGTACAGGTTGCCGACTCCCCATCACTATATCCTTTCGATCGTGAGTAGTGCCGTCCTCGGTGGCGCCGATACGCTAAGAGTGGAGAAGTCCGGGGGGACTTGTACGGTCAGCTTCAACGGCCGGCCCTACGGGGTGGATGAAGTCAAAGCCCTGTTTGAGACGATGCTCCTGGGAGGGGCGACCGCCGACCCCCGATTGGTCGAATTTGGGTTGGCCATCCAGGGAGCGAGAGGCCTGCATCCACTTTTTCTAGAGGTCGAGTCGGGTAGTCACACGGAGGGGATGCGACTCAGTCTGCGGGGAGATACTCTGCAGCTGCAGCCGCTGGAAGCTCTTCCGAACCATCTTCGCTCCAGGAGTGTCTCCACGGAGTTTCACATTCGTGAGAAGAACTCTTCCGTGTTCGACCTCATCAGGGTAGGGTTGGGAGTCCCCCGGGCCGACGAAGAGTTGCGACTTCTCAAACGAAGGGCCCGCTACGCTCCCTGTGAGATATTCTTGGCTCAGGAAAAACTCAATAACACTCGCCTCGGTCCCTGGCTCTTCTCTGCTCGAATCGACGGTTTCCCCACGACCTGCCCGATGAAAGTGAGCAGCCCTCGCGTCTATCCCTTGCAGGGCGACGGGACGATGGGAGGCTACATCGGTTTTGGGGAAGGGAGGGGAGGGTGGATCCTGGTTCACCGCGGCCTGACTTTTCAGCTTCCCGCATCGGCGACCTATCCCAATTCGCGTGCCGTGATCTACGTGGAAAAGCTTGAGAGAGACTTGTCCGGAGGCGGTTTGGTGCAGAATGAAGCTTTCAACCGTGTTGTGGCCGGGGTTGAGGAGCTTCTGACCAGGCTCATGCAGAAAGCAATCTCCGAGGCTCACGCGCTGAGTGCGGAGGCAAAGGAGTTGCTGAGATCTGTCGGTTGAAGACGAATTTTTTGGTTTTCTGGCAACGAGTTCGATTCTGATCTATACTTTATGCAAATTGGAGGGTGCAAATGTTTCAAAAGTTTTCCAACAGTTGGGAGCTCGCCAAAGAGAGCTACGGTGTCTTGAAGCAGGACAGAGAAATGATGGTATTTCCTGTCCTGTCCGCTGTTATGACATTCCTACTTTTGGCTTCTTTCTTCATCCCGGCGGCCACCATGATCGACTGGTCGACTCTCGACACCGAGGCTCCGACAACGAAGGTGCTAGGCCTTTTTCTGACCTTCGTGTTCTATTTTATAGGCTACTTCGTGGTTCTGTTTTGCAACACCGCGTTGCTGCACTGCGCGAAGATGAGATTCTCCGGTGGTGATCCTACTGTGAAGGATGGCTTCCAGGCCGGGATGGCCAACCTCGGTCGCATTGCCGCCTGGGCCGCCATCGGCGGTACTATCGGTGTGATTCTGGCTCAACTGGAAGAGCGGCTGGGAGCGCTGGGTGGGATCGTTCGAAGTCTGGTCGGCGGAGCTTGGACGGTGGTCACCTACTTCGCCGTCCCGGTCATGATTTTTGAGCAACTCTCGCCTATGGAGAGCATCAAGCGCTCGAAGGACATTATCTATAAGACCTGGGGAGAGGCCGCGGTGGCGGCTGTGGGGATGAGAAGCGCCCAAGGCGGTTTCTTCTTCCTCGGTTTCCTTGTTCTTGTCGGAGGCATCTTTGCAGGCATCGCGACCGAGCAGATGGCTCTAGCGGGCGTCGGATTGGCGGGGGCACTCCTGCTTTGGATAGGCTCAGCGATTGTGTTCAGTTGTCTGACCCAAATCTACCGCGCCGCGCTTTACGTCTACGCCACCACGGGTGAGCCGCCGAAAGCGTTTGCCGGCTCTAAATTGGAAAGCGCTTTCAACGGTTGACTTCGTAGGAATAGCTAAAGGGCGGGCGGCATTCCTCGCGAGGAATGCTGCCCGCCCTTTTCGTTTGTCGGCGAGCGTTTAGACGCTACCGGCCGGTTCCATCGCCATAAGGCTCTCGGAGACCCCGGCATTAACGGAACGACTGATCTTTTCATCTCGGTCGAAGCGCTCTTCAACGCCCCCGCGCAGCCGCTCCACGACCACTTGCCCTTTCAGCTTGGCTCGCTCAACGAGCCGCTGCTCGTTCCTGGCGATATACCAGGCCAGACCGGCACCGATCAAAAGGGCCGGTACGCCGTAGTCGAGGAATGTGCTGCTTTGGGTCTGAGTGGCTGGAATCGGTTCCGCGGCGATAGGTTGGCCGAGGTCGATTTTTCGAGCTTCTTCAAGAATATGATTTTGCATGATAAGAGTTTCCTTTCGGGTTTCTTACCCTAGTTTATGGAAAGCTCGGACGCCTGGAAGGCATCAAGAGGACTCAAGTCCCCCATACGATCGGGTATGAAACTCCTGCGCAGGAGATTAGGAGTCCTTATCGGGGGGCGACTTTCGTCTTCGACATCGTTCGCTGCAGTACGTCACTTCGTCCCAATTCTTCTCCCATTTCTTGCGCCACACGAAAATGAGGTTGCAGACCGGGCAAACTTTTTTGGGAAGTTCTGCTTTCTTCTTATCCTTCACTTATCCAGGCCTCTCATTTGATTCTCCAGTTCGATGACACGGTTTTCGAGCCCATTCAGCTTATCCTGGTCTTGCTCACCCGCGCGAAAGCGCACTCGTGTATATTCGTGAGCAAAGGCCTCCAGGCGAGTTAGAAGCTCCGGTTGGATGTCGAGTTTGCCCAGGCGACGCACCCAGGCCACCGGGGTTTCGGTGGGGCTTCTGCTCCACTCTCCGGGCACGGCGGCCTCCAGGCGCTCCAACAGTGGTGTCACGCCTTCCATCTTCCCCGGATCGTATCGGTAGAGCTGTCGCATTTTTTTCTTGGCCGGCCTCTTGCGCCGATACAGTTTCCAAAGCCCCCAGATCGCTACCAGGCAGAGAAGCTTGAGATAGTCCCATACCGAGAGGCTCTTGAAAAAGGCTTTGGCTTCGTCCAACATCTCCGAGGGACTCATGGAAAAGAAGTTGGTAAACTTCCGCCAGAAGTTTGATGCCATTTCCGCAAACGAACTCGAAAGCCCGGCCCTGTCGTCGGGATCGCCTAGCGTGCCGGGTGGGGTGGGGTCGTAGGTGACCCAGCCCTCTCCGGGAATGTAGGCTTCGATCCAGGCGTGGGCGTGTTTAAACCGGATCACGTAGTAGTCTCCATCCAGAGACTTCTCTTGCAGAACGAAGCCGTTGATGTAGCGGGTCGGCACTCCCTGGCTGCGCAACATCAAGGCGGCCGCGGTGGCGAAGAACTCACAGTGGGCGGGGGGTCGCTTGATCAGAAATTCTTCCAGGGCCGTTTGAGAGGACTGGAACGGAAAGTCGTAGCCGTACTCAAAATTCTGCTGGAGATAGGCGGTGATAAAGTCGGCCTTCTGCCCGGGGCTTTCGACGTCACCGGCGATCTCTTCGGCCAGTCGGGCCACTTCCGGGGTGACGGTTTCCGATAGAGCGAGATACTGCTCCCGTTCCTCCTCGGGCAGCGGCTCTGGTGGACCGCCGTCTTCCCAGCCGTCTTTGTAAGGAATGAGGGCGTATTCGCCGCCGTCCAAGCGCTCTTTGGCCAGGGTCTGCAGCATTCCGTCGCTGAAAAGATGTAAACGCTCGATGTCGGCGGCCACGCCGTACATCTCGCGAGGACGGTACAGAGTGAGTCCGTTACCCGCCTTCGGATATTCGATCCGAAAGGGCGGACCGTGCTCCTCGGCGGTATCGGACTTGAAGAAAACAGACACCGCGCGAGGGCCCGTCCTGGTTTCCACCAGCATCTGGTCCTCCGGGGTCAACTCCTGTTTGGTAGTCTTCCACCTCCAGAAGTTTTTGTCGTCGAACTCGGAGAAGGTGCGTCCTACCAGATAGAGAGGCGGGTCGCTGCCGTAGCCTCTCAGCACCACGATGTCGGAGTTGTTCCATCTCTGAAGGGCTGAGAGCGAGGTGGAGGTGGGGAAGTTGAAGCCTGAGGGCGGGAGCAGGCTGAACAATCCCATGATGTAGCTCAGCTTCGATTCCGACCAGTTGAGTGTGGTGGTCAGGCCGAACATCATGGAGATGGTGAGCAGTAACGGTACGGCGAGTCGGAAAGAGGCCTTCAGGCCCGTCGCTTCTCGAAGGGAAAGGGAAAGCAACACGACGGCGGGCAACGCCACCAGGGCCACCACCTTGATGTAGGTCGTCATGCTGCAGCCGATAATGAGGGCCGCGGCAAATCCTAGAGGTAAGCGCTCGGCGTATCCTCGGAGCTTCACCAATAAGGTGACCCCCACCAGCCAACAGGCCAGAATAGTCAGGCTCATGGTGCCGATGCCGAGAAACATTCCGGTGTCGTCGTAGCTAAGGATTCGAGTGCACCCATAGCAGGCCAGCAGAGAGACCGCGCAGACCACGCCCGCGCCGCGCCGGCCTAATATCAGCTTGTCTCGAAAGAAGAGACAGATGACGACAAAAACGACCGAGCCTACGGCGATAGGGTGTAGCTGACTGACCAGGAGCAACGAGAGCTGGCTCCAGATAATGAAGAGAATGGAGAATAGTCCGAGTCTAAAGAACATCTATCCCCGCCTCGATCAGTTCCGGTTGAAGCCAGCGCACGTTCTCAGGCAGCCTGTGAGCCTTCTCCTCGTTATTTGAGATAAAAAAACCGCGAGTGGCTGTGCCACCCCTCTGCAGTTCGTCCATCATGCGGGCTCGCCGCTCGTCCCAATCGGTGAAGAGCAAAATCGTCGTGGAGATCCCTTCTAGCTCCTCGAGCAACGCCGTCTCCATCACCTGAAACGACTCGTCGTCGGCCGGGGTCGGCTCCAGACAGGCCAAAATGTCCATGATGTTTTGCAGATAGGCCAAAGACCGTCCGGCCTGCATATAGTAGAGCTTCGGGCCGGCCGCGAAGATGTCGATCACGTACTCCTCGCGAGAGAGATAGTCGGTGATCGCGGCGGCCAGCGAAATCGACTGCTCCAAACACTGGTCGTCCTCGCCTTCGGGCACGACCGTGTCCACGATGAGCGCGAGTCGGCAGAAGTACTCTTCTCCATACTCCTTGACGATCGGCTTGCCGAGGCGGGCCCACGACCTCCAATGGATATGGCGAAGCGGGTCGCCCGGTCGAAACTCTCGGGTGGACAGAAACTCGGTGCTATCGCCCAGAAACGAGGTGAGGGCCAATCCCCCGGGCTGGTATTTGCGACCCACTGGAATATCTAGCTCTCTGAGGTGGTGATACTTCGGATAGACCAGAAAGGCGCTCTCCGCCTTGTGAACCTTAGCGTCCATCCAGAGACCGTAGGGGTAGCAGCTTTCCTGAAACAGTTCCTTGAGATAGTAGGCTCCGCGACGCTTGGGAGCGAGGCGCTGGCGAAAGCGATGGGACGCCCCCGGTTTCAACTCTAATAAGAAGTCCGGGTCGGTGGAGTCGATTCGCTGTGGAACTTTGTAGCGAAATCTCAGATCTCGGGCGGGACGTTTTCCGCCGTTGTGAACCTCGACATCCAGATGAAAGATTTGATCGTGCTGCACTCGGTCTGGGACAGTCACGGTGAAATCCAGTCTCTTGCGGGCCAGTCGGGCGCACAAGGCAGAGGAGACGCAGACTGCGATCAGACCGCTCCAAAGTACGTAGGCTTTGAGGTGAAAGGTGAAGAGACTGACGCTGGTGGAGAGGATCAAGATCCAGAACATGAGTTTTCCGGTCTCTGTCAGATGGACGTGGAAAAGCCGGTGCACCATACGGTAGACAAAGCTTCGCTCTACCCTTTGAGCGAGTCGAGTACTACTGTCCACCTTTTAGGCCGGTACGGCGATAGAATCGAGAAGCTCTTCCAAGATCGATTCCGCCGTGTCTCCCGAGTATTTCGTTTTTGTCTCCAAGATGATTCGGTGCGCCAGGACGGGCCCGGCCAGGGTTTTCACGTCGTCGCAAGTCACGAAGTCTCGATCATGAAAGTAGGCCAGGGCCTGACAGGCCTTGTAAAGAGCCAGACTGCCCCTGGGAGAAGAGCCGAGTTTGAGCCTGGGGTCCTCTCGAGTAGCGCGGATCAGAGCCAGGACGTAGCGGCTGATATCGTCCGAGACCTGCACTTTCCTGACCTCGGTCCGCATCTCACGAAGCTCGGCAAAAGTGGTGACCGAGTCCAGGGTGGCGAGCGGGTGCGCTTCCTTTTGTCCGGTCAGCATGACCAACTCGTTGTCCGGATCGGGGTAGCCCATCGTGAATCGAACAAGAAACCGGTCCAACTGGGCCTCGGGCAAGGGATAGGTTCCGTGAAACTCCACCGGGTTTTGAGTCGCGATCACCAAAAACGGGTCCGGAAGCTGCACGGTGTTGCCTTCGGTGGTGACCTGGCCCTCCGACATCGCCTCTAGCAAAGCTGATTGGGTTCGGGGCGAAGCGCGGTTGATTTCGTCGGCCAGGACGACGTGAGAGAATATCGGTCCGGGCTTGAAATCAAACTCTCCCGTCTTGGGACTGTAGATGGAAGACCCCAGGATATCGGTGGGCAAGAGGTCGGGAGTGAACTGGACTCGGCGGAACTCTCCGCCGAAGGTTTTCGCCAGAGACTTGGCCAGCGTCGTCTTGCCCACTCCCGGCACGTCTTCCAGGAGCGAGTGTCCGCCGGCCAGGATAGAAATGAGAAGGAGCTCTAACTGAGGTCTTTTACCTTTGATGACGTGTTCGAGATTGTCGAGAATAGCCGCCGGTTTAATCATTCTTGATGCTTTGTGATAAGCGTTTAGGATTCCCTGGTGAAGAAGTTTTTAGAAAAGATTGAATAATTTTCTAAAAAAGTTCGTGATCGGGGAGGAGCCCATGGAGAATTGAAGAAAATTCGAGTCGAAAGAACATTTAATGCATCAGGAGTTACAAAACATGTCCAGCCGTAATCACGCCGATTCACCGGCCCGGATCCTAGTGATGGGTCTGGGAGGAGCCGGTTGCAACCTAGTTAATCGCTTAGCAGAGAAGCCCCCCGCCGGGGTGGAGCTTGTCCTGGCCAACACGGACGCCCAAGCACTGCTGTCCGTCAAGAAAGGACCCAAGTGCGTTTTCCTGGGTGAAGGATCGACGCGTGGCCTGGGCGCCGGTGCGAACCACGAGCTGGGTAAACTGGCCGCCGAGCAGAGTTCAGGTCGTCTGGCCGAACTCTTCAAGGGTGCCGATATGGTCTTTTTGACCGCCGGTCTGGGTGGTGGTACCGGAACCGGTTCCGCTCCTATCGCCGCCCGGGAAGCCAAGAAGGCCGGTGCTCTGGTCGTGGGTGTCGTGACCAAGCCGTTCGAGTTTGAAGGACGTCGTCGGACCCGCGTAGCCGAGGAAGGCGTGGCGGCTCTGAAGGAAGAGGTCGATACTCTTCTCGTCCTGCCGAACCAAAAGCTGTTGAATATGGAAAGCAGCACTTTCAGCCTCGATGAAAGCTTCCAGGTGGTAGATCAGGTGCTTTGCGACGCGGTTCGCGGTATGACCGAGATCATCACCACTCCCGGCTTGATCAATCTAGACTTCGCCGACGTGCGTTCGATTTTGAATTCGTCCGGCAAAGCTATCTTCGGTATGGCCACAGCCCCCACCGCGACTCGCGCCGTGGAAATGGCTCTGTCCAACCCGCTGGTGGGTGGATCCCCCGACGGCGCACAAGGCTGCCTGCTGAACATCACCGCCGGTCCGGACCTCAGTCTGCAAGACTTCTCCGAAGCTTCCAAGCGACTCCAGGAGTCTGCCGCTCCCAACGCGATGGTCCTGTGCGGATACGTTCAAGACCCCACGATGATGGGTCGCGCCAGAGCTACCGTGGTAGCCACTCGAGTGAAGTCGAACAACGGCGAGTTTACCGAGATTCACAAGTCGTTCGAAGAGATTCGCCACAAGTCGGCCGAGCAAGAGATTCTGCCGCTGGCCAAAGCCGCTCTTCCTACCTCGGAATTGACCGCTTTCGAGCGTCGTCGCTCCAACAACAGCGAGCAGAAGAAGCCCGAGCCTCCTCAGAAGAAAGAGCCGGTCAAGGTCTCCGTGCCGCGTGAGGGGCTAACTCGCAAAGACTCGGCTCCTCAAGCCCAAAAGCCGAGCAAGCCCGGACTGCAGCCTAAAGAGTCCGCGGATGACAAGAAAGCCGGTGGCTGGATGAATCTGCCGGCTATCTGGAGACGCTCCAAGGAGAAGAACCAACCGGTCAAAACCGGCACAAGATAAAACGTTTGTGCGAGAAGAGTCTCGCGCTTGGATAGAGTGTTTGTATGCCTGGATCCTACTGTGTCAGTCGGTCCCTCGTTCGCGGGGGGCTTTTTTTTGTCCCGGAGTTGGAATTCGTGGTCGGGTCAGCGCAAAAAAAGTCTACGTCCAAAGCCTTGCTTGCGCGGCCTGAGTCGCGCTGTAGTTGGAGTTTCGGTTGAGCTTGGCGATGAAGAGATAGTGGTAGTACCTCGTTTTCCCCAGGTACTCTTCGATCCGGCGAGTCTCTATACGAAATCCGGCTCGCTTCAGCTTTCGTTCGAATTTCCGGTTGGGACTGGTCGACCAAACGGCCCACACGCCGCCGGGGTTGAGACTATCCGCGATCCTCGCAATCCCGTCTTCCTCGTAGAGCTCCTGATTATCACCTTTGGTGAACGCGGTCGCCCCGTTGTCGACGTCCAGAAGGATGGCGTCCCATTTTTCTTCGCCGCCGAGCAGTTGAGCCACGTCTCCTACATACACCGTCGTGCGAGGGTCGCGTAGCGGATGGTTCGCCAGCTTACCCAGAAACTCTCGGTTCCAGTCGACAACCTCGCTCACCAACTCAGCCACCACAACCTCCGCGTCCTCGGACACGGAATCGAGAGCAGCCCTCAGCGTAAAACCCATACCTAGTCCGCCGACCAGCACTCTCCGGAAATCCCCGCCGGCCAGGGCCACGGCGGCAAGTCTCTCTTCGGACACGTGGAGCGAACTCGTCATCAGTCGGTCTTCGCCGGCAAACAAAAGAAACTCACCTCTTCTTTTGGCCAGGGTCATTTCTCCGCCTTGAGGGATGTCGGCGCACCCCAGTATTTTAGCCCCTCTCAAGCTACGGTGGGGCCAGACTGAAAACGTGATCGAAAGTAGCTCCGATCGGGCGGAGCGTAATAAATAGAGGGCATCGACCTCTAACCTACCACAGGCTGTCAAGTCTTCAAAAAAAGGGCGTCATTGGTTTTCCTAAAAGGGGGACATATTGGAGAACTACTATGAACCTTTATGTTGGAAACATTTCCTTTGACACCACGGAACAACGCCTAAGACAAGTCTTCGAAGAGTTTGGTACCGTCACGTCCGCGAGACTTATTACCGATCGCGATACCGGACGGCCGCGAGGCTTCGGATTCGTTGAGATGGCGGAGCAGAGCGAAGGCCTTGACGCCATCGAACAGCTGAACGACAAAGAGATCGACGGACGCCGTCTCGTGGTGAACGAAGCCAGGCCCAAAGGTCGCTAAAGGGGTGGCAGGCTGGGGACCAGGTCCACTACGGCAAAGGTCTCCAGCCCCATCCACACCACGAACAAAGCGTACATCAGCAGAAGAGCGATCGACTCTTTGGCGTCGAGATTCATCCCCAGGCGCATCAGCACGAAGAGCACCAGGGTTGCGAAGGTGAGCACCGCCATCATCGGAGCCGCGATGGAGTAGTTGATCACGGCGCTTCCGGCGATCAGAATTCCCGCCGGAATGCAGACCAGCAGATCAAAGATGTTGGAACCTAGCACGTTGGCAAGGCTGGTGACGGCTCTGCCCTGCTGTGCTGCTCGCACACTGACGAAAGCATCGGGAATGCTGGTGCCGGCCGCCACCACGGTGATACCCCAGAGGAAGCTTGGTGTTCCGAAAAGCACACCGAGCTTAATCGCTGCTTGGACTAGGATTTCCACTCCTACCAGAATAATGAGGAGGCTCAACGCCAGCCGTCCCCACTCTTTGAATGGTGAGATTTCGTGGGTGGGTGTATCCGGGACTTCGTATTCTCGTGTGTCTTGCCATTGCAGAAAGATATAAAGTCCGTAAAGGCAGATCGGCAGCATGGCGATAGTGCGCGTCATGGTGCCTTGGATCGGTCCGCTGCCCTGTTCTACCGGATTGTAGATCGCGGCAAAGCTGAAAGTGAGAAGCAGTACGGCCACGCTGATGATGTAAAACTGGGCCTCTTTGTAGACGATGTCACGGTCGGTTTGCATCGGTTCCTTGGCCATGAGGCCGGACAGGCCCGGTATCACCAGGATGTTGAAAATCGCCGAACCGACGATGGCGGACACGCCGAGTTCGAACTCGCCGTGGACCAGGGTGGAGATGACGGTGGTGGAGAGTTCGGGAAAGCTGGAGCCCACCGCGACCACGATCGCTCCCTGAACGACGGGGGGGAGTTTATAGTAGACCGACAGATTCTCGCTCGCCGATTCGAGGAGCTCGCTACCTTTCCAGATAATGGCGCTCGCCACGACGGCGGCCAGGAAGCAGAGGACGAAAGTTTGCATGTCCTGAGCTACTGCTCCGTTCTGTGTGTCCCTGCCCCGCTCGCTCCCACGCGTCAAGTGGGTTTAACGCAATTTTATCGATCGCGGGTTAGATTTCGCTCTATGAACGTATCTGCTCGACGACCTATCTCAACCCGCATGTTTCAAACCGGCTCCGAGCCGGCGGAATGCGTACCGAATGAAGTGATTCTAAAGGTCGATTCACCTGACGTCGCACTTCTTGACGACTCGTTTGGTGGTCGCGTGATCGAGCGTTTTTCTCTTGGCCCCTCTCTGCGTAGCGAGTCTCAGGAGATTCTGCGACTAAGGCTCGAGGAGGGGCGCGATTTGGCCGAATCGTTGAAACGACTGACCCGGATGCCGGGCGTACAGTACGCCGTGCCGAATCATGTTTTGCGACTGGGGCCGGAAGCGACTCAGTTTGTCGAACTCGGTGGCGACGGTGAGTGGGTGCCGAACGACCTCCATCCCGATCTCTGGGGTCTCCGCAATTCGGCCTCTCCGGGAGCGGATATCTCAGCGCTGGAAGCCTGGAAGAAAACCACCGGTAGCCGGCAGGGCCCTTTGATCGCGGTGATCGATTCGGGAGCGGACTACAACCATCCCGACCTTCGGGCCAATATCGCGACCAACCCCGGGGAGATTCCCGGTGACGGGATAGACAACGACGGCAACGGGGTGGTGGACGACTATTTCGGCTACAACGCAATCGACGACAACGGCGATCCTCTCGACCGGCGCGGCCACGGTTCCCACGTCACCGGCACCATCGCGGCGGTCGGGAATAACGGTCAAGGCGTGGTGGGAGTCAATTGGAACGCTCGTATCCTACCCATCAAGATTTTCAACGACCAGGGAGTCACCACCGTCGACGCTATCCTCCGTGGGATTGCCTACGCCCGCGAAAGGGGCGCTTTGATCACGTCGAATAGCTGGGGCGGCGCTAATTTTAATCCGGCTATCTATGACGCATTTGCCGCCACGCCCGGGCTGCACATCACCGCTGCCGGAAACGACGGGGGAGACCTTTCGCGGGTCCCGGCCTATCCCGCCAACTTTCCGCTCGACAGCATCCTCACGGTGGGGGCGACCAACAGAGACGACGAGCCCGCCGTGTTCTCCAATTTCGGGCGGAGTACGGTGGAGCTCTTTGCTCCCGGGCGTGACATCCTGTCCACCTTGCCAGGCGGCAAGTACGGACTCAAGTCAGGCACCTCCATGGCCTGCCCTCACGTGACCGGGGTGGCGGGTCTGGTGGCCTCGGCTTTCCCCGGGATAACTCCCGAGCAGATCAAGGATCGCCTTATCTTTTCCACCGATCCGCTAAGCTCGATTTCAGAGATGTCGATCAGCGGCGGTCGGCTCAACGCGGCCCGGGCTCTTTCAGAGGATAGCGTTCCTCCGAGTCCGCCGAACGACTTCGTGGTGACCTCTGAAGACGCTCGTTCAGCTCGTTTCAGCTGGACCGGGAGCGGAGACGACGGATGGACAAGCGGGCCGGCGACGGCTTTCGAGGTTCGCGTTTCGGACCAGCCGATTACCGAGGAAAACTGGAAACAAGCCCAACCGCTGTCGACCCCGAGGGCGTCTGAGATTGGCCAGTATCATCACACCGTTTTCCAGCAGACTCCTCAGAGGGCGGAGAAAAGTGTCTACGCGGGCTTCAAGGCGGTAGACGAGGTCGGCAACCGCTCTCCGCTCCGTACGGCCGAGGCACGACTCGCCGCCACTCCCGTCGTTCACTCCGACAGTTTTGACGAGCCTTCCAGTCGATGGCAGGGGACGGGTCGCTGGCAACATGTGGAGCATCCTGATAGAGGACGAGTTTGGAGTTGTCAGCCGGCGGGGCGGAGTGCCGGAACTTTCGCCAGACTGACCTCCCCCGCGTTTGATCTATCGGGGGTTCAAAACAGCTTTCTGAGGTTCGAGAGTCGCCAGGACTTCGAGTACAACAACCTTGTTTATGTAGATGTCTCCGACGACGGCGGGAAGCGTTGGAAGCGACTGGACCGATTAGAAGAACACGGGGTCTGGGGCGCTCGAGAGTACGATTTGTCGGCTTACGACGGCAAGAGCGTGCAGATTCAGATCTCCTCTGAGACGCTTGCTACCAAAGTTGGAGAGGGCACTATTATCGATAATTTCGAGCTTTTGGGAACGAAAAAAGCCCCTGCCGTGTAGGCAAGGGCTTTATCGAATCGGTGCCGCTTAGTCCAGCGCTTGCCGATTGTTTCTGGAGGCGTAGACGCCTCGCATGTAGTTGGCCAGTCCGCCGGCCAGTTGCTGGGCGATGACTTTCTGAAAGCCGGGGTCGCTCAGTTTGGCTCCTTCGCTCGGGTTAGAGAGGAAGGCCGTTTCCACTAATACGGCGGGCATGGTGGAGTGTCTGAGTACCACGAAGCGGTCGCGAATAAGACCCTTCTGCCCCAGTCCGATGGCAGGTCCTAACACGGGCTCCAAGGCCTGAGCGAAAGCGTAGTCTTCGGCTTTCCACCAGTGAATGGAGGAGCCGTAACTAGCCGAGCTGACGCTGGCGTTGCAGTGAACGGACATGAAGAGATCGGCGCCGATGTTGTTGGCCACTCCGGAGCGAGCTTCCAACTCCATTCGGTCCGGCGAACCGGCGTAAGTGACATCGCGGTCTGTTTCCCTGGTCAGAATAACGTTCCAGCCCTCGGCTCTCAAGATTTCGGCCAGGTGGAGACAGATAGCGAGAGTCACGTCGGCTTCGCGAGTGCCCAGCGCTCGGTTGACGCAGCCGGGGTCGGAGCCGCCGTGGCCCGGATCGATCACGATCGTTCCGCGCACGTTCATCCAGCCGGGAGTCTCGACACTACCGGTGGTAGCCAGTTGCTCCAGTCCCCGACCTTTCATCAGAGCGATGGTGTTGGCTTCACCTTCGATGTTGACAAATTCGTAGCCGGTGCCGCGGTCGCCCGGAATGGTGATTTCCATCACCGGGTAGAGAGCGGTCTGGTAAGAAGCGATTTCGACTCCTTGCCAGTCGCTGGAGCGGAAAGCAGAGCCGTCAAAGGAAGCTTTAGGAATGTAGAGGGTCAGGTTGCCGTTAGACTCGTTCCTCAGGTAGTGCACCTTGGTGCCCCGGTCGAACTCCATCATCAGCATCGGGTTGCCGCCACTCTCGGTAGCGTTCAGATTGAGGAGGCTAACCTCCTGAGCATGCTCGGCACCGGGAAAGTTAGGTACGACGTCGAGCTTGGTCTCGCCCAACAGCGTCGACCCGCCCGCGATGGCGGTGTAGAAAGGCCGGGGGGTGACGGTCACCTCTAGTGGCTCGCCTTTGTCGGCGCCGCCCTGAAACTCGAAGCGAGTGTCTCCCATCACCAAGCTCTTTTCTCCATCCCAGGCAAAGCCTTTCAGGGTGAAGACGGTGGAGTCGCCGGATTCATAGGCTTCCGGCCTGGCTTTGGTCGCAGAGCGCAGCAAATAGCCCGTTTCGCTCTGTGCGACTTGAGTGATCACCGGGACCAGGTCGTATCCGTCGGCTGTTTCGGCCCCCTTCGTCGCTAGGGCGTAGAAGAGGCCCGATGGCTCGATGTACCGTTGGCCGTCTTTCACGATCAGAAGGCCGGGGGCGTCCATCTCGCGTCCGTTGACAGTGGCTCGCTTGCTCCCCACGGTCCAGTACGATTCGCGGCCCGGGGCAAAAGCAAAAAGGGTGTGGCCCGTTGAAGACCAGTTTGCTGTGATGTTGGCGCGACCGAGAAGTCTGAGAACTTCCTTGTCGTCCGTGTTGTAAAATGTGCGACCGTCGATCTTGTGGACGGTCGGTTCGAATTGCATACCGGCGTAGTCGATGGTGTGGGTTTCAGCCCACACCTGAGTAGCCAGCATCAGAAGCATGATGAAAGAAGTGACTCTTCTCATGGGGGCTCCGATCTGAGCGCTCGCTCAAAAGAGTGATTGAATAAATTTCTATCCTTTTGAGGTATGTCCTGCGCTTCTCAGAATATTCTTGAAAATTTCTAAATAGTAGATCGGGCCCTGATTAGCTTATTTTTAGCCCGTCTTCTGCTCCTCCGTAGGAAGTTGATAGTCCCAGCTAGTTTTTAAAGCGTCGAAAGGATCCTCGTTTTTCTCAAAGATGTAAGAGCCGGAGTCGTCGGTGGGTGCTTCCGGAACGGCTTTGATGAGGTCCATGATGCCCTCGAACGCATCGACCAGGGGGGGGTTGAAGAATGTACCGCGATTTTCGATCATGATCGCGAGGGCTTGCTCGGGGGAGAACGGATCCCGATAGGGGCGGCGAGTGGTGAGAGCGTCGTAGAAGTCCGCGACGCCGATGATCTGGGCCTCGAAAGGGATATCGTTGCCGGATCGTCCGGTGGGATAGCCGTGTCCGTCCCACTTTTCGTGGTGGAACCTTACGATAGGCAAGACTTCATCCCAAATAAAGGGCACTCGCTTCAAGCCTTCGTAGCCGATGGTGGGGTGTTCTTTGATCTGGGCGTATTCCTCGTCCGTCAGTCGTCCGGGCTTGTTCAGGACGGCGTCCTGGATACCGATCTTGCCGATATCGTGGAGCAGGCCGCCTACCCAGATCCCTTTCTGGGTCTTCTGTTTAAGGCGACTAGAGGGCGGAAGTTTGCCGTTAGCGATGGCCCACTCGATCCCGTCGGTCGCCAGCACGTAGCCGATGTGGGCTACTCGCTGCGAGTGGTATTTCGTGTAGGGGTCTCGTGCGTCCAGAAGTCTTGAGAGCACGATAACGAATGACTCGAAGAGCTCTTCTTGCTTCTGGGCAAACTGTTGCAGTCGAATCCCGTCGAGAGCATTCGATATACCTACCGTGGCGAGCAGTTGCAGAGTGGCGAATTCTTCCAGGTCGTTCTCGTTTTCAGGACGATAGTTGGAGGCTTCTCGGAAGTGGTTGAGCGCCTCCTGATAGCGGTTTTTGGAAGAGAGAATAGCGCCCTTCGTGAAGGCACCCTTCGCGCTGTTGGGATTGGCGTTGGCGGCCTGGTGATAAGACTCGATGGCGCTCTCGTATTCGTGCAGTCGAAACTGGCACATTCCGAGAAAGTAGCGGGCTTCTCTCTCGCGCGGATTCTCTTCCAGCACCTTTTCAAACTGTCGCTTGGCCAGAGTGAGTTCGTTCTTCTGAAAGTAGGCTTGGCCCAAAGCCGACCGGGTCTTGATGTCTCTGGGGTTGATCTCGAGACCTCGGCGGTAGCACTCCAGGGCTTTGTCCAGTTCACCGGAGCCGACACAGGCTTTACCCAGAGCGTAGTAGGCAAAAGCGTTCGACTTGGACAGTTTACAGGCTTTGATGAGCGGCTTGATGGCTTCTCGGTATCGGTGGAGGGACAGCAGGACCATGCCTGTGTAGTAAAATGCTTCCGACTCGTTCGGGTCGATTTCGATAGTTTTCTCAAGGTGACTCAGCGCGTCCTCGTGCTGCGCCATCATTCGAAAGAGAAGGCCCAGAGCGAAGTGAGCTTCCTTAAAAGTGGGGTCCGATTCCACCGCTGCTCGATAAGAGTCCACGGCTTCGTCCATTCGATAGAGCTTCTCCAGGCATTTCCCCATCAAAAAGTGGCCACGGGCCGAACCCGGGTCGACCTTTTGGACGATCTCCAGGTGCTTCATCGCTTCTTCGAACTGCATCAGGTTGACGAAGGCGGAAGCCATGAGAATGTGGGCCTTGGTATGGCGGGGTCGGTCTTGAAATGTTTTGTTAAAGCACTCGATCGCCTGGGCTGTTCGGCCTTCTTCTAAGAGAAGCGAGCCCAGCAGGTAGTGGGCGTGTGGGTCACGCGGACGTGCTTGTAAGAATTTTTGAATGCATTCGATAGCGGCTCGGCTGTCTCGCTTTTTGTGCAGTACCCTGGCCAGGTAGTAGTTGACCTTTTCGAAGTTAGGGTTCATCTGAGTGACCCGCTCGAAGGCTACCCGGGCGTCATCCATTCCCCCCATAATCATGGCGGCGACGCCAAGATTGTAATACTTAAAGATATTGTCTTCTTTGTCGTCTTTGTAGGCCTTCCAGGAAGCGGCGGCTTCGCGGATAGCTTGATAGCGACTCCGATCGGCACCATCGAGATCAAGGTCTCCGTCGGTGTCGGTCATCTTCTCCCACTCGCGAATAGCGTTTTCGTAGTCGCGCAGACACGAGTAGGTCAGGCCCAGCTCGAAGGAAGCCTGGGTGTAGTACGGATCGATATTGGTGGCCTTCTCCAGAAGCCGGACCGAGTGATGGAGATGGGTCTTTTGGTTCTGGGTATGGGCGGTTTGGCTGAGCCTCGCTTTGGGGTCTTCCAAGGCGTAGTAGCAACGCGCCAGTTCCACCAAGAGTTCCGGGTTTTGGGGCTGATCCGAGATAGCCCGTTCCAGCGTTCTTATCTTGTATTCAAGGTTTGCTTTCATTGAGGAGACCGTTCGCGTCTTGCGAATCTTCGACGTAAACCTCGAAATTACCCTCGCGACAAGATCTCCTGAAAAATTCTTTTATCGGAGGGGTTGACACGTGCACGTATGTGCACTACATTATGAACATCCCTTAGTGAACAAGTGAGCACCCATGAAGAAACTGACCGACAGACAGCAAGAAATCCTAGATTTCATCGTGGAGGAGATTCAGCGGCAAGGTTATCCGCCGACTCTTCGAGAGATTTCAACCCAGTTTGGAATCTCATCCACTCAAGGCGTTCGTCGCCACATCGATGCTCTGGAGAAGAAGGGCTATATCGTGAGGGATGCCGGAGCCAGAAGGATTTCGGTGTCGTCGGAGATTCTTGACCTCACGAACTCCGCCGATATAGTCTCGATTCCCGTGCTTGGCGAAGTGGCCGCCGGTCAGCCTATTTTCGCGGATGGACACGTCGAAGACCGTATACCGGTCTCCTCCGATTGGGTCGGACCCAAAGGTGAACACTTTTTCCTCAAGGTCAAGGGTTATAGCATGGCCGACTCGATTCTGCCCGGTGATATGGTGCTGGTAGAGAAGCAGAACACCGCATTTAACGGTGAGATTGTCGTCGCCCTTATTGAGGATGAAGCCACAGTGAAACGGTTTTTTAGGAAAGGGACCGATGTACGTCTGAAATCGGATAATCCCGAGTATGACGATATCATCCCAGACGAGCATTTAGAGATACTTGGCCGGGTCACGGCGCTGATGCGTCGATACTAGCGACCTAGCTCAAACTCCCTAACGATATTTCAACCTGACAGGCTGTGGAAGGCACAGTCACAAGCATTGCTATGCCAAAAAACGGAGGACATCAATTATGTTAGCAAAGAGACTTGACCCGGTAGAGACTTACAAGCGTCGTTCCTACTCTCCATCGCCGGTCTATACAAACAGTTTGAAACGCCGAAAGCTTTCGGTCCACGCACGCTTCGTGTCGGCCGCCTTCGATGTGTTCCCCGGGGCCACTATCCTGGAGAATGTTCCGGCTCAGGGTGCCAAGGGGCAAGAACAGGAGCAAAAGTAATGCAAGCGGCGCCTCTTCAGTACTTCAAGCTTCCCACCGGGGAAATCAGTTTCACCAAAGGTTCTCGCGTTCCGTCTCTAGGACGTGAAGTCGCAAGTTTTATCGTCTCGTTCGTCGTCTTTCTCTCGGCTCTTTGGATGATGGGGTAGGACCCTCGCGCACGCTGAGGTCTACATTCCGCACTTCCTTCAGGAGATTCGGAGTGTAGACAGGGAGCCCGTGATCATCCCCCACGGGTTTCTGTAGAGAAAGTAGTTGGCCGGCATAATGCCGGCCTTTTTTTTCTGGCGGATGAAGTCACCGAAACAATCATTCGCCAGACAATCTCTTTTCTTAATCCTCTGTGTCCTTTGCGTGCTCTGTGGTTTTCCTATTGGTCAGCGCGAAGGTCAACGGAGTCTTAGTCGTCGGACGAGCCGTCACCCGGGGATGGACCAGAGTAAAGAATCTTCCGAGGCTTGCTCCCTTCCGGAGGTCCGACCCAACCTTTGCGCTCCATGGCGATGAGTAATCGCCTGGCGCGGGCGTAGCCCACCTTGAGCTGAGTTTGCAGCATGGAGGCTGAAGCCTGTTTTCGCTCCAGCATAGCTCGCAGAGCTTCCTGCAGCAGAGCGTCGTCCGAGTCGTCGTCGCCGTCGTCATCGTCGGCGGCCAGGACATCTTCCTGGAGCTCGAACTCGATGCGGTTCTCCGGCATACCCTGGCCTTTCCAGAACTCCACCACCCGAGCGATCTCTTCATTGCCGACATAGCTGCCCTGGAGTCGCTTCGGGTCGGACGCGTCAACCGGCATAAAGAGCATGTCGCCCTTGCCCAGAAGATGCTCGGCGCCGTTGGAGTCGAGGATGACTCGAGAGTCTACTCCGCTGGATACCGCGAAGGCGGCTCGCGAGGGGATGTTGACCTTGATCAGACCGGTGATGACGTCGGCGGACGGACGTTGCGTGGCCAGTACCAGGTGGATGCCCGCGGCACGCGCCTTCTGGGCGATACGACAGATGCTGGTTTCCACCGATTTGGAGGCGACCATCATCAGGTCCGCGAGCTCGTCGATGATGACCACGAACCAGGGAAGTTGTTCGTCTGGGAATTTTTGGTTGTATTCAGCGAGATTTCGAACCTTGTTGTCGGCGAAGAGCTTGTAGCGTTCTTCCATCAGCCCCACCACTTGGTGCAACGCTTGAGCAGCTTTCTTCGGGTCGACGATAATCTCGCCACCTTCGGTTTCGCTAAAGCCCACCAGGTGCGGAATGTCTTCATAGACCGACAGCTCTACCTGTTTAGGATCCACCATCATCAGCTGCAGCTGGTCTGGCGTGAACCGGTAGAGAAGAGAAATAATAAGACCGTTGACGCAGACCGACTTACCGGAGCCGGTCGTTCCGGCCACCAAAAGATGAGGCATCTTCTGCAGGTCGGTGACGACGGGTCGACCGCTGAGGTCCTTGCCCAGGGCCACGGTGAGCCCCTTGGAGTCGGTGAAGACGCTGTCCCTGAGAATGTCTTTCAGCACCACCAGGTCGGTATGCTTGTTCGGAATTTCTATGCCGATGGCGCTCTTTCCGGGGATCGGGGCCTCAATGCGAACCGCGGTGGAAGCAAGGGCCAGTGCGATATCGTTGGTCAAAGAGGTAAACTTACTGACCTTCACGCCCCGTGCGGGCTGAAGCTCATATCGAGTGACCGTGGGACCGCGAACGATCTGAAGGAGCTTGGCTTTCACTCCGAACGCGTCGAGCGCGTCGAGCAGGGCCTGGGATTTGTCCTCGGTAGGTGGGCGTCGTTCGGAGTAGGGAACGTCGTCGAGGAGTACCAGAGGAGGGAGTTCAAAGGTTCGCGCCCTGGGAACGACGGCTTCAGCTTCGTCGCTGTTGGTAAGTTTCGGTTTCTGAAGCTCCAGGCTGTCTTCTATTTCAGATGAGTCGGCGTACCGAACGACGTTTTCATCTTGATAGAGGGGCGAGGTCGCGGCGGGCTCGACAGCTGTCGGCTCAGCCGGCTCCTCAATCGAAACGACCGGCTCGGCTTCGTCGAGTCTGGTCGGCTCTGTCGGGGGCTCGGCCATGACTGGAGCCGCCGGAGGGTCTGGCACGACCGGAGCGCTTGGCGTATCGTGTTCCTGAAAGTGGTCGATGATGACAGGCTTAGACGCATCTTCATGGGGAAGCCGCAGAACGTTTTCGGCTTTCCTGACTGGGGCCGGTTCGGGAGCTGAGGAGGGTTCGGAAGAGTTGTCTTTGTTGGCACCGATGAGATTGAGCCAGCCGTTTCGCAGCCGAAGTCGGGTGTCCCTAATGTACTCCAGCGTCATGGAGAGGCGCTGGCCGGTCTCTTCTTTGATCTTGGGAATGAAGGCGGCGAGCGCCATGCAAAAGAGAGTGACGGTTATAAGCCAGGCACCGCCTGGACCGAGAGCGGCCAGGACGACTCTGTCGAGCAGACGACCCAGCCAACCGCCGGTATGGGTCCAGCGCTCAAGCAAGAGAAGAGACACAAGGAAAAGCGGTCCCAGGAAAGCGTACCTGGTACGACGGAGAGGTCGGAACCCGGCGCACGAAAGGACCAGATAGAAAACGCAAAGCGGCACCATCAGGGCACCTTGCCCCAGCAGGGAAAAGAGTCCAAGACTCAGACGTGACCCGATGTGGCCTGTCCATTCGGGATGGACCAGAGTCAACGAAACGAACGGGACGATAAAAGCGAGCCCGACGAATCCGATCTGAAGTCGTCTCCGGTTGGGGATTCGCCAGGTATCACATAGCAATCGTGAGCCGATCTTGGCGTTCGATGTCTTCGCTCTCTGTGGAGCCCCGAATCGTCTGCGGCTGCGCGAGCCGCCGACAATTTCTTGTTCCATCGAGGGGTAGTTGTCTTGTGAGGTTTCCGCCATGGTTTGAATTTCTGTCAAGCAGACTTCATTCCTTGCGTCTGGAAGGATCTTAAGGTTCGGCCGCATATTTGTGTGAGATAGCTTGCAAGCCGGGAAGGCTTGTTTTATAGTGTCCGTCTATTTGTACGGATCGCTTGGAGAAATTATGTTAGTAGAACCCAATCTGGATGTGATGTTGCACGACAGTGAGATCGGTCTCAAGAACAAGTTCGTTCTCGTGACTCTCGCGCTGAAGCGTGCTCGTCAGTTGAATGATGGAAGTCCGCCACTGGTGGAAGTAGATGCGAAGAAGCCGGTGACGGTTGCTCTTCACGAGATTTACAATAACAAAGTTCGGATTCGCGAAGGTGATTCGGAGCAATCCCCGCGCGTTTCGCACGAAGATGCTCAAGCGGCTGCCCTCGCTGCGGCTCTGGGCACACCTCAGTTGCTCGACGAGTGAGTTTCCGGTGACTCTTGTTCGATGAGAAAGCATATCACGAACTAGTTGCGTTGAGGGAGTCGGTGGACTCCCTTGTTCGCTTACAGCAGCACCAACACAGGTTGGAGGCAAAGAAGCCTCAATTCACTTTTGAAGAACTGCTAGACGAGTTTTCCAGACTCAAAGGCAGTTTTCTTCATTTGAACGCCGGGTCACCTCCGATGATGAGGGCCGGCGACGACCTGATGGCTTTGAGTCAGGACCCGTTGACGCCCGCTGATTGCCGGTTTTTGACGGGCGCTTGTCTCTCTCCTGAACAGTTGAAGCATTGCTATAGCGGACAGGAGTTGGACCTGAATCTGATCGACGGCAACAACGGTTTTAGGATTCACGCCTATCTTGAGCGCGGCTGTCCGGCGCTTTCGATCAGAAGGATTCGCACCGATATCCCGCGCCTGGTGGAACTCGGACTTTCCGGAAGCTCGGTAGAGAGCTTTCTGGGGTCTAAAGACGGGGGGTTGATGCTGCTGACGGGCCGCCCGCGAAGTGGAAAGTTCAACACCTTCGCTTCCTTGATTCAGTTTATCAACATGCAGCAATGCTCGCGCATCGTCAGCATCGAGCCGGTTGTCCAGTTTTGGCACAAGGCGGAGAAGTCGGTAGTGGTTCAACGCGAGGTCGGCTCCGATACGCGAACCTTTGCCCGAGCGGTGAGGATCGCGGTTCAACAAGACCCAGACATCCTGTGTGTCGGGTCGGTCCCGGACCCGGAGACCGCGGAAGTGCTGCTGCAAGCTGCTGCCGGCGGACATCTGGTTATTGCGATGTTGGACGGCTCCAGCGCCATTCGAGCGGTGGATAACTTTATGTCGGCTTTCGACCCCGGAAATCAGCGACTGCGGTTGTTGGTTGCCCGGGTCCTTCGCCTAGTCGTTTGTCAACATCTCGTCAATCGAGCCGACGGTCGCGGTCAGGTGCCTGCCCACGAGGTGTTGGACTGCAATCGCGACGTGCGGGAAGCTGTTCAGCGCGGCGATCTCAGTGAGCTTCATCGGCTTATGGAGCACTTCGGCATGCAGACTTTGGGTCGCCATCTGTCGAGGATGATCGAGGTGGGCCTGGTCAACTATGATGACGCGCTCCAGATGGTTGACGCCAGTCAACTGGAAGTCACGAGGCCGTCTCAGTTGCAGTTGGCGCCGCCCACATCGGAAAGCGAAATGGACGACGAGACGCCTCTGATGTCCTGGCTGTAGAGGGTTCGCCTTAAATTCCCAGCTGAGAACCCAGAAAGTCGAAAGTGTCCGGCTCGGGTTTGGGTGGCTCGATAGTCCCGTTGACATAGCCCTCGAAAGTTTCGAAGGGGTCCATCCTCTCTTTGCCCATCTTGTATCTCTTCGGAGCCTGCGGCATTGCCACATCGGGCGGCGGTCCGGCCAGTCCGCCCGCGGGAGGGGCCACAGGCACATCCCCATAGAGCTCGTCCAGAGACACTCCCACCGGAGTGCTGGGCTGAGCGGGGCTGGTGGTCGGATCCTTGAGGCTACTCTTGACCTTGTCCAAGCTGACGGTCGGTGCGTCGAAGAGCGCTTCTAGGGCGGCAAAGGACCGAAGGAAGGCCCACTCGGGCACCCTTTTTAAGATGCTAGAGGAGAGCTCCACGGCTTCGGGCTGTTCTATTCGGCTTGAGATGGGGCCGATGGCGTCGAATAGAATTTTGTCGGGGTTCTGTTGGGGGTCGATAATGATTTCTTGGAACTCACCGGGTTCCGGCGGCTCCTCGAAAGCCAGCGCCTTGGCCAGAAGGTAGACATGGCAATTCATGTACTCCGGGTCACGGTATCGGAACTTTTTGGTCCCGATGAAGCTGTCGAATCTTCCGCTGCTGAGGATCTCGTGAATGATTCGACGAGCAACGCCTTCCCCGATGAGGTTGCCGTAGCGGAGGCCCTCGGTGTTGGACTTGGCCGTTTTGTCGACCTTGGACCATTCTTCGTAGTAAGGTTGCCAGAGTTGAAACTGCTTGGCCACTCGGGGGATGGTGGCTTCGATAAGCTTGTTGCCCGCCGTGATCGCTTCGCTGACCAGATCCATGATGTGGCCGAGCAAGACATCCGGACCGGCGTACATCCGTGTGGTGGTGGCTTCCAGGCCCTTCAGAATGTGAGTGGTCCGTGCTCGGAATCCTCCGACACCGATAGATGGGCTGTCGTAGTATCGGTAGTAGGGGTAGTCCTTGTTTCGAGAGAGGCCGACCTCGCAGGTCAGTCCGCCGAAAGTTTTGGAAGCTTGAAAGAGCACGAAGGCGTAATAGTGGCCGAGAATCGGCTTTCGGTAACCAAAAAGAAGATACTGATTGGTGTATTCTTCTAGAAATCTCTCGTATCCGGGCAATCGTTCCTGCATGGAGCTGTCCAAGATGCTGCCAATACGGATCGATGTACGTGTGCTCATATCTAAAAATACTGGAAAGGTCTACGGTTTCCCTACAATTTCGGCGTAAGCAAATGGAACTAATTCGGCGATGCGGTGAGCGGTCGCTCCACGCGGTCCCACTCGCTGCAGGGCGAGATCGGCGGAAAGGCCGTGAATAAAGGCTCCGCAGGCTGCGGCTTGGAGCGGGGGAAGTCCGTAGGCGAGGTAGGAGCCAATCACGCCGGCCAGGACATCTCCGGTGCCCCCTTGGGCGAGAACCGGGTTGCCGCTCCCGTTGATGTAGACCTTGCCGTTCGGTGATGCGGTCACGGTTGGGGCGCCTTTGAAGCAGACTACGCAATTCCATTGACGAGCTGCCTCGATAGCCGCGTCGATCCGGTTCTCTTCGAGTTCTTTCACGGGGCGGTTGGTCAGCTTGCTGAGTTCGCCCGGATGGGGTGTCAGGACCATGTTGTCCCGTTTGCTCTGGTCACGCTCCTTGACGAAAGCCAGGGCGTCGGCGTCGACAACCATAGGTAGGGGGCAGTCCAGGAGAGCCTGAAGGCCGAGGGTCTGGGAGTCCGGTCCGAGCCCGGAGCCCACCACGGCGGCGTTGTAGTTTTTCCAGTCGATAGGTGTATCCCGGGGAGTTGGCATGGCCTCTGGGGCCCATTGGAGAAGTGTCTGGTTTAGTTCCGGTGGCCATGAGTGGGATAGGAGTCCGGCGCCTGCGTTGAGTGCGCCAAGGGTCGAGAGGATTCCAGCTCCCGGATATTTCGTGCTGCCGGTTAGCATCAGGAGGCGTCCGTTGTCGCCTTTGTGCATCGTCGGCCACACTTTGGGTAGGGTGATTCGGGCCAGGTCGCGATTCATGAGTTGTACCTGGTCGAAGCGACGGAGGGCATCCGGATGGAAGCCCGGCTGGGTGAGGCGTACTTGGCCGCAGTGATCTCGGCCCGGCATGAGAAGGTGGCCTCTTTTCAGGCATCCGAATGTGACGGTGAGATGGGCCCGGACGGCAGTTCCCTGGACCTGCCCATCAGTTCCGTTGATCCCCGATGGGATATCGACGGCCATGATCGAAGCGGACGACCCGTTGACGATTTCGACCAACCTCTTCCATCGCCCCTCCAGTTCCCGCGTTAGACCGGTGCCGAACAAGGCGTCGATGACGAGGTGTTTGTCGGCCAAGAACCGGGAGACTTTCTCTTCTTCGTCACCCTCCAGAAAGTGGTGACAGAGGACTCCCCAATTTCTGGCGAGTTGGAGATTGGCTTCGGCGTCGGTGCTTCTTTTTTCAGTCAGGAGAAGCACTTCCACGCTTCGCCCTTGCTCGGCCAGCACTCGGGCTATCACCAGTCCGTCCCCTCCGTTATTGCCGGGTCCGACTAAAACGCCGACTTTGCCTTCCGGGAGATAGGAGATGGTCGAGCGGGCGGCATTCTCCATGAGGACCAGAGAATTCAGCCCGTGGTCCTTGATGGTCGCTCGATCGATCTCTTCCATTTCGGCGGGGGTGACGATGTTCATGTCTGGTGGTTTTTAGAGGAAATGAAAAAGCCCTCGATATCGAGGGCCTTTTCGATTTGCAAGTGGTGACGAATTAACGCTTGGTCCACTGGAATCCGGCACGCGCTCTTTTGCGTCCGTATTTTTTGCGCTCTTTTTCGCGAGGGTCCCGGGTGAGGTAGCCTCCTTTGCGCAGTTGCTGGCGCAGATTTTCGTCGAATCGTACCAGGGCTCGGGAGATGCCGTGACGCAAAGCGCCGGCTTGTCCGCTGATACCGCCTCCGTGGCAGCGCGCCAACACATTGAACTTAGTCAGAGTGTCGGTAGCCTCCAGGGGATCTTGGACTTGCATCATGTGAGTTTTTCTCACGAAGTGCTCGTCGGCGGGTTTGTTGTTGACGAAGATGCGTCCGTCACCGGGTACCAGTCGTACTCTGGCGACCGCTCTTTTTCTGCGACCAGTCGCTCCATAAACGATGGGGCCGATCGTTACGTTCAGATCACTCATACTTGCGAAACTCCAACTCTATCTTTTCGATTTACTGGCGAACTCAGGGAACGCTGCAGGCTGCTGGGCCGTGTGGGGATGGCTGTCCGATGCGTACAGTTTGAGTCGCTTCAGTCGCACGGACTGCAATCTGTTCTTGGGCAGCATTCCGCGAACGGCGGCGTGCAGAATCCGCTCAGGGAACTTCTGCTTCATCACGCTGGCTTTGGTTTCTCTGAGTCCACCGGGGTAGAGGGAGTGTTTGTAGTAGATCTTCTGCTCCCACTTGTTTCCTCTGAACTCGATCTTGTCGGCGTTGGTGACGACGACGAAGTCGCCCACGTCCACGTGACGGGAAAATGCGGGCTTGTGTTTGCCCATCAAAACTTTGGCGATCTCGGTAGCGATGCGTCCCACGGTGTGACCGCTCGCATCAAGTTCGTACCAATCTCTTTTTACTTCATTCGGCTTAAGGTGTGCCGTACTCATTTGGTTCTCTCCGCTTGGCGCTCGGAAATGCTCGCTTTCCGATTTCAATATAACGACATTGCCCCTCAGGGGGGGCAAAGCTCGGCTATGATAATACAGGGTCCTTTGCCTGTCAACATAGATTCTGAAGTTATAGCAGTCCCCGCTGTTCCAGGGCCTCAAGCTTTCTGGCCAGGGTCTCTCGCTGTAGCGGCTTGTTCAAGAAGGCTACCATTCCGGCCTCCCGGCACTTACTGTGCTCGCTTTCACCCGTGTGAGCGCTGAAAGCGAGGATGGGCGTCTGTCGGTTCAGGCCGTCGCGATCTTGCTTGATGAGGGAAGTAAGGCTGAAGCCATCCGTGTGGGGCATCTGCAAGTCCATCAGGATAAAATCGAATTTTCGTCGTCGACAACTCTGGACAGCTTCGGCGCCGGTCCGAGCCTCTTCCACTTGCAGTCCGATATGGGTCAGTTGGCGTCGAGCCACCCGGAGGTTGGTGGCGTCATCGTCCACTACCAAGACCTGATAACTTCTCTGAAACGACCCGTTGCCACCAGGTTCGCCGGGCGGCTCCGAGCGCTCGGCTGGGAGCCGGACGAGAAAGGTCGCTCCTTCGAGCGGGGCCGACTTCACCGATATGGAGCCGCCCATGGACTCCACAAGTTCCTTGCAGATGCTCAGTCCCAGGCCGGCCCCGCCATGCACTCGGGTAGCGCTGCCGTCGGCCTGGGAGAACGGCTCGAAGATCATTTGCTGATGTTCCGGAGCGATCCCGGTGCCGGTGTCTTGTACCTCAAGTCTCAGCCGATTGTCGCTCCACTCGGCACGCACTTCCACCCATCCGTCGCTGGTAAATTTGAGAGCGTTACCGGCCAGGTTGGCCAGGATTTGTCGGATTCTCCCGGAGTCTCCGAGTAAGGTGAGGTCTTCGGGCGTCGCCGCGCTGACCCGGAAATCCAATCCCCGTTGGACGGCGTGTCTCTTCAACAGTTGCTCAACCTGACTGAGAACTTGGGAGAGAGAGAACGGTTCGCATCGGGCCTTGGAAATGACCCCGGAGTCTATTTTTGAAAAGTCCAGCACCTGGTTGATCACCGCCAGTAGTTGTAAGCCGGCTGTTTGAATCTCTTCCCAGAGCGGCCTTTGGGCCTGCGCCTCCTCCTGGTCCATCGCCCATTCGGTCGTGCCGATAATCGCGTTCATGGGCGTGCGTAGCTCGTGACTGACGTTGGCGAGCAAGCGGGATTTGGCAGCGCTCGCTTCCTCCGCGCTTTTCTTGGCCGCAGCCAGTTGGTCTCGCTGGATGTGGATTTCCACGGTGGAGCGGGCCCAGGCGGCGAAGCTCGCGGACTGTCGCTTGCCCTGGAGCCAGAGAAAGAGGAGATAGAGCAGGTGGAAGCCCCCCAGAATCGCTCCGTATTGCTGCTCGCCGATAAGCGACGCAAAACCCGGTGGAACAAGTATGCCGAGCAGGTAGCCTCTATAGGCTATCCGGTCGATGGCGATAGTGGCGATCATGCCCCCGGCTAGCCCGGAGCCCGAGAAGAGAAAGAGGAGTGTCGGTGGTGTCCAGGGAGCTGTCAACATGAAGTAGGCTGACAGGAGGCCCCAGGCTAGTCCCAGACTGGCAGCCGAGAAAACGAAAGCAGCCCGCCAGAGGAACGGTTGGCTGTAGTAGTAGCGGTTGAAAGAGAGACAAACGTTGACTCGTATGGCCGCGAGCATGAGCAGAAGGAGCAGTCCGAGCCAAACGAGTCCTGGGTCGACCTTGACCAGTCCGGTGCCGAACGCGATCATCGCAAAAACCAGTGGGTAGACCACGGCTCCAAGCGCCGCTCTGTCGGCCAGATGGCGGTCTCGGATCTCTCTGACCTGGCGCTCTACATCGGGGCTGGGGAGGTTCGATATCGGATCAGACATAGTCGGCGTGTCGGTCAGTTACGCCGTCGGGGAATCCTGGGGATATTGCTCTTTCCTTGAGTCACGGGGGCCGCCCCGTTCACTATGATGGCGCCGTCTTGTATCGATAGGTCTTCCATCTGAAAAAGCACGTTTTGCGGTTTCAGTCGGGAAGGGTCTACCGAAAAGTCTTTTCCTTCCACCTCGACACCGGCGTCGGAAAGACTGTCTCCGGCCAGGCGAGTGGCCACGGATACCAGAAAGTTGGGCATCGGAAGGCCGCCCAGCTTGCCGCTCTTGAGAGAAAACTTCAGCTTCCCGTCTTCGGTTGTGCCGAGATTGCCAGTCACTTCGAAAGGAAGCTTGATCCCTTTCTTGACTTTGCCTGTCACCGTGAGGGCCTGGTCTTCTCCTTGAGCTAATTTGACGTCGCTCAAACCCGCTTTGGTCATCTGGTCGCCCGCGATCTTCTCCATAAGGGAGTTTACGAAAGGCAAAGGGATTTTGGCTTTGAGTCGGTCGACCACAACAGGGCCCTCGGAAAACTGTCTCAGGGAGTCCTGTCTTCCCGAAAGCCAGGTCTCGACATTCTCTAATTCACGAGTCGCTTTTCGCAAGGAAGGTGCTCGAACTTGAAGTGTGTCGATATTCAAGGGGCCTATGTTCAGGTCGTCGACAGACAGCGAGCCCGCAGCTGGATCGACTGAAATCGGGCTCTTTTTGGACTCCAATTCGGCAAGCTTGGCCTTGAGTTGTTTGTTTTCGTGGGCCAGGTTTGCGTAGGACGGGCGCTGCGTATTTTGGATTGGAGTCATGTTTTCAGATTAGTGGAGTCTGTAAGCCGTTATTATTGAATATACCGAAAGTATGTTAAATCGATGTTAAAGTCGGGTATACTCGTGTCGTGACGTTTGGGGATCTAGAGGCAGAATACCCTTGGTTGAGGCTACCCGACGATATTGATCGAGTCGCTCTTCTCGATGAGTTTAGAGAGAGATTGGACTCGGATGATTTCCGGGACCCATGCCGGGCTCTCGGTAACCACGAGTTTTTACGGGGTGATGCGCTCATCCTAAAGCGGTATCTGACCCTGAGTGAACCGAATTCAGGTGAGAAGCATTATGTCTATAAGCTTCGGCCATCGGTCCTCGCTTCGGTGTCGTTGGGCTCGGAAGGGGCTTGTTGGGGGTTGGCCGGGGCTCCGCCGTCCAGATCTTTTTGGGACGGAGACTACTGTCCAGGAGGCGAGGAGGGTCCGTCGCGAGTCATTCGCAGGAGTGCACCGGGGGACCGCTTTGTCTACAAGTTGGCAGCGAGAACGGGTGGGGTAGGCTACGAGTCCGAGTCGGTCATGACGTGTGAGTCCTCAGGGGAGCCCGGGTTGATGGTGATTACCACGGTGAGAGAGAATCAGCTTCCTGTCCCCGGCACGGAAGTTCTCCAAGGGTTGGTCAGGCAAGGTGACCAGGGCGAATGCTACGAGTACGGTCCGTTGGAGAACACGTTTCGCACGCCTGTCATATCTCGCAGAAGTCCTATGACCACAGGTCAGTACTACTCCACGCTTTACTGTTATAGCGATGTATGCTGTGAGGAGCATGTGACAGTGGAGTCGCTCGAAGAAGTGACCGTCCCCGCGGGCACCTTTGAGGCCTTTCGCCTCCGGCTTCAGAGTCCGCTGCCGGAGAGAATTTGTTGGTTTGCGCCCTCGCTCAACGCCGTGGTTCGAGAGTTGGTCGAATGCGAAGGCTATGTTTCGCTGGAAGTTCTGCACGAGTATGAGTTGGGCGGTTGAGCGAGTTCTGCTGAGCGTCCCGCCCCCTGTAATTTGCCGGAAGAGCCTAGCAGTAGCTGCGGGTGGCATCCATGGAGTCGCGGTATGTAAGCCGTTGATTTAGTGCGGTTTGAATCCGCGGAACGCTCGGAGAATGCCGTTGCGCGGTCTGGAACGGCGGAAAAAACGCGGGTCGTATCCGCGGATTGGCCGGCTGGGAGGATTGCGCGGGTCTGACCGGGGGACTTGCCCCCGGTCAGCGGCTGGTCGGCACGGTGCCCCCCAGCAACCAGCGGACATAAAAAAAAGAAGCTCCCGCAAGAGCTTCCTTGGTGGGTCGTGCAGGACTCGCAAGGGAGCTTGCGACCGTTCCGGAGGCGCGAAGCGCCGAAGACTCCTGCAGAGGGGGACTCGGGCCGAGTTGACGCAATAGTTTCGCCCTCAGAACCGCCCCGGCGGCGTCACTCATCAGTCGCTTGTCCCGACAAGCTCTCTCTTCGTTCCTTGCCGGGACGGCCCTGAGAACGAGACTATCACGCCCCCTCGGCCCAAGTCCCCCTCCAGCGTAGGGCGAAGCCCGAAGCGATTCAATGTATGGGCAGGTTCGGCGCAAGAAAGCAAACCGGGACATAAAAAAAAGAAGCTCCCGAAAGAGCTTCCTTGGTGGGTCGTGCAGGACTCGCAAGCCGAAGGCGCTCCGGAGGCCGCGAAGC